>WNFI01014810.1_pt1 | contig 24914 bp, 23 predicted proteins | sample 5400471 | NCBI WGS metagenome assembly WNFI01 (sample SAMN13153348, study PRJNA577476) | soil metagenome | isolation source: 100 cm saprolite on Douglas fir-dominated hillslope | place: USA:California | collected 2013-09-17 | reverse complement strand
TCTGGGCGCTGGGCTGTTTGCGGCGAATTACCTGATGCTCTCTGGCCATCTGCGGGACGCCGCGCGGCTTCGAATTGTGGTGACGGTAGTATTCGGCCTGATCCACGGCTTCGGCTTCGCGGCCGACCTGCTCGAGCTCCGCCTGCCGTCGGGACAACTCTTCAGCATTCTTCTCGGTTTCAATCTGGGTGTCGAAATCGGACAGCTCACGCTGGTGTTGGCGGCCTTAGGGGGCGTGGCGCTGTTGCAGCGTGCGAAGCTCTCGCTGCCGCGACCCATCGTGGTCGATAGTGTTTCCGCCGGCCTCGTCGGCTTGGGGATGTACTGGTTCATCGGCCGCAGCTACCTATAAGCGGTGCCGACATTTGGCGGGGGCGAGCGCACAAAGGCAAGGATTAGTGCGCTGCAGCAATCCGCGGAGCACGGGGAGTATTCGATCAAAACTGCGCGCCGAACCGATGTATTCGGCCTGCGGCTGTGATTGAGTGCACGTATGATGATTTCGGGACAGAGCTAGAGTTGCGGCCGGGGAGCGTCCCCCTCGGAATCGTCAATTGGTTGCAATGAACTCGGAAACCTGCACACTCGGTGAGAACCAAGAACGGATGGATTTTGCCGCCGAGGTTAGTGCTGTCCCAAACGAGAACACGCTGCTCGAGCGGGTCAGCCTGGCACTGCAGGCAGCCGGCATGATGTGCTGGGAATATTCTTATACGGAGCGCTGCTTCACCTGGTTCGACACCCTGCCGGAAGGCATCGATGTGCACGCGACCGAGATCCAGGAGGCGAGCCGAAGCTTCATCGAGTCCATCTTCGAAGAGGACAACATTGCGCTGCGCAAAGCCACCAAGGAGGCGCTCGCCGAAGGTGCGACCGCGCTCTCCTTCGTCGTACGCCGACGCGACCCTGTGCAGGGCACGCGTCATTTTCACTTGCACCAACGCTTCTTCCGTGATGAGTCGGGCCGAGCGCTGCGCGCCGTCGGTACGATGCGAGATATAACCGATGAGGTCAGCGCCACCGACGAGATACGCCACCAAAAGGAATTGCTCGCGGATACACAGCGACGCCTAGAGCGCGCATCGCTGTCGAGTCAGGAGGGTCACTGGGAGCTTGAGCTTCCCACGGGCCGGCATTGGGCCTCGAAGAGCTACCTTGCGCTACTTGGCTATCCAGAAGACGGTCACGATCTCGACACGCTCGATAAGGTCACGGCCATCGTTCACCCCGAGGACGCACAGGCGGTCCAATCAGCCGCGGAATCCCATCTGGCGGCGGGCTCATCGTACGATGTAGAGGCGCGTCTGCGCGCAATGGACGGTGTATACCGATGGTTCCGCCTTCGTGGCAGTGCGGAGCGCGATGGCGACGGTCGCCCTCTTCGGGCTTCCGGATCGATCCACGACATCCATAAACAGCGATTGGCGGAGGACGCGCTGCGTGATGTCGAGGCGCGTTTTGCCCGCGCGATTGACGGCACGCAGGACGGTTTGTGGGAAGTTGACTTCGACCGGCACAGCATCTGGATGTCGCCGCGACTGCACGAGCTGCTCGGTTACCAAGAAGGCGAATTACCGAACAGCGAACGTGCGCTGTTCGGCTTGATTCATCCGGACGACCGACCGATTGCCGAGGCGGCGATTCGCGATTCCGGGGAGCGACACGTCGTCCTCGATTTCGAGGCGCGCATGCGCACCAAAAGCCGCGAATATCGCTGGTATCGCATTCGTGGCACGCCGCGGATGGAATACTTTCAAGGGCGACGCAGTTCCGGATCGATTCAGGACATCACCGAACAGCGCGCAGCACGTGATGTGCTCATCCAGGCAACCGAGGCCGCGCAGGCGGCGAACCGGGCCAAGAGCGGGTTCATCGCCAATGTCAGTCATGAGATCCGCACGCCCATGAACGGGATCATCGGCATGACACGGCTGTTGCTGGATACCGCGCTCGATCCGACGCAGCGCGACTACACGGAAACCGTCCGCGCGAGCGCTGATTCGCTGTTGACCGTCATCAATGACATTTTGGATTTCTCGAAAATCGAAGCCGGCAAACTCGATATCGAGTCTCTCGAGATGGACCTGCCGGCGAACATCGAAGAGATCGGTTCGACGATGGCGTTTCAAGCCGCGGCGAAGAATCTTGAGTTGATCATCAACGTGCATCCGGACGTGCCGCCGCACGTGTTGGGGGACCCGCAGCGCATCCGCCAATGCATCATCAATTTGCTCGGCAACGCAGTTAAGTTCACACGATCGGGGGAGATCGTCTGCGAAGTGAGCGTCGTGAGCAGCGCCGCCGATGTCGTCAACGTACGCTTCGCGGTGCACGACACGGGAATCGGCATCGCTGCGACGACGTTGAAGTCCCTGTTCCAACCATTTACGCAAGCCGATGCATCCACCACCCGCCACTATGGTGGAACGGGGCTCGGATTATCGATCGTGCACCGGCTGGTCGAGTTGATGGAGGGACAGATCGGCGTCGAGAGCACGATCGGCAAAGGGTCGACGTTCTGGTTCATGCTGCCGATGGTGCGAGTCGCCGCACCCCCGGCCGACGTCCCGGCATCCGCCGCGGCCGCGGGGCGCCGCTTGCTGGTGGTCGATGACAATGAGACCAATCGCCGCGTGCTTCAGACGCAACTTTCCCATGCCGGATACGACGTCATGGTGGCGTGCAGCGGCAGAGAAGCGCTCACCTCGATGCGGTTGGCGATCGCGGCGGCCCGACCCTTCGACGCGGCGCTCATCGACTTCCAGATGCCCGACATGGACGGTGCCGCGCTGGCACAGTCGATCAACGCCGATCCTCAATTGCAGCGGACGCGTGCGGTATTGCTTACCTCGATGGACCGTCGCGGCGACTTAGGGCGTTTCGCTGCCATGGGATTTGCAGGCTATTTGGCCAAACCCGTCCGCCGGCGGGATTTACTCGGTTGTCTGGATCGCGTGCTGATCCGTGAAGCGCGGGACTGGCACGTGCAAACTCAACCCATTGTCACCGCGAATATCGCCCTGGGCGCATCCGGCTCGGGCCGATTCTCGGGACGAGTCTTACTGGCGGAAGACAACGCCGTCAATCAGAAAGTGGCGCGCCGCTTTCTTGAGCGAATGGGTTGCGAGGTGACGATCGCCGAAACCGGCGCGGAAGCCGTGCGGGCGTGCGCCGAAGGTAACTTTCGATTGGTGTTGATGGACGTGCAGATGCCGGTGATGGATGGTTATGAAGCGACACGTCAGATCCGCGACCTCGAAATCGCTCCGGCGCATATCCCGATCGTGGCGCTGACGGCCAATGCGATGTCTGGGCAGCTTGAACGATGTGTCGAGGCTGGCATGGATGCCTTGTTGACAAAGCCGCTCGACGTCGAGCAGCTGGAGGAAACACTCGAACGCTTCCGTTTGTCCGCTAAAGGAATCACCGGTGTCGAACCACATACGGATCTTGCGTCAGCCGGTGCGAAGCCAGCTACGGCGCCGATCGATCTCGCCCGCCTGGGGGAGATCACCGAGGGTGATACCGCCTTCGCGGCCGATCTGCTGCAAAGTTACCTCGTGGACAGCTGTGGCCTGCTCGCGCAAATCAAGGCTAGTGTATCTCTCGGCGATCGACGCCAGCTCGCGCATGCAGTCCATCAACTTGGCGGCTCGAGCGCAAATATCCATGCCGTGCCGCTGCGCAATGTATGCTCGCGGCTCGAGCAAGCAGCGCTTGAAGAGAGCCCAGCGCTCCTGGAGAGTCTCGTCGCGCAACTAACTGAGGAGGCCACACGCGTGCGGGATGCGCTGGAAAATATGACGGATGGCTTCGCTAGCGATTTGGCGTGAACACGGCCAGCCGCGGTGGGATGGCGAGACTGGAGTAGCCGACAAACAATCGGTGCGTCACCGGATCGATCGCCAGGGTGTGAGCGTTGAAGTGCAGGTAATTGGAATCGACCACGTGATAGGTATCAGTCGCAGCCTGGTGCACAACTGATAGCCGGCCAAAAAGCCCCGTGACGTAAATGCGGTGTAGTTCTGGATCGTATGCGACTGAATCCGCCCCAAGGCCAACCGGAACACTGGCTATGACGCGGTGCAGATTTAGGTCGAATATCGCGAGCTTCGCGCTTTTGCCGCAAGCGATGAACAGTCTGCGATCCGCATCATCGATTGCCATACCTGTCGGCAGCTCACAGCCCTCGAGGGGCCAGCGCTGCACGACCAATCGCTTGGTCAAGTCCACGGCGACTACAGTGTTGGTATCCGCAAGATTCTGATAAATCAGCTTGGTCTCAGGATCGAATGCGGCGAATTCAGGCTTTCCGCCCAGAGAGATGGTGCCGATCGAATTCTGGCTCGCTGGATCTATTAGCGTCGCCAGCATTGCGTCGGAACTTGCAACGTATACCAGCTTGTTCGATGGATCATAGAATATACCGTCCGGGTCGGCAGCTACCGGGATTCGCTTGACCAGTTGCATATTCTTTGGATCGAATACATCAACGGTGTTCGCGCCACTGCGCGTTACGAAAGCCAGAAGGCTGGTCGGATCGACGACGACACCATGGGCTGCGGGCTCCAATCCAAAGACGGACACATCCGCAGTGTCTGGCATCGCACGTGTATGCAACCCAACCTTGTAGACCGCGCCGGTGCTAACGCTCGTGACGAATAGATCATCGCCGAACACGGTCACGTAGTCGAGCACCGTGAGAGCACCGGCGTTTTTCACCTTCGGAAGGACAATGTAACCATCGAATCGAAGGCTATGGGTATTAGCAGGTCGGCCGGGAAAAATAAGCATGGCGGTGAGGACACAAAGGACCAAAATCAATGCGGCAGCGAACCACAGGGCCACTCTGGCCGATCTAGTCATTTAAGATGTACCTTCAGTTGTGTCCGAGCGTGGACTATGTTCGATGTCGGGCCGACACGACTCACCCGAACGGACTATTTCGCAGGCAATCGGTCCGCAAAGCTACTTTCACGAAGCCAAGAATGCGCGCACGCGCGGCATGAACAGGTCGAAGCGATCATGGTGCGGCCAATGACCGGCACCTGGAATGCTGGCGATCCGTGCATCCTGGAAATGCCTCGCGGAACCGTCTGCTTCGGGGTCCGGTGCCCACGACCCCGTCCCGTTGATCAGCAACGTTGGGCAGGCAATGCTGCGCCATAGCCCGATTTGCTCCGACTCCGAGACATTGATCGGGGCGATCACCCGGATGTAGTTGTCGAACTTCCAGCTGTAGGTACCGTCTTCATTCTGATGGCTGCCGTGGACGGTGAGGTGTTTGGCTTGAGCCTCCGTCAGATGTGGGTTCTCCTCCCTCATTCGCTCGAAAGCCGCTTGCAGGCTTGGGTAGCGGCGCGGCGCGCGGCTTGCCAGCTTCTGCAGGTCGTCTATCCAGTTCAGCATCCGCCCGGTGACCGGAATGTCGATCCGCTCTTTGAACAATTTCGGCGGTGGGCCGAGTCCTTCGATGACAATCAGCTTGCGCACAGTGTCCGGGAACAAACCGGCGTAGAGCAACGCGATCTGCCCGCCCAACGAATGCGCGATGATGGTGAGTCCCGTGAGCTGGGTCTGGCGAACCAACTGGACGACGTCGTAGACGAAGTCGACGAGATAGTAACTACTCCCGGGCGCCCATTGCGAGTCGCCGTGCCCGCGCAGGTCCGGTGCAAGTACTCGGTAATCGCCCCGAAGATCCTCGGCCACCCAGTCCCAACATCGGCAGTGGTCCCGCCCGCCGTGGATCAGGAGCAGCGGCGGCGCATCCGGGTTGCCCCAAGCAACGTAATGCAAGCGCAGGCGCTGAGAGAAATAGACGTGTGAGCTCGGTGCTTCCATGTGGTAGTTCGGTTGACGCAGCTCCCGACAGTCACGCAATATAGGCACTTGTTGCCGGCAAGTAAATGGATCGGCGGGCAGGAGTTGATTGGTATGACTGGCGAAACGAGTCCAATAGAACTTTGGGAACACCCTCTGTCACCTTACGCGCAGAAAGTGAAAATCGCTCTGATGGAAAAAGGCGTGCCGTTCTCTTCCAAGACGCCGCATGCGATAGGATCGGGCTCGACAGCGGAGGAATTCCGCAAGATCAGTTTCCGCGGCGAGGTGCCGGTCCTGATCATCGAGGGCCACGCGATCGCCGACTCCACCATCATCCTCGAATTCCTCGAAGAGCGTTTCCCGCATCCTCGACTGTTGCCGACAGACCCGTTCGAGCGGGCTCGCGCGCGCATGATCGAGGAGGTTTGCGACACCCACTTTGAGGCGATCAATTGGGGACTCAGCGAGATCGTTCACTTCAAACGCGCCACGGGGGAACTCGCGGGTATCCTCCGCACGCGCGCCGGAGAGCAGATTGGGCGCTTGCACGGCTGGTTGGAGCGGGAACTGGCCGAGCCGGAGTGGTTCGGTGGCGAGCAGTTCGGTTGGGCTGATGTTTCAGCCGTCGCCTTCGTCCAGGGCGCCAGCAGCTTCGGGTTCGCGCCGGCAGAAGGTAGCCGCCTGGGTCGATGGCTGGAGCGCTGCACCCAGCGCCATTCGGTGAGCGCGGTCTTCCAGGCAGCCGGTCAGTCCGCGGCCGTTATGAAAAGCGTCGCCGGGCTGATCAAGACCGGCGCCTTCAAGCGCCAGTACCGTGACTACCGCCTGGAGTGGATGATCCGCTCGGGCGGCCTGCAGGTGGTGTTGGAGGGGCTCAAGCAGGACAGTATCCGGTTTAACTCAGAGCCGAGTTAGTCAGACGTTGCAGCAGTTTCTCATTCGGCGGCGATGCCGCCGGGTTTGTAGTCCGCGCGATTCTTGCGATAGTCCACATCATCCCACGTGAGTTGAGACATCTCTTCCCGGCGCGGTCCCAGGTACCCGAAGTGCATGGCCCGGTCCGCTGCTTCACAGCAGAGCCGGTTTGCCCAGTAGTTGCACATGGAAACCTTGTCCGACAGTCGCTTCTCTACCTCGGGATGGGGCATTTGGTCCATCTCCCAGGCGGTCTTGCGGATCAGCAGGCGCAGCATCTCGCATTGTGTGGCGAGCTCGACCAGGGGCCACTGGATCGCCTGATTGCGCGCCAGCTCCTCGCCGAAGGGCTTGCGCGCGCGAGCGTATTTGACGCTCTCCTCGATGCAGTAGACCGCGGCGCCGAGGGAGCCCGCCGCCTGACGGATTCGATTCTCGTGCACGAAGGATTGCGCGAGCGCCAACCCGCCTTCGGGTGGGCCGAAAATGGCGCTGGCAGGCACCCAAACCTCGGTAAAGCTCACGCGCGGGTGGTCGGTTGGCATGTTGAATGTCCAGAGGTATTCCTCCACCTTCACGCCAGGACTGTGCGCGGGCACGAGAAAGCACGTGATGCCCCGTGCGTCGCCATCACTGCCGCTGGTGCGGCAGAAAAGGGCGCAGTGCGTGGCGATATGCATACCGGTGGTCCACATCTTCTCGCCGTTGATGCGCCAGCCGGAGACACCGTTCCGGGTCTCCCGCACCGCCCGGGTCTCCATGTGCGTGGCATCGGAGCCATGATGCAACTCGGTCAGGCCAAAAGTAATCGCCCGCGTGCCATTGAGCGAACCTTCGATGAACTCGGCCCTCTGGGCCGGCGACCCGAAATCGCGGAACATCACCACGAACGGGTTGTTCGCGACGATGGAGTGCTCGCTCTGCTGATCGTAGTGTAGACCGAGGCCCTTGGCGGCGAGGTGCTCGCGGATCACCGTCATCCAGAGGTTCGATCCGTCCTTGCCGCCGAACTCCTTCGGCAGGGCGAAGCGAAGATGTCCGGCCTCATCGGCGCGGCGCCGTGCCTCGCGCATCAACTCCTCCCACTCGGGGCGCGGCAGCCCGCCGTTGTCGAAATCGGTGCGGGCCCATTCGCGGCGGTGGTCGAAGAAGCGCTCGTTGTCGTCCTGCGCCTGAAGAGGCTTGATCTCGGCCTCGATGAAGCGATCGAGCTCGGCGAGATAACCCGTCAGCTCCGGCGGTATGTTGAAATCCACGGTTCCTTACTCCTCAACTTTTCTCCACAGCCGCAGGTGTCTGCTCGATGCCTGTGGCGCAGCGGTAGGTGGCGTAGTTCGGCTGATCGATGGCCACAGTGTCCATCGTCGTGGCCCAGAGATGCTCGATCAGCTTTGGATCGTTTGCATCGATTTCGCCGTGGGCGATACGCTCGCAAAGCGCGTCTGTCAGCGCCTCCGCGTCTCCCTCGGCGCCCAGCAGCTCGGCGAGCCGTGCCGCTTCGCGAGCTGCGGCGGCGGGCCCGAGGGTCATCTCCCGGCGCACGATGGCGAGCACGTTGATGGCGATGCGCGTGTGGAAGGCGACGCGCCCGGACAGGCGCGGCATCAGTTCCTTGCGCATGAATTCCGCCACGCCGTCGAGGAGCTCAGATGCGCTGGGTTGCTCACGCATGGAGGCGGTCCTTAGGTGCGAGTAGGGCGAGGAGGTCAATCTCGGTTTCGGAAGCTCGCCGGCCGATCGCCGCCCTCTCCACCGAGCGGTCACCGGCGCGAAACTCGTTCGCCATCATGGCGCAGATGAGTCCCCAGCGGACCGTGCCCAGGACTTCCCAGAACTGGACTCGGGCCGCCTCGACGGGACGGCCGCCGACGGATTCGTAGCCGGCAAACAGCTGCTCGCGGGAGCCGAAACCACCCGCCGGCTTGTCGAGGTTGCCGAAGCGCCAGGAGGCGACGCAGGCCCAACCCAGATCCTCCATCGGGTCACCGAAGTGAACGAGCTCCCAATCCAGCACCGCGCGCAGGCCCTCAGGCCCGGCAATGAAGTTGCCTGCGCGAAAGTCGCCGTGCACCACGGTCGGAACCGGATCTGAAGCCGGCCGGTTCGCCTCCAGCCACCGCAGCGCCCATTCGACGACCGGCCGCCGTTTGCCATTGATACAGTAGAGCGCGGTGGCGTCGTCCAAACTGCTTCGGATGGTGGCCCGGCGCAGCTCGCCGGCGCGGGCCGGATCGATCTGATGGATTCTCGCCGCCGCGGCGCCGATCTGGAATGCCATCCGCGTGCGGGCAATCGCGTATTGCGGATCGCGCAACAGCTTACGCGCCAAACTCTCTCCCTCGATCCGCTCCATGACGAAGCCTGAACCGAGCCCTTCCTCCGGCGAGAGCACGTGCACAACCCGCGGCACCGGCGCGCTCGCCTGCTCGGCGAGGCGGATCAGCCGCGCCTCGGTTTCCATACCGGCAACCATGTCGCGTTTCACCGCGCCGCCGGGATTGCGGCGCAGGATCAACGGACGGAGACTCCCTCTTGCGTCGACATCGAAGGACCAGGTTTCCTGGCTGGCGCCCCCGGAGAGCTGCTCGAGCGCGGTAAGCTTCGCACCGGGTTCGAACCAGTGTCCAGCCAAGCGCGCGATCCGGTCGGCGATCTCACTTTCGTCGCCCGGGACAGAGACGGCATCGCGGCTCGATTCGACCATGGCGGTCAGACGATCCTCGACGTTCTGCCGACCCAATAGCGATCGCGCAACAGGCGCTTGTACAGTTTGCCGGTGTCATGGCGCGGCAATTCGCGCTCGAAATCGACGGAACGGGGACACTTGATCGGTGAGAGCCGTGCGCGGCAATACGCGATCAGCTCTTGCGCGAAGCTCGGGGTGGCGTCTTCCCAGCGCTCGGGTTGCACGACCGCCTTGACTTCCTCGCCGAACTCATCGTTCGGCACGCCGATCACCGACACATCCGCGACCTGCGGATGGGTGATCAGGACGTTTTCGGTTTCTTGGGGATAGATGTTCACCCCTCCGGAGATGATCATGAAAGCCTTGCGGTCGGTGAGGAACAGATAGCCGTCCTCATCCACATACCCCACGTCCCCAAGCGTCGACCAACTCGGATGCACCGGGTTGCGGGCCGCCGCCGTCTTCGCCTCGTCATTGTGATAGTGAAAATCGAAGCCGCCTTCGAAATAGACGCTCCCCTGTTCGCCGGCCGCAAGCTCGCGACCCTCATCATCGCAGATGTGCAGAGTGCCCAACACAGCGCGCCCGACGGAGCCCGGTTTGCGCAGCCATTCCTCCGAGTTGAGATACGTCATGCCGTTAGCTTCAGTACCGGCATAGTACTCGTACAGGATCGGACCCAACCAATCGATCATCTGGCGTTTGATGGGCACGGGACAGGGTGCTGCGGCGTGCATGACGACCCGCAGAGAGGAAACGTCATACCCGCGGCGCTTCTCTTCGGACATCTTCAACAGGCGCACGAACATCGTCGGAACCATCTGTGCGTGCGTGACATGGTATCGCTCGATCGCTTCCAGAGCGTCCTCGGGAGTGAAGTGTTCCATGAGGACTACGGTGCCGCCTACCCGATGCACGATCATGCTCGAGACCAAGGGCGCTGCGTGGTAGAACGGCGCGGGAGACAGGTAGATCATATCCTCAGCGTAACCGTAGAGTCTGCGGTTCAGGGGCACGAAGGGATGCTCCGCGTCATCCGGTGCGCCGGTAAGCGGCCGTTTCACACCCTTGGGTCGTCCCGTTGTGCCTGAGGAATAGATCATCGGCTGCCCAGCGGGCTCCCCTGCAATGGGAAGTGGAGACATCTTCATCGCGGCAGCAGACCAGTCGTCCGCGCCGTCGAGGGGTGTTCCTCCGGCGCAGAAAAAATCCTGGACGCTTGCGAATCGTGAGCGGGCGGCGGCCAGCTGTGTGGCCAGCGCGCCCGCGTCGAAGGAGGCTATCAAGACACGAGCGCCCGAGTCGTTGAGAATATAGAGCGCCTCTTCGAGCGTCAGGCGCGTTGAGATGGGTGTGAAGTAAAGTCCGGCGCGTTGCGCTGCCCAGCATGTCTCGACGAACGTCGGACTGTTATCGAACAGCAGCGCTATGGCGTCACCGGGACGCAGCCCCAGTGATCTGAACAGGTTGGCGCCTCGATTGCTCGCGGCCTCGAGCTGCGCGTAGGTAAGGACTTTGCCGCTCGCCGCCATGATGAGAGCGGGGCGGTCCGGGTGTGTACGTGCATGCCAACTCGGATGCATGGTGCTAGCCCTCATCTGCTGTGATCACGAGACCGCCGCGCCAATGTGCAGCCCGGCGTCAAGCCTGGCGGCAGTCTTCCACGGCACGCGGAGGATTGACGCGCCCTCGCCTGCGAAGGTAAGGTGTTTTTTTGTGCTAGGCACACGGAGCTCATTCGATCAATCCGCTTGGACCGCCATGAATGTGATCTCGACCGTGCGCGTGCGTCGGTCTCAGGAGGAGCGAACAGCGCGTTCGGATCAACTGATGACCCAAGCGGCCATCGCCCTTCTGATCGAGCGCGGGGTGCAGGGCACGACGCTCGCGGCGATCGGCGAAAGAGCCGGCTATTCGCGCGGCTTGGTCACGCATCGCTTCGGTTCCAAGGCGGGTTTGCTGGCGCAGGTGCATGACAGCATAGCCGCCAGCTGGATACAGCGTGTGCAAGCAGAGGTCGGCAAAGCGGTTGGAACTACGGCTCTCGAGCGCGTGGTGGATGCACTTTTCCGCTTCGTTGCCGAGGCGCCTGATGCGATGCGTGCGATGTGCATACTGCGCTTTGCCACCATCGACCCGGCCTCGGAATACCGCAGCAATGTCGCCAAGGTGCACCGGGCACAGCGCCGCGACGTACAACGTTGGATTGAGGCAGGGCAGATTGCCGGCAATATCCGTCGCAGCGTCAAGTCTGACATTGCGGCTGAGCTGTTCTGCGCGGCCGGCGACGGCGTAGTTTATCGCTGGCTGGTGAATCCCGACCTCCCGATGAAAGCGCTGCATGAGGAGTTACGTGTCGGGATCGTCCGCTCACTGGCCGCGGTCACGCCGAAGCGCGCTCCGGTGCGCCGTGTCCCGATGCGGTCCGGCAAAAGCGGGCCTGGGAGCCGCGCATCTCCGAAAAACCCGAGGGCGCGAACCTGACGCGGGTTGAACGGCGCCGGTCCGATGCCCGCGAGTTCGATCACCTTGAATCCGGGTGAGGGGTCCGCTCAACGTAGGGAACCTCTTGGTTGACGGGTGCCGAACCGAGATTACAATAGACACTTGTCACCGGCAAGTAAATGACTAACCCTAGGCGCACAACGCGCGCATCAACCGCCGCCGTCCACGGCGAATCGTTGGCTCGATCATTGGCGTCCGCAAATGCGTGTGGATGATCGAACAGGAAGTCGAGGCCCACGCATGTTCAATGCTATTCGATATGACGTCGACTCCGGGATTGCAACGATTCGGCTGCATCGGCCGGAGAGACTCAACGCCTTCACGGTGGAGATGGCGCGCGAGCTGGTGGAGGCGTTCGACCTCGCCGACGCGGACGATGCGGTGCGAGTGGTAATCGTGACGGGAGAGGGCCGGGCTTTCTGCGCGGGCGCGGATCTGGCCACCGGCTAATGCTGTGGCGCGGTTTGCAGCTTGATCATCCCATGCAGGCACATCGGCTCGACAGCCGAGGCGTGATCGCGCGCGGCCGGGCAAACGATGCCGCTGAGGGCGTGAGTTCGTTCCTGGAAAAGAGACCGGCGGTGTTCACCGACCGTGTCTCAGCCGATATGCCGGATTTTTTCCCCTGGTGGGATGAGCCCCGGTATAAGTGACATCCGGGACCTGGGCGCGCTGCGGCCCGCCGGAAGAGCCGCGCGGTGTTGTGTGGTAGCAATGTGGCTGTGACTACCTCCCTGTCGGCAGCTCCTTGAACGCGACGTCCTTGTCCACGCGGATGTCGCCTGGCAGGCCCAGGACCCGTTCGGCGATGATGTTCTTCAAGATCTCATCCGTGCCGCCCGCGATGCGCAGGCCTGCGGACGACAGGAGGCTTGATTGGAAGGCTGCCGCCAGCGGCGCTAAGGTGGGGTCGCAGATGATGCCGTACTGATCCTGCATCTCGACTGCTGCGTTGCTGAGATCTTGCAGTTGGTTGGCGGCGATGATTTTGCCGATCGAGCTTTCGGGACCGGGTGCCTGGCCGCGCGAGAGGGCGGTCATGGTGCGCATCCGTGTGTTCTTCAGGCCCTCGGATTGCACGAACCAATCGGCCAGCTTCTCGCGGAACGATGGGTCGGCCAGGGCCGGGCCCGTTTCGGTCCGCAGCTCGCGCGCAAGCCGCAGGATAGTCGAGTAGTCGACATCCGCTCCGCCACCGACAGCCAGGCGCTCGTTCATGAGGGTGACCAGAGCGACGCGCCAGCCATCGTCCACCGGACCTAGGCGCTGACTGTCCTTGACGCGCACGTCGGTCAAGTACACCTCGTTGAAGTCGCGTCCGCCGGACATTTGGTGAATCGGGCGCGCGGACGGCACGTGTGCGTACCCCCGCGACGTCCGAGCCGGCGGAGGGCTCGGAGAACAGCTGACACCAGATCTCCTCGCCGCGCACCGCGGGACCGATGAAGCGCTTCTTGGTCTCCTCGTCACCGAACGCCATCACGGTAGGCACGCACATGCCGAGGCCGATCTGAAAATAGCCGTAGTTCTGGGCGTACTTGCTCTCCTCCTGAGCGAAAATGATCGACTGTATCGGGGTGCCGCCGCCACCACCCCATTCTTTGGGCCAGGCGATCTGGGCATAACCCGCGGCGGCCTTCTTCGCTTGCCAAACCTTGGCGGCAGTTAGGTGCGCGGCGTCGCCGCGTTTCGCGGCGGTCGGCTTCGGTGCGTTGGCTTCCAACCATGCACGTGCCTCGGCGCGAAAGACGGCTTCCTCCTGGGTGTCGTTAAAATCCATGCGGTGACCTCTGCAAGATTTGTTCAGGCTGCATTGCGGCGCTCGAGTTGGCTGACTAGCCGCTCTTTCCATAGCTTGGTTGCTCCGGCCACGAGCGCGAGCTGGCGTGAGCGGCGGTAATAAAGGTGGCAGTCGACTTCCCAGGTGAAGCCCATGCCGCCGTGAGTCTGGAGGTTTTCCTTCGCCGCGAACCAGAACGCCTCCGATGCCGCCACTCGCGCCGCCGAGGCCGCGAGCGGCAGATCGGCCTTGCTGGATTCCAGCGCCCATGCACCGTAGTAGGCGTTCGAACGGGCCAGCTCGTTCTTGACGTACATGTCTGCCAGCTTGTGCTTGATCGCCTGGTAGCTGCCGATCGCCCGGCCGAAAGCATGGCGCTCCAGTGCATACGTCCTAGCCATCTCCAGGCTCCGGTCGGCTCCGCCGAGCTGTTCGAAGGCCAGGAGCACAGCGGCCCTGTCCATGATGGCCTCGAGCAAACTCATGCCCTCGCCCGGCGTGCCGAGCCGCTCGGCAGGAGCGCCGGAGAAGGTGATCTGGGCCGCGCTGCGGGTCGGATCGAGGGTCGTGAGGCTCTCGCGGGTCACGCCGGCGCTGCGCGCGAGGTCGACCAAGAACAAGCCGGGCTGACCGTTCTCCTTGGCCGCTACGACCGCGAGTCCGGCGACGTCGCCATCTGTGACCGGAATCTTTTTCCCCGTGAGCTTGCCGCGGTCCACGCGGGCCTCCATCCCAGATGCGGTGAAGGGTCCCGCCGCCTCCGAAGTGGCGAAGCAGCCGATCAGCTCTGCGGTGGCAATTTGGGGTAGATAGCGGGCCTTCTGTTCCTCGCTGCCCGCCAGCATCAGCGCCTCGGCAAGAAAATAGACCGTCGATGCAAAGGGAACAGGCGCTATGGCTCGGCCCAGTTCCTCGGCGACAGCGCAAAGTTCCACTCGCCCAAGGCCTAGGCCGCCGTACCTTTCCGGGATCGCGGCGCCGAACCATCCCTGCGTGCCCATGGATTTCCACAGCACCTCATCGTAGCTCTTGGCCGGACTGTCCAGCACTGCACGAACCCGCTCCACGGTGCAGTGGACAGCAAGAAATCTGCGCGCCGCATCCTTCAGCATTTTCTGCTCGTCGGAGTAGTCGAAATTCATGGCGTTGAATCAGACCTGTTGAAGCCAGGGCCAGCTCGCATTGGCTCGCTCCTTGGGTTGCAGAACTCCCTACCCACATCGCGCCGCTTACGGGGGACCCGGCGGGCGCTGACTGTCGATGACAGAATAGTCCGATTTGGCAAGTCGAGGAAGCGAAAACAACGGCCGGAGCTGCTCACGACGGCAACCTTGTTGTCGAGTTTGTTCAAGATGCAATTCTCCTGAGTTAGGTGTCCAGCGCGACGAGGGCTTCGCCGGATAGTTTGATTTCTCCCACCTGATTGCGCGTGTTGACTTCGATACGCAGCGTACGCGTCGCGTCATCCTTGCCGAGCACCGTGCCACGGCAGGTGATGGCGTCGCCGACATGGGTGATGGAGGCGAAGCGAACCGCGAAGCTGCGGATCGCCTCCTGGGGCACCCAATTGGTGAGCAGACGGCCCAGATAGGCCATCGACAACATGCCGTGAGCGAATACATCGGGCATGCCGGCCTGCTTCGCGAAATCGATGTCGACATGAATCGGGTTGTGATCGCCGGAGGCGCCGGCGTACAGAGCCAGCGTCAGCCGGCTGAGCGGCGGGGCGGTGAAGGGCGGCAGTTCGGTGCCGACGGCGATCTCATCATAGTGGCGGGATGGCATCTACAGCGCCTCAGGTGCTGCGCACAACGAGGGTGCTGCGCAGCTCCGCGACCGGCTCGCCGGCGACATTGCTTACGTGCGTGTCACACACCACAAACTCCAGCGCACCATTCTTCTTGGCGTAGATGTCGGCGATGTGCGTCTCGAATTGCAGGCGTTCACCCGCGTAGGCCATGCGGTGGTAGGTGAAACTTTGTTCACCGTGAAGCACGCGGCCGATGTCGATGTCGAGCAGTTCAATCAAGGCGCGCGGGTTCGGCGCGTCCGTGTCAAGGCAGAACAAAAATGTCGGCGGCACCGGCAGCGCCGGGTCGCCGCGGCGGAGCGCAGCGGCCGCATTGACGTAACGCGGGTCGGTCTGGCCGGTGGCCTTGGCGAAGAAGCGCAGCCGGCCGGCTTCCACTTCCACGGTGTGGCGCGACACGAGCGCGCCAACATGTTTCGGATTAATCATCGGACTCTCCTCTCGTCGGCCTGAAGTTCGCACGGCTTCTATACACAGCGGACAAAGTCGACGAGCGACATGTCGCTTGCCAGCACATCATGGCCTATCAGCAGATTCCAATGGGCTTCGGAACCGTGAGCGACGCGCCATTCGTGCAGGCGCCGGGTCAGCAGTTGCAGGTCATACTCTTCGGTGACGCCTATAGCTCCGTGCAGTGCATGCGCAATAGCAGCCACGAGCGCAGCCGCTTCACTCGTGCGCGATTTCGCCATCGCAGCCGCCAGCAGAGACGGCACTGCGCGGTCGGTGTGGAAGGCATGCTCGGCAGCGATGGAAGACGCGGCCGTATGTTCGGCCATCACGCTCAACTGGTGCTGCACCGCCTGGAATTTACCGAGAGGCTTGCCGAACTGTACGCGATCGTTGCAGTGCTCGAGCGTCATTTCGAACACGCGGGTCATCGCGCCGCTGATCAGGGCGGCGTACAAGGCTGCCGCAAATGCAGGCAGCGCCGCGCCGACGCCCGGTATACGAGTCCCGCCGTTTTCATTGGACCAGCTCAGCGTGGCCGTCTGGCTGAGGTGAACGCCGGTATTCTGGCGCCGAGCCGAGGCTGTTGGAAGCAGCAACAAGGCGTCCCCATCACGCGCGAGTACGAAGTCCGCGACCATGCCGTAGGGCGTCAGGGGGCAGCTGATAATGCCTCCGGCCTCGCGGCGGAACGCTGCAGCCAAGGTAATCATGCCGACGGGAATCGCGTGCGACGGCAGCAACGCGCGGGCCGCGATGGTCTGGGCAGCGGGCGCCGGCATGGTATAGCGGCCGAAGGTGCAGAGGATGGGGAACAGATCCCCCAGCGGTAGCTGTGCGCCGCCATCGGCCTCGGACGCCAGCAGTTCCAGAAATCCGGTGGCTTCCAGAGCCTGCCACAAGGGTGCGCACGAGCCACCGGCCTCGATTGCGCGCACCATGGCCGGCGTGCATTGGTCCTTGAGGATGTCTTCAATCGCTTCTGTAAACACAAATTGTTCTCAGCGTAAGCCGAGGCCGCGCGCAACTATTCCGCGCAGGATCTCGCGAGTCCCGCCGCGCAGGGAATAGATCGGCGCGATCTGGCTCACATATGCCACGGCGCGGTACAGGTCGGGGTCCACGGGGTCGTCCGGGTTCATGGCGATGGCCGCCTCGATCACGGCGGGAATGGTCTGTTCGAATTCCGTCCCAATGTCCTTGATCAATGCCGCCTCAACCACTGGGCTTTCCCCCTTCGCGAGTTTGGCCGTGACGGCGATCGACATATTGCGCAGGGCCGTCAAGTGCGTGGCGAACCGGCCAATCGTCGCCGCGTGAGTAGCCGCTTGAGAGCCGCGCCGCAAACAAGTGATCCAGTATTCGAGCAGGACGATGCTCGACAAGACCCGTTCCGGACCGCTGCGCTCGAATGCGAGTTCTGCGTTGACCTGCGCCCAACCACTACCCTCGGCACCCACGAGCGCATCGTCGGTCAGCAGAACGTCATCGAAGAAGACTGCGGAAAAGTGAGCGTCGCCCGCGAGGTCGCGGATGGGGCGCACCGAAATCCCCGGCAGCGATAGGTCGACGATGAACTGCGACAGGCCATTTTGCCGGTTCTCAGGTTCGCCTGACGAGCGCACCAGTGCGATCATGTAGTGGCAATGATGCGCGTTGGTCGTCCAGATCTTGCTGCCGTTCAAGCGCCATCCGCCCTCGCAGCGCGTGGCGCGAGTGCCGACGCTGGCAAGGTCGGAGCCTGTATTGGGTTCGCTCATGCCTATGCAGAAAAACGCCTCAGCGGCACAGATTCTCGGCAGGTAGAACCGGCGTTGCGCTTCGGTGCCGAACTTGAGAATCAACGGCCCGCTCTGGCGGTCGGCGATCCAATGCGCTGAAACCGGGGCACCGGCGGCCAGCAATTCTTCCACGAGCACGAAGCGTGAGAAGGCGTCCAGATTGGCGCCACCGTATTGCGGGGGAATGGTCGCGCCAACCCAGCCGCGAGCGGCAAGCTTCTTGCTGAAGGCGGCGTTGAAGCCCATCCATGATCGCGCCCGGATGTCGGGCGGAGCCGGTTCCAAGTTCCGCTCGAGGAATGTCCTCACTTCGGCGCGGAACGAGTTCGTTTCGACCGGTAGGGCGGCGAGCCGGAAGGCGGATAGCAGGTTACTTTCCATTAGCGCGGCGTCATGCGGATGGCGCCATCGAGTCTGATGGTCTCACCGTTCAGCATGGGGTTCTCCACGATGTGGAGGGCCGTCATGGCGAATTCGTCGGGCAGACCGAGACGGGCGGGATGTGGCACGCAAGCCGCAAGCGCAGCACGTACTTTCTCGGGCAGCCTTGCCAGCAAGGGAGTGTCGAAAATGCCGGGTGCGATCGTGCAGACTCTGATTTGGCGCTGTGCCAGATCGCGCGCCGCAACGATGGTCATGCCGACGACGCCGGCCTTGGAGGCCGAATAAGCGATCTGACCGATCTGGCCTTCGTAGGCGGCGACCGATGCAGTGAGTACGCAAACGCCACGTTCGCCGTCGACCGGTTCATTCTTTGCCATGCGGGCGGCTGCGAGGCGCAGGCTATTGAAGGTGCCGATCAGATTGACCCGCACGATGGTCTCGAATTTCTCGAGCGATCCGGGTTCGCCGTCCTTTTCGACCAGCCGAACCGAGCCGCCGACACCAGCGCAGTGGATCAGGACGCGTAGCGGCGCCAGCCGCTCCGCGGCATCGAGGACTTCAGTCATCTGCGCCGTGTCGCGCACGTCCGCACGCACGAAGCGATTCTGCGGACCCAAGGCCGCCGCGGCTGACACCTCGTCTTCGGACAGATCGGCAATCACCACAGACACACCGCGTGCGGCGAGCTGCCGCGCGCAGGCCAGACCGAGGCCCGAAGCGGCTCCGGTAACAACCGCAGAAAGGTTTGCAAGCTTCATGAAAAATTCCTAGCCCGGGCCGTCTTGCTCAGACGACGCCACTGGCCATCAATTCGGAAATACGCTCGTCGGACAACCCGAGGCGTGCGTTGAGAATGGCTTGATTGTGTTCGCCCAACGTAGGTGCCGAACGGCCATAGCGAATCGGCGTTTCCGACAAACGGATCGGGTTTGCGACGCTCGGCGCATCGACGCCCGCGCCGTGCGGCAAGGACTGCTGCATTCCGCGGTGCGTGACCTGCAGGTTCTCGAATACCTGCCTCATGTTGTTGATGGGACCGCAGGGCACATTGTTGGCTTCCAGCAATGCGAACCACTCTCCCATGGTGCGCGCCAACATAGCCTCTGCGATTAACGGAATCAGGGCTTCGCGGTTGCGATTGCGCTGTGGGCCGGTGCTGTACCGCGGATCGCTTGCCAGCAGCGGTCGATCGATCACCGTGCAGAAGGCGGCGTATTGCGAGTCGTTGCCGACGGCGATGATGATGTCTCCTTCCTTGCAGCGAAACACCTGGTAGGGAACCATGTTCGAGTGCGCATTGCCCATGCGCTGCGGAATCTTGCCGGATAAAAAGTAGTTGATCGCTTGGTAGGAGTTGATCGAGACGACGCAGTCCAGAAGGGACAGGTCGATGTACTGGCCTTCACCGCTCACATGCCGGTGCTCGAGGGCCGCGAGGATGGCGGTGGTCGCGTACATGCCGGTCAGCAGGTCGCTGATCGCGAGGCCGCTTTTCATAGGCGCCGCGCCGGGCTGGCCGTCAGGAACGCCGGTGATGCTCATCAGGCCGCCCATGCCCTGGAACACATAGTCATATCCGGGAAGCGCTGCGTAGGGACCGTTCTGACCGAAGCCGGTGATCGAGCAGTACACCAAGCGCGGGTTGATCTTGTGCAGGTCGTCATACGCGAGTCCCCAGCGGGCCAGCGTGCCCACCTTGTAATTCTCGACCAGAACGTCGGCGTCACGCGCAAGCCGTCGAATGATCTCCTGGCCTTCGGGGCAGGCGAGATCGACGGTGAGGGATTGCTTGCCGCGGTTGGTGCACAGGAAGTAGGAGGAGGAGTCGCGAGTCTCGCGGCCCTCGGCGTCTTTCAGGAAAGGAGGGCCCCAGGTACGGGTGTCATCGCCCACACCGGGTCGCTCGATCTTGATCACTTCGGCGCCCAGGTCGGCGAAGTTCTGCGTGGCCCAGGGCCCGGCGAGAACCCGGGTCAAATCGAGCACCTTGATATGGCCCAGCGCGGTCGTGATGGCGTGGCTCTTCAGAAATAATCTAATGAATCAAGAATAGGGTGCGATGTTGATACCGTCCAATATAAAAAATATAAAGAATGATACGATATTAGTATCATAAGATGAGGATCAAGCGACGATATAAGCTGATTTTTGCTGATAGAGTTGTAAAACTCGATCCATACGAGTGATACTAATTTTGTATTGAAATGAAGTAGAACGTATATTCGCAGATGAGGATCGAACCCCAATGTCGCGCGCATGACAGACTTTTGAAAGGGACCGGTTGAATGCCCGACTTTCTTGTATACGAACAGCGCGGCCATGTCGTCACACTGACAATGAACGAGCCCGAGCGCCGCAACCCGCTAACGGGTAATTCGGCTGTACCGGACTTCCTTGCGGCCATCGATCGCATTCACGACGATCCCAGCGTTCGTTCGGTTGTCCTGACCGGAGCTGGTACGGCGTTCTCGTCAGGCGGCGACATCCGAGATATGGAACGGCAGGCTTCAGGCGAAGTTTCCGGCATGCAGATTCGTCAGGAGTACCGCAGGGGCATTCAGAAGTTACCGCTGGCGCTTTTCAACCTCGAAGTTCCTATCATCGCCGCCGTCAACGGTGCGGCCATCGGTGCCGGCCTGGATTTGGCCTGCATGTGCGACATACGTATCGCATCGGACCGTGCAAAGTTCGCCGAGAGCTTTGTCAAACTGGGGCTCATCCCCGGAGACGGCGGCGCTTGGCTCCTGCCGCGCATCATCGGAATGTCGCGCGCGTCGGAAATGGCATTTACCGGAGAAACTATAGGTCCGGACCTCGCCGCGAGCTGGGGCTTGGTTTCGCGCGTGGTACCCGCCGATGGACTGCTCACCGAAGCCAATGAACTAGCTGAGCGAATTGCAGCCAATCCGCCGAACGCCGTGCGCATGACCAAACGCCTCCTGCGCGAAGCGATGCACACGCGTCTGGACACATTGCTGGAAATGGCCGCAGCCTTTCAATCCCTGTCCCATCAGACTGATGATCACAGGCAAGCCGTCGCAGCCTTCCTGTCCAAGCGCGCGGCTGACTTCAAAGGATAATCTGGCCTGTGGCGAAACGCTTGGCTGTGGTTGGCGACCATGTTTCTCCCGGACTTCTGGACCTCAAACGTATCCATCAATTTGTCATCCTTGCCGAAACGCTTAATTTCCGTCGTGCGGCAGAACGACTGAACATGGCGCAGCCACCGCTGTCTGTGTCTATCCGGAAACTGGAAGAGGAACTGGGCACGAGATTATTCATGCGCGGCGCCGGAGGTGTATCGCTGACACTCAGCGGACAAGCCATTCTGAAAGAGGCCCGGCAGCTACTGTTTCATGGAAGCCAACTCCGCGAAACTGCCAAGGGTGTGCGCGACGGGACGGGGGGGGCGCTGCAAGTGGGTTTTGTCGGCTCGACGACCTATGGCCTGTTGCAAAAACTGCTTCCGCTATTTTGCGCGGAATATCCTGGCGTTGAATTGGTTTTGCGTGAAGCAACGTCTGTCGGCATTTTGCAGCAGTTGGAAGATAAGGCCTTGGACGTTGGGCTAGTGCGCGTGCCGTTAGTTCAGGCATCCAGGGCAACTCTGGTCCCGTTGGACCTCGCGTGGTCCAGCAAGCCACCCAGATTCAGACGGTGCTGGCCTTGGTTGAAAGCGGGTTGGGTGTGGCGTTGGTGCCGTCGGTGATGAGGCGCTTCATCAGCGACAGAATTGTCTATCGACCTCTCATGGACTTACCACCGGACGCGTCTATTGGGCTGGCGTTGGCTTATATGGCCGATTCAGAGAGTTCGGCGGCCAGTAGATTTCGTAAGGTTTCGGTTCAAGCGTTCCCTCTGAGCCGCTCGCAGTATTTCGGCGCAGGCGGTATGTGATGCGGGCAAGTTAGGAGGAAATCTTGCTGATCATCCATCACCTTGGTGTCTCTCAGTCGGAGCGTGTCGTTTGGCTCATGGAAGAGTTGGGCCTTCCATACGAAATCATCTGGCACAGGCGCGGCGCCGACGGCTTGGCGCCTGCGTCCTACCTTGCCCTGCATCCCGCGGCGACCGCTCCCGTGGTTCAGGACGGCGATCGGACGCTTTGCGAGTCCGCGGCCATCCTCGAATATGTGTGCCACAAATATGCCGGTGGCAGGCTCACGGTCAGCCCAGCCCAGCCGAATTTCTACAGACGCTCGCCGCGTCGCCCTATCTTGCCGGTCCCGAACTCACGTGCGCTGACATCATGGTGAACTACTGTCTCACATCGCTGCGGATGTTCGGCGGCCGCGACGACCTCCCAAATGTGCGATCCTATGTCGAGCGAGTAAGCAAGCGGCCCGCCTACATCAAGGCGATGCAGATTGCCGGACCCACGGCCGTACCGCCTGACGGGACCTAAGCGCGGCGCGCGGTCAATATCGTGTCAAGAAAAATTGGCCCGTACGCTTCTAGAGCGGATCGAACCGTGACCGCGTCGCACGCGAACCGTTCCCTGCCGGCGTCAACGACGGGCGCGCGCCGCGTGGCGTTGATCGTAGCCGCCGCGTATTTCATGCAGAACCTGGACGGGGCCATCATCAACACCTCTCTGCCCCAAATGGCGAGTGTGTTCAGGGTAAGGCCCGCCGACCTCAACATCGGCATCACGGCGTACATTCTATCGACCGCCGCCTTTGTGCCGCTCAGTGGCTGGGTGGCGGATCGACTCGGCGCCAAGCGAGTGTTTGCCGGCGCCATCGTGATCTTCGCTCTAGCCTCACTCGTTTGCGGTTTCTCCCAAAATTTGTGGCAATTCAGCGCCGCTCGCATCGTGCAAGGTTTGGGCGGCGCGCTGATGGCTCCGGTCGGTCGAATGGTTGTGCTGCGCAGCGCTGAAAAGGCTGATCTACTGGCGGCGACGGCGCTGATCACCTGGCCGGCCTTGATCGCGCCGGTGATCGGACCGGTGCTGGGGGGCTTCATCACCACCTATGTTTCCTGGCGCTGGAACTTCCTCCTGAATGTGCCGCTCGGCGCTGTGGGCGTCGCTCTGGTGCTCGCTTTCGTGCCGAACAATAGCCTTGTGGTCAGGACTCGGTTCGACCTGCCAGGATTCGTGCTGACCTCGGCGGCGCTGGTCGCGGTCCTCTCGGGCTTAGAGGGCTTTCAACAGTGGATGCCGGCAACCTGTTTCGCCTGACGATCAGCGCCACGCCATTTTTGTTGCCGCTGATGTTCCAGGTCGCGTTCGGCCTGACGGCGTGGACGGCGGGCCTCTATGTTCTGGCCTATTTCGCCGGAAACCTGCTGATGAAGACGGTTACCACACCGGCACTCCGGCGGTTCGGCTTTCGCAACGTGCTGATCGGCAATGGCGTGCTTGCGGGCGCCTCGATCCTGGCGTGCGCCGCCCTCGCACCGACGACACCGGCCCTGATCGTGGTCTCAGTGCTGCTGGCCGCGGGCCTGACCCGCTCGATGCAATTCACAGCGCTGGCGACGATGACCTTCGCGGATATCGAGCCCCACCTTCGGGCTTGGTCATCAACCTTGTCCAGCATGCTGCAACAGGTCTCGATGGCCTTAGGTATAGCAGTCGGCGCTGTCCTGCTCAATGTTTCGCAGAGTCTAAGGGGCGCCGACCGGCTGGCGCTCGCCGACTTTCGCCTGGCCTTCTTTGTGGTTGGCCTGATCGCCATTGCGGCGAGCGCGCTGTTCTTGCGCCTGGACGCCGACGCCGGCGCAGAGGTGAGCGGCCATCGACCCAAGCGCCTTTGAGAACCCGATTCACCACGACGAGGCGGCCTAACAATATTCTGGGGAGACCTGCGTATTGTGCTGAATAGTTTGGTGTTCTCTGGCGGTGACCCGGAATGCGCGCAGAGTTGAGGTCAAGGTCAGGGCCGCGAGGATGCAGACGATAGCTCCGACGAGACCGAACGATACATGAAGCTTGGCCTTATCGTGAAATACGAAATCGGTCAGAAGGGCGACCGCGGTGGCCGCCAAGCCGCCGCCAACGAGATTAGTTACGCCCACATAGATGGCTGTCGCTTGGCCACGCATTGCGTTGGGCATGATTTCCTGCAGCGCTCCAGGCGCGAGAGGCAGAGTAAAGTTGCCGAAAAACATAAAAACGCCGAGCGCCACAACGATCAGACCAGGCGCCGGATTCAGCGCGATCATCGTGCTGGCGAGAGCACACATGCCGGCGGCGCCTACGCTGACGAGCAGTTTGCCGTCGGTTCGGCCGCGTCTTGCCAGCGTGTCGGCCAAAATTCCCGCGGTCGCGGTTGAGATCGGCCCGAGGACCAGGGTCATCACGCCGACCGTCGCGCCAGCCCTTGCGATGCTCCAGCCATCGGTGCGCACCAGCAGAGTCGGTAACCACGCGGCGCCGGCGTGTAGCGCGAAATTTTGAAGGCAGAAGCCGACGTTATGACCTATCAGTGTTCGGGCATGTGTTTTGTAGTATTGAACCACAGTGGCCAGCGGAAAGTTTCCCGCCCTCGCGCGCCGACCACCGTCGAGCCGCTCCGGCTCGCGGATCATCATGGTGAGTGGCGCGACGAACAGCCCCAACGCGGCGACCAAGATCAGTACGACCTGCCAGGAGTGGAGCGGCCCTACAAGCGGAAGCAGTATTTGGCGATCACCGAGGCTACGCCAGAGCAATCCTCCGAGGATCAGCGCGCATCCGCCGCCTGCAAAAATCCCAGCGTAGAACACACCCATCGCCACACCACGGCGGCTGGGCGGGAAGAAGTCCGCCAATAGTGACACGCCGGCAGG
>WNFI01544548.1_pt1 | contig 24915 bp, 20 predicted proteins | sample 5400471 | NCBI WGS metagenome assembly WNFI01 (sample SAMN13153348, study PRJNA577476) | soil metagenome | isolation source: 100 cm saprolite on Douglas fir-dominated hillslope | place: USA:California | collected 2013-09-17 | reverse complement strand
GGGCGAGATCGAGATCGCCAAGCGCATCGAGGAAGGCCTGAAGCACATGATCCACGCGATCTCGTCGTGCCCGACGACGATCGAGGAGATCCTGCGCCTGGCGGATCTGATCGAGCGCGACGAGATGCGCATCGACGAGCTGGTCGACGGGCTGGTTGACGGCGACGAGGAAGAGGTCGTCGAGGAGGAGATGACCGAGGACGAGGAGCTGGAAGAGCTCGACGCGGAAGAGCAGGAAGCCCAGGACGAGGCGGTCGCCAGCGCCGACCTGGAAGAGCTCAAGAACAACGCGCTCGCGCACTTCAACAAGATTCGGCGCCTCTACAAGCGCATGAAGAAGGTGCTTGCGGAGAAGGGCTATCGCTCGCGCGCGTACAAGGACCTGCAGGAGGACATCTCCAACGAGCTGCTGGCGATCCGCTTTACCGCCAAGCAGGTGGAGTTCCTGTGCATGGGCCTTCGCCACCTGGTCGAGCGCGTGCGCGGGCACGAGCGCGAGATCATGGAGCTCGCCACCAAGAACGCCAACATGCCGCGGGCGCACTTCATCAAGGTGTTCCCCGGCAACGAGACGAACCTCAAGTGGGCCAACGAGGAGATCGCCACCGGCAAGGTCTACGCCAAGGCGCTCGAGCGCTTCAAGCCGGCGGTGATGGAGCAGCAGGAAGCCCTCATCAGTCTGCAGAAGGAAGTCGGGATCCCGATCAAGGACCTGAAGGAAATCGCCCGGCAGATGTCCACGGGCGAGGCCAAGGCCCGCAGGGCGAAACGTGAAATGATCGAGGCGAACCTGCGCCTGGTGATCTCGATCGCGAAGAAGTACACCAACCGCGGCCTGCAGTTCCTCGATTTGATCCAGGAAGGCAACATCGGCTTGATGAAGGCGGTCGACAAGTTCGAATACCGCCGCGGCTACAAATTGGAGACCGGGCAGGAGCCCGATCCGGCCACGCTCGCCGTGAAGATGGAGATGCCGGAAGAGAAGATCCGCAAGATCCTCAAGATCTCCAAGGAACCGATTTCCATGGAGACGCCGATCGGCGACGACGACGATTCGCACCTGGGCGACTTCATCGAGGACCAGGCGGGGCTGGCACCTTCGGATTCGGCGCTCTATGCGAGCCTGCGCGAGGCGACCAAGGACGTGCTCGACTCGCTCACCCCGCGCGAGGCGAAGGTGCTGCGCATGCGCTTCGGCATCGAGATGAACACCGACCACACGCTGGAAGAGGTCGGCAAGCAGTTCGACGTCACGCGCGAGCGCATCCGCCAGATCGAAGCCAAGGCGCTGAGGAAGCTCCGCCACCCGTCGCGTTCCGAGAAGCTGCGCTCGTTTCTCGAGGGCGAGAGCTGATCGGTTCTCCCTCTGCCCTGGGAGAGGAGGCCTGCCCCGGCAATCCGTTAGCCGGGGGCCGGGGAGAGGTTCAGGACGAAAACGCCCGCGCTCGCGGGCGTTTCTTATCTAGAGCTGGAGCGTCGCTACCAGCGGCAAGTGGTCCGATGCGACGCGCGCACACGCGCTATCGTGGACCTTGAGGCCTTTCAGGATCGTTCCCGGATGCGTCCAGAGCCGATCGAGGGCGAACACGGGAAAGCGCGCCGGGAACGTCGCCACCGCCGGAGTCTCGTCGAAGAACCTGTGCAGGCGCCGCAGGGGCCGCCCCCACAGGAACCACTCGTTGAGATCCCCCACCAGCACGGCGCGGTCGCCGGGCCGGTCGCTGAAGAGCTTGAGAAGCCGCCGGACCTGCTCGCGGCGCTCCGCCGGCCGCAGGCCCAGGTGGGTAGCGACGATGCGCAACGCCTCGCCGTCGCAATCCACGTCGACGGAGATGGCGCCGCGAGGCTCGCGGCCGCGCCAGCTCAGGTCGCACAGCGCCTTGGCCTTGACGGGACAGCGCGTGAGCAGCCCGTTGCCGTAGTGGCCATCGTGGCGCGCCAGCGTGATTCCGGCGACCGGCTGGAAGCCCGTCTCCGCGGCGAGCCACGTGAGCATGTCACCGCCGTCGTCGTGCGCCTCGACTTCCTGGAGGGCGAGGACGTCGGCGTCGATCTCGCGCAGGACCGCGAGGATGCGCCCGGGCTCGCGGCGGCGATCGCGGCCGATGGCGCGGTGGACGTTGTACGACGCGAGGCGCAGCGTGGGCATCGTTACGCGGGCTGGCGGCGCAGCCAGCGCTGCCCGAAATAGGCGAGCGAGCCGAGGAGCGCGAGGGCCGCGGCGATGAGCCACACGTTCACGCTCGCGGGATCCTCGAGCGCGGCGGCGAGCTGGTCGCTCAGCACGGTGGCGGCGAGCATTCCGGGCAGCATCCCGAGGAACGTGCCGAGGACGAAATCGCGAAGCGTGATACGCATCGCGCCCATGGCGACGTTCACCGCCGGAAAGGGCGCGATCGGCACGAGGCGCATCAATGTCACGGCAATGAGGCCGCGCTTCTGCAGGATTTGCGCGAGCCTCTTCAGCCTTGGGCCGAGGAGGCGCTGCACCGAGTCGCGGGTGACGAGCCGGCCGGGCAGGAACGTCACGATCCCCGCCAGGATCACGCCGCTCATCGCATAGGCGAAGCCTTCCCAGGGTCCGAAGGCGATGACGGCCGTCATCGTGATCGCCCAGCGCGGGAACATGATGAAGCTCGCCGGCGTGTAGAGGGCCACCACCAGGAACGGCGCCCACCATTTGTCGGCGAAGACGCGCGCCATGTCCATCGCGTTATCGCGCGTGACGAGATCCGCGAGCGGCGTCCTGGTCCAGACCAGCGCCAGCGCGATCGCCACGAGGACGATGGCCGCGAACGCGGCGCGCGCGACCGGCAAACGCTGCACCGCGGCGGCAGTCCTCACGGCAGAGACCTGCCGCACGATGCCCTCGAGGATGGGTTCTCCGGGGTCGCCGACCTTGGCGACCGCGAGCTCGGCTTCGGAGAGCTCCGGGGCTTCCAGTGGCTTCAACTTGCGCTCGCCGGTGGACAGCGCCTCGATGGCGCCCGCGATCGATCCGGTGCGCTCGATCTCCCGCGTCACGTCCCGTGCCGGCACGGCGATGAACTCCGCGAGGAGCCCGTCCCGGAATGCTCGGATCGCTTCCCGCACGCGCTTTTCGCCCCTCGCCTCGATCGTGACGTCGCATTCCGTGTCCATCCCCATCGAGCGATTGGAGATGTTGGCGGAGCCGATGCGCAGCCACTCGTGGTCCACGACCATCACCTTCGAGTGGATGTCGAGGCAGGTTCCCTCGCAAAGGCCGGGAATGTCCGGGAAGTAGCAACGGAAGCGGCCGTGACCGTCGGCCGCGCGAAGCTCCCTCACGAGCTTCGTTCGCAGCGTCGTCATGGTGAGCTCCTCGAGCCACCCGTGACTCAGCAGCCGCGTCACGACGACGATCTCGGGGCCGTCGGGTTCGGCCAGCCGCTTCGCCAGCGCCGCGCCGATCCTTGCCGAAGTGAAGTACTGGTTCTCGATGTAGATGTGCTTGCGGGCTCCTTCGATCATGTCGAGATACAGGGCCTCGATCTCGTGGACGCCCTCGTCCTCGTCGTCGCGCGGAGGAGCGGTGCGGGACACGCCCGCCACGACGTCCGTGACGTGAACCGGCAGCTCGTCGGGCCACAGGTCCTTCCTCGACTTCACCGGCTTCAGGCGCCGGGCGGTCGCCGCGTGCCAGCGCTCGCGCGCGACTTGCGCCAGGGCCTCGGCGGCGGCACCGTCGACGGCGATCATCACGTCGTGGAACGGCGGGTAGGAGTCGCCGTTGAACACGCGGCGCGAATCCTCGGCCTTGTGCTCGCGGGTATCCCAGCGCTTGTTGGCAAAGTCGAGGCCGCCGGAGAATGCGAGCCGGTCGTCGATCACGACGATTTTCTGATGGTGCGAGCCGGCGAAAGGATGCGTGTCGTCGAAGCGGAAATCGATTCGCCGGTGCGGCTTCCAGCCGACTCCGAGGGTCGGCGGCGGCTCGCGATCGGTTCCATAAACGATCGGAAAGTCCCAGTCCAGCACGCGAATGCGCAATGCCCGGCGTTGCGCGGCGAGGCGGTTCAGGAACTCGCCGACCGCCACCTGCTTGCCCGTGGAGTCCACGCCCAACGGCGTGCGGCTGTCGAAGTCCCAGGCGAGGATCAGGATGGAATGTTCCGCGCGCTCGGCCGCGTGGACGAAGGCCTGGAAGTAGTCCTGCGCGTCGACGAGGAAGGCGGCGCGCCCGGCGCGGGCCACCACGCTGCAGTTCTCGCCGGGGCGAAAGAGGGAAGAGGAAGCCATGTCCGGATAGGACAGCAGTCCGATCCGGGAGGTTCGACCCCCCTAGCCCAGCTGGGCGTTCATGTGCCGCAGGCGGTCCACGACCGCGCGCAGCATCACCATCGCAAAAGCGGGCTGCGCCTTCACCGCTTCCATGAGCGAGGCGCGGTCGACCGCGAGGAGCTCCGAGTAGACGTCGGCGGTTGCGCTGGCGATGCGCGGCGACTGGTCCACCAGCGCCATTTCCCCGAAGATGCCGCCGGGGGAAACGCCTTCGAGGACCTTGTCCTTGATATGGATGAAGACGCGCCCGCTCTTCAGGATGTACATGTAGATCCCCGCCTGGCCCTCCTTCATGACCGAGGCTCCCGCCTGGTACCGGACGATGGCCGCGCGCGGCAGCGCCGCTTCGAATTGCGCCAGCTGGGCCGGATCGAAAACCGGCGCTTCGCGCGCCGCGGCGGTGGCCGCGATCTTGCGCGCGGCGACGCGCGCGGCGATGAAGCGCAGGCGGTCGAACATGACGCTCATCAGCATCAGCGCGAACTCGGGCGTCTTGGCGATCGCCGCCTGCAGCTCCACGCCGTTGAGCGAGAGCACGGTGCAAGCCGTCTTCGCGGTGGCCGTGGCGCTGCGCGGGCGCTCGCTGATCACCGCCATCTCGCCCACGATCTCTCCCGCCTTCACGGTGTCGAGCGGCTTGCCGCCGATGGTGAGCGCGACCTCGCCCTGCACGATGAAGTACATGCGGCTCGCCGACGAGAGCGAGAAGACGCCTCCCTTCGAGACCTTTTCGGCCTCCTCGAAGATCTTCTGCCCGGCGGCGAACTGTTCCTCCTTGCCCGAGGCGAGGAAGAGCGTCTTCGCCACCCCCGCGTTGTAGAACTGGCTGTTGGCGGGCTTGAACGGCGCGGAGCCCTCGGGGGGCGGCGGCTTGGTGAAATCGAAGCCGTCGGGCGAGGCGGGCTTGGGAGGCGGCTGGGGCTTGGTGAAATCGAAGTCGCTCATCTTACTTTCAGTGCAATTCGCGAAACCGCGTCCCACGTTTGCTCCCTCGCCGGGGACAGATCACAGCTCGATGCCGGATGTGCTCTGTCCCCCAGGGTTGGGGAGAGGGTGAGATTGTAAGATAACGCGCTTAACACTTGTGCAGGGCCTGTAGCTCAGGTGGTTAGAGCAGGGGACTCATAATCCCTTGGTCCCTGGTTCGAATCCAGGCGGGCCCACCCTTTTGTACCACGACTCCGGATGAAATCGCTCGCGCCTACCGTCGCCGCCGTCGTTCGCGAGCGGACCGGCGTTTCGTGGTCGCGCGCGCGCAACCTCTGCAGCGAGGGGCGCGTCACCGTCGATGGCGAACGCTGCCTCGACCCGGCGAGGCGCGTCTCGGCCGAGGCGATCGTCGCGATCGACGAACGCGGGCCCAAGATCGCGAAAGGGCCTCTTGCGAAGGACGCGATCGTTTTCTTCGACCGCGACCTCGTCGTCGTCGACAAGCCGGCCGGAATGCTCACCGTCGCCGACGAGCCGGGCAACAGGGAAACACTCGTCGAATACACGCGGACGCTGCTGCGGCGCATGCGTGGCGGCGGCAGCGACGCCGCACCAGGTGTGGTTCATCGCCTCGACAAGGACACGAGCGGCGTGATGGTCTTCGCGCGAACCGCGGAGGCGAAGCGCGCGCTGGCCGCGCAGTTTCGCGCGCACGACATCGATCGGGTCTACCAAGCCATCGCACACGGCGCCGTTTCGGAGGCGCACGTCGAGACGCATCTCGTCATGGATCGCGGCGATGGACTGCGCGGCTCGCACGGGCATTTTCGGCGCGCCTGGGGCGATCCTCCATCGGAAGCCAGGCGTTCGATCACGCACGTGCGGCCGATCGAGGCCCTTTCGGGCGCCACGCTCATCGAGTGCCGCCTCGAGACCGGTCGCCAGCATCAGATTCGCATCCACATGTCCGAGCTTGGCCATCCCCTGGTCGGCGAAGCGGTCTATATCCGCGACTACGCCGGCGCCAGGATCGAGGCGCCGCGCACGATGCTTCATGCGCGGGTACTGGGGTTCGCTCATCCTCGGACCGGTGAGCGCGTTTGGTTCGAACGCGAGCCCCCCGGGGATTTTCGGGCGATGCTCGAACGGCTCCAGGCCTGACCGTGGCCGGTCCGGCCGGAGCCGCGGTTGGGCCACAGAATGCCGCAGTTCGTCGGAACGGGCTGGTTTGCCCGGGATCGCAGGGCCACCTTGCAGGCTCGAGCCCAGGGGAGGACAACATGTCGAAGCGTCTGATTCATTGGGTACTGGCGGCCGTTACCAGCATCCTGTTCCTGCAACCGGCACTGGCGGCGGAGGGCGGCAACAGCGCGCTTACCAGCGTCGAATGGCTCCAGAAAAACCTGGGGCGCGACGACGTGCTCCTGATCGATGCATCGCCCGGGCAGATGTATGGCGCCAAGGGGCACATTCCCGGCGCCGTGAACGTCGACGTGTTCACCTTCGGCGGCCGCGAGATGAGCGCCGCGGAAATGGAGCGCCTCATCCAGTCGTGGGGCGTGAGCGCCGGGAAGAAGATCGTCGTCTACGACCAGGGCGGGACGTACTTCGCCACCAGCCTTTTCTTCGATCTCTACTACCACGGCTTCCCGGCCAAGGATCTTGCCGTTCTCGACGGCGGACTCGCCAAGTGGCAGGCGGCGGGCGGCGCGGTCACGAAAGATCCCACGCCGACACCGAAGCTTGGGACGTTCCGGGTCGCGAGGGTGAAGGAGGACGTGCGCGTGCGGCTGCCGGAGTTTCTCGTCGCCTCCGGCGATCCGGCGAACAGCGTGCTCGTCGAGGCACTGGAGCCCAGCCAGCACTTCGGCGGCGCCAAGTTCTTCGACCGGGCCGGTCATATCCCCAACGCCATCATGGCGCCCACCGCGGACTTCTATAACGCGGACAAGACCTTCAAATCCCCGCAGGAGATCCGGCGGATGCTGGTCTACCTGGGCGTGAAGCCCGACCAGCAGGTCTACACGCATTGCGGCGGCGGCATCGCGGCGAGCGTGCCGTTCTTCGCGGCGAAGTTCATGCTCGACTACCCCAAGGTCAAGCTCTACAAGGAATCCCAGCTGGAATGGCTGCGCGATGACCGCGGGCTGCCTTTCTGGACTTACGACGCGCCCAACATGACGCGCGAAAAAACCTGGTTGAGCGGATGGAATAACCAGATGCTGCGCAGCTTCGGCGTCTCGAAGGTGAGTGTCGTCGACGTGCGTCCGGCGGAGTCCTTCAAGCAATCCCATGTGCCCTTCGCCATCAACGTTCCCGCGGATGTGTTCAAGAGCAATCTCGCCACGCCCGCGAAGCTGGCCGAAATTCTCGGCGCGGCCGGCGTCGACGCGGCTGACGAAGCGGTGATCGTCTCGGAGAAGGGATTGAACCCCGATTCGGCCCTCGCCTACCTCATGCTGGAAAAGCTGGGACAGAAGAGAATCTCCGTCCTCTCGGATTCCGTGGACGACTGGGGATTTGCCGGCTTCCCGCTGGAAAAGGCGACCGACGTCGCGGATCCGAAGAAGCCGCCGCCGGGTTTCCTCACAGCTCCCCGGGCCTACCCCGTCAGTCTTCGTCCGGGCATCGTGGTGAGCGATCCCCAGGGCACCCAGGGGGCGTATCCGAAAATCTACATCGCTTCAGGCAAATCGCTTCCCGCCAAAGTGCCCGACGGGAAAGTCATCCATGTGCCCTACACCGAGCTCCTGAATGCGGATGGGACGCCGAAGGCCGCGAAGGATATCTGGAACACGCTCGTGAAGGCCGGGGTCCCGCGATATGCGGAGCTCATAAGCATTTCCGACGACCCGGGCGAGGCCGCGGCCAACTACTTCATCCTGAAGCTGATGGGTTACCCGGACGTCAAGGTGCTGGTGATTTAGCGCGCCGGTTGTAGATCCTCGCCAGCGCCTGTGCAACCTCGGCCAACCGCTCGCGCAATGCCGCGGGCTGCAGGACCTCGCATTGCGCCCCCACCCGAAGCAGCTCGCGGGCCGCGTGTCCGATCGACTCGATGGGAATGGTGACCCGGGTCCAGCCTTTCGAGCCGGCTTTCTTCGGCGCGCGGTCCACCGCTGCCGATACCGCAGCGCTCAGGCGCTTCAATGCGGCAAGCCCCGCGGGTGATGCGCGCAAGGTCGCCGTGCCTCGATAGAGTCCCGTCTCGAATCGCTCGATGGACTCCGCCCAATGCCGCGCGAGGTCGAAGCGGCGCGGGCGCGTGAATTTCTCCGTCGCGATTACCGCGCGAATGTTCGAAATGCGATAGGTCCGCGGGGAGTCCTTGCCGGCCATCGCGACCAGATACCACTCTCCGGCCTTCACCACGAGTCCCAGCGGCGCGATGCTGCGATCGACCGGTCCCTTCCAGCTCTCGTAGCGGATGCGCAGGCGCCGATCGTTCCACACCGCCGCGGCCACCGCGGGCAGATGCCCGATCGATTCTTCGCGGCGATACCATCCCACGGCGTCCAGGTGGAAGCGCGAGGCGACGCGCCGCGCATCGGCCTGCCACGCCTCGGGCAGCGCCGCCAGGAGCTTGAGCTGTGCGGACTGCGCATCGGCGCCAAGGCCGAGCTGCGCCGCGGGACCGGAAGCGCCCGCCATGAAGATCGCCTGGGCCTCGGCGGGCGTGAGCCCCGTGAGCCGGGTGCGCCAACCCTGCAGCAGCTCGAATCCGCCGTCGGCGCCGCGGATGGCGCGCACCGGCACGCCCGAGGCGCTCAGCTCCTCGATGTCGCGAAGGACGGTGCGCACCGACACCTCGGTTTCCTCGGCCAGGCGCGTGGCGCTCAGCCGCCCGTGGGTCTGCAGCAGCAGGAGGATCGTGAGGAGCCGGCTGGCACGCATCGATGCATGGTAGCGAAAATACATGACATGGGTTGTCATGTAAGGCGCGGCATGATGGGGACACGTCAACCCAGGAGCCCACGAAATGGACCAAGCCATCGCCCCCCATGCCGCGCCGGGGAGCGCCAACGAAACGAGTGCCATCGTCGAGTTCCGGCAATACACGCTCCACCCCGGCCGGCGCGACGAGCTGATGGCGCTTTTTGAAAAGCACTTCGTGACCGGGCAGGAAGCGCACGGCATGCGCATCCACGGGGAATTTCGCGATGCCGCCAATCCGGACCGCTTCGTGTGGCTGCGCGGATTCGACGACATGTCCCAGCGCGCCCGCGTGCTCGAGGCGTTCTACAAGGGCCCGGTGTGGGGGGCCCACAGCCAGGCGGCGAACGCCACGATGGTGGATTCGGACAACGTGATGCTCCTGGAGCCCGCGGAGAAGGGGGGGTTCTCGCTCGCGCGGCGCATGACGGCAACCACGGTCGCCACCATCTACCTGCTCCAGTCCCCCGTGGATGACGCCTTCCTGCGCTTCTTCGGCGAGCGCGTGCGCCCGGTGATGGAGGAGTCGGGCGCGCCGCCCGTGGCGCAGTTGCGCACGCTCGACGCGCCCAACAACTTTCCGGCGCTCCCGGTGCGCGAGGGCGAGCACGCCTTCGTGTGGTTCGCGGCGTTCGGCAGCGGCGACGAGTATCGGCGTCATCTCGATCGGCTGAAGCAATCGCAGCGTTGGGGCACGGTCGAGAAGGAGCTCGCCGCGCGCCTCAAGTCCGCGCCGGTGCGACTGGAGCTGCAGCCGACCGCCGCGTCGCTCAAGCGCAATGCCCCCTCGTACAACTACTCGATGCGGGGTACCGGCTCGCGCGCGGACTTCGACTTCATCGCGGGCAACTGGAGCCTCGCCAATCGCCGTCTCAAGGCGCGCGGGGTGAGCAGCCATGACTGGGATTCCTTTCCGGCGCGCAGCGCCGGAATGCTACTGCTCGGCGGCCTCGTCAACGTCGACGAGATCGTGTTTCCGACCAAGGGCTGGTCCGGCGTGACCTTCCGCACCTTCGACGTGGAAAAGAAGCAATGGTCGATCTACTGGGTCAATAGCCGCGACGGCCGCATGCAGGAGCCGGTTGTGGGCGGCTTTTCCGGCGACACGGGCCTGTTCTTCGGCGAGGACCTGGACGAAGGCCGGCCAATCAAGGTCGTGTACCGGTGGACACGCCTTGGGCCGGATGGGGCGCGCTGGGAACAGGCATTCTCGTACGACGACGGCAAGACCTGGGAAACCAACTGGGTGAACGAGCTCACGCGCGACGCGCCATGATTCCCGGGTGGCGCCTACATCTGCCGAAAGAGGTGCAGGAAACTGCGGCTCACGGGCAGCACCTCGTTGCGGCCTTTCAGGTGGATGTGCGCGGTCTCGTTGATGCCGCGCGTGATATGGCTGATCGCACGGCGGTTCACCACCACAGAGCGGTGCACCTGCACGAAGTGCGCAGCGTCGAGCTGTTCCACGAGCTCCTTCAGCGGGGTACGAATCAGGGCCTCGCCCGGCTTGCCGGCGTCGCCGCGCCACGCGATCAGCGTGTACTTCTCGTCGGAGCGCAGGAAGTCGATTTCGTCCACCGGGATTACGCGCACGTCATTGCCCACGGACGCGTGGATCCAGCGCAGCGGCTCGGGGCCGGCGTCCCTCTTCAGGCGCGCGGCGAGCTGCTCCAATAGCGCTTCGGGAATCGCGAGTGACTGCGCCGCGCCGAGCCGCCCTTTGAGGCGCGCAACGGTGTCGGCCAGGCGCTCGGGTTCCAGCGGCTTCACCAGGTAATCGATCGCCTCCTGCTCGAAGGCCTGGACCGCGTACTGGTCGTAGGCCGTGACGAACACGAGGTGCGCGCGGCGGCCGATCTGCCGCGCGGCTTCCACCCCCGAGAGGCCGGGCATGTGCACGTCGAGAAAGCAGATGTCGGGCTTGAGCCCCTCGAACTGCTCCACGGCTTCGCGGCCGTTGCGCGCCTGCGCCACCACCTCCAGCTCCGGCCAGGCCTCGGCGAGCATCCGCGTGAGCGCGGTGCGCAGCAGGGGCTCGTCATCCGCGATGAGCGCGGTGGGCCTTGGGTCGGTCATGCGGGCTTGGGCTCGGCGGGGAAATCGAGCTCAGCGCGTGCGCCATGCGGGTGGAGCGCCGCAAGACGCAGCTGCGCATCGCCTCCGAACACCAGCTGCAGGCGCTCGAGAAGCGTCGCAAGGCCGGTACCGAGCCCGCCTACGGTGCGCTGCAGGCCCGCGCCGGTGTCACTGACCTCGCAGTGGCAGCGACCGTCCAGCACCTGAACGCGTACCTCGATCCGGCCGCCTTCCTCGCTCGGGTCGATGCCGTGGCGTACGGCGTTTTCGACCAGGGTCAATAGAGTCGTCGGCGGGCAACGCATCGCAAGCGCGGCGGCGTCGACCTGCAGCTCGAACTGCAAGCGGTCGGGCATGCGCATGTGCATGAGCTCCAGGTAGGCGCGCACCAGCTGCAGCTCCTGCTCGAGCGTGGTGGCCGGCTCGTGCAGGCGCGGGACCGCGGCGCGCAGATACGCGATGAGGCTGTCCAGCACTTGAGAGGCTTGCGGCGAACTCGCGACGACCAGCTCGCGCACATTGGCGAGCGTGTTGAAAAGAAAATGCGGCTCCACCTGGGCCTGCAGCAGGCGTAGCCGCGAGTCGAGCGCCTTGCGCTCCAGCTCGCTGCGCTCGAGCTCGAAGGCCAGCGCCTGGCTGCGCGCCGCGAATTCGCGCTGGCGGAAAAGCGCCGCGACGGCGACCCACGGCGCCACCAGCAGGCCGCTCACGGTCATCAACATGAAACCGCTCACGCGCGCCGAGCTCGTCCAGAACGGCGGCTGATCTCCGGGGGTGGTCGCGAGGTAGACCGCCAGGACGGTCACCGGGATTACAAAGGCCACGCCCAGCACCTGCAGCGCCCAGCGCGCGAGCCAGCCCGGCAGCCGGCGCGGCCATTGCTCGAAGAGCCCGAAGGCCAGCAGGGCCGCCAGCCCGACCGGAAGCTCGCGGGCCATCACGACGGCAGCCCGGATTGTGAAGGCCGGGCTCAGGAACAAGCCCACAAAGGCCGAGACGCCGAGCGCGAGCAGCACGCGCCGCCACGCCAGCATGAGGGCGAGCCCGTGCAACTTGGGAGGAGTGGCGGAAGGCGACATGGCTCGACGATAGTAACGATTCCACCACGTGATCGTCGTCGCCGCGGGACGAGCCACGGTGCGGGGGGGCCGGACTACGCCGGGGCGCGACGGGCTACGGTCGCGAGCACATCGAGATGCCCTCGTAGGTCCATCCGAGGCGCTGCATCTCCCGCATCGTCGAGTCGCTGGTGCTCATGCGGTGGTTCGAATCGTTGCGCGCGGAGCCGTTGTTGTACGCGCGGTTGACCGCGAGGTAGCCGTCCGGGCAGCGCTGATTCGTGACCGGAAGGATGTAGTAGGCGATGCCTTCGTAGAGCCAGCCGCGATCGCGCTTCACGCCCACGCATTCGTCGCCGCTCGCGGTGTAGAAGTGCGAGTTCGGGCCGATCCCGGGCGCGCCGTAGAAGCGGCACACCGGACCCACGCCGGTGAAAGTGTCGGCGGGCATTTGCGGCCATCCCTTGAACGCCTGCCCGGTGGGAACCCACTTCGGGCCGAAGCGCCCGCTGGTGATGCTGTCGATCTCGCCCGGATCGTCGGTGACGAAGAAATGATCGAGCGCCGGATTGTAGAACTCCACCTGCCGCACTTCGCCGTTCGCGTTGGGCAACGGCACGTGCACGTCGAGCGTGAGGTTGTCCTGGCGTCCTCCCACGACACTCTGCATGCGGATGAAACGCGCCTTGGCAAAGGAATCGGCCTGCAGGTAGGCGTCGAAGAAGGTGATCATCCAGGTGAAGAGGTCGCCCGCATCCTCGGGGCGGAATTCGTGCTTTCCGCCCACGAGCTCGACGAGGTAGCGCGAGGAGCCGAAGCGCTCCATCGCCTGCTCCATCATTCCGAGGGGGGCGGTGGTGTCGAGCGTGCCCGAAAGTGCGAGGAACGGCCGGTTCACGCCCGCGGCACCTTCCTGCCCGGAACAGAAAGCTGGCAGGAACGAGTAGCCCGCGTAGGGAACGAACGCCACGGCAGCCTTGATGCGCGGATCTTGCGCCGTGTCGCTGCAGCGCTGGTCGATGCTGGTCGTCAAGCGCGCGCCGAGCAGGAGCGCCATCGCCTCTCCGCCCAGGCTCGCGCCAAATCCGCCGATAAGGTTGGCATTGATGCCGGCGGTGAAGCCGGGATCGCCAAGCAAGCGGTCGGTCATGTACTTCAACGAGAGCGGGCGCATCAGCTGCATCTCGGCGACGTGGTCGAAATTCGTTACGAGGTACGCGAAGTCGCTGATGGTCTCGACCCGCACACGCGAGAACCGCGGATCGCCGTGAAAGGGGGCCGCGACCACGAACCCGTGCGCCGCCAGTTGCACCATGACGTCGACGTAGCCCTGGCTTATCGGGCTGCCAGTGAGTCCATGGGAGTAGACGATGAGCGGGAATGGGTGTGGAAAATTCAAGAGCGGGAAGCCCCATTCGGCCTCGGACATGAATTGTGGAGTCGCACCGGGGAGTTGCATGTGTGGAATGACTTCCCCCGTTTCCGGGAGGACGTAGTCAGGATCGGTATTGCCGGAGGAGGTGGGGTAGCAAACGATCGCGACGAACGCAACGGTATCGCCAGCGTGCCCGGGATAGAGGCTGCGCTCGTCGGGCACCGAAGCATCGAATCGCACGACAGCCTGCGGATTCGCGAGGATCTCGGTGATGTAATGATCCACTCCATTGACCGGGCGGCCCTCCCAGTAATCGGAGGCGGAGGCGCCGGGCGCAATCCGGGAGGTGTCCTGCGCGATGTTCGAGCAGGCAACGGGTAGCTGGCCGAGTCCCAACGGCGAAACGGTATCCGTGTGGTTCCATGCGTACGCCGACAGACACGTCATTGTCGCGGCGAGCGCTGGCACGAACCGCGCTACCAAAGCCAGCAATCGCGAAGGGTTAGAATCCATGTCTCGATTATAGGAGCGCGGCGTCCCCATGGACGACAGCGACAAGTTAAGGCGCATTCTCAAGACCTCGCGTTCGATCGCCGTCGTGGGCCTGTCGGCGCACTGGCACCGCCCGAGCTATTTTGCCGCGAAGTACATGAAGGACCATGGCTACCGCGTCATCCCCGTGAACCCCATGTATGACAGCGTGCTGGGCGAGCGGTGCTACAAGCGGCTTGCGGACATTCCGGAGCGCGTGGATATCGTCGACTGCTTCCGCAAGAGCGAGGAGATTCCCGCGCTGGCCGAGGAAGCCATCGCGATCGGCGCCAAGGTGCTGTGGATGCAGCTTGGCGTGCGCAATGCCCAGGCGCGCGCGCGCGCGGAAGCCGCCGGGCTGGAAGTGGTCGAGGATCATTGCGTGAAGATCGAGCACGGGAGGTTTTTCGGCGGGCTGGGCTGGGCCGGCGTGAACACCAGGGTGATCTCGGCTAAACGTTCGGCGTGAGCGGCGGATGACAGCCGCGCGGTAGAAAGGGGAAATACATGGAACTCTGGCTCATCTGGATCGTGGCGGGCTTCGCGCTGGTCATCGCCGAGCTCGTCACCGGAACGTTCTACCTGCTGGTGATCGGCGTCGGAGCCTTCGTCGGCGCCCTCGCCGCGTGGCTAGGCGCCAATGTCCTGGTGCAGGCGGTCGCGGGAAGCGCGGTGGCGATCGTGGGCGCTTTCGCGGTGCATCACTGGCACGCTTCGCACCGCAAGGACGAGGGCCAGGGAAACATGCTCGACAAGGGGCAGCCCGTCGTCCTCGAAGGCTGGGCCAACGAGAGCGCGCGGATCGCCCGCGTGAGATACCGCGGCACGTCGTGGGACGCGCGCCTGGCGCGCGCCGACGAGCACCCGGCGCCCGGCACGACGCTCTACATCGAAGCCCAGGAAGGTAACACCCTCGTCGTCGCGAGCGCTCCGCCCGCGCGCTAGACAAGAAACCAACAACGGAGGTCACCATGTTCTGGAAAGCGGCCATTGCCGTAATCATCACGATCGCAGCGGCGTTCATGACGAAAAGCACCACCGCGACCGTCGCGACCTTCTTCGTCGCGATGGCCATCGTCCTCGTCATCGAGGGCGTGCGCATCGTCCCGCAGCAGAACGCGTGGGTGGTGGAGCGGCTGGGAAAGTTCCACACCGCGCTGGAGCCGGGAATGAACCTCATCGTCCCGTTCATCGACCGCGTGGCGTACAAGCATTCGCTCAAGGAAGTGCCGCTCGATATCCCGGAGCAGATCTGCATCACCAAGGACAACACCCAGCTCTCTGTCGACGGGATCATCTACTTCCAGGTGGTCGATCCGAAGCTCGCTTCATACGGATCCTCGAACTACATCCAGGCGATCACGCAGCTCGCGCAGACCGCACTGCGATCCGTGGTCGGCAAGATGGAGCTCGACAAGACCTTCGAGAGCCGCGACGATATCAACCACATCGTGGTGAACGTGCTCGACGAGGCCGGCCGCACCTGGGGCATCAAAGTGCTGCGTTACGAGATCAAGAGCTTGACGCCGCCGGAATCCATCTTGCGCTCGATGCAGGCGCAGATCACCGCCGAGCGCGAGAAGCGCGCCGTGATCGCGACTTCCGAGGGCAAGCGCCAACAGGAGATCAACATCGCCGACGGCCAGCGCCAGGCGGCGATCCTCGCCTCCGAGGGCCAGAAGCAGGCGCAGATCAACAAGGCCGCGGGCGAGGCCCAGGCCATCGAGCTCGTGGCGAACGCGAACGCGAACGCGGTGCGCGCGGTGGCCGCGGCGATCGGGGCGCCCGGCGGGATGAGCGCGGCCAACCTCAAGATCGCGGAGAAGTATGTCGCGGCCTTCGAGACCCTCGGCAAAACCAACAACACCCTCATCATCCCGAGCAACCTGTCCGACATCGCGGGCCTCGTGGCGAGCGCCATGACGGTCCTCGACCGCACCCGTATTGGCGAGTCCCCGGCCAAGTAACTAACTTTAGATAGATGGCAGACAGAGAGTTCGGGTTCGAAACGCTGTGCCTGCACGCCGGGCAGATCCCCGACGCGCAGACCGGCTCGCGGGCCGTGCCGCTGTACCAGACGACCTCGTACGTCTTCGAAAGCGCCGACCACGCCGCGAGCCTCTTCAACCTGCAGACGTTCGGCAACGTGTACACGCGGCTGTCGAACCCCACGACTGCCGTGTTCGAGGAGCGCGTGGCGGCCATCGAGAATGGGCGCGCCGCCGTGGCCGCCGCGTCGGGGCAGGCCGCGGAGATGGTCGCGTTCCTGAACATCCTCGAGAGCGGCGACCACGTCGTCTCGTCGGCGAAGGTCTATGGCGGCACCAACACGATGCTGGCGGTGAATTTCAAGAAGCTCGGCATCGACGCTACGCTCGTCGATCCCGACGATCCCGAGAATTTCAGGCGCGCGCTGAAGCCCAACACCAAGGCGATCTTCTCCGAGACGCTCGGCAACCCGGCGATCAACGTGATCGATCTGGCGGCGGTCGCCGCGATCGCGCGCGAAGCCGGCATTCCCTTCATCGTCGACAACACCGCGGCTTCGCCCTACTTGTGCCAGCCGATCGCGCACGGCGCCGACATCGTGGTGCACTCGGCCACCAAGTACCTCGGCGGCCACGGCACGACGATGGGCGGCGTGTTGGTCGAAAGCGGCAAGTTCCCCTGGGACAACGGCAAGTTTCCGGCCATGACCGAGCCCTCCGTGGGCTATCACGGCGTGAAGTTCTACGAGACCTTCGGCGACTTCGGCTTCACCATGAAGGCGCGCATGGAAATCCTGCGGGTATTCGGACCTACTCTTTCGCCGTTCAACGCGTGGATGCTGCTGCAGGGAATCGAGACGTTGCCGGTGCGCATGGAGCGCCATTGCGCCAACGCGGTGGCGGTGGCGAATTTCCTCCAGGACCACCCGAAGGTCTCGTGGGTGAACTATCCGGGCCTTCCGCAGAGTCCCTATCACGCGCTCGCGAAGCGCTACATGCCGCGTGGGGCCGGTGCCCTGCTCGCCTTCGGCATCAAGGGCGGTTACGAGGCCGGAGTGAAGTTCATCGAGGCGCTCACCTTCGTGAGCCACCTCGCCAACATCGGGGACGCGAAATCGCTCGTGATCCATCCCGCCTCGACCACGCACCGGCAGCTGAGCGAAGAGGAGCAGAGAAAGGCGGGCGTTCCGCCGGACATGGTGCGCCTCTCGATCGGGCTGGAGAGCATCGCGGACATCCTTTGGGACCTGGAACAGGCCCTGTCGAAGTAGTTTCAGCGTCGCTCGGGGTCCAGCAGCGACTCGATCTCCTTCCTTGCCACGTCGAGCATCACCGCCTCGATCCACGCCACCCAGGGCGAAACGCGAATGTACAAGTTCCGGTCCATGATTTTCGGCATTCGATCTGGATTGGGTTCCCACGCAATGCCGGCGACAAAGATGCCTTCCTTCGTCTCGATATATGCCGGACTCCCGCGGTCTGTATAGGTCGCCGCGCCCTGCAAATCGGACGCCTCCTCGGGAGGCATGATTTGGAGTCCGAAGTATCGGGACGTGACTGAAGGGACAGTATTGATAGCCGCGCGAGCGCGATTGTCCCGGCTTGTCGCGCTACCACCAATCATTCCGGTGGCGCCGTGCGAGACCATGATCACGGTCTTGCCCGCTTCGTCGTCCGCTCGATAAAGCGGTGTTGAAACCACACCGGCGACTGCGGATTTCAGGAGCACCAGGCCCAGTACCCAGTGGTCGGAGAAGTAAATCGCCTGGATTTCATGCTCGCCTTTGCCAATGCGCAGCCTCGGCCGAGGCTTCATGTCTTCCAGCTGCTGGGCGTTTCCGGCGTCCGTAAGAATCCAGCGAGGAGCGATAAGGACGCCCTCCGCATCAACGGGCTCGAGCCGCACTGCTGAAAGGTAGCGCGTGGCCATCTCGAGGTATTCGGCGTCGTCGCGATCCGGGCGGATGAGAATCGCGGACGCGGGCAGCACCGCGAGCGAGGCCACCAGCACGAAGAGGTAACGCAAGGCGGGTTCCAGGAAGACAGGAGTCACATCCCCTAGATACCACAATTTCATTCGCCGTCTTACACCGCCATGCGGCGTTGGCTGATGGATTCGTTCCCTCCCGCCTGACATCCTCGAGATCTCGCAGACAAGGATCTCGTCATGAACTCAAGGCTGATTCGTTTCGCAGTGGCGGCCGCGATCGCCGCGGTACCGATGGGCGCCGGCGCCATCGGCAATAACGAAAAGGGATGCCTCGTCGGCGGCGCCGTCGGCGGAGTTGCCGGACACGAGCTGGGAAGCGGCGGGCACACGCTCCTCGGGGCGGCGGCAGGTTGCGCGGTCGGAGTCGTCGTCAACAAGGAAAGGGTGAAGAAGATCGACGCCGAGAAGAGGCAGAAGCAGAAGGTCGCGCGCAAGTCCTATCGCCCGGACCCACGCGACGCTCAGGCAAGCCGGTAACCACCAAGCTTTCTCAAATCCACCGGGGGCCCTGCTGCCCACGGCGGATCATTGCGTGAAGTTGCGGGGCCCGAGGGGATTCGAGTAGAATTCAAACGAGCGTTTGAATCGCGCGTTTTACCCGGGTCCTGCCATGGCCGCTTCACGTCCTGCACGCAAGAGCGTCGCCGTCGACGCCACCTCCGCGGATACGAAGACGCGCATCCTCGATGCCGCCGAGCATCTTTTCATGGAGCACGGCTTCGAGGCGACCAGCCTGCGCAGCCTCACCTCCGCGGCAAGCGTCAACCTCGCGGCGGTCAACTATCACTTCGGGTCCAAGGAAGAGCTCTTCCAGGCGGTCCTCACGCGCCGCCTCGACCCGATGAACCAGGAGCGCATCGTCCTGCTCGAGAGAGTCGAGCGCGAGGCGCTCGGCCGCCCACTCTCGTGCGAGAAGATCCTCTTCGCGATGCTGGTTCCCGCGCTCAAGCTCGCGCGCGACGAGAAGCGCGGCGGCAAGAACTTCCTCAGGCTCCTGGGGCGCGCATACGCCGATCCGGCACCGTTCATCCGCCACTTCCTCTCCGCGCAGTACGCCGAGATGATCGGCCGCTACAAGGAAGCGTTCATGCGCGCGCTGCCGCACCTTTCGCGCCAGGAGCTCACGTGGCGCCTGCATTTCGTGATGGGCGCGCTTTCCTATACCCTCGCCGGCACCGACGCGCTCAAGCTTTTCTCGCAGGTGACCGCTACCGACCGGGACAACGACGAGCTGCTGCTGCAACGCCTGGCGCCGTTCCTGGTGGCGGGCCTCAAGGCGCCGGCGCTGGCCGATACGCGCAAGCTGGAACTGGTTTCAGGTGATTGACCCTCACCCCCAAGGGTGCTTCCCTCCAGGCAGAGGGGAACAGGAGAAACGACAATGACCACGGTTATCACGATCCTCGCGGCACTCGGTGTCGCCGGGGCGCTCGCCTACCATCGCGCCAACGGGCTCGCGTGGTCCATCGCGCTCGCCGCCGGCGCGGCATGGCTCACCTGGGCCACCGGCACCTCGCTCGCCACGCTCACCGTGATCTGGATCGCGCTCGGCGTCTTCGCCGCGCTCTCGGTGGTGAAGCCGCTGCGCCGCGCGCTCGTGAGCCGCCCGATATTCGGCATCTACAAGCGCATCCTGCCGCAGATCTCGCAGACCGAGCAGGAGGCGCTCGACGCCGGCAGCATCTGGTGGGACGCCGACCTCTTCTCCGGCAAGCCCGATTGGAAGAAGCTGCTCGGATACGCCGAGGCGCGTCTCTCGGCCGAAGAGAAGGCATTCCTCGACGGGCCCGTCGAGGAGCTCTGCGGCATGCTTCACGAGTGGGACATCACGCACGAGCGCATGGACCTTCCGCCCGAAGTGTGGAAGTTCATCCGCGAGAAGGGCTTCCTCGGCATCATCATTCCCAAGTCCTATGGCGGCCTCGGCTTCTCCGCCTTCGCGCATTCCGAGATCGTCACCAAGATCTCCACGCGCAGCGGGAACGCGGCCGTGACTGTGATGGTGCCCAACTCGCTCGGGCCGGCGGAGCTGCTCATCCACTACGGCACCGAGGAACAGAAGAATCATTACCTGCCGCGTCTCGCCAAGGGGCTCGAAATCCCGTGCTTCGCGTTGACCAACCCCGAAGCGGGTTCCGATGCCGGCGCCATCCCCGACTTCGGCATCGTGTGCAAGGGAATGCACGAGGGCCGCGAGGTGCTGGGCCTTCGCCTCACCTGGGAGAAGCGCTACATCACGCTGGGTCCCGTGGCGAGCATCCTCGGCCTCGCCTTCAAGCTCTTCGATCCCGACAAGCTCCTGGGCGGCAAGGAGGAGCTCGGCATCACGCTCGCGTTGATTCCCACCTCGCACAAGGGTGTCAACATCGGCCGGCGCCACATCCCGCTCAACGCCGCGTTCATGAACGGCCCCAACTCGGGCAAGGACGTGTTCATCCCGATGTCGTGGATCATCGGCGGCGAGAAGCAGGTGGGCCACGGCTGGCGGATGCTGGTCGAGTGCCTGGCCGCGGGGCGCTCGATCTCGCTGCCGTCGATGTCGATGGCGGCGGGCAAGCTGTGCAGCCGCGCGACCGGCGCCTACGCGCGCGTGCGCGCGCAGTTCAAGACGCCGATCGGAAAGTTCGAGGGCATCGAGGAGCCGCTCGCGCGCATCGGCGGCAACACCTACATGATGGACGCCACGCGCCGCATGACGCTCGCCGCGCTCGACATGGGAGAGAAGCCGTCGGTGATCTCGGCGATCTGCAAGTACCACATGACCGAGCGCATGCGCTCGATCGTCAACGACGCCATGGACATCCACGGCGGCAAGGGCATCATGATGGGGCCGAACAACTACCTCGGCCACGCCTATGGCAACGTCCCGATCGCCATCACCGTCGAGGGCGCCAACATCCTCACGCGCTCGCTCATCATCTTCGGCCAGGGCGCCATCCGCTGCCACCCGTTCGTGCTGAAGGAAATCGCCGCCGCGGGCGCCGACGACCTCGGCGCCTTCGATCGCGCGCTCTGGGGCCACATGTCCTTCACGTTTTCGAACACTGCGAGATCGCTGTGGCTCGGCTTCACCGGCGGCGTCGGTGTCGCGGTCGAGGGCGCGCCCGAGACGCGGCGCTACCTGCAGATGATGACGCGCTTCTCCTCGGCCTTCGCGCTCCTTTCGGACGTTTCGATGTTCGTGATCGGCGGCAGCCTGAAGCGCCGCGAGAAGATCTCGGGAAGGCTGGGCGACATCCTGTCGCTTCTCTACATCGCCTCGGCCACGGTGAAGCGCTTCCACGACGAGGGCAGGCAGAAGGATGATCTCCCGTTGCTCACCTGGGCGATGTACGACAGCTTCTTCAAGCTGCAGGTGGCGATGGACGGCGTGCTCGACAACTTCCCGAATCGCTTCGTCGCCGCATGGCTGCGCCTGCTCGTCTTCCCGAAAGGGCTGACACTCAACGCGCCGTACGACAAGGTGGGTGCGAAGGTCGCCTCGATTCTCCTCACGCCGGGTGCCGCGCGCGACCGCTTGACCGCGGGCGCCTACGTCCCGCGCAAGGAAGACGACGTGATCGGGCGCCTCGAGTTCGCGATGGAGGCGACCATCAAGGCCGATCCCGTCGAGGCGAAAGTGCGCAAGGCCATGAAGGATGGGTTGCTGCCGCAGTGCACGCTCGCCGAGCGCCGCCAGGCCGCGGTGGTACGGGGCATCATCACGCAGGCCGAGATGGAGCACATGGTGTACACCGATCGCCTGCGCAAAGAGGTCATCAAGGTCGACGATTTCGAGCATGACCTGGGGCGCAAGGGCTCGCAGCCGGAGGAAACATGGCAACAGGCGGATACCAAGAAAAAGGCGGTCGTCGCGTCTATGTAGTCGACGGGGCGCGCACCCCGTTCCTCAAGGCGAAGACCGGGCTCGGGCCCTTCACGGGCTCCGATCTCGCGGTGAACGCGGGCCGGGCGCTCGTCATGCGCCAGCCGTTTGAGGCCAACGCGTTCGACGAGGTGATCATCGGCGCGGCGATGCCGTCGGCCGACGAGGCCAACATCGCTCGCGTGGTGTCGCTCAGGCTCGGCTGCGGCGACAAGGTGCCCGCGTGGACCGTGATGCGCAACTGCGCCTCGGGCCTGCAGGCGCTCGATTCGGCCGCGGTCAACATCCTCGCGGGGCGATCGAGCCTCGTGCTCGCGGGCGGAACCGATGCGATGAGCCACGCGCCGCTTCTCTACGGCCCGGCGATGGTGAACTGGCTCGCCGCGTGGTACGCGTCGAAGAGCGTCGGGCAGAAGGCGGCGCTGGCGACGCGATTCCGGCTCTCCTACCTGGCGCCCGTGATCGCGATCCTGCGCGGGCTCACCGATCCCATCGTCAAGATCTCGATGGGGTCGACGGCGGAGATCGTCGCCGAGCGCTTCGGCATCACGCGGCGGATGATGGACGAGTACGCCGTCGAGTCGCACCGGCGCACCGCCTTCGCGCAGGACAACGGCCACTTCCCCGAAATCGAGCCGATGTACGGCCCCGACGGCGCGGTGTACGCGGCCGACGACGGCGTGCGCCGCGACTCGAGCGTCGAGAAGCTCGCGAAACTGAAGCCCGTCTTCGATCGCAACTACGGCAACGTCACCGCCGGCAACAGCTCGCAGGTGACCGATGGCGCGGCGATGCTGATTCTCGCCTCCGAGGACGTGGTGAACGAGTACGGCATCGAGCCGCTGGGGCGCGTAGTCGACACCCACTGGGGGGCGCTCGATCCCTCCGAGATGGGGCTGGGGCCGGTGCATGCAATCACGCCGCTGCTCATGCGCCACGGCCTTACGTGGAATGACATCGACGCGGCCGAGATCAACGAGGCTTTCGCCGCGCAGGTGCTGGGCTGCCTCGCCGCCTGGGAGAGCGACAGCTACTGCAAGGAGCACTTCGGCCTGGATCGGGCGTTCGGCCGGCTCGACCGCGCCAAGTTGAACGTCGACGGCGGGGCCATCGCCGTGGGCCATCCGATCGGCGCATCGGGTGCGCGCGTGGTGCTGCATGCGCTGAAGGTGCTGCAGCGCACCGGAGGCAAGCGCGCCGTGGCATCGCTTTGCATCGGCGGCGGGCAGGGTGGCGCCATGCTGCTCGAGCGGGTCTAGCTCGCGGCCGTGAGCGGCCAGGGATTTCTCGCGCGGATCTCGTTCGGGCCGCGGGGGATGAAGACCCTTTTCAATCTCTGGCCGCCTTTTCGAGGGATGGGGGTGCGGGTGCGCGAGATCGCTCCCGACTTCCGCTCGGTGACGGTCGAGCTGCGCATGCGCCTGCTCAACCGCAACTACGTCGGGACGCATTTCGGAGGGTCGCTGTTCGCGATGACCGATCCGTTCTTCATGATCATGATGATGAAGAACCTGGGGCCCCAGTACCTCGTGTGGGACAAGGCGGGAACGGTGCGGTTCCTCAAGCCGGCGCGCGGCACGGTCACCGCGCGGTTCCGGTTGCCGGAGGAGAGTATCGTCGCGGCGAGGGTGGCGACGGAGGCGGGGGAGAAGCACGAGCCGAAGTTCCTGGTCGAGATCGTCGATGCCGAGGGCGTGACCGTCGCCGACGTCGAGAAGACGCTCTACATTCGAAGAAAGAAAAACGGATGGATCTGAAGCACTGGAAGCTGGACGTCGTCGATAACCTCGCGCGGCTCATCTTCGACCGAGCCGGCTCGACCACCAACACCTTCTCGCGCGAGGCGCTGCGCGAGCTGGGGCAGGTCGCGGACCACCTCGCGTCGATGCCGCCCAAGGGGCTCGCGATCCTCTCGGCCAAGGACAACGGCTTCGCCGCGGGCGCGGACATCGACGAGTTCACCACACTCAAGGATGCCGACGAGGCGATCGCCTTCACCGTGCTCGGCAACGAGGTGTTCGACAAGATCGAGGCGCTGCCCTTCCCGACGGTGGCGATGATCCACGGCTTCTGCATGGGCGGCGGGACTGAGCTCGCACTCGCGTGCCGCTATCGCGTCGCCGCCGACGGGCCGACGACGCGCATCGGATTGCCCGAAGTCATGCTCGGCATCGTCCCGGGGTGGGGAGGGGCCAAGCGCATGCCGAAGCTGATCGGCGCGGCCGCCGCACTCGACCTCATGCTCACCGGGCGCAGCGTCGACGGCCGGCGCGCGAAAAAGCTCGGGCTCGTCGACGCGTTGACACCGCGGCGGCATTTCGAGAATGCCGCGCGGCAGATCCTCGCCAATCCGCCGCCGCGCCACCACCCGGGCCTCACGGCCGCGATGACGAATTGGCCGGGCATCCGAACGCTGGTGGCGAGGATGTCGGAGAAGAAGGTCGCCGAGAAGGCGCGCCGCGACCACTATCCCGCGCCCTACGCGATCATCGAGCTGTGGCGCGATTTCGGCGGCGACGTGCGCAACGTCCCGCGCGAGCATCCGGCGTCCACGGCGAGCTTGTTCTTCCATCCGACGACCAAGAACCTGATCCGCATCTTCAAGCTGCAGGAGCGGCTGAAGTCGTTCGGCAAAATTCCTCCGTCTCCCCGGGGACCCTCCGGGGCAGGATTGGACGCAGAGGGCCGGGGAGAGGGTATCCGGCACCTGCACGTGATCGGCGCGGGCGCGATGGGAGGCGACATCGCGGGATGGTCGGCGCTGCGCGGCCTGACCGTCACTCTGCAGGACCTCTCGCCGGAACGCGTCGCCCCGGCGAGCAAGAGGGCCGCGGAGCTCTTCGAGAAGCGGCTCAAGCAGCCGCATC
>WNFI01354157.1_pt1 | contig 24920 bp, 25 predicted proteins | sample 5400471 | NCBI WGS metagenome assembly WNFI01 (sample SAMN13153348, study PRJNA577476) | soil metagenome | isolation source: 100 cm saprolite on Douglas fir-dominated hillslope | place: USA:California | collected 2013-09-17 | reverse complement strand
ATCTCCACCTGGAGCGCCGTACCTGCGGCCGCAAACTCCGGCGGCACATAAGCCAGCGCAATATTCTTCTTCAGGAATGGCGCGGGCGATCCGCTGGTGACGTATCCAACTTCCCGTCCACCTTCGTCCAGCACCTTGTACCCATCGCGCGCGATGCCGCGTCCGGTCATTTCTAAACCAACCAACGTGCGCTTGAGCCCTGCGGCCTTGGCCTTCTCCAGAGCCGCGCGACCGACGAACTCCGGCTTCTCCATCTTGCAGAAACGGTCGAGTCCGGCTTCCCACACATTGATCGTATCGGAAATCTCGTGTCCGTAGAGCGGCAGCTTGCCTTCGAGACGGAGCGTGTTACGCGCGCCCAACCCGCAGGGAACAGCGCCGAATTCCTTGCCCGCCCGCAGAACTTCATTCCACACCCGAGCGCTTGTCGCCTCATCCGCCGGAACGTAAATCTCGAAGCCATCTTCCGCCGTGTAACCCGTGCGCGCGATCAGAATATTCTTCAAGCCACAGACGCTTCCGCGCGTCACCCAATAAAACTTCACCGCGCTCAGGTCTGCGTCGGTGAGCTTCTGCAGTACATTCACGCCCTTCGGCCCTTGGATCGCAATCTGCGTGAAGTCGTCGGACAGATTTTCCACCGCGCAGTCAAACTGCCGCGCGTTGTCGCGCACCCAGTTGAAGTCTTTCTCGCGCGTGCCCGCGTTGATCACCAGCAAGTACTCATCCTCGCCCAGCCGATGAACGATCACATCGTCCACAAACGTGCCCTCGGGATAGAGCAGCGCTGAATATTGCGCCTGCCCCACCGCCAGCCGAGACGCATCATTCATGGAGATGTGTTGCACCGCAGCCATCGCCTGCGGCCCGGCCAGGCGGATGTCGCCCATGTGGCTGACATCGAAAATACCGACACCGGTGCGCACCGCCATGTGCTCGTTGATGATTCCGCAGCCGATTGACGCGGGATATTCCACCGGCATGTCCCAACCGTTGAAATCGACCATCTTCGCGCCCATCTGGCGATGGACAGTGTTCAGCGCGGTTTTGCGGATGGCGGGTGTCGCCTCGACAGAAGACAATCCTAACCTCAATCACTAGCAGTAGCTGGTCTGCCGGGATAGGTGTGACTGTTTACCGTAACACGCGGTTTTTCAGACGGTCAAACTGAGGATTTGACCACAGAGGACACAGGGGATCACAGGGTAGATCCTTCCTTAGCCAAGGTTCCTGCCCCGTTGATTTCCTCTCTGGGAGCCTGTGTGCTCCTGTGGTTGGGTTTTTTCAGAGGGGAAATTTAACTACCGCCCGAACTGCACCGTCACTCGTGATCCGGCAGCCAGGTGCGTTCCTGCGGGCGGAGACTGCTGGCGAGCCACGCCGCTGCCCACTGCTTCCAGTTCCAGTCCTGCATCTTGAGCGGCTTCCACGGCGCCACGCACGGTCTTGCCGACAAACGACGGCACTTCGATTCCGCCTTGCTCGACGTCTAACACCACCGTGCCGCTGACGGGCAGGGTGGACTGCGACGAGAGGGAACCGACCGCGGGAGTCTTCGTCTGCGATGTTTGATTCTGGCCGGTCATAGCTTCATCGTGCGATCCAGGGGTCGCCTCATTTTGCCGCATCGCTGCCTGTACTACCCGTCCATCGGTGGTTCCTCCGGCATTCGCGGGCGAGGGCGCCCGCGCCACACTGCTTTTGCTCGCCGTCTCCGGCGAGTCCCCGTTCACTTCTGCCGTCTCAAGCGGCTCGCCTGGGTGGTCCGGCGTGCCTTCCTCCAAATCCTTATCCTTCGCGCGCGAGGCCATCAGCAATTGATGTTCCGGGGCCAGCGGTAAGTCGTGCGCCACATGCAGATACTCGAGCACTTGCTGCGACACGCGGCGGAACACCGGCGCTGACACCTGACCACCCTGATGCAGTCCGACCGCCGAATCCAGAATCACCGCCACCACGATCTGCGGATTATTTACGGGCGCGAATCCCGCGAACGACCCGATGTACTTCGTCTTCGAATACACTCCGGTTGCCGGATCCACCTTCTGCGCCGTCCCGGTTTTCCCCGCCGCCGAGTAACCTTCCAGAATAGCCTTGCGCCCTGTCCCTTCGAGCACCACTTTCTGCATCATCGAGCGCATCTCCGCGGCCGTGTACGACGAAATCACGCGCCGCGAGTTCGCGGGATGAAACACTACCGTCTGCGGCGCGCTCTGCGGTTCTACGCGGCCGGCGACGATTCGCGGCGCGACCCAGATGCCGTCATTGGCAAAAGTAGACACTAGCCCCGCCAGCTGAAGAGGCGAGATGCCAATCTCCTGACCCATGGATATCGCGGCAATGGAAACCTTCGACCAGCGGCTCACCGGCTTGGTCAGTCCGCGCGTTTCGCCCGGAAGCTCAATCCCGGTTTGCTGCCCAAACCCGTACGCGCGAATATATTTATAGAATCGGTCTTCCCCCAGCCGCAGCGCGATCTTGATCGAGCCCACGTCGCTCGACTCAGCCAGCACTCCCCACACCGGCAGCAGCCCGTGCGGCTTCGAGTCGCGGATGCGCATGCCGTTGTAGACGATCGATCCCATCTGGCAGTCGAACACTTCATCCGGATTCGTGACCTTCTCTTCGAGCGCCGCCGAAATCGTCACCAGCTTGAACGTTGACCCAGGTTCGTACACGTAGCTCACAGCGCGGTTGGTCAGCGCGGCGGGCGTAATCTGTTTGCGCAGATTCGGATTGAACGTTGGCCGGTTCGCCAGGGCCAGAATCTCTCCCGTATGCGGATTTTCGACGATCACCGTGCCGGCGATCGCCTGCGTATCGTGAATCGCCTGCTCTAGTTCTTTCTCGGCGATGTATTGAATGTTTTTGTCGATGGTCAGGACAAGGTTCTCGCCGGGCTCCGGTTGGGTCTCGACGCTCGAATACCATTGTTTTCGCGCATCCACAGAGATGAGCATCTTTCCTGAACGCCCGCGCAACTCATCATCGAACGCGTGCTCGATGCCGCTCTGCCCGGCGTCTTCCATGCCGACCGAGCCCAGAACCTGTGCCGCCAGATCGCGCGCCGGATAAAACCGCTTCGGCTCTTTCTGAAAGTGGATACCCTGGAGATTGAGCGATCGAATGCGCTCGATGGTCTGGTCATCCGCTTTGCGCGCCACCCAACAGAACGTCTTGTGGTTGCGGCAGTCAGCCAGCACAACATTGCGGTCGTCGCCGGTGATGCGGGTGATCAGCGAAACTGCAGTGGGAAGATCTTTGACTTCGGAAGGAACGGCAAACGCCGAATCGACGAGTACCGACATCGCCAGTTCATGTCCCGCGCGGTCATAGATGACGCCGCGTTTGGCGGAAAGGGGAATCGCGCGTTGCTGCTGGTGCTCAGCCTGCCTGGCAAAGCTGCCATAACAAAAAATCTGCAGGTAGACTAAGCGTACGCAAATGGCGAGGCACCAGAACACGAGTAGTGCGCCCAACACGTAGAGCCGGGAATTCTTGCCGAGGTTGGAATTGGTCTCCGCCACTTCACCTTTCCGTTGTTGCGTCGTATGACGTTGCTGCTCGTTCGACTGCTTCGTATCAGGGCATGGCTTCAGCCATGCCGTAATCGCCACAAAATTGAACCCGGCTTCAGCCGCTGGGCCCAGCGCCTAAAGGCGACATTGAGGCTGCATAAACGGCACGCCTGAAGGCGTGCCCTGATATAAATCAACCACCTAGGTACTCAATTGCTTAACGTCGCTTAGACAAACATGGCGGCCCACCCGAAGGCGGACCGCCAGATAAGTTCGTGTGGGGACAGCCGCCCTCGGCTGTCCAGCCGAGCGAAGCTCGGCTAGTTTTTCTGCTGCCGGCCCTATTGCCCGGCCATCACGGTGATCGGAGCCGCACTCGCCACTACCGGCCCGCCGCCATCCATGGTTGCGCCGTCCATGCGAATCACCTGACCTGGCTCGGGCGGCACCAGCCCCATGCGCCGTGCCATCACGTCAATCCGTTCCGGATCACGCAGGGAAGCATCCTCCAGCCGCAGCGCCCGGTTCATCTCGGTGAGTCCGTTCAGTTCACGCTTCGCAGACTCGATCTGATATCCGTACTCGATCGCCTTGAAGTGCTGCCAGGCATAGGTGAAGACCAGCAGAAACAGGCAGGCCAGCGCCGTGCCAAACTGCTTCATCTCGCGATTGCGCCGCGGATCCTCCACCTTCACCAGCCGTGAATTGTCGATCACCTTTGAGAAATAAATCTCAGGCGTGCCCGCCCAGAACGGACGCCGCCCCCCCACCGGTCCCGCACTCCGAATTGCCGCTGCCGCTGCCATCATGCCGCTCCCACTAGAACGCGTTCGCCCTGCATCGCAGGAACCTGCAACTCGAATAGCCGTTGCAGTTCCCGCTCCTCGGTAATCTGCCGCAGCCGAATCAGCCGCTCGGCCCGCTCTACCGTCATCATCAGATCTTGAATCAGTGTGCCCGTGTACATTTTGAAAACCTCGGTTTGGATTCCTACCACGGAACCCGGACCCTGCTTCCGGCGGCCGGCTTTCGGCCTCCGGAGTTTTCTGCTGGCGGATCTTCGTCCGCTTTTCAAAAAACCTGAACGCCCGGCACGCCTGTTACAGCTATGCCGGGAACTCCGGCAGGTTTTCCGGAGCTAAACCCTAAAATCGGCGCCCGCTCTCCGGCTTCCGCCAATTTGTCTGTGCCGCATCGGCCTTTTCCTGAAGCCACACGCCGCGAACCGGAAGCCGTCTTTAAATTTTTTCCGCTGCCCGTAACTTCGCGCTGCGTGCCCGCGGATTGCGATCGCTTTCTTCTTCTGGTGCTGTAACCGGCTTCTTGGTTAGCACACGGAAGTACTTGTCCTTTAATCCATCGCGGAGGGCATCCTTTACGATGCGATCCTCCAGCGAGTGAAAACTAATCACCACCACGCGACCACCGGGCTTCAGAATCTGGGGCGCCGCTTGCATCAGCGCCTTCAGATCGTCCAGTTCGCGGTTTAGGCGATTCTCCGCGACCTCCTTTCCTCTCCGAATTCGTAAATCACATCGGCAAGCTCGCGCTCGTCGAGGTGGTTTACCACTTGTTCGGCGGTACGCTCTGACCGCGGGTCCATCCGCATGTCGAGCGGTCCCTCCGCCTGAAAACTGAATCCGCGCGCAGCGTCTTCCAGTTGCAAACTGCTTACCCCGATGTCTGCGAGCAGGCCGTCAACACCCAACCCTCGGCCCTCAGCTAAACTCGCAAACGATCGATTCAACAGTGTGATCTCCGGCCAGCCGATGTCCTCATTTCCAGCCTCGCCGACGCCGGAAGCCCTAAGCCGGGCACTGGCAATCGTCAAGGCCGCTGGATCCTTATCGAGCCCAATCAAATGTCCCGGTGCGCCGAGGCGTTTTGCGATTTCTAAGCTGTGCCCGCCCAAGCCCACCGTGGCGTCGATATAAGTCCCGCCACGCCGCACGTTCAAAAAGTCGATCGCTTCTTTTAAAAGAACCGGAACATGGCCAACTTTTATCCCGCCATGCCCAACCCCCTGAGGGGTGTCTGTTGATCCCTCGCCCACTAGATGCCCAGTTCGTCGAGCGTCTTCTCATCGTCAGGCGTGAACTTTTCTTCCGTGATCTCTCGCTTGAGCAGCTCCAGGTTTCGCACTACCAAGTACGTCAGGTTCCCCAGAACCGCTACCTCGCCCTTGATCTGCGCCGACTCGCGCAGCAACTGCGGCAGCAACAACCGCCCCTGCCCGTCCATCTCGACCTGCTGCCCGTAGTAGTTCGCCCGGTCCAGAAATTTCTTCTTCGTAGGATTGAAGTTGGAGAGCCCGGCCAGCTTCTGCTCGATCCGCTCCCATTCCTCGAAGGGATACACTTGAGCAACCTTCCCATCCACACTGGTGATGTAAAATTGCTGTCCGTACTTCTCGTCGATCACCCGTTTGAACTCTGCCGGGACCTTGAGCCGTCCCTTTTCGTCGACGCGAGTTGGGTGATTGCCGCGAAACATGGTTATGGCCCTTTGGGCCTGGGTTCCTTCTAATAGCAACTACGACGGCAACGAGGGAGGTAAAAGCGGCGCAAAAGTCGGTCAATCTGGTGTGGTTCGGGCTGTTTGTCGTGCTTTCGGGTCGGTTTTCCACCGGCTCCTCGTTTTCAGCTCAGCTTCCCACAGGTCGTATCGTACTGACCACTTCGTACCACTTTGTACCACATCTTAGCCCTAAGTCGTTTATTGTCAAGCAGAAACTTGACGGTCTACCCTTCACTTCGGCGCTCATTTCGGAAAATACGAGTTCTAGTGGTTAACTAGGCGAGTGACCACAACGGGTTGGGTTTACTGTCTTGGTGTCTTCGCTATTCCTTCGCTCGCTTTTTTCTTGCCTTCCGCCACTGGCGCGCGTTTCCCTGTGCAAAACCTCGATTGCCCCTTGTGCAACGTCGTAGGGCAAGAAACTTTCGCACCCTCCGTCGGTAGAATGTGATTCCACTTCGGCGACTAAGAACGAAGAATCTAAGACCGGAGTGTTGAACCGCCCGGGTGGAGATGGTTGTGTCGAGTGAGTAATCGGTAGCCAGTCGGACCGGTGCCAAACCCAGGCGTCTTCGCCCGCAAACACTCAGTAATCGTCCGGGGACCAGCTACGGTCCAGCTTTTTTGACTGTGCCGTGGTTCCGCAGAATCATGCCGGCCAGAAAAATCTGCCGAGTAAAGTAATGGCCCAATGGAAACAAGACGGAAACAATATGTCGATGGGGAACTGCGCACCATCGCAGAGCGCTAATAGGAACTTCTTGGCAGAGACTACTTGTTGACGGAACGCCGGGGATCAGCCCGTCCTCTACGCCACCGCTGGCCGAATCATCCAGTAGAGGTCCAGCCAATCGGGATCGGGGTAGCCCATCAAGCCGGCGCGGCTACCCGCTGGCGAAGCTTGCTTCCGCGGATCCTGCCGGCTCCGTCTGCCCTTTTCCAACAGTTCGTTAATCTGCCGGACAAGATCAATGAGCTTCTCGTGGTCGAACTCCTTGGAAGCTTTTTCACACAATTCTCGTAATCGAGGAGCGTCCTCGATATTTACCATCCTGTATACCTCCAACTTGAATTGAACTCCTGCGAGGAAATCCAGCGTGACGCCAACGTGACAACGAGTCGCCACCGGAGCCTCACTTATGAGTTGCTTGAACACGGTGCGGGGCAAATTGTTGTGCACGGAGCAAGTCAAAGAAAATAACCTAGATGCGGCTGGGGCTTTCCCTGATGTGGAAATGTGACGCCCGTGAGAAGACTGTAGTTCGCGCCAGTCTACCTCTCCTCCTCAGTCCACGATAGTCGAGTTACAGCAGGACGGCGTGCAGAAGTCTCCCTGCAGCAACGCCGCATGAAGAAAGAAACAAACTGGCGGGAACTACTTTGACGGTTCCACGAAGACCGCCGTGCCGTAGGCCAGCACCTCGGTCACTCCCTGCATGACCTCGGTCGCGTCGTAGCGGGCGCCGACCACGGCGTTGCCGCCCAGTTCCGCCGCGTGCTGCAGCATCAGATCGAAGGCTTCGGAGCGCGTTTTCTCACACAAGTTGGTGAGCAGCGTGATGTTGCCGCCGACCAGCGTCTGCAGTCCCGCGCCGATGGTGCCGAAGATCGAGCGCGAGCGCACCACAATGCCGCGCACCACACCCAACGTGCGCGTCACCCGAAAACCGTCGAGCTCGAACTGCGTGGTGACCATGTTGTGCGCCACCATCCGTGCGCTACCCGTGTAGCTTGTTGCCATCGCGGTTCCTTTCCGTATCGAGTCTGCTGCCCCCGAGCCTTTCCCGAGCAGCTCACTATAGCGCGGGAGGAGGCTTATGAGCGAATTCTCTAAGCCCGGCGATGGGGAGTGGGCCAGATAGCTCAGTCACCAGTCCTGGCGACGCTGTTTGAGGCGGTGAACCGGCTGCACTAACTTCAGTCTGAAGTTTTGTAGTCGCAGGCGGTGCGGCAAGGTTCGCAGTACATGAGGCCGTCCGCACAGATGCGGGTATCGATCACGGACTGGCAGAGGCAGCAGAACTTCTCGCACTCGCAACTGCCTTCCGGCATTTCGCACTGCGCGCAACGGTATTTGGCGGGGCGGGTTCCTGTGGCCATGTCAGCAATTTAACGCCGTCAGCGAGGCTGCGGGAACGTGCCTTTGGTAACCGGGGGTGCCAACGGAGAGCCGAGCGTGTACTGCACCAGTCACTAATCCAGGCACTGCGCCGAGTTGGCGCTGCCATATAATTCTCCGCAGTGACTTTCCAACAATTACTGGATGGTGCCGAGATCCTCGCGCAAAGCGGAGATCCCGCGGTGAGTGCTGTCGAATACGACTCGCGCCGGGTGAAGCCAGGATGCGTGTTCGTGGCCATGCACGGAGAAAGTAGCGACGGCAACCGGTTCATTGATCAAGCGATCAACTCCGGAGCCGTGGCGGTGGTCACGGATTCCTCGTCGGAACAACCTCGGGAAGGTGTGGCTTGGGCCGTTGTGCCCCATGGCAGAAGGGCCCTGGCGCGGTTGAGCGCGAATTTCTACAAGCGGCCGGCGGAGCGGATCGCGGTCACGGGAATAACGGGCACGAACGGAAAAAGTACGACGGCATTTCTGGTGGAATCGATTCTGGCATCCGCCGGCCGCAAGAGCGCGCTGGTGGGGACGATTGAATATCACGTTGCGGGAAAGGTTTTGCCGGCCCCACACACTACGCCGGAAGCGCTGGAGCTGAATCGCATTTTGAATGAGGCGTTAGGGCAGGGGGCGACCGACGCGGTGATGGAGGTGTCCTCGCATGCCCTGGCGCAGCAGCGCGTGTTTGGCCTGCCGTTTGACGTGGCAGTTTTCACGAATTTGACGCGCGACCACCTTGACTACCATATCACCATGGACGCGTACTTCGCCGCCAAACGCGTGCTGTTCGAGGGGTGCGGCACGGAGGCGCCGCGGGCGGCGGTGACGAATCTCGATGATGAGTATGGCGCAAAGCTCGCACAGTTCAGCCGGAAGCGCAGCTCGGTCGTGCTGACCTACGGATGGGAACGCGGCGACTTCCATGCGCAGAAAGTAGAGATTGCTCCGAGGGGCACGCGCTTTGACGTGATCACGCCAAAGGAGAGGATCGCGATCTTCTCGCCGCTGATTGGACGCGTGAATGTGTACAACATTTTGGCGGCGGCAGGTGGATTGTGGCCAGCCCTTCACTGTGGTCGTTGACTATGCCCATACCGATGACGCACTGCGCAATCTGACGGCGCTGGCCCGGGAATTCGTTTCGCGAGGGCACGCAAAAGCAAGAGTGTTGACGGTGTTTGGCTGCGGAGGTGATCGCGATCGGGCGAAGCGTCCGCTGATGGGCGAGGCTGCGGGCAGGGGCAGCGATTTCGTGGTGCTCACGTCGGACAATCCACGGAGCGAGGATCCACGGGCGATCATTAATGATGCCCTGGTCGGGTTGCAGAAGACTGGCGTGAAATACGGCGTGGAGCCCGACCGCCGCAAAGCGATTGCTCTCGCTATCAGCGAGGCCCGGCCCGGCGACATCGTTCTGCTGGCGGGAAAAGGTCACGAAAAAGTGCAGGTCACGCGCGAGGGATCGCATCCATTTGACGATGTGGAAGTGGCGCGGGGGGCGCTGCGTGCCGTGGGATTTGAGTGTGAGCCGCTGCAGAGCAAGGCAGGGAATGCGAAATGAAACTCTCCCTGGGAAAGATTGCAGATTTTGTTTCTGCCGTCGGGGAGTTTCCGCGCGAACCGCTGGTGGCGGGATACTCGATCGATTCGCGGAGTGTGGGGGCAGGACAACTCTTTTTTGCTGTTAAGGGCGAGCGCCTGGATGGGCACGATTTTGTCGGCGAAGCGCTTGAAAAGGGTGCGGTCGCGGCAATCGTGCGCACGGATAGGCTGGGACGTTATGCAGACAAGACGCGACTTTTGGCCGTCGAGGACACGCTTGTCGCACTGCAGACTCTTGCGACCGCCGTGCGGAAGCTTTGGGGAAGGCCGCTGGTCGCGGTGACCGGCTCGGCAGGGAAGACCACGACGAAGGAAGCGATCGCGCACGTGCTCGGGACCCGGTTCGGCGTGCTGAAATCCGAGGGGAACTTCAATAATCATTTTGGGCTTCCACTCATGTTGCTGAAGCTTGAGCCGCAACATGCTGTGGCGGTGATCGAGATGGGAATGTCCCATGCGGGAGAAATCCGGGCGCTGGCTAGGATTGCGCAGCCCGAAATTGGCGTGGTCACCAACGTGGCTCCAGTACACCTGGAGTTTTTCGACTCCATTGCGGACATTGCGCGAGCGAAATACGAACTGATCGAGTCTCTGCCCGCGAGCGGGACGGCGGTTCTGAATGCGGATGACCAATATGTTTCGCAATTCGCGCGTGGTTTCAAAGGCAAAAAGGTGATGTATGGCACTCATGCGGCTGCGGACGTGCGCGCGGACAACATTCAGCCGAAAGGCGTGGAGGGTTCAGAATTCGATGTAGTGATCGGAAGTGTGCGCGAGCATGCGGCGCTCCCGCTGGTGGGCGCGCACAACGTGTTGAATGCGCTGGCAGCCGTGGCGGTCGGATTGGAGCGCGGACTCAAGCCCGCTGAAGCAGTCGGTGCGCTGGCGACGCTGGCGCCGGCGGACAAGCGCGGGCAGGTTCTCCAGTTGGGCAACATCACGGTCATCAACGATTGTTACAATTCCAATCCGACGGCGTTGAATGCGATGGTGGACGCTCTGGCCACAATGCCTGCGCAGCGTCGAATTGTAGTTGCGGGCGAGATGCTGGAACTCGGACCGGCGGCGGAAGAGTTGCATCGCGCGGCTGGGAAGCATGTCGCAGGGCAAAAGATAGACGTCCTTGTGGGCGTTCGCGGATTGGCGCAGGCGATGGTGGATGGCGCGAGCCGAGCCGGGACTAGGGCAGAGTTCGTGGCAGCGCCCGAGGAGGCCGGAGAGTGGCTGGCGCGCGAAGCCCGCGACGGAGATGTAGTTTTGCTGAAGGCTTCACGTGGCGTGAAGCTGGAGAAGGCACTCGATATCTGGAAGGCGAGACGGGATGGAAAGCCGCTGAGTAAGTGACCGCAGATTTTTTAGTTTGGGCCCGCGTCTCCTTGCGGAAATTTGCGGCCGGATTGAATCGACATCGAAGGAACGGAGGCTAATTGCTCTACTGGCTGTTATATCTGAAGCTGCAACATTATTTTCCGCCGTTCCGTATCTTCCGCTACCTGACGTTCCGCACCGCGTTCGCGAGCCTGACCGCGCTTTTTACTGCACTCATCGTGGGACCGCTGGTCATCGGTCGGCTGCGTGAGTTCCAGATCGGACAGTACATTCGCGAAGAAGGCCCGAAGGCTCATCAGAAGAAAGCCGGCACGCCGACGATGGGCGGCCTGCTGATTGTAATCGCCATCGTCGTGCCGACGCTGCTTTGGGCTGACCTTAGCAATCGCTTCGTGTGGATCGCGGTGTTCGGGGTATGCGCCTACGCGGCGATCGGATTCGCCGACGACTACACCAAAGTCGCGCACCGGCGTAATCTGGGGTTGACTGCGCGGGCGAAAATGGGGCTGCAGATTGCTACCAGCATTGTGGTTGCCGTGATGCTGATCGCCATGCAGACCTATGGAATGTATTCGACCAAGCTCATCGTTCCCTTCTTCAAGCAGTTCCACCCCGATCTTGTGGTGCAGAGTCTGGAACGCTACCCGCATTTGTGGCCTTTGGCATTTCTTCCTTTTATCGCTTTCGTAGCAATGGTGATTGTGGGCTCAAGCAATGCGGTGAATCTGACCGACGGTTTGGACGGGCTGGCGATTGGTTGCACGGTGATCGCCGCGGGTGCCCTGACTGTGCTGACCTATGTAAGTGGACACGCGGCCTTCGCCACCTATTTGGAGATCCCACGCATGCCGCAGGTCGGCGAGTTGACGATTTTCTGTGGGGCGATGGTGGGATCATCGATCGGGTTCCTGTGGTACAACGCACATCCGGCAGAAGTCTTCATGGGAGATGTCGGATCGCTGGCGCTGGGTGGCGCGATCGGGACCGTTGCAGTCATGATCAAGCAGGAACTGCTGCTGCCGTTTATTGGCGGCGTGTTCGTGATCGAAGCGATATCGGTCATCTTGCAGGTTGGTTCGTATAAACTTCGCAAGAAGAGGATCTTCAAGATGGCGCCCATCCATCATCATTTCGAACTGATGGGCTGGTCCGAGTCGAAGATCATTGTGCGCTTCTGGATCGCATCGCTGGTGTTCGCGCTTTTTGCGCTGACGACGCTGAAATTAAGATAGGTAGTTTTCACCACAGAGGCACAGAGACACAGAGACACAGAGAAAGCTAGAAGCTAGGAGCTAGAAGCTAGAGGGTAGAAGCTGAATCCTGATGGAATTGCACAACAAACGCGTGCTCGTGGTGGGTCTAGGTAAGTCCGGAGTAGCGTCGGCTTTGTTCTTGAAGGCGCATGGGGCGCGAGTCACGGTCTCCGATACCAAGACTGGGGACGAGCTGCACAACGAAATTCCCGTTCTGCTCGATCATGGGATCACCGTCGAGACCGGCGGCCATGGCGAGCGCACGTTTCGCGGACAGGATTTAATCGTGGTCAGTCCCGGAGTTCCGGTGGATGCGCCGCCGCTGCTGCAGGCGCGCTCTGCGGGTGGCGAGGTGATTGGCGAGATTGAACTGGCGGCACAGTTTTTGCCCGGGCCGATCGTTGCCATCACCGGGTCGAACGGAAAGACCACAACGACCACGCTTACCGGCGAGATTCTGACTGCGGGAGGATTTCCGGCGCTCGTCGGCGGCAACATCGGCACTCCGGCGATTTCGCTCGTGGAACAAGCTAAGCCCGAGAGCGTCATTGTGCTCGAGGTGTCGAGCTTTCAGTTGGAAACAATTTGTACCTTCCGGCCGAAAGTGGCAGTCATTTTGAATATCACTCCAGATCACCTCGACCGCCATCGTACGTTTGAAGCCTACACCGACGCCAAGGCGCGCATCTTCGAGAATCAGCAGGGAGATGACTTCGCGGTGCTCAATGCGGATGATCCGACCTGCGTGGCGATGGCATCGCGGACTCGTGCGCAGGTGTTCTGGTTCAGCCGGCAGAAGGAAGTGCGGGAGGGAGCTTGGGTACGCGATGGAAACATTGTGTTTCGTGATGAGGAACGACAGCGCGAGATTATGCAGGTCGCTGAGATTCCGCTGAAAGGCGCACACAATCTGGAGAACGCGCTGGCCGCGATTTGCGCAGGAGCGCTAATGGGATGCCCGCCGGAGAAGATCCGGCAGGCGGTGCGGGAGTTCAAGGCGGTGGAGCACCGGCTCGAGTTCGTGGCCACGATCCACGGCGTGGACTACTACAACGATTCCAAGGCCACGAACGTGGATGCGACCATCAAGGCGCTGGAGTCGTTTCCGGCCAACATCCACCTCATCCTCGGCGGCAAGGACAAGGGCAGCGACTACTCCGTGCTCAACGATCTGCTGCGGCAGCGGGTGAAGCGGGTGTACACGATCGGCGCGGCGGCGGCGAAGATCGAGTCGCAAATTGCTTCTTCGAAGAGCGGTGATTCGCAGAGCGGACATCCCGAAGTCGTGCACGCCGAGACATTAGAGAACGCTCTCCGCAAAGCGAACGCCGCAGCGCAGCCGGGCGATGTGGTGCTGCTGGCCCCGGCCTGCGCCAGCTTCGATCAATTCAAGAATTATGAGCACCGCGGGCAGGTTTTCAAGGAGATCGTGCTGGCGCTTGCGGCGGAGGCGGAGAAGGTTAGGGCGTGAACCTCGCGGCTGAGCGCGAACCCCACTCTTAGCTCTGAACACGCTTGCAGGCCAAGCTTCTCGTTCAGTCCTACGCCTTCTCGAAATACACTTCGATTTCTTCCAGGGTTTTTCCTTTTGTTTCCGGCAAGAAGAATGCAGCCGTGAGGAAATAGATTACGGTGCAGCCAGCAAATCCGAAGAAGACGGTAGAGTATCCGAACTTGCCGACAGTCGGCAGAAACACCGCGGCAATACCGGTTGAAACTGCCTGATTGATAAGCAGGGCGATGCTCATGCCGTTGGACCGAATGCGCGTCGGCATCAGCTCAGAAAGCGCCAGCCATACGCACACGCCCGGGCCTATGGCGAAGAATGCCATGAACACGAAAAGACTGATCGCCACCAGCCAGCCGCTGCGCTTGTTGGGAAGCGGAGTGATCAGTGCATCGTCGATTCTTAACGGAGCCTGACGCGCGGCATCGAGATTGCCGAATGGATTCGAAAAGAATGCCACCACTTTGTTCGCGGGGACGCAGCTCTCGCGCGTGATTTCGATCGGCGTCGCTGCGGAATCGTCGGAACGCGCAGCCTTGGTCGCCGCGCGAAAATCTCCATACGAATAGATGACGACTAGAGATGTGGGCTCGCGCTCAATCTGCCGGCCGGCGTCTCCAGCGGCGTCCAGCAGAGTGTTGGCCAGCTTCTGGTCGTAGACGAGAGTGACCTTCTGGCCCGCCGTAACCATCGACTGGACCGGCTTGCTGGTATCAACCCGCAGCGTCTCTGTTCTACGAAACAGAAATCCGGTGCAGATCAGGGACGCGATGATCCCAGCGCTGCCCAGCGACAGCAGAAACTTGCGGCCCTTGCGGTCCACCAGCACCACACCAACCATGGTCATCAGAAAATTCACGATGGTAAATATGACGTAGCCCCAATGCGCCTGCACGTCGGAAAGTCCGCTCTGTAAGAGAATGTTGGTGTTGTAGCCGATAATGGAATTGACGCCCGTCGCCTGGTTGCACGCGAGAATGATGCAGGCGAGCACAAAGGGAATCACGTACTTGCGGCGCAAAAGCGATTCTTTGATCTTCGTCCCGCCGGAGGTCGTGGTCTTTTCCGCGGAGGCGGTCTGCTCCATATCACGAAGTTCCAAATCGGCCTGCTCGCTGGTGCGGGACCGAAGCAGAGCTGCGTAAGCAGCTTCTTTCTTGCCACGACGGAATAGCCAACGCGGCGACTCGGCTACCAGCAGACTTCCAATCACAAACAGAATGCCGGGAGGTAAAGAAACCCAGAAAATACTGCGCCAGGCCGTGTCTTTGAACGCGAAGAGTCGAGCCGCATCGCCCAGCTTGGCTACTTCTTCCACACGGATGCTGAAAAACATTCCCACCACTGCTGCGGTCACGATGCCCAGCGTCAGCAGCCACTGAAAAATTCCCGTACCCTTGCCCCGATTCGAAGCTGACAGGCACTCGGCCAGATACAGCGGAACTACAACCCCGATCAGCCCCGCGCTGATGCCCTGCAACAGGCGGCCCAGAACTAACGGTTCATAGCCGTGGGAGAGGGCAATGACGGGAATGCTGATCACAAACAGGACGCCGCTGAGCATCATGAGGAGCCTGCGTCCCATCCAGTCGGCGAGCAGCCCCGCGAACAAAGTTGAAATTACGCTGCCCAGCAGCACGGCGGCCACAACGACCGAAAGCTGCCCCGCATTCAGGCCCGACGTAGCTTCCAGATAAGGCAACGCGCCGGCGATGATGCCGACGTCGACGCCATAGAGCAAGCCGCCCAACCCCGCGACCAGCAGGAGAAAACGGTTGTAGAGGATCTTGTTGCTGCCAGCTGTGCTGGTTGTGACTGTCACTGCGCTGTTAGGAGTCATGAACTCATTTCCGCAAAGAGAATTCGGCAGCTACACTCGATCTTCTCGGCGCATACAACAAACCATTCAAGCCTAGCCGGAAATCGGGCCTAGGATAGCAGACTGACGCGACTATGATCTCTTCACTTGGGGAAGCAGGCCAACTGGAGGCGCTTCGCGGGAGCCGTGCCGGACAGCACAGCATCCGAGTTAACGATCAATATCGCGTATGTTTCGTGTGGCGGGACGGAAATGCTTTTGAAGTAGAGATCGTCGACTATCACTAGGAACTGGAGCAGCTATGAGGAAGTCGAGAAGGACTTTTGCGATTCACCCGGGAGAGATTCTCAAAACCGAGTTCATGAAGCCGATGGGCGTGAGCGCTTTTGCGCTGGCGAAGGCGCTGAACTTTCCCGGCATCTATGAAGTCGTCCGCGGAGACCGGGCCATCAGTGCCGATACTGCCATTCGCCTGGGAAAGTATTTTGGCCTGCCCGCACAGTTCTGGCTGAATCTTCAGAACGACTACGACCTGAGAATTGCTGAAGGCAGCGGAATCGGAAAGCGGATCAAGCCTCACAACGCTGGGTATCGTGCGGAACTCACGGGCACACACTAAATTGTGGCAGCTCGCTTGGTCAGACAGTTCGTAATGACTCGAACGATCTCCGGAACCAAGACAATCAACATCAACAATCAAGAATCCAAAATCTTCCTCCATGTCTCCGCGCCTCCGTGGTGAAATGAACTTCCCATGGCGAAGCGGGTGAGTGTGGATCGCTGGCTGTTTACTGTCACCATGCTGCTGGTGTTTGTGGGGCTGGTGATGGTGTTCTCGGCGTCGGCGGTGATGGCGCGGGAACGGTTTGGATCTCCGTATGCATTCTTGTCGAAGCAGCTGATTTGGGCGGTGGCGGGCCTGGTGGCGATGGTGGTCGCGATGCGCGTGGACTACCGCCGCTACAAGCACCCCGCGCTGGTGTTTTCGCTGATGGGATTGACTACGCTGCTGTTGATCTCTGTCTTCTTTCTCGACCGCTCGCATCACACGCATCGCTGGATTCACTGGGGTGGTTTTTCGCTGCAGCCTTCAGAACTGGCCAAGCCGGCGCTGATTCTGTTTCTCGCGTACTTTCTCGAAAACCGCACGAAGACGATGGATGACTGGCGCAATACGCTGATGCCAGCGGCGGTGCCGGTGCTCGTGTTTTTGGGGCTGATCGTCTTGCAGCCCGATCTGGGGACGGCCGTTGCTTGCGCGGGCATTGCGGCTTGCATTCTTTTTGTGGCCGGGATGCGTATGCGGTATTTCGGGTATGCCTTTGGAGCGTCGCTGCTGCCGCTCTATTTTCTGATTTTTCATGTGAGCTTTCGGCGCGACCGCATTCTGGCTTTTCTGAATCCTTACGCAGAGCGGCAGAAGGCCGGGTTTCACCTGATTCAGTCGCTGATTGCGGTAAGCACCGGCGGTGTGACTGGCACGGGCTTGATGGAAGGGAAGCAGAAATTATTCTATCTTCCGGAGCCTCACACCGACTTTATTTTTGCCGTGACCGCGGAGGAACTGGGTTTGGTCGGAGCCTTGTTTGTGGTCGCCCTCTTTGCCATCTTTTTGTGGCGCGGAATGCGCGTTTCATGGCGCACCGAAGATGTCTTCGGTCGATACCTCGCCGTGGGCATCACGAGCATGGTGGTCTTGCAGGCGTTCGTGAACATCAGCGTCGTGCTGGGCATGATGCCGACCAAGGGCATTCCGTTGCCGCTGGTATCGTATGGAGGGTCGTCATTGTTTGTGACGCTGGCGTGTGTGGGCGTGCTGCTGAATATCACGAAGCAGGCGGAATGAAGAAAATCGCCACGGATTTTCACGGATACTCACGGATTGTCTGAGGTCACTTTGTTATCCGTGCGAATCCGTGTGAATCCGCGGCTCTGGTTTATAGTCACTCCATGCGAGCCATTCTGGCGGGCGGCGGGACCGGGGGACACGTAATTCCGGCGCTGGCCATCGCCAACGAACTCAAGAAAAGTTATGGGGCCGAGGTGCTGTTCATCGGGACAGCGCGCGGGATTGAGAACCGTCTGGTTCCGGCGGCAGGCTTTCCGCTACGACTGGTGCGCGTGGGAGCGCTGAAGAATGTCAGCCTGATCACGCGAGCGAAGACCGCCTTCGATTTGCCGCGCGCAGTTTGGAGTGCGGGCCGCATGTTGAACGAGTTCGCGCCCGACGTGGTGATTGGCGTCGGCGGATACGCTTCGGGTCCGGCGATGCTCGCGGCGCTGGTGAAGCACATTCCTACCTTGGCGTTTGAGCCGAATGTCGTGCCTGGTTTTGCCAACCGCGTAGTGGCGCGCTTTGTGTCGGCGGCGGCAGTGCATTTTGAAGAGACGGCAGAGTATTTTCGTCATGCGGAAGTGACGGGCGTTCCGGTGCGGCAGGCGTTCTTCGAGATTGCAGCGAAGCGCGGCGGGACGCCGACTTTGCTGGTGTTCGGCGGGAGCCAGGGAGCCCATGCGATCAATGAAGCGATGGTCCGGTGTCTGCCCGAGTTGCAGCGCGAGGCGCCGGGGATTCACATCATCCATCAGACGGGCGAGCGTGACTATAATGACGCGCTGGCGGCGTATCGGGGGCTCGGCGAGTCGGCGGAGGTTTTCAAGTTCATCGAGGATATGCCGGCAGCATTTGCGCGTGCGGACCTGGTAGTTTGCCGGTCTGGGGCGAGTACCGTGGCGGAGATTGCAGCAGCAGGGAAGCCTGCCATCTTTGTGCCCTTTCCGCGCGCGGCGGATGACCATCAGCGAGTCAATGCGGAGGCGCTGGCACGGGCGGGCGCGGCCGTTGTAGTCGAAGAGTCGAAGTTGGAAGGAGTCTGGCTGGCCGAGACGATTGCGGCACTGCTGGGGGATTCGAAGCGGTTGGAACGGATGAGCGTCGCCGCGCGGAACTTGGCACATCCGAATGCCGCGCGGGATATTGCGGCAATGGCGGCGCGGGTGGCGGGGATCGAACAAAACTAGCCACGGATTCACACGGATTCACACGGATACTTCTTGAGTTTGTCTTTTTTCATGGTCGGGCGTTATCCGTGTTGATCCGTGTAAATCAGTGGCGAAGTACTTGACTTATGTTTGCCAAGATTCAGCGCATACATTTCGTGGGCATTGGTGGCATCGGCATGAGCGGGATTGCCGAGGTGTTACTGAATCTCGGCTACAAGGTCTCCGGATCTGATCTGAAAAGTTCTGCCGTCACGCGGCGTCTGGCTGACCTGGGCGCGACTGTATTTGAAGGACACGCTGCAGAAAATGTTGCGGCCGCAGAAGTCGTGGTGACCAGTTCGGCGATCGCGACCGACAATCCCGAAGTCACTGAGGCGCACAAGTTGCACGTGCCCGTGATTCAGCGGGCGGAGATGCTGGCGGAACTGATGCGCTTGAAATATGGCATCGCCATCGCCGGCATGCATGGCAAGACGACGACAACTTCAATGGTTGCGGCGGTGCTGGCCGCGGGAGGGCTTGACCCTACTGTTGTTGTCGGCGGGCGCGTGGACGCCATGGGATCGAACGCTCGGCTGGGGAAGTCGCAGTACCTGGTGGCGGAGGCCGATGAAAGCGACCGGTCATTTCTGAAGCTGTCGCCGATTCTCTCCGTCGTCACCAACATCGACCGCGAGCACATGGATTGTTACCGCAACATGCGCGACGTGAAGAAAACTTTTCTCGAGTTCATGGACCGCGTGCCTTTTTATGGGATGGTGGTGGCTTGTAACGACGATCCGATACTGCGGCGGGTGCTGCCCGATGTGCAACGGCGCACCGTGACCTACGGAACCAAGCGTGGGTCGGACTTCTGGATCAGAAGTGCTGGGCCCGACGACGGTCAAAATCCCCACCCCTTCGACTCGCTGCGCTCGCTCAGGGCAGGCTCTGTCGCACAGGACGCGACAAGAGTGGGGCACCCGCCGTTGAGCCGCTTTCGCGTGAGCTATCGCAAGCAGGATATAGGTGAGCGGCGCTTGACCAGTTCCGCGGCGTGGACCGGCGCTTCCAGTTGCGCGGACGAGTCGCGGGCGTGAGCGTAATCGACGATTACGGGCACCATCCCACAGAGATCAAGGCCACGCTGGCGGCGGCCAAGCAGTGCGGCTTCCGCAAGGTTCACGCCATTTTCCAGCCGCACCGTTACACCCGAACCCGCGACCTCATGGAGGATTTCACAACCGCGTTTGCGGACGCGGATTCCCTGTTCGTGCTCGATATTTATGCGGCCAGCGAAAAGCCGATCGAGGGTATTACCGGGGAAGTGCTGGCGCAACAGATCGGGGCGAAAAGCGGGCGGAGCGTTCAATATGTGAGTTCATTCGCCGACGCCGTGAATTCGGCTGCCGCCGTGGCGCAGGATGGAGACATGATCTTGACGCTGGGCGCAGGCAGTATCTCGCAACTGGGGCCCATGATTTTAGTGAAATTGCGAGAGCATGCATCGACACAAGCTGGGCGGTAAAATGCCTATTGAAATCGGGAGGGATTCCAGATGCTATATCGAGTGTTCGGAAGAATTGTCATCGTGTTTGCTCTCGCAGCGTTCTACCTGGTATTGCCCGCACGAGTCCCCGCCGATAATACGGCGGCCAGTCCCCGGAAGGTCGCCCCGGAGTTCGTCCTCAATGATGCGAACGGTGCACCTGTCAGATTGTCGGCGTACAAAGGCAAGGTGGTCCTGCTCAATTTCTGGGCCACCTGGTGTCACGGGTGCCAGGAGGAAATTCCCTGGTTCGTTCAGTTCGAGAGCAAGTACAAGCAGAACGGACTTGCCGTTATCGGCGTTTCGATGGATGACGACGGATGGAAATCGGTGAAGCCATTTATCGAGGAGAAGAAGCTGAACTACACCGTTGTGATTGGCAACGAACCCCTGGGAAAGCTGTATGGACTTAGTGCGATGCCGATGACTCTATTGATCGACCGCGGGGGCAAGATCGCCGCCTCATATTCCGGAGTGGTGGATAAGGGAAAGTGCGAAAGCGAGCTCCAGGCGATCCTTGGAAGCGCTGGCAAGAACATGGCCAAGTGATCCGGAGCTGGCGCCTGTTTATTTTCTTCCAGGTAGGAACTTCGGGGGAACAATACCGATGTCGGACCCGTATCTTCCATTGCTAACGGATTCGGGCGAGGTTCGTCCAATCTGCCAGATGGAGATTAAGGCCATGAAAACGACACAGGCATGGGGATGGTTGACAGCCGGGGTGCTGGCCCTGGGGTTAAACGGTTTCTATCACGACGGCGGCGCGGAATGGGCGCATCGACTCGTCGGCCGAGTGGTCTACAGTTCCGCGGCGGTGGTGGCATTAGCTTCCGGACGAGCGGACCAATTCCTGCAGCAAGCGAAGATGGTGGTTGCTCGCGACGAAGCCCAGTCCTGCCCCCTGGGCACGGCGATGGCTCGCATTCAAGCCAGAGTGGTACGGACGGACACGGGATTAGCTCGCTTCGAGGCCATGTCGGCTCGGGAAGAGGCACAGTTGGCCCGGTTGGAGGCTAATCGGGCGCGCATCGAAGCGCTGGCCGCTCGGTCGGAATTCGCGACTTTCGTTGAGCCCATGAATTTTCACGCGCCGAAGGTCTCCGTGATTTGTCCGCGGGTGCGAGTGAACGTACCTCGGATACCGATGATCAAGATGCAGGCTCCAGTGGTACACGTTGGGACAATGGGCTCCGGTCCGGTATAAGACATCCGATTTTGTGTCTTCGATTTCGTCTCCTGGATAAAGTGGGCGCGGAGAAACTGCCGTGCCCCACTTTTTTGGTTTAAGGGAATCGCCTTCGTCACTTCTCTCTAGTTTTCAACGCTTCCTTGACAATTTCTCGATCTAATTTGTTTTTCCGGGTCGCAGACGACTTGCTCGTGTCCCTTCAGATTCCTGCCTGTGCAAAAGAATCAACATTTTGTCTATCTCTCTCTTCGGAAAGCCGCTATATTTGTGGAGCATCTGGCGCTTCACTGACGACAACTGACCTGAACTGATGGCGCGGAAAGCGAGTCCCACCATCTTGCAGGAGGAGTTGTACCCGCCCAGCGCCGCGGTTGCGCGCGAGGAGCTCGACGACGCGCGCCTGGTCGACCTGGACGTGGACGAGGAATCGCCGTTCCTTCGTGGACAGAAGCGCGTTTCCGCCCGCCGAAGTTCTCTCCCCAAAAAAGCCGCAAATCGCTTGCTCTGGGCGGCCCTGGCTGCTGCGGTGCTTTGTGTACTGGGACTATTGGCCGCCAGCTTGTACCACTATGGCGAACGCTCGTGGCGCTTTCGCGTAGAGTCCAGCGACGACATTGAAGTCACGGGAATGCAGAACGTGACCAAGGCGCAAATCATGGAAATGATGGGCGCCGACATCGGGCGCAACATCTTCTTCATCCCGTTGGCGCAGCAGAAAGCCCAACTGGAGCAGATTCCCTGGGTGGAGTCGGCCAGCGTGATGCGGTTTGTTCCCAACACATTGAAGGTCGAGATTCAGGAGCGCACGCCGGTGGCATTTGCCCGGGTTGGGCCGCGAATTTCATTGATCGATGCCCGCGGCACACTAATGGAGCTGCCCCAGAAACATAAGTATTCATTCCCCGTGATTCTGGGGATGAATCCCGGCGAGCCGCTCTCTACACGGGCGCCGCGCATGAAGGCTTATAACCAGCTCGTGCGCGACCTGGACTCGTCCGGAGCACGCTATTCGCAGGATCTGAGCGAGATCGATCTCTCCGATCTCGAAGATGTGAAGGTGCGAGTGAACGATCAAGCGGGCGACGTGCTGGTCCATCTGGGATCTTCGAACTACCTGACCCGCTACAAAATTTACGTCACCCACGTGCAGGCGTGGCGGCAACAGTTTCAGAAGCTGGAGTCGGTCGATCTGCGCTACGACAACCAGATCATTGTGAATCCCGACATGCAGGGAACAGTGAAGCAGGCGTCACTCACTCCAGCGGCAGCAAGGGCGGCGGTGGCCGCGGGAGTGAAACCGGCGGCGCTGGTGACACGTCTGGCACCGCACGGTCGCGCTGTCCCCAAACCCGCATTCGAGATAACGGAAAGCAAGCTCAACCCAAAGGCCATACCCGGCGGCGTCAGACGGCCGGTTGCGAGAACCCAAGTCAAATTGAAAGGGGCGAAAGCAAGAAAGGCCGGGCGCAAGGCGGCAGTTCCGAAGAAAGTGGCGTTGCACGGAAAGCCCGCTACGTCTGCGGCGGCGAAGAATGGGGCCGGTCCGGCTCGGAGTATGGCCGCGCAGAAACCTTCGGCTGGGACTCGCGCGCCGCCTGCAGGCCTGACGACTCCAGTTCCAGCCGCTACTACCGTACCGAAGCCGAGTCCGGCCATAGCGAAGCAGCAGGGAACTCAGAGTTCAAATAATTAGGGTTTGAAATTTAAGAATCAAACTTAGAAGTGCTCGGGAAATCATAAAGAATGGCGAACCAGCAGGGAAGTTTTCTAACGGCGATTGATGTGGGCAGCGCAAAGACCTGCGCGCTGATGGCAGAGGTTACAGAGCATGGGCTGCGCTATCGCGGGCATGGCGTCGCCGAGTCGCGCGGATCTCGCAAGGGCGTAATCGTCGAACTCGAGAAGGCGATAGCGGCCATTCAGAAGGCCGTGGAAGCTGCCGAGGATGCAGCCGGTGCGCCGGTGGAGCACGCGATCGTCGGACTCGGCGGAGTCCACGTGCGCGGGGTCAACAGCCACGGTGGCATCAGCCTGGGCACGCGTCCACGGGAAATTGGCCGCGATGAGATCAAGCAGGCGGTCGACCGGGCGCGCGCGATTCCGTTGCCCGCCGACCGCGAGATTCTCCATCTGCTGCCACAGGAATTCATTTTGGATGATCAGGCAGGCGTTCACGATCCTCTGGGCATGATGGCGGCGCGCCTCGAAGTACGCGTACACATGGTTACGGCCGCGACCAGCGCCACGCAGAACGTAATCACGGCGGTAAACAAAGCCGGAGTCCACGTGGACGACACCGTATTTGAGCCGCTTGCTGCCGCCGACTCTGTGCTGCGAAACGACGAGCGCGAGATGGGCATCTGTCTTGCCGACATCGGGGCCGGGTCGACCGAGCTGATTGTTTTCCACCAGGGCGCGGTGGCTTACACGGGAGTGATCCCCGTTGGCGGTGACCACTTCACCAGCGACCTCTCGGTGGGAATGTGCACGCCGTTGGCGGAAGCCGAAAAGATCAAGAAGGCGTACGGCAACGCAATCGTAACCCTGATTCCGGAAGGAAATGAAGTCGAGGTGCCGTCAGTCGGAGACCGGCCGTCGCGGCTGCTGCCACAGCGCCTGGTGGCGGAGATTCTGGAGCCACGCGCCCGCGAATTGTTTGAGATGTTGCGCGAGAGCCTGCGCCACAGCGGTATGTTCGACGCCTGCCTCGCCGGCATTGTGCTGAGCGGAGGCGGGTCGCGGCTCCCGGGAATTTTCGATGTGGCGGAGTCCGTGTTGCGACGGCCGGTACGGCTCTCCTGGCCCACGCCGTTGGCGAAAATGCCAGCAGCTTTAGCCGAGCCCGAGTACGCGACCGTGCTGGGTATGGTGAATTACGGACAACGTGCCCGCATTGCGCGCGGATTTCAGGGAGACCGCTGGGGGTCGCGGTTGAAGGCGATGCTGGTAGGCAAAGGAGCTTGAGTGCGGGCTGACGAAAATATTCGGGACGCGCGTCCAAGGAAACCGTGGCGGTGAGTGAAAACAACGGGTACGCATGTCCAGTTTGCGGCTACCTCGGATTTGACGAGCCGCCGTGGAGTGACAATGGTTCACCCTCGTATGATATTTGCCCCTCATGCGGAGTTGAGTTCGGTTATGGAGACTTTAGGCAGGACGAAGCTGAAAGACGAAAGCGATGGCGTGACTTGCGGCAGGAGTGGATTAGCCGCGGAATGCAATGGTCGTCACCAGTAGAGCCGCAACCGTCAGACTGGAATCCCGTAAAGCAACTGCAAAGCATCGGGACTGAAATCACGGGTCTCAGCGGTGAGCAAGACCTCAATACCGACCTTACGGGATCGGAGTGAGAGGGCTTTCAAGCTTGCGGAGACGGCCACGCAGAGATCGCAAGAGGAAGAGAATTCAAATAAGGTGGACAAAATGAAAAACGATTCGAAGATTCGCATCAGCTTCAACGAAGAGCCACGCAACGATGCCAAGATAAAGGTCATCGGAGTCGGCGGGGGCGGAGGCAACGCGGTCAACCGAATGATT
>WNFI01020688.1_pt1 | contig 24923 bp, 20 predicted proteins | sample 5400471 | NCBI WGS metagenome assembly WNFI01 (sample SAMN13153348, study PRJNA577476) | soil metagenome | isolation source: 100 cm saprolite on Douglas fir-dominated hillslope | place: USA:California | collected 2013-09-17 | reverse complement strand
TGTAGAGCAACAGCAGACTTCGCTTGTACCAGTGCCATTCCAGGCTGGGATAGCTGCACCTCGATCGGCACTGAAAGTGATGTCTCCAAATGTACCGACTATACACACTGGAGGTCAAGAAGGCGCTTTGGTACCCGCCATTCCAGGTGAAGAAGGACCTATTTACGTTCCTCCAATGTATACTAAACCCCGAGCAATTATTCCACGCTATCGTGTCATCAGCGGATTACTTAGTGTCTTCATCGTATTTGCCCTGCTCTGCACAGGAGCGACTTACTATGCCAGGGCTACTGGCAAGCTTGCTTTTTTGCATGTCATTTATGGTGATGCACGGCCAAATAACCTGGTAACGACTTCTGCAAAAGCATTACCCATCCCTCAGACGGCAACCGAATATGGTCCGGCCTCAGTGATCATCAATTCGGCTACGACGGCTTCCAAAATTGATACGGCGACCGCTCAACCACTGGCTCCGACCAACCAGTTTAAAGTGGGCGATACGATTTACCTGACCTACAGCGTACATCCCAAGGCACCGGGTACAGTAATCGCCAGGTGGTATACCAACAAAAACTTCTACCAGCAATCCATGCCCATCCTCATCAAAGACGCAGCAAGTGGCTATATACCAATACAATACCTGCAGCCTGTCGAGGGAATGGTGGAACTATACTGGAACGATCAGCTTGCTATCAGGCTCTTTTTCGTTGTTGAACCGGCTGGGTCATAGGCTAAGCAAGCAAAGTGAGTGCATCAGCTTTTACATTGAGTGTCAACCGTCACATCACCATAGACCTCAACCTGGCAGGCAAGACGTATGTTCGGGTTCTTTTTGAGATCACTGCGCAACCAAAATCGCTCCATAAAGGTGAGGTCGTTCGTGTTTGTCGAGGGAGAAACGGCTACGCGATCAGTACCACACAGGCCATTACCATGGCAGTTCGCATATTTCCACAAGCCACAGTAGACCGGAACATCATTCTCAAGAGCTGGATAACGAACATGATCACCATCCGGAACTTCTAGCCGCATATTTTCACGCACAAAAGTAATGATTGGCACTGCTCTATCCTCCAAAATCATCTTTGTAACTCTTCAGGTCTCCCCTCTGCTTGACTCCTCACTGCCTACGGCAGTTCGCCATGGGTATGGTGTGGGTGTGGGTGTGGGTGTGGGTGCGGGCTGTGCCGCCTGCGGCGGCACAGCCCGCACCCACACCCACACCCACACCCACACCATACCTGAGCCGCCGCAGGCGGCAAGAAGTCCTGAAGAGTTACTCATCTTTTTTGTTTGTAGAGGCCTAAATACATAGGATACTGGCATGTGACCTCTACATGTAGGAGTGTAGCACAGGGGGTAAAGAGCGTCAACGTCTTGTCCTGGCTCGGGTGCATATCAATTTTTGCACCTAGCTAACCGTCATCGTCACGTGTACATTCTGCGGTGTGACAGGCGTACCTATATCGGTATCACTCACCACCAGGGTAACGGCATAGTTGCCTGTAGGGAATCTGCTGCTATTACAGGTCACATTGATAAAGGCACTCTCTCCCGGAGAAAGTGTCCCACTGCTAATATCGATCGAAAGCCAGGAGGACAGGGGTTGAGTCGACTGAGTCACCGCCCAGTTGAGCGGGGTATTGCCTGTATTGCTGATGGTGAAAGATTGCGTTGCGGGATTTGTTCCCTGGATTGTACTGAATTTAAGCGAATTTGGCTTCACAACTATGGCTGCTTCGGGGGGAGGACCAGGGAGGGAACCAGCACCAGGCCTGACCGTCATCGTGGCTTTTTTTGCTAAGGAATCATGCACGCGCACCGCATTTGGGTCTGCTTTCAATACAGGATGTGTTGACACTGCCGGTCTCCTGGCGAGAAGCAGAAAAGCCAATATACTCGTCGCTATCAGAAACGAAATACACGAGGCAAGCAGCAAAATTGGCACAATACGGCTGCGCAATTGGTGTTTGCGTGGTAAGTACACCGCTTCTAGCCTGGGCATAGTGACCTGCTCATGCACTGACGGTTCGGATGGCAGCGGTGGCGCAACAAACTGATCTTGAGGCGCCTGCGCAGGTAGTTGAAATAGTGAACCCGTGTGCCGTTGCGGCATCGGCAGAAGCAGCGGAGAAGGCGCAGCCACTTGACGCTTCGATAATCGTTCAGGTACAAGCTGTTCGGGTATAGGCTTCAGCAGTGGAGCCGCGGTTGAAGCAATTACCACCGGCAGAAAGACCTCATCCGGTTCCTGCTCCAGCACGCGTGTCAAAGCGGGAGCACGCCGTACAGGTATAAAGCTTGTCTGAAAAGGTTGATCTTCGGGATGCAACCCCGAGTAATGTCCTGCACGATGTGGTGAAGCTGGTGGATTCGAGGGCAACGACGCAGTAGCTTCGCGATGAGAGTCGCCTGTAGGGTTCCCATTCTGTCTTACAAGCGCCTGTGAGAAGATATACCCACATCGACTACAACTGCGTGCATCAGCTCGTGAGAGCTTATGACAACGCAGACAGCGCCTGGTATCCATTCCCACTCCTTAAGCTGGTTACGGGTCTATCTATCAAAATATGAACGCTGCAAGGTTCAGTTTTTCAAGCAGGAATATATCATTTAGAGTATAGATAAGCTGATACATGCCGATACATTAATACACATCTTGAGATGGTTTGCAAGAGGGTTGAGATGGAGATTGAAAGGTTCTGTTGATTATCTCCCAACAAGCTGCCACGGACACCCACAAGGGGCCCCACACCTCGCCTCACCACCCCTATCCCTACGATTACAACCCCTACTTGGTGGGAAACTACCCGGGAATTGCCTGTATGGGAGGGGCTGTTGTATTACCACCCGTTACGGTAACATTAGCGCTTCCTATGTAATGGGTGTGGGTGGCATCAAATCCAGCGGCCAGGATGGTATAGCTGCCAGGGCCAATGTTTGAGAAGGAGTAATTACCCGATGCATCAGCAGTGACAGCTCCAACCATTTTGCTACCATTCATCAACCTTACCCTTGCTCCTGGTAATGGTAGGCAAGGAGCAGGAGCCGCGCAAGCATTGACTAATCCGTTGACAGTAAAGCCTGTCACCGTTAGCGACACGTTGATAGTTTGTGGACTTACTGAAATTGCAGTGCCAGTGCTGTCAGCAGCACTAATCGTGATTTTCCCGTTATATTTGCCAGGTGCCAAACCTGCAGAATTGACATTCACGCTCAGAGTGCTCCCAGTTCCGCTATCCGTTCCAGATGGAGGAGAAAGAACGAGCCACGAGCTGCTTTATCAGATAACTGCGATAATATACAGGACGATTGTAAAGTCAATCTCACAATGAAAGTTTCTGGGCTTCCCTGCACTGTCCCACCGGAGGCATCGCTTGCAGAAATGGTAACCTTCGTAGTATAGGTATTCGGTTGCAGGCCTGCAAGGTTGACAGCAACGCCGATACTGCCAGATTGACCAGCCCCCGTAACCGTGCCATTAGCAGGTGTAAGCGTGAGCCAGTTAGCCGAAGACGCGGTGGTGGCATTCCATGTCACCGGCCACGCACAACTACCCGTTCCCGTGAACATGACCGTTTGTGATGCTGGAGTTGTTCCCTGAATAGCATTGAAGGATAGAGAACGCGAAGAGGCCCGTGACATTGAACAAGGAGGCTGTACCGTCAGGTTGACGGTAATGGTTTGCGGACTACCGGGCGCACCACCACCGTTCGAGTTGTATCCATTCAGTGTGATTTGTCCACTATAGTTGCCAGGCGTCAGGGGAGAAGTATTTACGTTGATCATCAACTGCCCGGTTTGCCCTGGAGCAATAACCCCCCCCGCTGGCGCAGCGCCTAGCCAGTTTGAGGACGATTGATTGATAGTTGTACTCCACTTGAGCGAACTACCACCGTTGTTGGTGATGGTCACTACCTGGCCTGCCGGATTAGGTTGCCCTTGTATGTTGCTAAAATTGATGCTGAGTGGCGAGGCGCCCATAATCGGTGCAGCGGGGGATGGAGTGGGCTGCACGTTTAACTGCACGATGACCGTTTGCGTACTCTGCCCGGCTATAAAGGAGATCATTCCCTGGCTCTGCCCAGCCGGAAGGTTTCCTGCATTGACACTTACAGACACTACAACACCAACCGTGTCCTTTAACTGCCCAGAGGAAGGTGTGACGGTCAGCCACGACGCCGTGGAGGCGGCCGACCAGGAGAGGGTCGATCCGGCACAACTTGCGGTTGCACTCAAGTTCAATGTCTGATTGCCCAGGTTGCCCTCACCCGCAACGGCGTTGAATGACATGTTGCCCGAGCTGGTAACGATGCCACAGTGCGGCTGCACCGTAACGGAGACATTGACTGATTGAGGACCGTCGGCTGCTGCCCCTATGGGTACGGGACTAAACTGAAGTACACCTATATATGCTCCAGGGAGCAGGCATTGGCTATTGACTATGACCTGAATAGGACCGGTTGCGCCAGGTTGAACTGTTCCCAACTGGGTATCTGTACTCAACCAATTGCAATTAGACCCAGGCGTCTGTGTAGACGACAACTGGGGAGTTGCAGATGTCGAACTATTGCTGGTAACTGACCAACTTAAGGGACTTGAACCAGGATTGCTGATGGTTAAGGATTGCTTACTTGAATTAGTATTGCCATCGGTTGTCGTAAAGGTAAGCAAGGCTGGTGATAACGCAATTACAGGTCCGGCATTTGGAAGCAATGGCCGAACAGTCATATCAACATTAATTGTCTCAGGAGCGCTGACATTGGATGAGATGGTTATAGTGCCTGAATCATCTCCTGGCGTGAGGCCAACACGTTGACCTGCGATGGAGATGATTTGACTTTGACTGAATGTGCCCTGGCTAGGTGAGACAAGTAGCCAGGATTTATCACTGCTGGCAGACCAGGTAATAGATCCATCACCACTATTCCCTAGAGTGAACATGGAAATAGTATTCGCACCTACAATATCAGCTCCTAAATGAAGGGGGCGAGTGTCTACGGACAGGTGTGGTGGTCGCGACTGGCCTGCCCCGGTGATCTGGAGCCTGGCGCTTGCGGTATAACGCGTCGTTACATCTTCAGCATAAATCCAGTGGAACCCCGGCCCCCAATGACTATCAATGAAGAAAAAGGCCGTTGCAGAACCCGTTGATCCGATAGTGATTAAGGAGGAATTGCCGTTGACCTGTATGGGCTCCTGTACATCATGCGTCAAGGCAACACTTGTTGAAGGTGTAAAATTCTCGATAGTTAACTTAACCCTATCACTAATTCCCGCCTGATTTGGGGCAAGTATTAGTGTCGGTGCTCCTGGAACATTCTTGTTGTTTGGAGAATGGTTTAAGGCGACCCTCAGCAAGAGAATGCCATCTACAGATATGGCGATCAAGGCAAAGATAACAACGCCAATAAAGGCAAGCCGTATGCGGGGAGAGTAACGACGCATAACTGAAACTGCGAATGGAACAATGGAAAAACCATCCGCCACAGCGCGTTGAATATCTTCTTCCTCGATGCGAGCCGATTCGTCACTATTAGGAAAACGGCGTGAAATAAGCGGATCACTTTGATTGGCCCAGTTATCGCTATCTTTGTCCTCGGTATCTGCATCAAGCCAGGGCCAGAAATCAGGCATGGCGGAACCAGAGTCCAGGTGCCCGGGTGCTCTGAACTGGTACTCAAGGTCGTTTTTGGATGTTGGTTCGCTTTGTTGGATGTTTGAAATTTGAGTTAAGAGAGTATTCTCACGTTGAATATCGCTTGAAATATCCCGAAGAGGGGACAGGCGCGAAGCACGAGAATAAAGACGAGCTTTGTGATCGCTTTTGACTTGCTCCTCTTCCTTCTCGATAAGCTGTGCGGCCTCATTGAGGTTTGAGACAGCCTGTTCTGCAAGATCAGGCTGGATCGTAAGCTCGGCCGGCTGCGGATTAGGGTATATTCTGCTCTTGAGAAGAGGGTTGGTGATGCGCTCAAGTGGATCCCTGTGCATACTTTCCTGTTCAAGTAGGGTGGGAGAATCCTCAATAGACGATGCTTCCCAAGACGACTCCTGTTGCGAGGCATTCGAAGAAGACCTATACTGAAGCTGATTTTGCAACAGTGACTGGCAATCATCACAAAATACGGCAGAGGCTTCACAAAGCTTGCTACAACGCAAACACTGGCTCATATACTCGCTCTACTCACCTGCCACGCTGTGCTCTTGTCCACGACTCTAAAAAATATGCTTGCCAAGAGCCTTCAAACTTCTCTTCGGTTGGAAACGTTCGGAGAGTTCGATTTGGCAGTTTCCCTGTAATAATACAACGTTAAAACAGTAGTAATCGTCACATCAAGCAAGCAGTGAAAGAATGCTTGTAATGAAGAGTAAGCTCGTCTTAAAATAGATCATTATATGTCTTCTTCAATCATTCAATGTTCGAGAAAAAGGGTTATCCACAAATTATCCACTTATTTATGAAAAATTGGTGGATAACACCCTTCTCTCAGAGAGCGAAATGATGTTATAATCAGGTGGGGAGAAGTGGGGGATTGTGGTGAAGTTTCTCTAAAAATGGAGAGTTTGACCTGTGGGAGGGGCCAGAAGGTATACCAGAGCATGCGTTTCTTAAGAGACGCATGCTCATCCAGGATGAGGGAGAACGTCCTGGGGTACAGCCAAGGTAAAGGGGCCACAGGTCATTGGGGTACAAAAAGGCACCTGCGGGCATGTTTCTTGGAGAGTATGATCATACAATCGATGCAAAAGGGCGTATGGCGGTGCCTGCGAGATTTCGCGGACAACTGGAAAAAGGCGCTGTTATAAGCAAAGGCATGGGAACATGTTTGTCGGTGTACACAATGCAGCGTTGGGAGGAGAAGTCGGCTGAGCTGGTGGAAGGGAAAACGAGCGAGGAACTGCGCGACTTCGAACGCCGCATTTATCCGAGTGCGGGCGAGGTGGAGCTGGATGGGCAAGGACGACTGGTTATTCCTGTCAGGTTACGTGGCTTCGCGAAGCTAGAAAATGAAGTGACTGTTGCGGGTGTGCGGGATCATATTGAGATTTGGGACCGCGCAACCTGGCAGGAATATCAGCGGAAACTCGATCAAGAGGGAAATGGAATTCCTTTTTAGTACATTTTACTGTATGCCGGTGTATGGCCAGGATTCCTTCTTTCAGGGTTCAATAGCATCACACACCGGCCAGGAAATTATATGCAAACAACGCATGTTCCAGTTATGCTGGAAGAAGTGCTGAAGTTTCTTCAGCCCAGACCTGGTGGTCACTACGTAGATGGGACACTGGGCGATGGGGGTCACGCAGAGGCAATACTTGAGCGGTCTGTTCCAGGGGGAAGGGTACTGGGCATTGATAGCGATACTTTAGCCCTGGCCAGGGCGGAAAGGCGACTTGCCGGAGCAGTACATGATGAACGATTAGTGCTGGTACACGGGAACTTCGCTGAACTGGCCCGTATCGTAGACGAGGCCGATTTTGTGTCTTCTGTAGATGGCGTTTTGCTAGATCTGGGCTTCTCATCATACCAGGTAGAAGATCCAGAGCGAGGTTTCTCCTTCAGCATGGACGGACCACTCGATATGCGACTCGACCAGTCGCAGGAGCTAAGCGCGTGCAAGCTCGTAAATAGCGCAAGCGAACAGGAACTGGCGGATATCTTCTGGCGTTACGGTGAAGAGACACGTTCGCGCCAGATCGCCTGGCGCATTGTACGGGAAAGGGCGCGCGGCGCTATCACGCGCACTTCGCAGTTAGCACGACTGGCTGCGGCAGGCGTACCTTATAAACCTGGAATGATCCACCCGGCGACACGGGTGTTTCAAGCCCTGCGTATAGCGGTGAATTCCGAACTGGCGAGTCTGGAAGCAGCGCTACCCCAGATAGTGGAAGTATTACGCGCGGGGAAGACAGGTAATACTGGTGGGGATGGAGGAAGAATGGTGATTATATCATTTCATTCGCTGGAGGATCGGCTGGTGAAGGGGTTTATGCGGCGTGAGTCAATGGATTGTATCTGCCCACCTGATATCCCTGTGTGTGTGTGTAATCACAAGGCAAGCTTGCGCTTGCTGACACCAAAACCAGTGACACCAACGAAGCAGGAGGTTCTGGTTAACCCCCGCGCCCGCAGCGCCAAATTGCGGGCCGCTGAACTTGTTGTTGGCTCGTAGTGCGTCACCCATCTTGAAACCGATGCCAGGCATCGGAACGAATAATGTAAAGGCGAAATTGGCGAGGGCCTTACTGCTGCCCACAGCAGTCCCTCACATGTATGTAGGACGAGTCGTCCAATCATCATGCTTGCCTCTACATGCGAAGGAATACAGATGATGGTTCGCCACAAAGATCGGAATGGCGGGTATATGCACTCAGAGCGCCTCGTTGTACCGAGACAACCTATTCTGGCTGCCAAACTACGCCGACAACTTCATCCGTTTTTTTTTCGCGTGGGACCCATAGCCTTAAGCATCTGTAGTGTGTTGTTGATCGGCCTGATGGCTGTACTCTATCTCTCTCAATTAAACCAGGCCGTGACTCCAAATCAACAAATTCAGCAGTTTCAGCAGCAACAAGCAATACTACAACATGAGAACCAGGAACTGCTCTACACCGTAGCTCAAGAGGAATCGCTTGCCTATATTGCCGACCATGCAAAATCTCTTGGCCTGGTTCCATCCGATCCAAACACCGTAAAGATACTGGTCGTACCACACCTGCAACCTATTCAAATTGGGCATAGAGAGTGACCACCGGGGGAGGGAAGCCAATTAGCCAGCAAGTATAAGAGAAAGGAGACAAGGCGATGAACACGGAACTGCGGCGAGCACATCACCGGCAGATGTTCATTTTGTTGCTGGTCTGTCTCGGCATAACTATACTGCTGGCAAGGCTCTATTACTGGCAGGTACTCCAATCTCAGAACGGATACAAACTGGCGCAACGTGCCAACATCGAGCACATTAAAAATATCATATTGGACGCGCCACGCGGACTGATCTACGACATCCAGGGACAGCTCCTGGCGACAAATGTTGTGCGCGATGATGTTTACGTTGAGCCACTGCAGTTCACACTAGATCATCCCGATAACACGCAAAGCGACCTGAACTCATTGATCACTACCCTGCAGCAGGTACTACCAAAAGTTCCACTTGAGAAGTTGCAGAGCGCTTTTGCCAGCGGACAGTACACAGCACGTATTGCAGTCGGCATCGACCCATCCCAAAGCGAGCAACTGCGTAAATTGCAACTGCCAGACATGTTTCTGGAGCCGCGAGCGTGGCGCGTCTATCCCGACGGGAGTTTAGCGGCACAAGTCTTAGGTTACGTCACACAGAATGACACCGATAATCACGGCTTCTACGGCATTGAGGGACAGTACGATACACTGTTGCAGGGGAAACCTGGAAGCATTACGACAGAAGAAGACTTGCAAGGCAACCCACTGGATGTCGGAGTTGATAACGAGCAGCCTCCCGTTAGCGGGGCTAACCTGAAACTGACGATTAACAGCACGGTTGAATACATGGTACAAACAGTGCTGGCGGATACGGTCAAGCAGTTGCAGGCCGCGAGTGGCACGGCGATAGTCATAGATGCTCGTACGGGCGCAGTGATGGCCATGGCAGGCGAACCAACGTTTGATCCTAATCAATATGGTCAGTACGCTACAGAGTTGGGATGCCTGGGAAGTGAAGAGGTCTACTTCAACCCGGCACTGTACTGCGCATATGAGCCAGGCTCGACGATGAAGGCGGTTACTATGGCGGCAGCGCTTGATCAGGGGCTGATTACCCCCGATAAGACGTTTAATGATCCCGGCTGTATGACATTTACCGATGCGCCTAAGGTGTGCAACTGGATGTTTATACGATACGGTACCGAGTCGATGACACAGGTGCTGATACACTCTGCCAATGTAGGAGCGGCATACGTAGCACACAATATCCTTGGGGCTGAACGCTACTACCCTTACCTGGAGCGCTTCAGTTTCGGTCAGCCCACGGGTATAGATGGTCCGGAGGAGGCAGGGTCGTATCTCTCGCCAAACGATCACAACTGGACGAAGAGCGATCTCACACGCCAGGCTTTTGGGCAGGGCATTCTAGTAACGCCACTACAATTGACAATGGCCTACGAAGCCATTGCCAATGGCGGTGTAATGATGTATCCCTACCTGGTGGCTGAAATAAACAAGAACGGACAGATTTTGAAAACTCAGCCAAGGGTAGAGCGACGGGTGATTAGTGCCCACGCAGCACAGCAATTGACAGAAATGCTGTCCCAGGCAGCGCTGCTTGGTACAGCACACCTGGCACTGGTGCCCGGTTACAGTGTGGCAGCCAAAACCGGAACGGCGACGACGCAAGGGCTTTCTGACTATCAAACCGAGGCTTCGGTAGCAGGCTTTATTCCTGCGTCGAATCCACGCTTTGTGATCCTGGTAAAACTAGATCAACCCAAAAAGGCAATCTATGGCAGTACGGCAGCGGCCCCACTCTGGAAGACGATTGCACAACAATTGATGTGGTACTATGCCGTTCCGCCCGACCAACTACCATAGGTATTAGAAAGAGCAGGGTGGGGGTCCCTGTGATTAAAGTCTGATAGATTTTCCATCCGTCGAGTAGGGCTCGTGGTTGCGGACAGGAAATATCGCACACGACGGGTAGCCACCCATTCCCTACAAAATAAATTAATTTGTAAGAGTAAGTATACTAGAAAATTTGTTCTAAATCAAGTACGTAGGGACCCGATTTATCGCGTCCCACGGGTGGGGAGGGGAGGGGGATATGTAGGTACATCGGGGTGTTGGCCCAACGCCTCCCCACCCCGTGGGACGCGATAAATCGGGTCCCTACGGATTATATTTGAAATGCATCCGAAAAGAGCGCGAGAACTCATGAAACGCGTTACCCGCAGACAACTAAATAAGGAAGGGCAACTGTTAGCACCAGGACGCGATAAAGGACGCGATAAATCGGGTCCCTACATGCGCTCTCCGGCATTGGAATCTGCGGAGCAAAGACGGGACGTAGGGCCTCAATCGATTGCGCCCAGGAAAAGAGCGAAGTCGCAGGGGCACGATAGATCAAAATCACACATACGCCATGCTGCTGATGCAACATTGACAAATCCTGGGATGCCGCGCAAAAGCCTCCCGCGTTTAGGAGCGAAGCAGACTGCAGCTAGCCCTCGAAGAGCAAATAGCGAACTCGAGCAGCAACATACCGGCCTGACGGCGGACTGGCGCATGCAACCGGCGCAAATGCCAACACGTCATGCACAGGACGATCATATACAGGAAGAGCGCCATGGAAGGGCCGCACAGGGAGCGAAACAGCGGGCAGCAACGGTACAGGCCATCACCAGGGAAGAGCAAGAGAAACTTGACGAACTGGAAATGCGTCTGCCGCGCATTGCGGGAAAGATTGATGCATGGCTATTGATCACCGTATTGGCCTTGCTTTGTGTCGGCATCGTCATGGTCTACAGCGCGAGTTCCTTCGCGGCTGCACGCTACCAGGGTGATGCCTCGTACTACTTTCAGCGGGAACTGATGTGGGTGATCCTGGGGCTTGTAGCTATGTTGGTGACGATGCGTGTGGACTATCGCCATTGGCGGCGTTTTTCGCTAATCGGGATGCTGATTATCCTGCCTTTACTGGTGCTGGTGCTGTTGTACGGCCTGAATGCTTACGGAGCTTCACGTTGGCTGACCTTTGGTTCATTCTTCTCGTTTCAACCGAGCGAGATGGCCAAGCTTGTACTGACACTCTACATTGCCGATTGGCTGGCGCGTAAAGGGACCCAGGTGGGCACGTTTCTCTATGGCCTGACTCCGTTCATTATTCTGGTTGGGATTGTCTTAGGCCTGGTGTTACTGGAAAACGATTTAGGGACGGCTATTATCATTGCAGGCTTTGCTACCGCCATGTTTTTTACGGCGGGAGCTAATATCGCTCAGTTTTTTCTGGCGATGGTCTGCGCTGGATTGATTTTCATGAAAGAGGCTCTCACGAGTTATCGCTATTACCGTGTAGCGGGTTTCCTGAATCCGTTTAAAGATGTAACAGGCATTAATTTGCAACTATACCAGGCATTGCTGGCCTTGGGATCAGGAGGATGGTTCGGCTTAGGGTTAGGAGCTAGCCGTCAGAAGACAGGCTATCTTCCATTCCCTTATACTGACTCAATCTTCCCTATCATTGGTGAAGAGCTGGGCTTTGTTGGCTGCGCCGCCATCGTAATACTTTTTTTGTTCTTAGCATTTCGAGGGTTCCGGCTCGCCAGGCGCACTCCAGACTTGTATGGAGCAATTCTGGCGACCGGTATCACAACCTGGCTGGTGCTACAAGCTATGATCAACATTGGAGCGAATACAGGAACAATTCCCTATACAGGAGTGCCGTTACCCTTTATTAGCTTTGGTGGATCATCACTTGTCGTTTCATTGGCTGCTATAGGTGTGTTGCTGAATATCTCGCGCTACATTCAGGAGCCAGAGAAGCCTGCGCTTTCACGGCAGGCTTTATCTCTACGGGAAAAGCGTGTGGGGACGGGATATATCACATCTACACAATAATAACTTTGTTTGGAAATTGTATGAGAGTGCTTGTATCAGGTGGAGGTACCGGGGGCCACATTTATCCGGCCCTGGCAGTAGCAAAGCAGGTACGCGAAGAGTACCAGGCCGAGATTTTGTTTCTCGGAAGCGACGATGGGCTGGAGACCGAGATAGTACCTATGGCGGGTTTTCGCTTAGCTACTATCAAAGCTGGAAAGTTACGTAGGTATATCTCATGGCAAACGATTACAGGCGTCATGCGCGTACCATTGGGCGTGATGCAGGCAATCAACATCGTAGGGAAGTTTCGTCCGGGCGTAGCTTTTACTAGTGGAGGATACGTAGCAGTTCCGGCAGGGTTGGCAGCACGTTTCAACCGCGTACCGCTGTTGATGCATCAACAGGATGTACCGCCGAATCTGTCGAATAGACTTGTAGCGCCATTGGCAACGCGGATCTCGGTGGCATTTGCCGATTCGCTGGCCTACTTTCCGGAACGGAAGACATTACAACTGGGCAATCCGATACGGCAAGCTATGCTGGACGTACGACAGGTGCTGCCTCAGGAGGCGCGCAAGCAGCTTGGGTTTGAGGGGCAAGAGCCGTTGTTGCTCGTCACAGGCGGCAGCCAGGGAGCAAGGCACTTGAATCAAATGGTCGGTGAAGCATTGCCGAACCTGCTGGCACACTGCCAGGTATTACAGATTAGTGGAAAGGAGTTGTTTAACGAGACTCGTGAGTTGTCGGATAGTGCATTGTCCGTCAAGGACGAGGCACTAAGGAGACGTTACCGGTTGGTAGCCTACCTGAACGAGGAAATGCCGATGGCATTGCAGGCAGCGGACCTGGTGCTCTGCCGTTCAGGGGCATCAACCTTGAGCGAGTTGGCGGTTTTGGGTAAGCCCAGCATACTGGTACCGCTACCGCCAGCCATCGGTAGCTCTCCACAAGAGGCAAACGCGGCGATGTTTGGTCGCAGAGAAGCGGCGGAGGTGATTAAGGACAATGATCTGAAGCCGCAAGTACTTGTAGAACGTGTACAATCGATTTTAGCATCTTCTACACTTTTAGAAGCAATGGCCAATGCAGCAAGATCTTTTGCGAAGCCGCAGGCAACGCAGGAGATCGCAGCGGAATTAGTAAAAATTGCAAAATAAACCTGGGTATGAACAATTGAAAAATGCACGACTGCATTTCATGGGTATCGGTGGTCAGGGCATCTCGGCGGTGGCGCAGATGGCTTTAGAGGGTGGCGCCAGGATCAGCGGGTGCGATCAATCTGCGTCGGCTACCACGAGTAAGTTGATAGAAAAAGGCGTACCTGTACAGATTGGGCATAGCCCGGAGCACCTGGTACAGGCCGATGCTCTAATCTACGTACCGGCAGTTGTGGCTTTCAATCCACATAATCCCGAGCTGATCGCGGCAAAAGAGAGTGGGATGTTGGTCATGACCTGGCAAGAGATGCTAGGAAAATGGATGCAGGGAAAGTGCGTTCTCTCGGTCAGTGGCGTTCATGGTAAGGGCACTACGACGGCAATGCTCGCGCTCATGCTTGTGGATGCCGGGCTTGATCCAACCTGTGAAATAGGCGCGATTGTCCCAAGGTTCGGCGTCAATTATCGTATAGGCAAAAGCCAGTACTTTGTGAATGAAGCTGATGAGTTCAATAACAATTTCTGGAACTATCATCCACGCCTGGCGATAGTGACGTCGATTGAATTTGAACATCCAGAGTTTTTCACTGACTACGAAGACTTTCTGGCAGCCTTTGAACATTTTGTACGTGGCATGGATATACATGGCGATTGGCCCTTTCCACCTACGCTCATCCTGAACGCCGATAGTCCGGGCTGCCTGGAATTACGTGAGCGGCTGGGTGATTGGCCAGGATGCATCCTGACGTACGCGGTAGAAGGACTTTCTCAAAAAGATATGGCAAAAATTGGAAGCAAGCCGTCTAATGCAGATAGGCTGGCAGACTACGTAGCCTTTGACGTAAAGCTTGAAGGGGAGACAAGTTTTCGCGTCAGATCGACGGAACGCGAGGGAGAGTCGTTTCCAGCGGACAGGGTTATTCATTTGCAGTTACCAGGGGCACACAATATTCAGAATGCGCTGTCAGGCCTGGCGGCTGCACATACCATCGGAGTGGATGTAAACGTGATCGTCAATACGCTGGAAAACTTTAACGGCATCGGGAGGCGCTTCGAGATCCGTCAACAAGGGCCATTAGAGATCAATGGAGTGATACAAGATGTCGTTCTGATTGATGACTACGCGCATCATCCCACAGCGATTGAGGCTACCCTGGAGGCTGCTCGCATGCGTTTTCCTGGACGCCGGCTGATCGCGGTCTATCAGCCGCACATGTACAGCCGTACAAAGACCTTTTTCGAGCAGTTTTTAACGGCCTTTAATAGTGCAGATATGGTGATTATCACCGACATCTTTCCAGGACGCGAGCACGATACGGGCCTTGTAGATGCGCGCGCACTCGTAAAAGCTATGGCAGAACGCCCACCTTTTACATCGTTTTATAAGCGGGTAATACACGGCGGAGATGTGCAGAACACAGCGAAGGTGCTGCGCAATACACTGCGTTCAGACGACCTGGTAATTATCATGGGAGCAGGGGACGTTTATATCGTAACCAAATTGTTGTTGAACGAAAGCTAGGGTAATCCAGGTGGTTGCACTTGCCCACCATAGTAGCGGGGAACCATATGACCTTCGATGCTGAGAAAATTTACGCAGAGCTACGGCCACACTTTCAAGAGCGCGTGCGCCGCAATGAGCAATTGGCACGTCATTGTACCTTTGGCGTGGGTGGCTCTGCGGAAGTCTGGGTCTCACTCGATACGTCAAGGGAGCTGGTTGACCTGGTGACCTTATCTACCGAACGACAATGGCCTTTGTTGCTGGTGGGCAACGGCACAAACATACTCTATGCCGATGCAGGTGTGCGAGGTATTGTTGCCCGTATTGCCTTCAATAAATACCTCCTTGAAGATCAAGGAGATGGTACAGCTCTATTATTGGCAGGTGCGGGCGTGAGTTGGCCGCGCCTTTTGAATGAACTTGCAGTTCTTGGTTGGGGCGGATTGGAGTTTGGACCTGGAATACCTGGAACGCTGGGTGGTGGGGTAATTTCTAATGCGGGAGCGCATAACAGCGACCTTAGTGAAGTGCTGGAATGGATCCAGGTTCTGGATGCCCGAGGCGCTTCAGAAACTAATGATGGATTCTCGGTCCCGATGTTACGGCGCTACCTGCATGACGAAATAGATTTGAGTTACCGGCATAGTCGTTTTCGTAAAGGGCGTCGTATCGATTTTGATGTGCAGGGATATCCAATCATATCCCCGCGCGGACTGATTGAGCCAGGTGAAATCATCACGCAGTTGGGAATACGTCTTCACCGTGAAGACCCCCAGAAGTTACGCGCAATCATTGAAGATCATAAGCAGCATCGCAAGAGGACACAGCCACCTCAGCAGAGCGCAGGCTCGGTCTTCAAAAATCCTGCTGGCGATTATGCTGGGAGGTTGATTGAACAGGCCAATATGAAGGGGGTGACCCACGGCAAAGCGCAAATTTCTCAGCGTCATGCCAACTTTATTGTCAACTTAGGAGGAGCCAGTGCAGCCGATGTGGTAGCGCTGATAGCAGAAGCTCGCAATCGCGTACATGAGCGGTTTGGGGTGGACCTGGAGTTGGAGGTCGAGTTGCGAGGCGAATGGGGGAAGCCATTATGGAAAACAAACAGCTAAAAGAGCAGATTGCTTTCGATTATAGAGAGCGAATATCGTCTCGCTCTATCAGCGAACATGAAATGACTGGTAGAAGAGGCACACGAGCAACACGAGCAACAGGCAGGTCTAGAAGAGAGGAGCAGCCTTCAGCTCGTACCAATCCAAATACCCGCAGGCGCGTTGTGACGATGCCGAAGGAGATCGTGCAGCCAACGCCCTGGGCAGATCGGCCCGCTCATAAGCGTCGCGCACATACGGACCCCCCTGCCGGGCACAGATTGGTGAAGCGCACCCTTGCTCAAACTGGCGTCCCTGCTCCGGGGGGCCAGATGAGGCTCATTCGGCCCTTACCCGGGCAGGATCTCACCCAACAAGTGCCTACGAGGAGTGGTCAGCGGAATGCACGGAGAGGGCGTTTCTGGCGGCGCTTTCTGTCCCTGTTCGCCTTGTTGGTGATCTGCATCGCTGGGGCGAGTTTCGCTCTCACCAACTCAAATTTTCGTGTGCAGCAGGTCGAAGTTGTGGGAACGCAAAACGGCACGCTGGTTCACACTATCCAGAACATGGGTATTCAGGGGAAGAACATCTTCCTGCTGGATGTGGGAGCGCTGACCACCCGTATCGAAGCGCTCCCGGTAGTGGCCTCGGCCAATCTAGTAAGGCAGTTACCTGACCAGGTAACCGTAAATGTAGTGGAGCGAACACCCGTTTTACTCTGGCAGACGCAGCAGGGAATCTTTAGTATAGACAGCCATGGAGTGGTCATAGCACCTGTCAGTGAAACCACTGGCACGGGCGGCCTGATGACAGTCGTAGATGAGCGCGGAGGAGCAAATGGAGTGGCCCAGCAGGTACACCCTGGAGTTTTGTTAAACGAAGCGGATATCACATTCGCAAGAGAGGTGTTTGCACGTCTACCACAATTGTCTGCGGTCCCCTCCTTTACCCTGCGCTACGATAACGTACCCAAACAAGGGAGGCATGGAACTTTTATAGTCGTGAGTTCGGATGGCTGGTTAGCTTACCTGGGCACTGCTGATAATAACAATCCATTGGATAACCGGCTGGTCGAACTCCAGCAGATACTTAGCCTGGCGCAGCAAGAACAGCTCAACCTGGCAACCATTGACCTCCGCTTCGGATTGCGCCCTGTATATACATTGAAAAGTTAACTGTAGTTCGTAGTGCGCGGGCATTCAGCAATGATGCCCTTGAACCGCCCAAGGGAGCGTGTATCGTGCAAGAGCGGGTGATCGTAGGTATTGACGTCGGAACAACAAAAATTTGCGTTCTTGTCGGCGAATTGGACCGCGATGGGAAGCTGAATATTGTTGGCGTTGGCACCTGCCCTTCACAGGGTTTGCGCCGCGGGGTGGTGGTGAATATTGAGGAAACGGTCACTTCCATCGCAGCGGCGCTGGATCGTGCAGAACGCCTTTCAGGAAAAACTATTACTACCGCATATGTTGGGATCGCTGGTAGTCACATCGATTCCGAAAACAGTAAGGGATTTGTGGCCATTTCTCCCAGCCATCGGGACATTGTGCAAAACGACATTAGCCGCGCAATTGAGGTCGCACGTGCCATTGTGATGCCCGCAAATCGCGAGGTAATACACGTCATTCCGCGCGGCTACGTGGTAGATGGACAAGAGGGCATCAAGAATCCTATCGGCATGTCCGGTTTCCGCCTGGAAGTAGAAACGCACATCATTACAGGTGCAGTGTCATCCATTCATAATTTGATTAAGTGTGTACATAAGGCACGCGTGGAGATCGAGGACCTTGTATTAGAGCCACTGGCCTCAAGTGAGGCTGTGCTTGCTGAAGGGGAAACCGATCTCGGTGTCGCATTAGTTGACATCGGTGGGGGTACCACCGATGTGGCAGTCTTTACCGACGGCGCAATCTGGCACACGGTGGTGCTGCCTATCGGGGGGAATCTGATTACCAGCGACATCGCCATCGGCTTGCGCCTTCCTTTCGGCGTGGCAGAGGAACTCAAGTTGACCTACGGCCATTGCAATCCCTCCACTATTTCTGATAACGACATGATTGATCTATTGCATTACATGCCGGATTGTAATGACCTTGTGCCTCGCAAGCTGCTCGCCCAAATCATTCAGGCACGGGTAGAAGAACTGTTTGAGATGGTTCACGAGGAGATCAAGAAATCTGGCTACGATGGGTTATTGCCAGCCGGTTTGGTAGTAACAGGAGGCAGCGCCGAGCTACCAGGAATCCTGGACACCGCGGGACAGATTCTCGATCTCCCTGCGCGTCTTGGTTCTCCACTCGGTTTGCATGGACTGGCTGATTCAATCAGCCGTCCGGCCTATGCTACCTCGGTGGGTCTCTTGCTGTGGGGTTTGCGCCACACCTCATTTCTTACCGATGAGGAAGAGCAAGAGGAGAGGAGGCAAGGGGCTTTTTTATCTCGTTTAGTACGCTGGTTACGTGCATTTATTCCGTAGTTTTGATCGTGGGGTGTGAAGAATCGCCCCCGCAAGGATTTCCATCGCCTGTTTGTTTGTCTGGTGCAAACGACATTGCCAATACAACAAACACGAAAGGGGCCAAAATGATACCAAGAGGAAATCATCAAGTTGAGGGCTTTGCCCAAATCCGCGTTATCGGAGTAGGCGGCGGCGGCAGCAATGCAGTCAACCGTATGATTCAGGCCAACATGATGGGCATTGAGTTTATTGCCGTCAATACCGATGCCCAGGCCTTACTGATGACTGAAACGCAACATCGTATCCGCATCGGTGACAAGCTCACGCGTGGCCTTGGTGCCGGTGGCAATCCGAGCGTTGGGGCAAAGGCTGCAGAGGAAAACTCCGAAGAACTGTATGAAGTACTGAAAGGCTCGGATATGGTCTTCATCACGGCTGGTATGGGAGGTGGCACCGGCACGGGCGCAAGCCCTATCGTTGCACAGATTGCACGAGAGCTGGGAGCCTTGACCGTCGGTGTGGTCACGAAGCCTTTCTCCTTCGAGGGGAATAAGCGCCGTTTGGCGGCTGAGGAGGGCACCGCTAATCTCAAGCAACACGTCGATACGCTTATCACGGTACCCAACGATCGGCTTTTGCAGGTTGCTGACAAAAAAATGCCGTTGAAAGAAGCATTCCGTTTGGCCGATGATGTACTGCGCCAGGGTATACAGGGCATCAGTGATTTGATTACAGTACCCGGACTTATCAACCTCGACTTCGCTGACGTTAAGACCATCATGTCGGCGGCCGGCTCCGCTTTGATGGCAATCGGTGAGGCAAGCGGCGAGACTCGCGCTATTGATGCGGCACACATGGCGATTGCCAGCCCCCTGCTGGACATCGATATCAACGGTGCACGCGGCGTACTGTTCAATATCACGGGCGGCCTCGATCTAACATTGTACGAGGTGAATGAAGCGGCTGATATCATCAGCAAGGCAGCACATCCTGAGGCGAACATCATCTTCGGCGCGGTGCAGGACCCTGGATACGATGGGATGGTAAAAATTACGGTGATTGCAACCGGCTTTGACGGTCGAACGCACCCGTCGACATCACCACAAGGCCGCGTGGAATACAACCGGAGCATGTTCTACCCTGCTACACCATCACCAGTTAATGGCAACACTCCAATGCGCCAGCCAAGCCCAAGCATACATCAGGGCTATAACCCGTTGTCAGTAAATCAGGCATCCCCTATGAATATTGCGAAGCATCCGACTGGACCGCTGCCGCCCGCAGGAAGGCCTAAGCAGCCAAACTCTGTATTGCAGGAACAGATGAGGCAACCTGCCGGTGTTGGACGCTCTGATATGCCCGAAGACGATTTTGACCTGGATAACAATTCCGGGGATGTAGTTGAGTCACTGATTGAGCGCAAGCGACTCCCCATGCCGGAGCCAGAGGCGCAGCCTTCACAGCGTCCAGCAGCCGAGTCGCGTCCCCAGCGCCCAATCCGGCGCATGGATCCGAAGGCGGTCGATCTAGCAAGAGGCAATCGCAATGCCCCTCCCGGCGATGCAATCGACATTCCAGCATTTCTGCGAAAGCGGTAATTGAAGAAAAGAAGACTCGGAGAGAGTGACCTGGCGGCATGCCGCCAGGTCACTCTCTCCGAGTCTTCTTTTCTTCAATTACCCTTTAAATTCGAGCTATCCTATTTGTGGTTCTCCCCAGGTTGCCTGGAATGTCCTTGTTCAAGCCAATGTGATTGATCACCACGCGAGCACCAGGAATGCCGGTTATCTCTTTCTCCAGCATGTATTTCATCTCGGGAGTCGGGACCTCTCCGTACAGGCTGACGATATAGTTCTCAACCAGCGCGGACAGATTTTTTGCCCCTTCCAACTTTCCTTGGGCCTTCAAGTTTTCGATCAAAGCATTTACAGCATTCAGAAGCTCATCCTCAGCGACCAGGAAGTTCATGACATCAATTACACCAGGCAACTTCCGCAGCGCATCCTCGACCTCCTTCTTCTGTTCTTCCAGTTCAACCTTCCCATACAGCGATAAGACGACACCCTCGCGTTCAACAAATACCTTGACGGGGTGAGCGCTCCATGCTGTAGTGTCAACGGTGACAGTCTGGTCAACCACATCTTCGGCTTGCTGCAAGGCTATCGCTGCCAGAGGCGTTGGTTTCCCTGTAATAGCAGCCTCAGCAAATGTCCTCGCATACTCTCCCGGCTTAACTTCTTCCTTTTCATGGGTAGCCATTGGATTCTGCAGAGCCCAACCCATGATGCAAATGAATGCTAAAACAACGCCGATAATTGTAACCCAAGGTGTGGTGTTGATTACGACGAAACCAGCCATGGCGATAAGAATTGACACGCCCAAAAGAATAGGCCAGTAACTCCCTCCGGGCAGGTGAATATGACCTTCTTCCTCGCCTTCAGCCAGTTCTTCTTCCTGATCCTCTGGCACGGGCATTGCCAGTTCGTCTCCAGTTAGACTTGTACTTTGAAGATGAGTATTCATAAGTTCTCGCTTCCCTTCGAGAATGTTTACGATCTACCAAAACCCTGATTACTACAATACTCCTGATATAAGAATAACAGGTATGGGTCTCTCTTGCAAGCAGTTGGCGAATTTTGTGTTGATGTCCAGTGATTTTGTCCGCTTAAGTGTCCAGTGACTTTGTCACCTTGTCACGCTGCGCGTGCGGCTGGTGTCGGGCTTGAGGGCGTCGTGTGCGCATGCGCACACGACGCCCTCAAGCCCGACACCAGCCGCACAAACGACAGAGTGTGAGCGTCTCGTTTCTGGTGGTAGCTTTGGCCTCAAGGACATTTTCACGGAGCACTTAACCCCGGACAAAATCACTGGACAATAACAGCAGTTGGCGAATTTTGGGGTGTATGAACTAGTGGTAGGCAAACGAGTGTAGTGGCCGATAATGAGTTTTAACACATTCACCCAAGCATGTGGTGGGTTTCTCACTGGCCGATACATCGGCGGTGGCCGCGATAAATCGGGCCCTACGGTGGGGCCGTACCCGTTCACGATACCCTGGGTATTTCGTGAAAGTGCAAATCGGCGCTGGGCGCGGTGAACCGGCCCCTACTAGTCCGTCAAGCTTCATTTGGCGCTTGTGAAATCCCTTCCGGGGCCATTTCGGATGGACACCAATTAGCCAAATGAAGCTTGACGGACTAGTACGGATAGCCGGATGAATGTGTCAAAGTGCATAAAATAGTAAGCGATAAATTTCCGCAAAACTAGCCCTACCAAAGAATAGACATACGAGAACTTGTGTTCTATAATATCTACAGTAACCGGCGACAACCAGCTAAGCCTGGCTAAGAAAGAGATATCATCAAATGCTCCGAGATGTAATGCGGGAGACATGGGCTTATCAAAACACTCCCCACGAAGGTCACGAAGAGGAACCCCCACAGCGTTTTCAGCAGGCATTTCTGCAAGGGATTCACCAAGCTCACAAGGAAATACTGCTAGAGTTGCGTCAAACACTTTTGAAGATCGTTCGTTTGCGTTTTCCTACTATTGTGCGCCTGGCAAAAAAACAAACGGTTAACACAGAAGATTCGGCGATCCTACGCGATTTAATTATCAAAATGAGCATCGCCCAAACCACCGAAGACGCAGTCATCTACCTGCTAGATGTGGACGAAGACGAAGTTGATGAGGATTGATGCTACTCCCTCAACAGAATCTTCAAATCAGCACTCAATTGCCCGGAAGAGAAGTCATTATCGAATAAGACTCGCTCACGTCCCTCCTTGTCAATCACATAGATAGCGGAAGAATGTGAAACTGTTCCACTGCTGGTAGCTGCCTGTGCATCGACGCTATACGATGCCCATACAGGTGCCAGCTCATCATGAGCGCCAATCAGGAAATGAAAATAGTTACCCAACTTATGAGCCCTGGAGAAGTTTTGCGCAGCTGCAGCCGTATCACCTTTCGGATCCATGCTTACAGCCAGAACCGCTACATGTTGCGCATCTCCACCAAGATTTTGCATAGACACACGCAGCTTTTCGGCTGTCAAAGGACATACGTCGGGGCAATGTGTGTAGAGGAAGGTTAAGACGACTGGCTTCCCTTTGAACTGTGCCAGTGAAATCGGGTTACCAAACTGGTCCTTCAGGCGAAAGTCAGGAGCGGATACACTTCCAAGATCGGTTCCTTGCAAGCCCGACTGGCTGGTGCCTGGATTGCTGATAGATGTCCCCCCTGTACCGTTATGTAAACTTAGCAGAGCTACCAGTAGCACAACCAGCAATGCAAGGGTCATAACTGATAGACGAGAGGCCAAACGCCAGCTCATGCTCATAGTGTGTCCTTAATTCTTCTTTCTGCTGGCTAATGTATCACCCTATCCACTACCATAGCAGCAAAGATCAAGGCCAGGTAGCAGTTAGAGTACCAGAAGAGGGTACGTGCCCACTTCTTCGATTTATCGCGCAGTAGACGTATCGACATATATAGCAGTATACCACCGAGTACGATGGCGACAAACAGGTAAAAGTAGCCCATAGCACGCATTGCAAACAGGATCAACGTTACAGCCAGCAGTAAAAGTGAGTAAAGGAAAATCTGCTTGCGTGTCTCCCTTTCGCCCATAACCACGGGCATCATCGGAATACTGGCTTTCTCATAATCTTTCTGAATTAGCAACGAGAGAGCCCAGAAATGCGGGGGCGTCCAGTAAAAGATGATGGCAAAGAGCCAGATGGCGGGCAATGTGATAGTATGCGTTACTGCCGCCCAACCTACAAGCACGGGAACAGCGCCAGCTGCTCCACCGATCACAATATTTTGAGCAGAGGAGCGTTTCAGCCAGATAGTATATACAAAGACGTAGAATAGAATAGCCGAGCATGCCAGTATTGCGCTGAGCAGGTTAACGAACACCGCCAGTATGATAAATGAGCCAACCCCTAATGTAATGCCAAAGATCAGGGCCTGGGTGGGCTGTACCTTGCCGGCAGGCAACGAGCGGCGCTGTGTACGTCCCATGATCTGGTCAATGTCGCGATCAATATAGCAGTTTATGCAGTTCGCGCTGCCAGCAGCCATTGCGCCGCCCAGCAATGTCGCCAGCACCAGGCCCAGCGGAGGTAATCCCTGGGCGGCGATAGCCATTGCAGCTACCGTCGTGCCAAGCAACAAGACCGTCACATGGGGTTTCATCAGGTCAATATAGCTGGAGATCGTCTGCCTGACCGGCCCCACCGGTTTCTCTTCCTCTGCCAGTTCTTCTAATTCTGCTCCTTGAGGCGCGGCCCGCAATTGACGCGCCGCCAGCACTGCCAGCAGTACCAGGCTGCCCCACACGGCGGTCGCAAGGGCTAAATGCAGACCAGCGACAAAGTCGGGTCTTCTCAAGAGTACAATCAGGCCACCCACGGCAGCTTGCGTCACGAAAAGTACGCCGGCCACGAGCGCTACCCATGCCTGGCCAGAAGCAACATTGCGCCTGCGCCATGCCGATACCAGCGTCCAGATAAGCACAAGTCCAACAAACGTAGCAACCAGGCGGTGGAAACTATTGATATCCGCCAGGTGAAACTGGACTGCCCATTGTGGCGCTGCTCCGCACAAAGGCCAACCCGGACAAGCCAGTGTCGCGCCGCTGCCCACCACATAGGAACCGCTGAGCATCAACCCATAAACCAGTAGCGCATTTGTCATGGCCAGGCGCGCAAATTTACGCGTCTTAGCGGGATGCTCTTTACTGGGTTTTGCCTTGCCTGACATTACCGCCACAGTAATCACCATAGCAAAGATTACCAGCGCCGTTCCAAGGTGTGCCGTGATGATGGTTGGTGGCAACTTCCAGAGTACTGTGAGACCGCCCAGCACAATTTGAATCGCCAGAAAGAAAGGGGCTATCAAGGCAGGTATCAAGACCTGTCGCTCATTGCGCGCCCAGATCAAGGCGCTAATAGCCAATGCGATTACCAGAACACTGACAATCGAAGCCGTGTAGCGATGAGCTTCTTCTAGAAGGGCATGTATCTCTGGTGGGGCATACGGTCTTCCAAAGCACAATGGCCAGTCAGGACAACTCAGACCGGAGTTAGAGACACGCACCGTGCCTCCCAGTGCAATGAGAAAATATGTAAAT
>WNFI01082334.1_pt1 | contig 24929 bp, 24 predicted proteins | sample 5400471 | NCBI WGS metagenome assembly WNFI01 (sample SAMN13153348, study PRJNA577476) | soil metagenome | isolation source: 100 cm saprolite on Douglas fir-dominated hillslope | place: USA:California | collected 2013-09-17 | reverse complement strand
TGTCGGTTCACAACGATTCACGCGGATTTGGTGAGCTTAACGTGGCTTTCTGGGTAGCCGCGATAACAAGACGCGTAGCAAGTTGCTTGGCGCAGCCTTACACAGAGGTCAAACGATGTTGGTTCAGACAAGTCAGGGCCAATCGGGTTCCGCGCATGTCGTCGTTCTAGGCAACGAAAAGGGTGGTTCGGGAAAATCCACCGTCGCTCTACATGTCGCCGTTGCGTTGCTGAAGGCTGGCCAGCGCGTCGCTACCATCGACCTCGATTGTCGCCAACAAAGCTTCACCCGTTACATCGATAACCGAAGCGCCTGGGCGCGCCGCACCGGCCTCGACCTCGAGCGCCCGGTTCACCGCTGCATCAAGCTTGGCGAGACCATGCAGATTTTGGATAACGAATCGTCGGAATTGGTGCAGTTCGTGGACGCCATCAGCACAGTGGAGCGAGCATTCGATTTCATCGTCATCGATACCCCCGGGTCCGACACCTACCTGATGCGTCTGGCGCATGCGATGGCCGATATGCTGGTGACGCCGATCAACGATAGCTTCCTCGATTTCGACGTCCTGGGGACGGTCGACCCCGCGACCTATTCCGTAACTGGCGTGAGCCACTATGCCGAAATGGTGCGGGACGCGCGGCGCACACGCCGCCAGCTTGACGGCGCCAGCACCGACTGGATCGTGGTGCGCAACCGGCTGTCGATGCTTGAATCACGCAACAAGCAGCTCGTTGTCGACGGTCTCAATGAATTGTCGTTCCGGCTCGGCTTCCGTTCGATCGATGGTTTTAGCGAGCGCGAGGTCTATCGCGAATTTTATCCGCGCGGCCTGACTGCGCTTGACGACCTTGATGAGGCACTCGGCACTCGCCCGAGCATGGGGCATGTGATGGCGCGGGCGGAGGTCACGAGCCTGCTGCGCCAATTGAAACTGCCGATTGATGAGCGTGGCCGCCGCCGCGCAGCCAACCGGGTCGAATGGTTCAATCAGGTCAACAAGCCGCTCGAGGTCCATGACATCTTCGGCGCGCCGCAAATCGGATTTCAGAGAGGCTAATAGTCAAGCATCCGCCAGGCGAAATAAAATACGTCCTGATCTCATTACTAATGACCATTCTTGATGGACCGCTCTTGGCGCAAAGCGGACGTAGTTCTCATCTGCTTCCCACCCACAGCAGACTTTCGCCAATAACGCTAGAATGGATGGGCCTTTGGAAGCAGACGTAGACATAACCGTAGGAATGTCACTGAAACGCTTAAGCTAGTTTAACTGAGTTTTAGCCCGTCTGACAGACTATGAGTCATGATCCGCGCCATAAACCTCCTGTTCATCGGCTCGGGCTGTGCGGTAATCTGGATTTTTGGCCATCGACTATACGGATGGCTGTTGACCGGTAGTCTGTACATAACCCCTAAGTCGAGCCCTGGACATTACGTGACCTATCCCCAGGATCACGTGGGGTTTCTCATTGCCTTCGTCCTGTACGTTGTAGCGGTAGGTACGGGAATTGGCGTTATCTCGGTGACAGTCGTCAAGAGGTAGGCTGAAGTCGAGCAAGTAGTACACCGCATCCATTCCAGATATGAACGCGGGCGTCTAAAGGCGCTCGCATTCGAATGTCCGCTGTTGGCTGCCGGACGTTGGCGAAACACCGATGTCTGTTAAGTGCCGATAATGTTGCAAAAGTCGAAAATCGAACGACTCTGAAAATTTCGCGAAAGCCGATGTTTAGACGCCTCTACTGCTGCGATGGTCGCTAGGGTTGATACGAAGGTCCGTGGTCGTTTTTGTGCAAACGATTTGGTCCCTTCACGTCGCCGCGTGCGGGACGCATCAGCGGCCCTAAAAAATTTCGTTCGTCAGCCAGAAAAGACTTTTTCAACACTATCTGCCAATCGGCGACATTGCAGGCTTGGTTGGCGCGCGGCCGGCTGGCCAGGGAAGGCTGGGTAGGCTTCCCGCGCCGCACGAGGCCGCCATCGATCAGACCCTGCCAGCACCAACTGTCCTACCAGTAGGACATGCCGTCCCATGAGCAGTTCAGAAAGGACAAGAATTAGACTTTACGATCGTAAAGTAAAGTGACATAGTCCTACGGTCGGGCGGACGATGCTTGGTTTGTCACCTTCTCGACATCGTCAAACGTCGACCGAAAGCGTCGCGAAAAGCCGGGGTGGAACGATGATCGAGGAAAGAGACATCAGCGTCGCCATGAGGGACGGCACGCGGCTTGCCGTCGACATCTACCGCCCGGATGCACCAGGCAAATACCCGGTGCTATACGCGTCCGCGTTGCACAATAAGGACATCCAGGGGCCCGACGTCGCGGACATATTGCCGCCGCAACCGGCGCACGCGCCTCTCTGGTTCGGTCCGATAGAGGCGGGCGACACACGACGCTTCATCGCCAACGGCTATGTCCATGTGATCGCGCAGCCGAGGGGCTCTGCCAAATCGGAAGGACACTACGGCCACGAGGATACGGACCACTACGATCTGATCGAATGGATCACGCAACAATCGTGGTCAAACGGCAAGGTCGGGATGGTCGGCATCTCCGGATTTGCCGGAGAACAATGGCGCGCGGCCGCGCAGGGACATCCGGCCCTGAAAGCCATCTTTCCGTACGACGCGTGCAGCGCGTATGGCGGCATGTTCGGATTCCGAGATTTCAATCCGGGCGGGGTTCTGCACGCCTTCCCCTATTTGCTCGATGTCTTCAGCACGGTTCACGAGTCCCGCGACAGGCCCAGCGAGCTTCCGGCTGCAGAGGAAGAACTCTGGCGCCTTGCCATGCGCAATCCGGACTACAAGCAGTACATCAATCTCTACAATATCCTCACTCAAAAAGGGCAGCGCACGTTCATCATGTATCTCATGATGACGCACCCCTGGGAGTTCGACGGCACCGTCGAGCGCGCGGAAGAGAGCTTCAAGAAAATCAAAATACCATTCTATACCGGCTCAGGAGCCTACGCCTACACTTACAAGCTCCATTGGCTGGGCGCACAGCACTACTTTCAGAATGTCGATGCGCCAAAAAAGCTGCTGTTTACCGGGCCGGCTCACCTGGAGCGGCCATTCCATCAATACCACGACGAGATCATCCGGTGGTATGACCATTGGCTGAAGGGGCAGAACACCGGCATTATGGACGAACCGCCGGTGCGCTACTGGCTCATGGGTGCCAACGAGTGGCGGACCGGAGCGAATTGGCCTCTGCCGGAGACGCAGTGGACCAAATACTATCTCTCCCATTGGGAGACGCTGTCGACCGAGCCGCCGCGACCGGCCTCAGAGCTTGGCGCCGCGGCGCGCGAGCCCGACGTCTTCACGCAGATGCCGGTGACGCGGACGACGAAGGTCGAGCGCCTGCGCTACATGACAGATCCCTTGCCGCGTGACGTCACCGTCGCCGGCCCAATCACGCTGACGCTCTCCGCGGCGATCGATCAGGACGACACCAATTGGATCATCGTGCTCAAGGACGTCGGGCCGGACGTTTCGGTTCGCACCGCGCGCGAGGGCGAACGGGATGTCCCGTCCTCGTTGCCCGAGCGTGAGCTGACGCGAGGCTGGCTGAAGGCGTCGTATCGGGCGGTTGACGAGAAGCGTTCAAAAGCCTGGGAGCCGTTCCACAAGCTCACGCGGGATGCAATCGCTCCTGTGAAACCGGGAGAAGTGGTCGAGTACCGGGTACAGATCCTCGCCACAGCGAATCAATTCAAGGCGGGTCACCGGATTTGCCTCGACATCACATCCATGGACGTTCCGACTGGCACCGGAGCGATGACCAACGTCGAGTACATTCCGTACCACGTTTGCAGCAGCAAGACCGTGACCCACAAGATTTATCGGGATGCAGAGCGGCCATCGCATCTGCTGCTGCCGATCATACCTGAATCCAGCGAACAGCGTCTTGCCTGACGCCGGCACAAAGGAGGAAGAGTTACAATGACCACGATCCGATTTGAACGAGACGGCGCCATCGGAAATATTGTGCTGGCCAATCCCCCCTTCAACCGGCTCGACCTGCGCTTCGCGGAGGCCTTGCGAGCCGGCGTGCACGAGGCCAGCGAAAGCGACATACGCGTGCTTGTCGTTCGATCGGAGGGGCCGCACTTCAGCTTCGGCGGCGAGGTGCGTGAATGGCCCGGAAAGGACGTCAACTGGTTCCGAACGTTTGTTGCTGATGTAAACGTTTCCTATCGCGCCATCGAGATGCTGAAAATACCGACAGTAGCGGTGGTGCAGGGGATCGCGTTCGGCGGCGGTTTCGAACTTGCGTTGGCTTGCGATTTTCTGGTCGCGGCCGAAAATGCGATCCTTCGCTGCGTCGAAGTCACGACAGCGATGCTACCGATCGCGGGCGCCCTCCAGCGGATCGCCGAGCGCGCCGGGCGCGCTCGCGCATCGCGAATTGCCATGCTTGGTGAACCGATTTCCGGACGTGAAGCAGGCGCGCTCGGAATTGCGACGCATGTGGTGCCTGAGAGCGAGCTTTCAGAAACTGCGACCGCATTGGCCCGGCAACTCGCGACAGGGCCGACCAGGTCGTACGCCGCGACGCGCACTCTGCTCAAGGCCTGGTCAAGTGGAGGCGTCGCCGCCGCGGATCTTGTGATGCTCGATGTCGCGATGGAGCTCTACAACGGTGCCGACGCCCAGCGCGGCTTTGCGAACACGGCAGAGGCCTTCAACAAGGACATTGAACCGCCAACGCTCGTCTTCGAAGGAAAATGAGCCGGCCGCGAAAGTTTGGTGAGTGCTGGCGGCCCTCGGCGAATTCGGTGTCCAGCTTTCGACGGATGCCGTCATGCATACGCCGGTGGAGGTCACCGAGCGCGTCATGGAGAAGCTCGTCGGGTGTAATGCCGATTGTATCGTCGCTCTCGGTGGTGGCTCGACGATAGGCCTCGCCAAGGCACTTGCGCTCAGCAAGCGCAAATCGAGGAATTTCGTCGTCAACGTCGATAGCTTTGGGCAATCGATTACACGACAGCCCATGGTGCAGTCATGAAGAGTCATTCAACACTTCGCTTGGCGTTCGGTTGGGAACTATGTTAATCGAAAGCCAAATGGCGAAGAAAACTGCCCGGCGAGAGCGCCCGCGCAAGAGAGCCGAACAACAACGCTCGATTGAGACGCGAGCCTCGATCCTCAATGCCGCGATCGCGGAATTTGCCGAACGGGGATTCGAAGGAGCGAGCATTCGCGTTATCGCCGATCGGCTCGGCCTGCAACATCCGCTGATCACCTATCACTATCGCAGCAAGGACATTCTGTGGCGGGCGGCAGCGGAGCATGCTTTCGCGCAGATACGGAACGAGTGGGATATTTCGGTGCCTGAAGGATCCGATTTGTCACCGCTGGCGCGGCTGCGTCAGGAGTACACCACTCTTTTCCGGTACGTCTCCTTCCCGCCGTCGATCCCATTCTCTTTCATTATATGATGGTAAGCCTTACCGCCACGCTCTCGGAGTTCGGGCCGGAAATGCAGGTTACAAGTGGACTGTCCTCCGAAAACCCGAAGGTTGTCGAAGCGTATTGGCGTCTGGTTGACAAGATGGTCTTCGGCAAAGAGTCGAAGCGCGTCGGAAAAGCGCACAACCGCTGAAAACCTGTTGCGCGCCTCCGCCAAATGACCAAAGGGCAGGGTCCGGCAGCTCGATCTTGACCAGCGCTCACGCAGACCCTGAAATGGCGTGCAGGCGACCGCTTTTGGCGCAAAGCGGACGCTCGATGAGTTAAGTGCCAACAGGCAACATCATTCAATCAGTTCGTTAGACGGTCCTAAGAGAAGCGATTCGGCAAACTACCGCGCAATAGCCTGGTACGCTTTAGGCCAGGGCGCCGATGACGCCCGACTTCGGGACAAAGCCTCAGCCCAGATCACAGCAGCATTTGGACTAAAGAACCAGGGGGGCCTATTGTCGGTCAAGCGCTCCGCCCTGATAATTAGAGCGCCAGGGCTATTTGTACAGAGCGTTCGACTTCTCCGACAGAGAACCCAGAAATTGACACTCCGAGTAGCCTGACGGCTTTTTCCACCGGAAACAGCATCTTCAACAAGTCGACCGACAAGGACTGCAACTCGCTGCGGCTCTCGACGGAGCCGGGTAACGTCCGGCTCCGCGTAATCAATTCAAAGTCGGCGAACTTCACCTTGAGAGTCACCGTGCGGCCCCGCGTCCCCTTCTCTTCGCAATGTCGCCAGACCTTGTCGATCAGCGGCTGCAGTTCCGACAGCATGGCCTCAAACTCGGTGAGATCAATGGAAAATGTATTCTCGGCGCCGATGGACTTCCGGATCCGATTGGCTCGGACCTCACGGTTATCGATGCCTCTTGAGATCCAGTAGTAGTAAGTGCCGGCTTTGCCGAAGTTGGCCCCCAGGAATTCGAGGGACTGGTTTCGGATATCGAGCCCCGTGAACAGCCTCAGGCCCTGCATCTTTGCGCTCGTCGCCGGTCCGATCCCGTGAAATTTTCCGACCGGCAGCGTTTCGACGAACGACGGTCCCATCTCCGGCGTGATGACGTACTGGCCGTTCGGCTTACGATGGTCGGAGGCGAGCTTCGCCAGAAACTTGTTGTAGGAGATGCCGGCGGACGCATTGAGACCTGTCTCCGCTTTGATCTTCGCGCGGATCGCGAGAGCGACGTCCCGCGCAAGCGGAATGCTTTGTAGGTTTTCCGTGACGTCGAGGTAGGCCTCGTCCAGCGAAAGCGCCTCAATGATGGGCGTGTGCTCTGCGAATATCTCACGAATCTGCTGGGAGACCGCCTTGTAGACCTCGAAGCGCGGCTTCACGAAGATGAGGTGGGGGCACTGCCGGAGTGCCGTCACCGACGGCATCGCAGACCTCACTCCGAACTTGCGGGCCTCGTAGCTCGCCGCCGCCACGACGCCCCGCTCGCGGGATCCGCCGACGGCGACCGGCTTGCCGCGGATATCCGGGTTGTCACGCTGCTCGACCGATGCGTAGAAGGCATCCATGTCGACATGGATGATTTTCCGCTGGTGGGGCGGGGGGACTGCGTCTCCGTCTTCCTCGTTCATGCTCACGATGTCGATAGTTAACGTCTTCGTTGACGCCCCGGGCAACAATCTTAGCGTGCCGTCGGGAAGCGGCCTTTGCAGCTTCAACGCGTCGTTCGATGGCGCCGTCATCCACGCCTAGACTTCTGCCGGCGTCCTCAGGATCACCGGCATTGCCTTCGGATGGATGGCGCCGACTTCCGAGTTCGGCTCAGTGGCGAGGAACAACGGCGACCGCGGACGACCGTTCGGCCGGCATACCCTTGAATTGTGCTCGAAGACATCCACATACCATCCATGTAGATGTTACATGGATGGAAAAACATGACCCCTAATGTCCACGAACTCCGAGCAAAGCCTCCCGAAACCGAAAAAATCACGATCAATCTTGGTTATGTCGACTTGGGTCACGTCGATTTAATGGTGCAGGACGGGTTCTACTCGAACCGCACTGATTTCATTCGAACGGCGATCCGTAACCAACTCGAACGTCACGCAGACGTAGTCAAGCAATCCACGGCCCGAAAAAGCCTGGAACTTGGTTTGCGAAACTACAGCCGAGAGGATCTCGAAGCGGCGCGGCGGGCCGGTGAGATGCTGCACATCAATGTTCTGGGCCTTGCCAGCATCGCCCAAGACGTCACGGCCGATCTCGCCCGCGCCACCATTGCCTCGGTCTCCGTGCTGGGGGCCTTGCACGCCAGTCCGGCGGTCAAGGCCGCTCTCGCCGACAAGACGAGGTAAAGACGATGCTGAACCAGGACACATTTCGCGAAGCCACACGGCTGACGCATGCGGGCCAACTGGCCGAAGCCACCGCGCTCCTTCAGAGCATGCTCCGCGGGGAGCGCGCGCCGGACGCGACATCGCGCACCCCGGGGCGCATCTCCCTTCCAGGCCGCGAGCCGCCTACCATCGACGCGAAGGCTAATGACGTCGAGGAGACCGATAGTGCGCACCTGACGCGGGCCCCATCCGCTCCAGCGCGCAGGCTCCAGCCGTTATTCGATCGCGCAAAGGACGGCTCCTGGCTCGGAATGCGAGGCGTGAAGCGCACCCCGCCGTCCACGCCAGACATCGTGCCGGAGCGCGCGAAGTTCATCGAAGGCGTCTACAGCAATCCGGCGGGAAGCCGCGCCTACAAGCTCTTCGTCCCCAGCGGCTATCAGGGGCAGCCGCTTCCCTTGGTCGTGATGCTTCACGGCTGCACCCAGTCGCCGGACGATTTCGCTGCCGGCACGAGGATGAACTTCATCGCAGAAGAACAAACGTGCTTCGTGGTCTATCCTGCACAGCGCAGCGACGCCAACCGGTCGAAATGCTGGAACTGGTTTCGCACCGCCGACCAGCAGCGCGGCGGAGGGGAGCCCTCGCTTATCGCGGGCATCACCCGCCAAGTCATGCGCGACTATACGGTTGATCCAAAGCGCGTCTATGTCGGCGGACTGTCGGCCGGAGCGGCCGCTGCGGCTATCATGGGAGCAACCTACAACGATCTGTATGCGGCGGTCGGGATCCATTCCGGCCTCGCCTGCGGGGCTGCCTCTGACATGCCCTCTGCATTTGCCGCCATGCGGCAAGGTGGCGGACCCGGTCGCAGGGTCATTTCTGGCGGCGGGCCGCCTGTCCCGGTTATTATTTTCCACGGCGACCGCGACACCACCGTGCATCCAAACAATGGCGGTCAAGTTCTTGAACAGGCCATCGGTACGACGAGCACGCAAAAAAAGGTGCGTCGCGGGCAGATACCTGGAGGGCATGCCTACACCCGCACGACCCATACCGACGCGCGCGGACGCGAAATCCTGGAGCACTGGAATATCCACGGCGCCGGCCACGCGTGGTCGGGAGGCAGCCCGGCGGGCTCTTACACGGATCCGCGGGGACCGGACGCAACGAGGGAAATGCTGCGTTTCTTCCTCGAGAATTCGCTCCCACAGCAACCAGGCTAGAGTTCTTCCGAACCAAGCCTGCGGACCCGCTGCCTTGACGAATGTCCGCTCTTGGGGTGCCACGCTCGCTCGGTGAGGGCACTGGCGCGAAAGCGCCAGATAACAGCGAGGCTCCGCAATGGGCTACCGGTTCAAGGCTCGTCATTACCATCCCTCAGTTTAGGTTTTCGGTACACACAAGTATCAGCAGCCCGTAGAGCAGTCGGAATGGGAGTGTCGGGACCACGAATAGATCCGTCGACGGCGGTGCCGTTGGCGTGATTATGAATGAACGTCTTCCTGCCGGGACGGCCAAGCTTCATGGTGCTACGTAGCGAGCAGAACATTCCCGATCACGGAGCCTGCTTCAACCGCCTCGTGCGCGGGCATGATGTCCTTGAGAGGATAGATACGACCAACGGCATGAACCAGTCTGTTCTCTTTGCACCATCGCGTGATTCTTTGCGTTCCTTGCTCACGCAGCGTCATTGGCATTAGGCTGCATTGTAAGAACCGAATATTGGCATCCTTAAAGATGAATGGAAGCACTGAAATCCGGGGCTCTTCTTCGCCAGCTGAACCGTAGGCGCCGATCGATGCATTATTCGCGATTATCTTTACTGTCGTTGGATGATTTACGCCGAAATCGACTTCTGAAATCCGATCCACGCCGTGCTGTTCGGTCAGTTCGAGAACTCGGGAGACCACATCCTCGGTACGATAATTGATGATGACATCAGGGTGCGCTTTCAGGGCGTGCTCGGCTTTCTCCGGGCCGCTTACAGTCGTCATGACCTGAGACGCGCCTGCGAGCTTTGCAAACTGGATGGCATAATGCCCCACGGCGCCGGCTCCGCCGGTGACCAGAACGCGAAGCCCTGACAATTCGCCATCGCTGAAAAGCGATGCGTAAGCCGTCATTGCGGGAACGCCAAGGCAGGCGCCCTGTTCCAGAGACACATTATCGGGCAATTGCACTGCATTTGGCGAACCAATCGAGATATACTCCGCCGCCGTGCCGAAGGGACGCCGTCGTTGTCCGCTCCAGATCCAGACACGTTGCCCCACTCTTTCCTTGTCTACTCCTTCGCCAACATCGGTTATGATACCAGCACCGTCATTATGGGGGATGATGCGAGGATACCCGGGCCGATCCCGCAGTCCCTGACGACGCTTGCAGTCCGATGGATTTATCCCGGAGAAATGGATGCGTACGAGAACCTCACTAGGTTGAGGTGTTGGATTTGAGAGATCGCCGATTTTAAGAACGTCTCTTGCGCTCCCGTAGCTCTCGTAGAATGCAGCTTTCATAACTGTCCTCTTGAAGTAATTGCAAAACCCAGAGCGAAGTTTGATCTGTTCAATTTTCCGGTTACTCGGAAATAACGTCTCGCGCGCTGTCGAGACGTTTCAGCGCCGCTTCCCCGGCGTTGCGGACATAGATCGTGAGGCTTTGGGCTGCGAGCTCGGCATCGCGTCGCTCGATCGCATCCATAACGACGGCGAGTTCGCGAGCGCTTTGCTCGAGGCGTCCGGGAAGAGAAATCGCAAAGACGCGCGAGACGCTGATCCGGGCGATGAGCTTTTGATGTATGTCGTTGATCAGTTCCTGATTGACGACTCCCATCATGTGCTCGCTGAACTGCCGTGTGGTGCTGACGATGGCAGATACGTCTCCCTGTTCACGCACGACGCTCAGCTTGTCATAGATGCGGCGTAGCTCGGCGATGTCTTCGACACTCGCTTCGAGGGCGAAGCGGCGCACTACGGCCGCTTCGAGTAGCGCGCGAACTTCATAAATCTCCTCGACCTGCTTGCGGCCGAGCCGCGCGACAATGGGGCCGCGCCGCGGTTCGACCTCGATAAGTTGTTCTGCCTCAAGGCGCCTGAGGACCTCGCGGATGGATGTCCGGCTGACGCCCATGGCCTCACACAGCTCGCGCTCGATCAAGCGCGCGCCGGGCGCGAAATGTCCCGTGATTATGGCATCCCGCAATCGCTCAAACGCCTGATCGCGGCGCAGCGGCGGATGCTCGGTTAGTCGCAGAACATTTGTCATGATCTCCCCCGGTCATTTGACTTCTTGTCATACAGCAGTTTATCATACAGAAGACTGGAAACGTGCGTAACACCTGAGAAAATTGGGGAAATGATGTCTGATCCCGCTATTTTGAATGAAGTATCGGCGGACCGGATCCGCGGCCACGTCGAAAAGATCGTCCGTGAAATACCGCACCGCGCCGCGGGCAGCGCCAACGGCAAGCGGATGGCTGAATACAGCCGCGATGCCATGAAGGCAGGCGGGCTCACCGACGTCATTATTCACGAGCTGCCGGCGGTCGTATCATTCCCGGAGCATGCCGAATTTCGGGTCGAGAGCCCGGTCGAGATTTCCATCCAGGCCAACACGCTGGGCCATAGCCTGAAGACGACTGAAGACGGTATTCGCGCAGAGATTGTCGACGTCGGTGGCGGCGCGTTCGCTGATTACGCGGGCAAGAACGCGCACGGTAAAATCATTCTCACGGAACTGTCCTATTCGCCAGCGCGCCATGAAAAGCAGCGGATCGCCGGCCTGAAAGGCGCCATCGGCGCCGTCATGATGAACTGGGGCCAGCCTGAAAACGAGGCGGTACCGTTCGGCTCCGTGAAGCCGGTATGGGGCAACCCGACGCCTGAAAACGCCAAGACCGAAATGCCTACCATTCCCTGCGTCGGGATTGCGCGCACTGCAGGACTGAAGCTGCGCGAGATGGCGAAGAAAGGCCCCGTCAGCGTTTGGTTCCGCACCCATGTCGAGAACGGCTGGCATCCGGTGCAGATCACGATCGCAAAACTGCCGCCTGCTTCGACCTCGCCCGAGAAAGACGACTTCGTACTGGTCGGCGGCCACCAGGACAGCTGGCCCGGCGAAGCTGCGACCGACAATGCCGCTGGCAACGCGTGCAAGATGGAATTGGCGCGCGTGTTCATGCAGCACCGCGACAAGCTCCGGCGCGGCCTGACCTTCGGTTTCTGGACCGCGCACGAGACCGGTACCATGGCCGGTTCGGCGTGGTACGCCGATCGGAACTGGGACGATCTACGGAACCACTGCGTGGCCTATCTGCAGATCGATCAACCCGCCTTCATCGGCACGACGGAATGGGCTACCCATTCGAACGCCGAGCTCAAGACGTTTCATACCGAAATCGAGACGCGGCTTCTGAACAAGAAGATCAAGTGGAAGCGTTCGGTGAAGTCGGGAGATTCGAGCTTCTTCGGGCTGGGCATTCCGATGTTCGCCGGACAAGGGGCTTTTACCGACGCCGAACTGAAGGCGACCGCCAATGCGACGCTCGGCTGGTGGCACCATTCGGTCGAGAACCGGCTTGACAAGATGGACTGGGCGCAAATGCAGGAACATATTCGTATGTACGCCGCATATCTCTGGGAACTCACGACCGCGCCGGTGCTGCCGTTCCGCTTTACGCCGGTGGCCGAGCAGGTCATCGCGCGGCTTGAGGAATTCAAAGAGCCGGGCCGGGCGGTGGGTCTCGATGGGGCGCAGGCAACCGCGCGCAAATTTGCGGACGCCGCGGCGAGAATCGACAAGGTCGCAGTCGCCGAGGCCGAGCGTTTCAAGAGCGGCCGCGGTTCGGAGCAGGCCGCCGTGCTGCTGAACGGAGCGATCAAGCGCCTGTCGCGCATTCTTGTGCCACTGCAGTCGACCGCCATTGGCACCTACGGACATGATCCCTACGGTTACACGCCGCAAACGACGATGATACCGTGTCTGTATGATCTCGGCGAGTTGTCCGGACTTGCCGACGGCGAACAGCGCTGGATGCTCGAGACCAAGCTGGTACGCGCCCGCAATCGCGTTGCCGATGCGCTTCAGGACTCCACGGCCATCATCGATGACGCGCTCGCGCAACTGAAATAGGGGCACGTCCATGGCAAGCCGTCGCCGCATTGTTTACCAGCTCGTCGCGCCGATGGAAAAAACGCTCGGGCAGGCCGAAATCCAGCGGCGGCAGGACTATCTGCAGCGTCATGCCGCCGCTGACACCGAGATCAAGGTGCAGAGCGTGCCGTCCGGCTATCCCTCGATCGAAAGTGAGCGGGATGTCGTGACCGTGGCTCCGCATCTCTTGCACGGAATGCAAAGGGCTGAGGCCGATGGCGCCAGCGCCGGCATCATCGGCTGCTTCTCGGATCCGGCGCTGGATGCCATTCGCGAGACCGTCAACATGCCGGTGGTCGGTCCGGGGCAGTCGTCGATAGCGTTAGCCATGCAACTCGGAGAAAGCTATTCGATCCTGTCGCCGCTCGACAGCGGTGCCAAGCGCGCACGGCCGCGGCTCAGGGGGCAAGGCCTCACGGAGCGGCTCGCGAGCATTCGCGGTGTCGGCGTCTCGGTCGTCGATCTGACCCGTGGCGACAACGCGGCCTGGGATCGCATTATCGAGACCGGACGCCGCTGCATCGATGACGGCGCCGATGTTCTCGTGATGGGCTGCATGAGCATGGCCTTCATGGGTGTCGAGCGCGAATTGTCCGACCGGTTGTCGGTGCCCGTCGTCAGTCCGGTGCTTGCCGCGCTGAAGACCGCGGAAATCCTGCTCGATCTCACTCTTACGCATTCCCGCGCGGCATGGCCGTCTCCGCCTGACAAGGCTTATCTCGCGTGATTGCTGTCGTCGGCGCAGTTGCACAGATGGAGGACTCTGATGAAGCGTAGAACGTTCTTGATGGGGACCGGTGCGACCGTGACGGCGGCCCTCATGGGTGGCCGCGTTGCGCTGGCCCAGCGCAAGCCCGACGAACTGATCTGGGCCGACAATCTTCCCGGCAGTCTTGATCCCCACGCGTTGTTCGATGTGCCCATGCAGGGGTACATGATTAACGTCTACGATACGCTGTACGTTAATCGGGACAATCCGCCCAAGCTGGTGCCCTGGCTCGCGACCGGACACACTGTCAGCGACGACGGATTGACCGTCACGTTCAAGCTGCGCGACGGTGTCAAATTCCACGACGGCAGCCCACTGACCTCCGAGGATGTGGTCTGGACTTTTCATCGTCTCCTCAACGTCAAGAAGGGACCCGCCTCGGCATTTCTCGCCGTGCTCGACCCGAACGGCATCACGGCGCCCGATCCGACCACGGTGGTGTTCAAGCTCAATCAACCCTATGCACCGTTCCCGGCGGTGACGCCGCTGGTGGCGATCCTCAACCGCCGCGTGATCGAGCCCCAGGTCAAGGATAACGACTGGGGACAAGCCTGGCTCGCTTCGAACTCGGCCGGCTCCGGATCCTACATTCTCGATCCGAACACCTATCAGCCGGTGCAGCAGATCGACTTAAAGCGGAACCACGATCATTTCATGGGGTGGGACCATAACAAGTCGCCGATCGAGATCGTGCGCCGACGCAACATTCTGGAGACCACGACCCGCGTCAACGCGCTGATAAAGGGCGATGTCGACTGCACCGACAGCTACCTGCCGCCCGACCAGGTCGAGCGCGTGCTGACGTCGAAGACCGCGACTGTCTCGAAAGACCAATCCATGCGGGTCATGGTGCTCCGCATGAACAACAAGAAAGCACCGTTCGATAATTTGAATTTCCGCCGCGCGATAAGCCATGCCTTCAACTACAACGGTTTCATCGACGGCGTGCTGAAGGGCTTTGCGGTGCGAAACGCCGGCCCGATCCCCGTCAATCTGTGGGGCTCGCCAAAGGACCTGCCGCCCTACGACTTCAATCTCGACACCGCCAAGGAGTTTGTTGCGAAGGCCAAGGCGGAAGGTGCGCCGGTCGACCGGGAAATCGAGATCCATATTCAGCAGCATCTCGCGCAGACCACGCAGGCCGCGCAGATTCTCCAGCAGGGATTGCGCAAGATCGGCGTCAATCTCAGGATCGTCGCGAACCTGTGGCCGCAACTCGTGTCGTCGACGGCAAAAGCCGACACCACACCTGACATGTGGGTGCACTGGGTGTCGTCGTATTTCATCGATCCGGAGAACTGGATCGGCCAGATGTACGACAGTCAGTTTCATGGCACCTGGAAAGCCTCCTGTTGGTACAAGAACGAAAAGGTCGACACTCTGCTCCGCCAGGCACGGCGTCTCGAGGATCAGGGCAAGCGGCAGACGCTCTATGAAGAGGCGTCCCGCCTTGTCGTGGCGGATGCCGCCGACATCTGGATCTATAATGCGATCGAGTTGCGCGGCCTGAGCAACCGTTTGCGCGGCTTCCGGTTCACACCGATCGGATCCGGTACCGATTTCCGCATTATGTCGCTGACGAGTTGATGCGAGCCGTGAGGCTCGCTCCAGGGGAACAATGACCCGTTTCGTCCTGTACCGCCTATTATTGACGATACCGGCGCTCTTTGGACTGCTTGTCCTCACATTTATCATGCTGCGCGTGTTGCCGAACGATCCATCAGCCGCGCTCGCAGGTGAAAATGCGACGCCGGCTCAAATCGCCGCCGTGCGGAAGGCCTACGGGTTCGACGAACCGCTGTGGAAGCAGTTCGTCATTTATGTCAGGCAGGTCGGAAGCGGTGACCTTGGCAACTCGATCATTTCCAACCGGCCTGTCGTCCGCGATATCGCCGAACGCCTTCCCGCGACGATTGAGCTGACGTTCGTTGCATTGTTGTTTGCGGCGTGCGTCGGCATTCCGCTCGGGACGATGGCAGCAGTCTGGTACAACTCGATCTTCGACCACGTCGTGCGCGTGGCCACGGTTGCGGGGCTGGCGATCGCGTCGTTCTGGTTCGCAATCATCTTGCAGATGATCTTCTCTATGGAGCTCGACTGGCTGCCGCTGCGCGGGCGCTTTCCGGTGGGGCTGGCGCCTCCGATGCATCTTACCGGTCTCTATCTGATCGACAGTCTTTTGATCCTGCGATTTGATTTGTTCGGTCAGGCATTCGCCCACATTCTGATGCCGGCGTTTACACTGTCGCTGGCCGGCCTGGCATCGATCGCGCGGTTCACGCGCGCGGGCGTGCTCGAAACAATGCAGAAGGAATTCGTGCATTATGCCGAAGCCGCCGGATATACAAGGCGTCGCATCATCTGGGTTTATGTGCTGCGCAATTCCGTGGTGGGAGCGACGACCCAGATCGGACTGCTGTTCGGCGGGTTGATTTCCAGCGCAGTGGCGGTGGAGTCGATTTTCGACTGGCCCGGCGTCGGGTCATATGCGGTGAACGCGATTCTGACTTCGGACTACAAGGCGGTTCTTGCGGTGACTTTGGTCGTCGGCCTGATCTATTCGATCGTCAACATCCTTGTCGACGTCGTGCACGCCTGGCTTGATCCTCGCGTGGCTGAAAAGCTCTAGGGACGCGTCTGAGATGCTGATCCTTAAGAAGTTTTTGCGAGATATACCGGCGGTTATCGGGCTTCTTATTATCGTGGCTGTCTGTCTGATTGCGATCTTCTCGCCGTTGATCGTGCCCAATCTCGACATGGTCTATGACGGCGATCTGATCTCGCGTCTGAAACCGCCGTCAGCGGAATTCTGGTTCGGAACCGATAGCCTCGGGCGCGACGTGTTCTCGCGCGTGATCATGGGAACGCGGGGCGCGCTGGAAGTGGCGTTGACAGTTGTTGCACTCGCTATCGGCATCGGCGTGCCTGCCGGTCTTTATGCCGGCTATGCTGACGGCTGGGGAAGCCAGCTGGTGATGCGCTTGACAGACGTATTCCTGGCCGTACCGCAACTCATCCTCGCGCTTGCCGTCGCCCAACTCATGGGGCGCGGACTGGAGAGCGCCATGGCAGCGTTGGCGCTGACCTACTGGCCGTTCTTCTGTCGTACCGTTTATGGTGAAGTCCGGCGCCTGCGCAGCGCCTTGTTCATCGAAGCCCAGCAGGGCCTCGGCGCCTCAACCTCGCGAATCCTGTTCGTTCATCTGCTGCCGAATGTCGCCTCGGCCGTCATCGTGCGTGCGACCATTGGCATGGGCTTTACGATCATGACGACCGCGGTTCTGGGTTTCCTCGGCATCGGCGCTACGCCGCCGAATCCCGACTGGGGTCTGGCTATCGCCGAGGGCCGGGAATACCTGCCGCAATCCTGGTGGGGAGTGACGTTCCCCGGCCTCGGAATTCTGTTCACGGTGCTCGGCTTCAATCTTTTTGGCGACGGATTGCGCGATCTCGTCGACCCCCGGCTGAGGCGCTCGCGATGATGCAAGACACGGCAGCGCCCTTGCTCGAAGTTCGCAATCTCTCGGTGTCGGTCGGCACCGACGAGGGAGAGGCGAGGATTCTCGATCGGGCGAACCTGGCACTGATGCCGGGTTCGATCCATGGCGTCGTAGGCGAGTCAGGTTGCGGCAAATCGACTCTGATGCGTGCGATCCTGGGCATTCTGCCGAAACGCGGGCGCGCCACCGCCGGCAATATCCTGTTGGGCGAACGCGATCTGCTCTCGTTGCCGGCCGTGATTCTCCAGAGCGAGGTTCGCGGCGGTCAGATCGGATTCATTCCGCAGGATCCGTACCAAGCGTTTAATCCGGTCTTCCGGGTCGGCACGCAACTACTGGAAACGTCGCGGACGAAACCCGGCGCTGCCGGGCGTGATGGCGACAAGGCCAACATCATCTCGTTGCTGAAATCCGTGCAGCTTCCGGATCCCGAGCGCGCGCTTGATCGCTATCCGCACCAGTTCTCCGGCGGTCAGCGCCAGAGGCTCCTGATCGCTGCCGCGCTCGCATCCTCACCTGCCATCGTCCTCGCCGACGAACCGACCACTGCGCTCGACGTGACGACGCAGCTGCAAATTCTCAAATTGCTGCGCAGGCTGACGGAGGAACGCGGCCTTTCCATGCTGTTCGTGACGCACGATTTCGGCGTCGTCGCCCAGCTCTGCGATACGGTGACGGTGATGTATGCGGGCCAGACGGTGGAGTCCGGGCCGGTCTCGCAGATACTTGCCGCACCGCTGCATCCGTACACCCGGATGCTGCTCGCCTGTCATCCCGACCGCGGCGCTGCGCTGGCCGGGATTCCCGGCGCGGTGTCCTCGCCGCTGCGCTCGCCGTCGGGATGCCGGTTTCATCCGCGCTGCCCGAGCGCGCGCGCTGAATGCAGTGTTGCGCTTCCTCCGCGCACCGAACACGCCGGCAAGCAGGATGTTCAATGCGTCCTGTATGGCGCGGAGGCCGCGGCATGACGGGGGCGCGGGCGTTGCTGGAGATCGAGGACGTGGTCACCCTGTATGGAGGCGGCAAGCGGCTGCTCGGGAAACCTCGGCCGGTGGTGCGCGGGGTCGACGGCGTCAGCCTGTCGCTCAAGGCCGGTCAGGCGCTCGGCCTCGTCGGTGAATCCGGTTGCGGAAAAACCACGCTTGCCAAAACGATCCTCGGACTGGTCCGCGAGACGTCGGGAACGGTCCGGCTGGACGGGCAAGTGGTGTCGGGCCTGTCGGTTCGGGAGGCTCGGGCAGCGCGGCCCACGATCCAATATGTGCATCAGGATCCGGGCGCGGCGCTGGATCCGTGGTGGAGCATCGGGCACGCGCTCGACGAGGCGCTGCGCATTCATGGCGTGACCGATCGCAGCGAGCGGCGGCGGCGCGTTGACGAAATGCTGGACGCGGTCGGACTGAATCCAACCTTCCGGAGCCGCTATCCGCACGAGCTGTCGGGCGGACAGCAGCGACGGGTGGGGCTCGCGCGCATTCTCGTGCTGAGCCCGCGTCTCGTCATTCTGGATGAACCGACCTCAGGGCTCGATCTTTCAGTTCAGGCAACGGTACTGGGCGTGCTTGACGGTCTGCGCAAACGGCTTGGGCTTACTTACCTGTTCGTCAGCCACGATTTATCGGTGGTGAAGCGCATGTGCGAGCAGGTGGCCATCATGTATCTCGGCCGCATTGTCGAGATGGGGCCGACCGAGGAAATATTCGCGCGGCCGCAGCATCCATACACGCGGGCGCTTTTGGCCGCGGTGCCGAAGCTGGAGCCGGGATCGCTGCATGATACGCCGGCGCTACCGGGAGACCCGCCGTCGGGGACGACAGAAAGAGCCGGCTGCGTTTTCCAGACGCGCTGCGCATTTGCGGTTTCGAAATGCGCGGAGGCCAGGCCACCTCTAGCTTTCGTGAGCGACGAGCATATGGCCGCGTGTGTGCGGCTGAACGAAATCGAAACCGTCGCACAAATCTGAGAACGGAGAGTTGACTATGGCGCGTATTGCCGTCGGCGGATTTCACCACGAAACTAATACCTTCGTTAGGACGCCAACCGATTTCGCTTACTTCTGCAGTCATCGTGATCGACCGCCATTGGTCCGGCGCGGTGACGTTCTGGAATGGCTCAGTGGAATCTCGTTCGCGCTGTCGGGTTTCTTGCAGATTATGGCTAAAGATCACGACATCGTTCCGCTGCTATGGACGAGCGGCGGTGCCGGCGGAATGGTGACCAAAGATGCTTTCGAGCGCATCTCTGGGGAGCTAATCGCGGAGCTTTCGCAGCAGATGCCTGTCGATGCGATCTATCTTGATCTCCACGGCGCCATGGTAACCGAGGACTTTGAAGACGGTGAAGGCGAGCTACTCAGGCGCATCCGGGCTTGTGTCGGACAGGACATGCCGATCGCGATCAGTCTCGACTACCATGCCAACGTCACGCCAGAAATGGTCGACTACGCGGATGCCGTGTCGGCGTATCTGACCTATCCTCACGTGGACAGGCCGGAAACAGGGGTTCGCGCGGCGCATGCCATGCAGCATCTCCTCAAGTATGGCCGCACGCCTGGGCGTGCGTTGAGGAAGATGCCGTTTCTCATCCCGCTGCACAGTCAGAGCACCATGGTTCAACCATCGCGTGGCATCATCGATCTTACGCAGTCGCTTGAGTGCGACGACGTTTTAACCGTCTCATATCTGGCTGGCTTTCCGCCATCGGACATATTTTATTGTGGCCCATCGGTGGTCGTTCATGCAGTGAGCCAAGAGGTTGCCGATCGCGCAGCTGACGAAGTCGCGCGTTTCATTGCGCTGAAGGAAAATGAGTTTGCGGTCCCGGTGCTTTCGCCGGCCGAAGCGGTTGCGCGCGCCAAGGCGATTGCAAGGAGCGCCGATCGGCCAGTAATTATCGCTGACACGCAGGACAATCCGGGGGCAGGGGGCACCGCCGATACGACAGGTCTGCTGTTCGCCTTGGTCGAAGGTGGCGCAGAAGGGGCGGCCCTGGGCTACTTATGCGATGAGCAAGCGGTGAAGGCTGCGCATAGCGCGGGCAAAGGCGCAAACATCACGATAGATCTCGGCGGGCGCAACGGCCCTGAAGGTGTCGTGCCGTTCCGGGGGACGTTCGAGGTCAAGGAGCTTGGCGATGGAAAGATCCGAACGACCGGCCCTGTCTCCGGCAACCGCGATATCGATCTTGGCCCTGTGGCGCTGCTTCAAGTCGGTAGCGTGAAAGTCGCAGTGACAACGAAGCGCATGCAAGCGCTCGACCAAGCACCTTTCCGCCATCTTGGCGTCGAGCCGAAGGAACAGAAAATTCTGGCGTTGAAAAGCACGGTTCATTTTCGCGGGGATTTTCAGGCGCTTGCCGAAGACATTTTGCTCGCGATAGCTCCGGGTGGGCATCTCGCCGATGCTTCGAAGTTTCCCTACAGGCGACTTCGCAGGGGTTTGCGTCTAATGCCGCTCGGTCCCGAGTCGCGTCAATCTTCCGTTTGACGAGGTAGCCCTTGAGTGATGATGCCGTTGCGAACAGCTATGGTACTGCCAAAATGCCCGCGCCAGGAAGAATGCCCCCTTATGTGGAAAGTGGACTGTCTTAATCCACTCAATGATGCGCTTAATCCGAGTCGGACGCGCGGGATGCACGAAGTATCCTGTTCGCAGAATGAGTAGTTGGGTGTCCGCCAAGAATCTCCAGCGTTCGATCCGTACTCGCGTCATCACAGGCGACTATCGCATCGACGTGCTTGCCAACGTAGTCCAGTGTGTCTTGGAGAATAAGCGCTTCATTGCGAACGCGGGTGATTCCGATCAAAAAGTGCTTATGACCCAATAGGCTTGTATTGCAAGCAATGATTTGTTCGCCGTCGCGGAGCCGCCAACTACTCGTGCCCGGCATGGTCACCACCTAGCTGCGATAAAGAATTGGCACCAATGATGATGTGCGGGCGCAGCAACGGCAAGGGTTAAGAATCGTAGGCTAATATTGCGGCGGGACGCCGCTAACGAGAGATTGCAGAAAATTAACTCTGCGGCGCTGTGGGGCGAGGCGTCCGAAATGGAATGTCGCCTGCTGGCACCTTTGAGACATGCCTGCAGATACTGAGAATGTCTATTAATCGCGGAAGATCGGAAGTCATCGGCGCGCCCCCGGAACGACGTGATTGACCCAGACCGGTCATCGGAGGCGGATTTTTGAAGTGATGCACAGCTCTCATTTCAAATGTGTGGTAGGGTGAGGTCCTCGGCCTGAGGGAGCCATGAGGCGGCGGGAATTCATCGCCCTGCTCACAAGCACGGCAATCGCGCGCCCCCCAGGGGCGCGAGCGCAGCAGCCTATGCCCGTGATCGGCATTTTGAGCACGGGGTCGCCAAAGGAGACCCCGACAGCGAAAGTTTTGGCTGCGTTACGCCAAGGCCTCGAAGACGCCGGTTATGTCGAAGGCCAAAACGTCGCGATCGAATATCGATTTGCGGAGGGACGATATGATCGGCTGCCGGCATTGGCCGCTGAGCTGGTTCGGCGTCCGGTTGCGGTGATCGTCACGAGCGGCACACCTGCCGCACCGGCGGCCAGGGCGGCAACCGCAACGATTCCGATCGTCTTCATCTTCGCCGGCGACCCAGTCGCGGCCGGCCTCGTCGCCAGCCTCAACCGGCCGGGCGGCAACGCCACAGGCGTAAGTTTTATCATCGCCGAGTTGGGAGCAAAAAAGCTAGAATTGCTGCGTGAGTTGGTATCCACCGCGAGGCCAATTGCCGTGCTCATTAACCGGGGCAACCCAGTCGGCGCCTCGGAGCTAACCGATGTAGAATCCGCGGCGCACACCATTGGGCAGCAAATTGAAATCCTGAACGCCAGCAACGATGGCGATCTTGAAGCGCTCTCCGTCGCGCTCGACCGACAACGACCGGGCGCACTCCTCGTCGGCTCCGATCCATTCTTGCTGAACCGCCGGGAACAGCTCGTCTCGCTTGTGGCCCGTCACCGGCTGCCTGCACTGTACCCATTGCGCGAGTACGTGCTGGTGGGCGGCCTGATTAGCTACGGAACAAGCCTTGCCGACGCCTTTCGGCAAGGCGGCATCTATGTCGGCCGGATTCTCAAGGGTGCTAAGCCGGCCGAATTGCTCGTCGTGCAACCCACAAAATTCGAGCTGGTCATCAATATCAAGACGGCGAAAGCGCTCGGCCTCACTGTGCCGCCCACCTTGATGGTCGCCGCCGACGAGGTGATCGAGTGACCCGGCGATAGTCCGATCCTGGCACCTTTGCGACATACCGACTGCATCGAGCAATGTCCGAGTTCGAGGGCAAAGCGGAAAACATTCACTCACAGGGTCTTGAAGACCGCCATGTCGCCGCTGTTCTGCCTGCTGTGTCGTGTACCAAACTAAGGGGCCGACACGAGGGGGCCGAAGCGGGCATACATCGCTTCGTTGCCCCGTTGGCGTAACGTGGCATTGCGAACTGCCGATGGCATAATGAGACTTTCCCCTACTGCCATGCTCTGGTGTTGGACCCATTCGACGCGGGCCTTACGCCGACTGACGTAGCTGGCGAGTGCGCTCTCCACGGTTGCCGCTGCGCGCAATTCTTCGGCCAGCACGCATGCATCTTCCATCGCCATGCAGCCGCCCTGTCCCATCATAGGCGAGCTGGCGTGCGCCGCATCCCCGACCAGAACTACCCGGCCGGTATGCCATTTTTCGAACTCCATCCATTCCATGGCCGAGCAGATGACCTGATCGTCACGCTCAAGCGAGGCCAGATACTCCTGCACGCGCCCCCCGAATGTCGCAAAACGGTTGCGCAGCCGGTCGAGACGTCCCTCCAAAGGATCGTGGAAGCGCGGCTGGATGACGTAGGCGAAACCGTAGGCGCGCCCGGCACCCACAGGCACAAGCCCGAACACGCAACCATCGCCCATGTGCATCTGCAGCCCAGTCAGGCCGGCCGGGCGGATCGGGGCAATGCTACGCCAGTTCATAGCACCAAGGTCGCTCGGCGCAGCAGCGGTCAGGGTCAAGGCGCGTACTGTCGACCTAATTCCGTCCGCGCCGACCACGAGATCATAGTCTTCGGTCGAGCCATCGGAGAACCCGACCGAGACGCGACGATCGTCCTGCACCACGGATATGACTGATGTGCCGAGTCGGCAGCGTAGATTGCCCACACCCGGCAGCAGCGGAGAGCAGCATGCGCATACCATTGGCTTGGACCAGGAACCCGGCTCCCAAAGCATGCCAACTTTGCTGGCGCTCGACGAGCTCCGTCGTGAAGCCGTGCCGATGAAGAGCTGAGGCCGTGGTGAGACCGGCTACTCCTCCGCCGACGACCAGGATCGTCTCGATCTTTGCCATGGCTCCCTCCAATCGCGGCGTACTGGATCGACAGTGTGCCACGGCTCAAGGAGCCTAGCCGGGTCGGAACCGCGGTCTTGGATCGGACGGAACAGTGATTGGGACCAGAGTGAAATCGTGAGATAATGCTTGCCGCGGCCGACCGAGCTCCCCACCAAGCAAAGGGATCGCCGATGATGCCGGTGCCAGATGCCTGCGCCACCTTGAGGTTCTCGACCGAGGGCATGCCGGAAGAACGGCGCGCCCAGGCGGTACGCGAGCTCCACCTTCATGAGCGCACGATTCTGTCCGCCAGGCTCGAACCGATCGAGCCGCTCGATCCACTGCCCGACTATCCACTCCACGTCGATCTGACCAAGCGGACGCTGCCTGGTCTGGCGGTGGTGTCCGGAACGCTGTCGGGACTGCGCCAAGCCATACGACCCAGCAGAGCGGTCGCCAACGGCGAGGACGATCTCCTGCTCGGCGTCAATGTCAGCGGGTGCAGCGCGGCGTATCAGCGCGACCGAGATCTGGTGCTCCGCGACGGGGACGCCTTTTTTGCGACGCGCGACCAGAGCGGATTCATCACCATCACGCGTCCGACGCCGGTGCGCTTCGTCGGCTGCCGGGTACCGCGCGAGGCCGTGGCACCGCTGGTTGGCCGGATCGACGACACGCCGCTGCGTCTCGTTCCGCCGCGCTCGGAGGCGCTGATCCTGCTCGTCACCTACGCGCGCGCGATTGCCGACGCTCTGCCGTTCACCACTCCCGAGCTGCAACGGCTCGCCGTCACCCACATGCATGATCTCATCGCCGCAACCATCGGCGCGACGCGCGACGGCCGGGCGATTGCGGAGGGACGCGGCATCGCCGCGGCACGGCTGCGATCTATCATGGCCGACATCAGCGCGAATCTCGGCCACGGCGATCTGTCGGTCGCCGACGTCGCAAGACGCCACCGCGTGACACCACGTTACATTCACAAGCTCTTCGAGAACGAAGGCCTCACCTTCTCGTCGTTCGTGCTCGGCCAGCGCCTCTCGCGCGCACGCCGCATCCTGAGCGACCCGCGCTTTACCGATCACAACATCAGCTCAGTGGCGTTTGATGTGGGGTTCGGTGATCTTTCCTATTTCAATCGCACGTTTCGCCGACGCTATGCGGCAACACCGACCGATATCAAGCAATCGTCAATGAGGACCGATCCGCCGCGCCGTTGATTGAGGTGCACAAGACCGCGCTGTTGACTTCCGGTTCTGGCACAAATGCGAAGTGCCGCGACGTCCGCTGTACTTCCGCTTTTTGGGGAAAAGCGGAAGTGACACCGATAGCCCAGTTGCCCCGGCGATTACTTTCAGTTTTTCTTTCGTCGTGTAGTCGCGTATTTTCGGCGCCTGAATTGGC
>WNFI01218715.1_pt2 | contig 24933 bp, 23 predicted proteins | sample 5400471 | NCBI WGS metagenome assembly WNFI01 (sample SAMN13153348, study PRJNA577476) | soil metagenome | isolation source: 100 cm saprolite on Douglas fir-dominated hillslope | place: USA:California | collected 2013-09-17 | reverse complement strand
GTGCAGAGCCAGTTGAGGATCTTCACGCCGGTGGGCACCGCGATCAACATGGTGGTGATGGAGAAGGCGGCGTCGGCCACCGGGCCCATCCCGACCGAGAACATGTGATGGCTCCACACCCCGAAGCCGAAGAAGCCGATGGTGATGCCCGAATAGATGATGACCGGCGCGCCGAAGAGGGGCTTGCGCGCGAAGGTGGGCAGTACCTCCGAGACGATGCCCATCGCGGGGAGGATCAGGATGTAGACCTCCGGGTGGCCGAAGATCCAGAAGAGGTGCTGGAAGAGGATCGGGTCGCCCCCGCCGTCGACCGCCGACGCGCCTGCGACGAAGAACTGGGTCCCCGACAGCCGGTCGAGCAGGAGCAGGAAGGCGGCGGCGCACAACACCGGCACGAAGAGTACGTTGAGGATCGCGGTGAGCCACAGTCCCCAGACGGTGAGCGGCATGCGCAGGTACGTCATGCCCGGTGCGCGGCAACGGATGACGGTCGTCACCTGGTTGATGCCGCCCATGATGGTCGAGAGCCCGGTGACGAAGATCGCGGCCGTCATCAGGGTCTGCCCGCCGCCGGGGGTCCCGATGCGGGTGGAGAGCGGCGGATAGCTGGTCCAGCCGGCCGAGGCGCCACCCAGGTCGCCGAAGAACGAGAGCACGACCAGGACGAGCGAGAGCGCGAAGGTCCAGAAGGAGGCGGCGCTGAGGAAAGGGAAGGCCAGGCTGCGCGCGCCGATCAGCAGCGGGATGCAGTAGGTGCCGAACCCGCCGACCAGGATCGGCGTGATGGCGAAGAAGATCATGATCAGCCCGTGCATGGTGAAGAGCGTCGTGTACGTGGCGGGGCCGATGGCGCCGCCCGAGCCGCGCAGCAGCAGCGGACCAAGGAGGGGAACGGGTCTCCCCGGAAAGGCCCACTGCCAGCGGATCATCATCGCGAGGATTCCGCCGACCAAGAGGAAGAGCAGCCCCGAAAAGAGGAACTGCTTCGCGATGCGCTTGTGGTCGAGCGAGAACAGGCGGCGAAGAGAGAACGGTTTCATTGGAGTTTCGCGTGGGCGGCCCAGTCCCAGCCCCAATGACCCTCGCGGTCGTTCTCGTCGTAGGCGCTGGCGGAGTTGGCGGAGGCGGCGGCGGCCCACTGCTCCCAATCGCCGCGCGGCAGGACGATGAGCTTGCCTTTCATCTTGTAGTGATTGGTGCCGCAGTGCTGCGCGCAGGCGATCTCGAACTCGCCGGTCTCCTTCGCCTCCAGCCAGACCTGGGTGACCATCCCCGGAACCGCGTCCATCTTGACGCGCAGGTTCGGCACGTTGAAGCCGTGGATCACGTCGGTCGAGACCAGCTGGAAGATCACCGGCGCCCCCTGCGGCACCACGATCTCGCCGAGCGTGACGATGTCGTCGGGGGTATTGAACCTTCCATCGGGGCCCGCATAGCGGGCCGTCCAGACCCATTGGTGGGCGTTGACCTCGATGAGGACCGCTCCCGGCCGCCTCGAAGCCGCGGCGAAGTTGCCGAACACGTCTCGCCAGGCGCGCACGGAACCGACGAACAGGTGACCGTCCACCACCAGGAAGAGGGCGGCCGTGACCCCCAGCACCACCGCGATCGCCCGCGGCGAGTCGCCCCGATCGAAGCGAGCCTTTTGCCGCTCGTGGTCGCGGAAGACCGAAAGCAGGATCCAGCCCAGCATGACGAGGAAGAGCACGAGGACGAAAGCGCTGGTGCTGTGGAGGAGCTGGTCGATGCGCCAACCGTCGACGGACGCGTCGTGCGGCATCAGGAATCCATGCTTCGGGCGGCGACGACCACCAGCGCCGTCACCAGGAAAGGGGCCGCCATCAGCGCCAGCACCAGCAGCGGGAGCTCGGCCGATCCAGTGCGCTGCGCGCACATCGGGCAGGCCAGCGCAATCGCAAGGGCGGCGCCAGCCGCGCCAGCAACCGTCAGCATCAGATCCTCCCGGGTCGCTGAGCTTTGCCCGGACAGCGTGGTCACAGACCTTATCCGGCGAGCTCCGGGCTCCGCCAGTTTGTGTCCGCGAATCCGCGCCTCGGGGCGCACACCGTCGGCTTCACTCGCCCGCTCCCCCACCCCGAGAACAGGCATCAGTTATCCTGATATCCAGCGCGATCATTGCGCGTGCGTTTCGAGCGGCTTGGCAGCACTCTGTCCGCCATGGAAGCCGTGGCACATGAAGTCCACCATGAAGTCCAGGAACCGAGGCGCGGCAGCCTGGGCCATTTCCTCCTGCCCGCGGCCGCCGCGCTGTGTCTCTTTCCATTCGTCTCTGCCGGGCTGGGGCTGCTGCTCGGACTTGTCCTCGCGCTCGCCTGCGGCAACCCCTACCTGGACAAGATGCGGAAGGCGACACACACCTTGCTCGCGCTCTCGGTCGTGGGCCTCGGCGCGGGCATGGACCTGCGCGTGGTCGCGCGCGTCGGTGCTCACGGCGTCCTGTATACGGTCCTCGGCATCGCCACCGCCCTCGCCCTGGGTGCCCTGCTCACCCGCCTTCTCCGCGTGAGCCGGGACGTTGGAACGCTCATCACCGTGGGGACGGCCATCTGCGGCGGCAGTGCCATCGCTGCGGTGGTGCCTGTGCTGCGCCCCAAGCAGCACGAGGTGTCCGTCGCGCTCGCCATCGTCTTCCTGCTCAACGCGATCGCGCTCTTCGTCTTTCCCCCGATCGGGCACGCGGTCGGCCTCACGGACGCGCAGTTCGGCCTCTGGAGCGCGCTCGCGATTCACGACACCAGCTCGGTCGTCGGGGCGGCGGTGGCCTGGGGCGGCGCAGCGGTCGCGATCGCGACCACCGTCAAGCTCGCACGCGCCCTCTGGATCGTCCCGCTCACCATCGCCATCGGGCACTGGCACCACCGCGCCAACGGCGCGACCGCAAAAGGAAAGCCGGCGCGCCCGTGGTTCATCGCCGGCTTCATCGCGGCGGCGGCGCTCGCGACCTACATTCCCGGCCTGCAGCACGCGGGACACCTGGTCGCGACCGCCTCCAAGCAGGCCCTTGTGCTGACGCTCTTCTTCATCGGCGCGAGCCTGACACGAAGCTCGATCCGCTCCGTCGGCGCGCGGCCGCTGGCGCTCGGCCTCGCGCTTTGGGTCGCGACGGCGGGTCTGAGCCTGGCCGCGATCGCGAGTCACCTCATCGCGCCGCCCTGACGCGCGCCGGCTTCCACACCGTCCCGCAGATCGGGTATATGGCTGCGCCATGTCCCACCTCCCCGGAGACCCCGGTCTCGCCTCTCGGCTGCGGCAGGTCATCCGCGGCGACGTCCTCTTCGACTCTTTCGCGCGGGGGCGCTATTCGACCGATGCGTCCATCTACCAGATCGAGCCCATCGGCGTGGCGCTGCCCCGCAGCGCCGAGGACGTCGAAGCGGCCATCCGGCTCGCCCGCGAGGAGGGATTTCCGGTCATCGCCCGCGGCGGGGGCAGCTCACAGAACGGACAGACGCTGGGCCGCGCGCTCGTGATGGACACCAGCCGGCACATGAACCAGGTGCTGGAGGTCGACACGCAGGCCGGCACTGCCATCGTCCAGCCTGGCATCGTCCTCGACGACCTGAACCGGCACCTGAAAAATACCGGCTGGTCCTTCCCCGTCGACGTCTCCACCTCCGCCAACGCCACCATCGGCGGCATGACCGGCAATAACTCCGCCGGCACGCGCTCCATCAAGTACGGGATCATGGTCCACAACGTGCTCGAGGTGGAGGCCGTCCTGGCCGACGGCTCGCGTCTGGTTTTCGGCGAGGTGCCCTCCGACCTCTCGAGCCGGCCACAGCGCCTCGCCGAGCTCGCGGGAGCCATGCGTGCCCTCTACGCGAACAACGCCGAGGAGATCGCGCGGCGCATTCCGAAAGTGCTGCGCAAGGTGGGCGGCTACAACCTCGAGACCCTGGGGGAGCCGCGGCAGAACCTCGCCAAGCTGATGGTCGGATCCGAGGGTACGCTGGGTTTCTTCACGCGGATCAAGCTGAAGCTGAGCCGCATGCCCAAGTACAAGGTCGGCGCCATCTGCCACTTCAGCCGCTTCTTCGACGCGATGGACATGACCCGCTTCATCGTGGAGCTCGGGCCCACCGCCGTCGAGCTGGTGGACCGCACGATGATGAACCTGGCGCGGCAGATCGCCACCTTCCAGGCCACGTTGAAGAAGTACGTGAAGGGCACGCCCGACGCGATCCTGCTGGTGGAGTTTGCCGGCGACGAAGAGGCGCCGTTGCACGAGTCGGTGAAACGCCTCGAGCAGCTGCTCGCCGACCACGGCCATCCCGATTCGGTCGTGCGCACTCCGGACGCGAAGGCGCAGGCCGACATGACCGCCGTCCGCAAGGCCGGCCTCAACATCATGATGTCGATGAAGGGCGACGGAAAGCCGGTCTCGTTCATCGAGGACTGCGCGGTGCCGCTCGACAACCTGGCCGAGTTCACCGATCGCCTCACCACGCTCTTCCACAAGCACGGCACCGAAGGGACCTGGTACGCGCACGCCTCGGTGGGCTGTCTGCACGTGCGGCCCATCCTCAACATGAAGGACGAGTCGGGCGCGAAGAAGATGCGCGCCATCGCCGAGGAGGCCTTCTCCATCGTCAAGGAGTACAAGGGGTCGCATTCGGGCGAGCACGGCGACGGCCTGAGCCGCTCCGAGTTCCACGAGATGATGTTCGGCGACAGGGTGGTGCGCGCCTTTGAGGCGGTGAAGGACGCCTTCGACCCGAAGGGGCTCCTCAACCCCGGCAAGATCGTGCGCGCGCCGAAGATGGATGACCGATCGCTCTTCCGCTACCAGCCGGGCTACTCCGGGCTTCCCATCGCCACCGCGCTCGACTGGTCGGAGACCGGCGGGTTCCTCGCCGCGGCGGAGATGTGCAACAACAACGGGAACTGCCGCAAGTTCGAGGCGGTGATGTGCCCGAGCTACCAGGCGACGCTCGAGGAGAAGGACGCCACCCGCGGCCGCGCCAACAGCCTGCGGCTGGCGCTGAGCGGCCAGCTGGGCCCGGACGCGCTCACCTCGCAAGAGATGAAGGACACGCTCGATCTGTGCGTCGGGTGCAAGGCGTGCCGGCGCGAGTGCCCGGTGGGCGTGGACATGGCGCGGATGAAGATCGAGTTCCTCCACCACTGGCATCAGCGTCACGGCATCTCGAACAAGTCGCGTCTCACCGCCTACCTGCCGCGCTACGCGCGGGCCGCGAGCCGCCTTGCGCCGCTCCTCAACCTGCGCAACTGGGCCAAGCCGCTCGCCGTGATCGCCGAAAAGATCACGGGGATGAGCGCGCGCCGGAAGCTGCCTGCGTGGCGCCGCGACGTCTACCGGAGCCCGCCTGCAGCGAAGACGGCAGGCAAGGAAGTGGTGCTGCTGGTGGACACGTTCTCGCGCTATTTCGAGCCGGAGAACGCGCGCGCCGCGAGGGCCGTGCTGGAGGCCGGCGGGTACACCGTCATCGAGGACGCATCGAAACGGCCGCTCTGCTGCGGGCGCACCTTCCTCAGCGCGGGCCTGGTGGACGAGGCGCGCGCGGAGCTGAACCGCGTGGTCGAGGCGCTGGGCGCGTACGCGGAGCGCGGCGTGCCCATCGTCGGCATCGAGCCGTCCTGCCTGCTCACGCTGCGCGACGAGCTGGGAGTCGTGGTCAAAGCCTCTGCCGTGCAGGCCATCGGGAAGCAGTCGATGCTGCTCGAGGAGTTCCTGGTCGCGGAAGCGAAGCGCGGCGAGCTGAAGCTGCCCTTCGCGCAGAACGGAAAGCGCGAGGCGTACGTGCACGGGCACTGCCACCAGAAGGCGCTCGGTGCGATGCCCGACGTGGTGGCCGCGCTGCAGCTCGTGCCGGGGCTGACGGTAAAGCCCATCGAGTCGAGCTGCTGCGGCATGGCCGGCGCGTTTGGATACGAGGCGGAGCACTTCGACGTCTCAATGAAGATGGCCGAGCGGAGCCTGTTGCCGGCCGTGCGCGGCGCGCCGGCCGACGCGCTCATCGTCGCCGACGGCACCAGCTGCCGGCACCAGATTGCGGACGGCGCGGGCCGCGGCGCGGTGCACGTGGCGCGGGTGCTGGAGGCGGCGCTGGCGCCCCGCTGAGTCAGATATGGCAGAACAGTATCGAGTCCAATTCGACGCGGAAGTGACGTTCCAGAACGGCGGCCGGCTCGCAGTCGAAGAGTTTCGCCTCGACATTCCGGGGAAGGACATCGGCGACGAAGAGCTGGCAGCGCTCTTCGTGCGAAGCCTCGGGCTGCTCATGGTTGGGACGATCCGCATCGCCAACAAGCGCGTGCTCCAACAGCAGCACAAGGGGAATCCGGCGGCCCTCGAGGGAAGCGTGCCCGCGCGGCGGCGGGACTCGATCGAGCTGAGCCACTCCATCGAGCACGGGATGGTCACGTATCCGGGGTTGCCCGGTCCCGAGATCTCCGAGATCTCGAGGGCGTCGTGGTGCGCGTGGGCGACGCGAGCGGCCGCGCAATCGACCGCGACCTGCTCCTCCCGCATGATGTGCGCGGGCGCGCCGTTCTCATTCACACTGGATGGGACCGCCACTGGGGCGCAAAGGCCTATGGCATCGGTGCGCCCTTCGTAACCGGCGCGGCTGCGCGGTGGCTTGCGCAAGAGGGAGCGGCGCTGGTCGGAATCGACTCTGTGAACATCGATGACATGGCCGATCGATCCCGCCCGGTGCACACCGCCCTCCTCGCGGCCGGCATCCCCATCGTCGAACACCTCTGCGGGCTGGAGCAGCTTCCGGCGCGCGGATTCCGCTTTCATGCGGCGCCGCCGCTCGTCCGCGGAATGGGTACCTTCCCAGTCCGCGCTTACGCGGTCCTCGCGGAATGAGTCGTGTCTTCGCGCACCACTTCATGGCGGGCGACTGGATGCTGATGCTCGCGGGCGGATTCGGCCTCGAGCTCTACGGCGCGCCTGCGGGCGAACCCGCGCTAGGGCCGACCGCGTTCATGCACCGATTGTCCGGCATGCTCAATCCCTTCCCGCCCATCGGCCACCACTGGCAGGACGCGACCCACATCTCGTTCCCGGTGCTGACGGCGGGCCTCTACAACCGCTGGCTCAAGCTGGAGGGCTCGACGTTCCACGGCCGGGAGCCGGACGAGAACCGGTGGGACCTCGACCTCGGTGCGCTGGACTCCTGGTCGGCGCGGCTCTCGGCCAATCCCACCAGCAGCACCAGCCTTCAGATTTCCGATGGGTACCTGCACAGCCCGGAGGCGATCCGGCCCGATGAAAATGAGCACCGGCTGACGGCGTCTGCGCAATACAGCGCAGCCATCCTCAATGGTGGCAACCTCGCCTTGAGCGCCGTCTGGGGCCGCACCGGGATGGCGGTCTTCGGGTACGCCCACCGTCTCGAGCCGCTCTGCTCGGTGGTTCCCCTCTTCGGCGCTGCCGTCGACGTGGGCTTCGTTCCCGGCGCACTCCGGCCCGAATACGGCACGCGCTTCCCGCTCGGAGCTTTCGTGTTCGTCGGGATCCAGCCCGCGAGGATGCCGTAGCCAGACGTGCCGGCGCGGCGGTCGAGCAAGCGCGCCCCGAGCTCGAAGTCGAGGGAGGCGAGCTTTCGCCGCACCGTGCTCTCGTCGACCCTCAGGGACCTTGCGGGCAGAAATGGGCGTTCCAACGTTAGCGCTCGCATCCAGTATCGACCACGGTCGATCGCGACCAGGAGAAAGAGCCATGGCAGAGAAGAGCACGGACCCATCGCAGACCTCCCGAACGTCCCAGGCCGCCAGGAGCGGCGCCCAGATGGAGGTAACCGGCTCGAAGCAGGAAGCCTCGGTGAGGCAGAGGTCGAAACAGGAAGCGTCGGGGACGCAGCGGGGACGTCCTTCCAGCGCGCTGCAGACGCGCGCGTCGATGGCACAGGCGTCGCTGTCCGGTTTCAGCCCGTTTTCGCTGGTTCGCCGGCTGATGGAGGACATGGACCGCATGCTCGAGCAGTTTGGATCAGGGCGTGCGTTCGTCCCTGAGGCCGGGATGGGACAGAGCTCTCTCCAGCGTGGCGGTCTCTCGGCGGTCTGGTCGCCCGCGGTCGAGGCATTCGAGCGAGACGGGCAATTCGTCGTCCGCGCCGACCTTCCCGGTCTGACGCCCTCGGGGGCTCAGGCAAAGCGTCCGGACGGCCAGACCGCCGTCCACTGACGGCGGGTACCGCCCGGATCCGGCGGCCGCTCGCCGGGAGAAGGAGAGGGACATGGCGATGCACCTGGTCCACAAATGGTGGGCGATCGTCCTGCGCGGAGTCGCCGCGATCATCTTCGGCGTCGTCGCCGTGCTCTGGCCGCCGAGCGCGGTGGCAGCCCTGGTCCTGCTCTTCGGCGCCTACGCGCTCGTCGATGGCATCTTGAACCTCGTCGCGGCGACGAGCGCCACGCGCATGGGCCGACCCTGGGGGTGGCTCGCCTTCGAAGGGGTGGTGAGCATCGTCACCGGCCTTTTGGCCTTCCTCTGGCCGGGGGTGACGGCGCTCGCCCTCGTCTTCGTGATCGCGGCCTGGAGCGTGGTCACCGGCATCATCGAGATCCTCGCGGCGATCTGGCTGCGCAGGCTGATCCAACGAGAGTGGCTGCTCGGTCTCTCCGGGATCCTCTCGATCGCCTTCGGCGTGCTCCTCTTCATCGCGCCTGTCGCGGGAGCCGTCGCGATCGCGATCTGGGTCGGCGCGTACGCGATCCTGTTCGGCTTGCTGCTCGTCTCGCTCGGGCTGCGCCTCCGTGCCTGGGGTCGCCAGGCGGAGCACTTTGCGCCTCCGGGCCTTCCACGGCCCGTCTAGACCGCGTGGCCGAGGAGCTTTACGGCGAAGCGCGTGCCACGCCCACCAGGGCTCGACACCTCGCTGTTTCCCAGATGTTGAGTCATTTCTGCATCGAGGCGAGCTCTCGGTACCGCGGATCCCGCCGCAGCGCCTCGAGCGGCGGCGCCTTTTCGACCTCTTCCTTCGAAAATCCGCCCGCCAGCGCGGAGCGGAGGCTGGACAGCGCTCGCTCGCGCATCCCGCTTTGCTCGTAGACGAGCGCGGCGCGGAAGAGCACCTGGCCATCCCCCGAGCTCGTCCGCAGCGCCCGCGAGGTGTTGCGCAGCGCCGCGGCGCGGTCGCCGAGCGACACCTCGTACATCGCGAGTCGCGACCGAATCTCGGCATCCTTCGGGTTCACCGCGAGCTGCTTCCGCACCTGCGCCACCGCTTCGCGATAGGCGCGCATCGACGCGTTCGCCTTGCCCGGCACCCATCGATACGCGTCTGCGAGATTTCCCCAGATGCGGTCGTCGAGCGGGCTCAGCTCGAGCGCCTTGAGATAGTTCTGCGCGGCATCGCGATATCGCTTCTGGAAATATTGCACGGTGCCGAGATTGGAATAAGCCTGGGCCGTAGGAGAAAGCGCGAGGGACCGCTCCAGCATCGCGGCGGCCTCGGTGTGCCGGCCCAGCCGCAGATACATCGCCGCCAGATTGGCATATCCGAGGTAGTTGTCCGGCGTCAGATCGATCACGCTCTTGAACGGCGGAATCGCATCCTCGATGCGCCCGTGCCGGTGATAGAAGACCCCCAGGTCTTTGTACGCCGCCCAATAGTTAGGCCTCAGCTCGATGGCGCGGCGCAGCCTGGCCTCGGCCTCCTGCGTGCGGCCCGCGGCGTCGTACGCATTCGCGAGCTCGCGGACCGCGTCCACGTTGCCCGGCTCGAGGGCGATGGCCTTCTCGAGATTCGCGATGGCCTCCGCATGCTGGCCGGCCGCGAGCTCGATGAGGCCCATGGTCACGCGGGCCGCGACCAGGTTTTCGTCGAGCAGGATGGCGTGCTGGGCGCTCTCGCGCGCCTCGGTGAGCTGGCGCGGCTCTTTACCCAGGTTGAACAGCCGCAGCGAGGCCTCCGCCTTCCCGGCCCAAGCCGGCGCGTAGTCGGGCGCGCGCGCCAGCGCCTTCTGGAGCACCGCCATCGCGCTCTCCAGGCTCTCCAGCCGATCGTAGCGTTGCAGATAGCCGCGGCCCTGCAGGTAGAGCTCGTAGGCGCCGGGCGCCGCGGCGCGGCCGGCGGAAACGGGCGCCTCGGGGCGAAGCTCGAGATCCAGCATCTGCGAGACCCGATTGACCAGCAACCCGGGAAGCGCCCAGGCGCGGCTGCGCGGCAGCTCGACGCGTCGCGAATCGAGGATGTTCTGCGTCTCGGTGTCCACCAGCTCGATGCTCGCGGCGACCGCGTCCGCGGCCCAATGCATCGTGCCGGTCAACGCCAGCCGGGCGCCGAAGGCGCGCCGGGCATCGCCCGGCGTGACGATGCCCTGCCGCTGGAGGTCGTTCGAAGACACGAGCCGCAGCTTGCCGTGGAGCGGCTCGAGCTGGCTCAGCTTGTGATCCAGGATCTCGACGACTCCGGCGGAGAGCGCCTCGGCGTCGGGCCCACCGCCGTGGCGGAAGGGGAGCAGCGCGAGCTGCCGCGGCTCGGTGCGCGCCGGCCGGGTCAGATCGGCGAGCCGCGCGCGGATCCATGGCGAGCGCCAGGCGGCCACGGTCCAGATGAGGGCGACGCACAGCAGGGCCACCTCCACGGCCTCGCGCCACCGGCGGCGGGAGCGCGGCGAGGAGAGCTCGAGCGCCGTGCGGAGCGCGCGCGCCGAAGCGTAGCGGCGCGCCGGATCCTTCGCCAGGCAGCGGTGGACGACTGCCGCCACGCGCCGCGGCACCTCGTGCGGCAGGGGCGCGGGCTCGGCGTTGAGAATCGCGTACGCCGTCTCCACCGCGGACGTTCCCGCGAAGGCGCGCCGGCCGGCCAGCATCTCGTAGAGGATGGCGCCGAAGCTGAAGATGTCCGCGCGCTGGTCGACCTTCCGGCTCCGGACCTGCTCGGGAGACATGTACCCGACGGTGCCGACGACAGCGCCGGTATCGGTGGAAGGGCTGGGGGTGGTGCCTTGTCCCGGGACCTTCGCGATGCCGAAGTCGAGGATTTTGAGCGTGCCGTCGTCGGTGACGAAGAGATTCTCGGGCTTGAGATCGCGGTGGATGACGCCCTTCTCGTGCGCCGCTCTCAAACCCAGCGCGAACTGGCGCGCGAAGTCGAGCGCCTTCGGCAGCGGCAGCGGCTTGTCCGCGAACGTCTCGCGCAGCGTCCTCCCGTGCAGCAGCTCCGAGATGATGTAGCGCTCGCCGTCGTGCGTACCGACGTCGTGGACGGCGACGACGTTCGGGTGCTCCAGCGCTCCGGCGGCGCGCGCTTCCTGCTCGAAGCGGCGCAACCCCTGCTCGTCGTGCGCGCCCGGAGCCAGCACCTTGAGCGCAACGTCGCGGTCCAGCTCGAGGTCGTGGGCCTGGAAGACCTGGCCCATGCCGCCGCGGCCGAGCTCCCTTTCGATGCGATAGCGCGCGCCGAAGAACGCACCGGCCACGGGTGCCGGCGGCGCCGTCGCTGAGGGAAGGATGGGCGGCACGCTTGCTTCCCCCGCCGGGCGGGCTGGCACGGTTTTCGCCCGAGGGTCGAATACCGGCACCATTTATGGGGCACCCTGCTCCGTTCGCCGATGGCCGTCAACGCACGCAAGAGCCACGGCCTAGATACCAGACAGCTCGATGGCGGCAGGCGGCGGTACCTGGACGGGCGCCGCCGGCTGCAGCCCTTGCATCGCCAAGGACAGCGTGTACGCGGCTGCCAGCATCCAGGCTGCGATCAGGCCGATCGGGAATCCCCAATCGCGGATCATCTGCAATCACCTCCCCTTGGCGGGGGGCAACAGCATGCTTCGTGCCGGCGCAGAAGGGCGCCGCGGAGCAGCGAGGAGCATCTTCGCGGAAGTCCGCGGCATGGCGCCACGTAGCGCCACACTCAGCGACGGAACGAAAGCGGATCGATCGCGTAGCGGCGCAGCCAGCGCTGGACCTGCGTGCGCGCCTTGCCCAGCGCGCGCGCCACCGACGTGACGTTGCCCGCATGCTCGCGCAGCAGCGCGACGAGCTCATCGTGGCGCTTGAGGTCCTGCTCGTCGGGCGGACGGACGACAGGCGGTGCGCCGAGGTATTCGGGGAGGTCCTCCAACTCGACCCTCTCGTCCCGCGAGAGAACGGCCGCGCTCGACAGGCACTGCTCGAGCTCGCGGATGTTGAGCGGCCACGGGTGCCGCAGCAGCGCGCGCGCCGCGTCGGGGCTGAAGCCCAGGTGGTTGGCTGCAGAGACCTTCTCCAGCAGCGCCGCGACGAGCAGCGCGAAGTCCTCGCGGCGCTCGCGTAGTGGGGGCAGCGTGCAAGCGTAGCCGGAGATCCGCCCGAGCAGGTCGGCGCGGAACCGCTTCTGCGCGACCAGCGCGTCGAGGTCGTGGTTGGTGGCTGCAACGACGCGCAGATCGACCTTGAGCGGCCGCGTCGCACCGACGGGCAGCACCTCCTCCTCCTGCAGCACACGCAGGAGCGCGGTCTGCGCGGGCAGGGGAAGATCGCCGATCTCGTCGAGCAGCAGCGTGCCGCGATCGGCGCCGCGAATGACGCCGGGATGATCCTCCACCGCGCCCGAGAAGGCGCCGCGGCGATGGCCGAACAGCTCCGACTCGACGAGCGTCGCCGCGATGGCGCCGCAGTTCACCGCCTGGAACGCGCCGGGCCGGCCCGAGAGGCGGTGGATCGCCGCGGCGAGCAGCTCCTTGCCGGTGCCAGACTCGCCGCGCAGCAGCACCGGGATCCGGGAGCGCGCAACTGTCTCGAGCCGCTCGAGCTCGCTCGCGAGCGCGGGAAGCAGCGTAGCCAGGCCCGGCTCCGCGGACTGCAGCCCACGGCCGTCCACAGTCGCGGGCCCGCCAGGGAGGGGCAACGTTTCGCGGAAGAGGAGGAAGGTGTGCCCGAGCTCGAGCAGCGCCTGGTCGGCGAGCTGCTCGCGGGCGATGCGGCGGCCATCGAGCAGCGTGCCGTTCTTCGAGCCCAGATCCTCGGCGACCCAGGTGCCGAGGACGAGCTGGAGCCGCACGTGCTGCGAGGACATGCGCCCATCGGGGAGGCCTATGCGCAGCGCGCGATCGGTGCGACCGACGGTGAGCGCAGACGCGCGGCCGATCGTCACCTCGTCGGCGCCGGCCAGGCAAAAGCGCGCGCCCGGCATCTGGGGCCGATCGCACTGGAACACGAGGAAGAGGAACGGCTTCCCCGCCTCACCCTTCCCTTTCCGGGCGCCGGTCAGGGTGATGGTGCGCGCGTGATCCACCGCGCTCATTGTGCCAACGTGGGCCGCCGTTCAACAGGGTGGAGGGGCAGGCCGTGCGGGCTGCGACCGCTCGCGGGCTGCCTCGCGCTGCCCCAGACGGCTCAATCCCTGGCTCCCACGCTGGCCAGCTGCGGTCCTGAGCTTCGACACACTGCGAGGGGGCGCCAACTGGCGCACCCCCGCACCCTCAAGCAGTAAAGTCTTTAGATCCCGGCGAACTGGTAACCGATACCAGCGGTCACCATCAGCAAGTCGCCGAAGTGGCCGACGTCCTGCGAGTGCACGTTGACGCGCGCGTTCCACTGCTTCATGGCCCAGCCGACGCCCACGCCACCGCCGAACTTGAGGCTGCTGTTGCTGGCCGACGTGGCGCCGTAGGAAACGCCGGAGATGACATCGAACACGCCGAGCTCCGCCGCGGCGAACAGCCCCTGGCGCACGCCCTGGCCGGGCATCAGGTAGTACTTCCCGCCGAGAAGCACCGGCACGCTGTGCGCGTGCGCGTCCATGCCGAGCACGGTCTTGTTCGTGTGATACTGGAACCCGATGCGAGCCGTCGCGCTGAGCTCCGGCAGCACAGGGTACTCGCCGGTCGCCAGCAGGCCGAGGCCGACGCCGTTGAGGTTCCCGTAGTTGCCGACCGGAAGGGCGAAGTCGCCGTCCACGCCGAAGAAGAACTTCTCGCTCGACGAGGAGCTGAGGTTGCGCGTCGAGCGGCGGGTGCTCTCCGCGCGCGCCGCGCCGGCGAGACAGAATAAAGCGGCCACTGCAATCGTCGTCAGTTTCTTCATTTAGATATTCTCCTGGAGCAGATCCGGCGCGCCGTTGCGCCCCTGCGATCGCTCGGTTGGTTGTCCAGAGAGTACGGGGGGATGGAAGGCCCCCGCTACAGCGCGCAAGTGTTCCACATGGAGTGCGCCGCGCATGCGCGCGCACCGTGTGTGCGCGCCCCGACCGGCTGCGCTTCATGTGTTGCGTGGGAACTTCTCGAGAATGGCCGTGACCGTCTTCTGGAGCTCCTTCTCGTAGTCCTTTTGGTCATCGGAGACCCTGGCCACTCCCGAGCCGCGCCAGAGGAGCTCCTTCGTCGCGGGATCGATCACGTCGACCACGACTGTGCCCTGGGTATATTGAGTCACCGTCGGATCCATGGGTCCCCAGCCCGGTCCCCACCCGCCCCACCAACCCGGCTGCCACGCGTAGCCGTAGTCCCAGTATGTGACGTCGAGCTTCTGCCTGGTGCTGGCGTAGTACGCGACGGCGAAGTCCGGGTTGCTATCGGCGACCAGATAGCCGCGACTCTGGAACCCCTGCACCAGATCGCTGCGCAGGGCACGATTCGAAATCGAATTCACCAGCATCGGGTCATCCGCGGACTGCGTGACTGCGTCTCGGGGCTGGGGCGTTGGCAGGACCTGGAACGTATGCAGCGCGCCCAGCTTGGCGTCGGGACTGACCGCCGTGCGCACGTCGACCCCGGAGGCGCAGGCCGCGAGCGCCATCAGGAGCGCCGTCGTGGAGGCCAGCGGGCGAAGCGTAGTCATTTCGATTCTCCCTTGATGGATGCGTTGCTGCCGCCTGGGGCCTTTTCCTCTGGGGCCTTTGTCGCTGGGGCCTTGGTCTCTTGGGCTTGTACTTGTTGACCGTCTGCCACGTCGCTCGCCGGAGTCGAGATCACCTGTTCGCCGCCCGAAAGGCCCTGGACCAGCTCGACAGTGGTTCCGTCGTCCAGCCCCGCCGTCACCGCGACCAGGTGCACTTTCCCGCTCCCGTCCACGACCGCGACGTGGACGCCCCGCGAGTCGGCGATGACGGCGCTCGACGGCACCCGAATCACCGTGTGCGAGACGGCCACGTCGAGGGAGACGTCGACGTACATGCCTGACAGCAGCTCTCCCGACGCGTTCGGCGTGTCGACCTCGGTCCTCAAGGTCCGCGACGCCGGATCGAGCGCGCCGGCGGTCCGTGCGACGCGTCCGGTGAAGACGCGGCCCGGAAAACTCCTCACTGCGATCTTCGCCTCGGCCCCGACGTGGACGCTGGGGGCGAACGTCTGCGGCACGTCCACATACGCCAACATCGGGTCGGTGGTTGCGAGCTCGAACATCGCCACCGTGCTCGAACCAGCGCCGGCATTCACCAGCGTGCCGACATCCACGAGACGCCGCGTGACGATCCCGTCGTATGGCGCGTACACCCTTCCAAAGGCGACGAGCTGCTCGAGCTGCCTCACGGTCGCGCTCTGGGCTTGCACGGTGGCCTGCGCGGCCGTCACGTTCGCGTTCCAGGCGACCGCCTGCGTCTGGGCCTGGTCGTTCTCCTGCGCGGAGATGAGCGCTTTGCCGAACAGCTCGGCCTCCCGCCGCGCGGTGATGTAGGCGAAGCGGCGATTCGCCTTCGCCTGGGCCAGCGCCGCCTTCGTCTGCGACAAGGAGGCCTGCGCCTGCGCGAGCTGCTGGTCGAGATCGGGCGTCTCGAGCACCACCAGCAGTTGCCCCGTCTTCACATGAGCGCCGATGTCCACCAGCCAGCGGCGCACGTACCCGCTCGCCCGCGCGTAGACGAGCGTCTGGTTGCGGGGGAGGAGGCCCGCTGGAAGCGTCAGCTCGCGGCCGGCATTGACCGCGACGGTCTTGGTAACGGCCACACGCGGCGGGCCTTGTGCCGCGTCGGTCGCGGCCACCAGCCTCGAGCGGGCCAGATACCTGGGCAGATATCCGGCGAGGAACGCCGCGCAGACCAGCAACGCCGCTCCCGCCACCGCCAGGTGCCGTCGGTTCCAGTTGCGCGGGGTGCGCAGACTCTCCCAGGTAACGCTCACGCCTTCTCCTCTCTCAGTTCCGGCGCGTCCTCCAGGGCCACGGGCCGATAGCCGATCGCGCTGAGGACCACCGGGACGAAGAAGAGCGTCGACACTGTGGCGAACAGGAGTCCGCCGATCACCGCGCGGCCGAGCGGTGCGTTCTGCTCTCCGCCGTCGCCGAGGCCGAGCGCCATCGGAAACATCCCGAGGATCATCGCCGTCGCGGTCATCATCACCGGCCGCAGCCGGCTGCGCCCGGCCTCGAGCGCCGCCGTGACGACGTCGGCCCCGTCGCGCAGGCGCTCGATGGCGAAGGTGACCACCAGGATGCTGTTCGCGGTCGCCACGCCGACGCTCATCAGCGTTCCCAACAGCGCCGGGACGCTGAGCGTCGTGCCCGTCACGAACAGACCCCAGACGATTCCGGCGAGCGTGCCGGGCAGGGCCATCAGGATGATCAGCGGCTCGAGCCACGACTGGAAGTTCACCACCAGGAGCAGGTAGACGAGCACGATGGCGGCAATGATCCCCAACCCGAGGCCGCTGAACGAGGCGTTCATCGCTTGCGTCTGCCCGGTCAACTTGATCGTCGAGCCGCGGGGCAAGTGCGCACGTGTCTCGTCGACGAGCTTTTGCACCGCCGACGATACCGACCCCAGGTCGGCGCCCTCGACGTTGGCTTGCACGTCGACGGTCCGCGCGATGTTGTAATGTGTGATGTTCGTCGGACCGATGATGCGCGAGACGTTGGCCACGTTGGAGAGCAGCTCGGGCCGGATGGAGCTCGCCGTGGTCGGCAGCACGAAGGACCCCGAGTTGACCACCGGGGCCGTGCTGATCAGGAGAGGCGTCAACTCGACGGCCTGGATGGAGTTGATCCGGACCTGCGGCGTCTGGACTGCCACCGAGTATTGGACGGCCGTCTTCGGGTCCATCCAGAAGTTCGGAGCGGTCTGAAAGCTGCCGGACAGCGAGACGAGCAGGTTGTTCCCGACGTCGCGCATCGTGAGCCCCACGTCCTGCGCGGCAGTGCGGTCGACGTCCACCAGCAGCTCCGGCGTGTCGTTGACCTGGGCCAGGTGCACGTCGACGGCGCCCGGGACGGAGGTCATCTTCTTCGCCAGTTCCTGGCCGGCGGCGAAGTTCGCATCCTGATTTACCGCCGGGCCGACGATTTGCACGTCGATCGGCGCGGAGAGTCCGAAGTTGAGGATCTGAGTCGAGCTGTCGGCTGCCAGGAAGAAGAACGTCGCTTGCGGAAATTTCTCACGGAGGTCGCGCCTCAATGCGTTCACGTACTCTTCGGTCGGGCGGTGCTTGGGCGTGAGCGAGACGAGCATCTCGCCGTCCGCGCTCCCGATCATCGAGGGGTCGCCGAGCACGAGATTGATGCCGCTGACGGGGGTGCCGATGTTGTCGGTGATGGTGTCGAGCTCGTCGGACGGAACGATCCGGCGCACGCGGTCCTCCACCGCGCCGAAGAGGCGTTGCGTATCCTCGATCCTGGTAGCCGCGGGAGCGCGCACGTGAAGGCGTATCTGCCCGGCATCGACGCTGGGAAAGAAGTCGCGCCCCAGGAGCGGAAGCAAGGACAGCGAGATCGCGACCGCGCCGGCGAACGCGAGGACGAATACCTTTCGGTGGTGGAGAGCGAGCTGCAAGGCCCGGCCGTACGCCTCGCGGAGCCGCTCGAAACCCCGCTCGACCCGGCTGCTCATCCAAGCGATCGGGTTATGGCCGCCGGTCTCTCCTCCAGGCTTTTCGTGGGCAAGCAGGTAGCGGACCAGAGTGGGAACCAGGGTGCGCGAGAGGAAGTACGAGGTGAGCATCGCGAAGACGACCGCCATCGCGAGCGGGATGAAGAGCGACTTCGCCACTCCAGCGATCAGGGTCACGGGCAGGAAGACGATGCAGATGCAGAGGGTCGAGACGAATGCTGGAACCGCGATCTCCGCGGCCGAGTCGAGGATGGCGCGGAGCACGGGTTTGTCCATCGCGCGCTGGCGGTGGAAGTTCTCCACTTCGACGGTCGCGTCGTCGACGAGGATGCCGACCGCGAGTGCCATCCCGCCCAGCGTCATCAGATTTAGCGTCTGCCCGAGCCAATTGAGCACGATGATCGAGACCAGGAGCGCAAGCGGAATGGACGTCATCACGATGACCGTCGAGCGCCAGCTCCCCAGGAAGAGGAGCATCATGATCCCAGTGAGGCCGGCCGCGATCACGGCTTCGCGCACGACCCCCACGATGGCGCCCTTGACGAAGACCGACTGGTCGGCCAGGGGCTTGATCTCTAGATCTGGCGGCAGCGTGGCCTGGATGCCCGGGAGCGTCGCCCGGACGCGCGAGACGACGTCGAGCGTGCTCGCTCCTTGCGCCTTGAGGATCGGGAGCAGCGCCCCTTTGGTACCGTTCGTCAGGACCATGCTCGTCTGCGGCACGTAGCCGTCGCGCACGTGCGCCACGTCGCGCAGGTAGACCATCGCCCCGTTGACCTTCTTGATGGGAAGGTCATTGAGGCCAGCGACCACGTCTGGGCTGCCCCTTGCCGCCATACGGCAACGGGACCTGCGCGCCCTGCACCGTCGCCAGGCCGGTGCGCAAGAAGTTGGTGGCGAGATCGTACACTTGCTGCTCCGGCAACGTCGCGCTGGTCAGTCCGAGCTGAAGGACGGGCACGTTGGTGGCGCTGTACGCCAGGACCAGCGGCGCAATCGCGCCCGGTGGCATCTGCCGCAGGATCGGCTGGGGGACGGCCGCGACCTGCGCGACTGCTCCGTCGACCGAGGTGCCGGGTTGCATGAAGATCTTCACGACGGACGTGCCCGCGAGCGTCAAGCTCTCCATGTGCTCGATCCCGCTGACGGTCGTGGTGGCCGCGCGCTCGAAGATCGTGTCGATCCGCCCTTCCATTTCCGTGGGTGGGAGGCCGTTGTAGTTCCAGATGGCCGCGACCACCGGGATGTTGATCTCGGGATACATGTCCGTCGGCATTCGCAGGACGGTCATCACGCCCATCAGCACGATCAGCATCGCCAGGACCACGAAGGTGTATGGCCGGCGAAGTGCAAGGCGGACGATCCACATGAGCGTTAGCTCCTCGGTCCGGCACCGTGCAGCCGGCGGGCCAACCGGAACGTGCGCACTCTCCAGATTTCCCGCGCGGCCAGACTTGAGCAGTCCTCCGACAGCCCTGTGCGTGAATCGATCAGACGGACGAGTTCGCCGCCCCGTCCCCCAAGCCGTACTTCCTCACTCGCTCGATGAGCGTGCCCCGGTTCAGGCCCAACCTCCGCGCAGCCTCCGACTGGTTCCCGGAGACCGCCGCCAGGGTCCGCGCGATGACCCTCCGCTCTAGCGCTTCGATCTGCTCGCGCAGCGGGATCGTGCCTTCGCTGGCCGACTCCGCGGCGCTGTGCAATGCCAGAGGCACCGGGGCGGTGCCCAGCGCCTCCACTTCGATCACGCCGCCGTCGCCGAGCGCCACCATTCTCGCCACGGCGTTCTCGAGTTGCCTGACGTTCCCCGGCCATTCCGCCCGGCAGAGCGCGTCGACCAGCGTCGGCGAAAGGCGGACCTGCTCGTGGCCGAAACGCTCGCCATATCGACGCGTGAATTCGGCAGCCAGCGACGGGATGTCCCGACGCGTTCCACCCGCCCCGCGCCGACCGGCTGGATCTCGCCCTCCTGCAGGGCGCGCAAGAGCTTGGCTTGCACCGCCGCTGGAAGCTCGCCCACCTCGTCGAGCACCAGGGTCCCACCGTCGGCCAACGCGAAGAATCCACGCCGCGCTTGGGCCGCCCCGGTGAATGCGCCTCGCGCATGTCCGAACAGCTCGGCCTCGGCCAACTCGCCGGGAATGGCCGCGCAGTTGAATCTCACCAGCGGCCCCGACGAGCGGTTGCTGTGCTCGTGTATCAGCGAAGCGATCAGCTCCTTGCCGGTCCCGGTCTCGCCGTGTACCAGGACCGTGATGTTCTTGGGCCCGATGCGTGCGACTGTCTCGAGCAGTTCGCACATGGCGGGAGAGTTGCCGACGATGCGGGTCTCGAGCGCTTTCTCGAACGTCGACTTCGAAGGTTCTATCTTCAATGCGCGAGCGTCCACGGCCGGCACCCTCCGCCTCGATCTGGGATCGTCGACGAGGCCAGCACCCGGACTGCAACGGCGAAGCCAACCATAAGCTATTGGAATCACGTCTTTTTTTGTATACGTCGCGTCCTGATCCATCGGAAATTCCCGAAAAATCGCGAAGAGGACCCGGGGAGGCGGCCGCTCGAGCGAGCGTCGCCTCCCTCGCGCTTGAGGCGACGCCGGTAGAACTCTTCCGCCCAAATCTTCGCAGCCGCGGTGAACTGCGCAATGGCGAGCACGGCTGCCTTCCCAGCGGGAAGCGTCTGCCTCCCCCCCCAGCAAGGACCGCCTCGACTAGACTACGACGGGATCCACACCCGCTGGAGGAAGCCGCGCAACATGAGGCGCGCGCGATGGACGCGCTGGCGAATCGTGGAGGGGGAGACCCGCAGGATCGCGGCCGCCTCGTCCACGGGCAGTTCGGCGAGATCGCACAGGACGAAGGCCGCTCGAAGGCCCGGCTCGATGCACTCGAGCGCTTCGCGGATCAGCCCCGTGACCCTCGCCCGTTCGAGGTCCGGCCATTCGCCCGCTGGTGCCGGCAGACGGCCTGCCTGGTCGAACTGTGGCAGGAGTGGTTCCAGCCAACTTCCCGGCACGGGGCGCGCGCCCTTCCCTCCCGCCTGCGCGGTCCTCATCGCGATGCCGTAGAGCCACGTCCGAAACCCGCCGCTGGACTGCAGCGACCCGAGGTCGCGGTAGGCAGCAAGGAAGGTCTGCCGGATCGCCTCCTCGGCATCGCTCGAGGTGGCGCACATGTTCCGCGCGATCAAGTAGACAGTGTCCCGGTGCCGAGCAACCAGCGCGGCAAACGCCGCGCCGCTGCCGTGTCGAACGCGCTCGACGAGCTGCTCATCGGCGGCGGGGATCTCGCTCTGCTGGTCGGCAGTGGGACAGATCATTGTGCGCTCGCCCTTCTTGCCGCCAGAGTACCCACCCCCATGTGCGGAAGCCGCGTGGATCCGGCAGACAGTCGGATCCAGGCGACGAGGCGCCACGGATCGCCGACCGGCGCCGCGTCTCTCCTCACGGCCACGGATTCTTGGCGCTCGTCCGCGTGCTGGGCGATCGAGGTCGTTGGGTACATGGTCCCTTTTCTCCCGCGCTCGGTGCGGTTGGCTGAGCTCAGCGCAAGTTCCGGACCAAGCGCGCTTCGCTTCTATTCCCGAATCCGGCGACGTTGTGTCCAACGGCCGCGCATCCCCCTTGTCTGCCGATCAAACAACGGGCGGCTCGCGCCCGGAGGGCCAGCCGGATCGGCACGGTCCGTGAAAGGAGGGCATGACCATGACAATACCGACTCATCCTCTGGGCAGAAGCGGGTTGCAGATCACACGGCTGGGATTCGGCTCCTGGGCAATCGGAGGCGGCGGCTGGGCGTTCGGCTGGGGACCGCAGGACGATGCGGATTCCCTGGCGACGATGCGGCACGCGATCGAGATGGGAATAAACTGGATCGACACCGCCGCGGCCTATGGGCTCGGACATTCCGAGGAAGTCGTTGGACGCCTGCTTTGCGAGCTGCCGCGGACCCAGCGGCCATACGTCTTCACGAAGTGCGGGCTCGTCTGGGACGAGCGCGAGCCCATGAACCCCCCGGCCAGGGTGCTCAAGCCCGAGTCGATCCGCCGCGAATGCGAGGCGTCGCTTCGCCGGCTCGGAGTCGAGCGCATCGACCTCTATCAGTTCCACTGGCCGGACGGCACCGGGACGCCGGTCGAGGATTCGTGGGCAACGATGGGGAAGCTCATCGAAGAAGGAAAGGTTCGCGCGGCGGGCGTCTCGAACTTCGACGTGAACCTGCTCGATCGCTGCGAGGCGATCCGGCACGTGGATTCGCTTCAGCCACCATTTTCGTTGATCGATCGCACCGCCGCGGAGAGGGAGATCCCGTGGTGCGCGAAGCACCGCACCGGGGTCATCTGCTACAGCCCGATGCATTCCGGCCTGCTGACGGACAGCTTCACCGCCGAGCGCGCGTCTTCGCTTGCCGGCGATGATTGGAGGCGTCGCGCTTCGGAATTCCAGCAACCGAACCTTGGCCGGAACCTGGCCTTGCGGGACGCGCTGCGTCCCATTGCGAAGCGGCACGGCACTTCGGTCTCTTCCGTCGCCATCGCATGGACGCTCGCCTGGCCCGGCGTGACCGGAGCGATCGTCGGTGCGCGCACTCCAGGGCAGGTCGATGGCTGGATCGGCGCGGCCGCCATCGTGCTCACGCCGCAGGATCTCGACGAGATCGCGTCCGCGATCCAGCGCACCAAGGCCGGCGCGGGGCCGGCGCGGCCCACCGGGCAGCCCGCGTCTCCGCAGGAAGCCGAGCGATAGTGGAACGGAACCTCATGCTGAGCCCGACCAACATCTTTGCTCCGGTCTCCACTCCCGCCCAATCGATCTTCGAGCTGTCCCTGCTCGTCCTCGCGGTCGCCGGCGCCATCTTCGCGGTCGTCTTCGTCCTGCTGGCGTACTCGATCGTGAAGTTCAGGAGGCGAAGCCACGACGACGGCCGCGAGCCGGCTCAGGTGTATGGAAGCACCCAGGTGGAGCTTGCGTGGACCATCACTCCAGTCCTCATCGTCTTGGTGCTGTTCCTCGCATCGGCGCGAGTCGTCTTCAGCGTGCAGGACGCCCCACGCCGACCGGGGTCGCTCGAGGTGACCGTCATCGGCCACCGGTACTGGTGGGAGTATCGGTACCCGGGCCACAAAATCATCACCGCAAACGAGCTGCACGTGCCAGTTGGCGAGCGCACCTTCCTCAACCTGCTCTCCGCCGATACCGATCACAGCTTCTGGGTGCCTCGCCTGGCCGGCAAGACCGACCTGATTCCCAACCACCCGAATCAGACTTGGATCGAGCCGCGCGAGACGGGGCTCTACCTGGGGCAGTGCGCGCAGTATTGCGGGACGCAGCATGCAATGATGCTCCTGCGCATCTACGTCCAATCCCGCGAGGACTTCGATCGCTGGATCAAGGAGTAAGGCGCGGCCGCGCACACGGACGACTCATCGGCCGAGGGGCGGAGGATCTTCGAGAGCACCGCCTGCATCAATTGCCACACGGTAGCAGGAACGGCGGCAAATGGCCGGTTTGGCCCGGATCTGACGCATCTGATGAGCCGCGAGACGATCGCTTCCGGAATCGCGCCCAACACGCCCGAGAATCTGAGGCGCTGGATCCAACGGCCAGACGATTTCAAGCCCGGCTCGCTCATGCCCCCGATGGGGCTGAGCGATCAGCAAGTGAGTGCAGTCACCGCCTATCTGGTGAGCCTACGGTGACCCCCGAGGAGACTCCACATGTCGACCGCTGATTTCCTTGGATCGCCTGAGACCCGCACCGCCCCGCGGCCTCTCGTGGACACGATTCACGGGTGGGTGGCGACCGTCGACCACAAGCGCATCGGCATCCTCTACGTCCTCTTCGGCCTGACCTTTCTGCTGATCGGCGGCATCGAAGCGGCGATCATGCGCATCCAGCTCATCCGGCCGCACAACGATTTCGTCTCGCCGCAGGTCTTCAACCAGATGTTCACGATGCATGGCACCACCATGATCTTCTTCGTGGCGATGCCGCTTTTGTTCGGCTTCGCGAATTACCTGGTTCCTCTGATGATCGGCGCCCGGGACATGGCATTCCCGCGACTGAACGCCTTCAGCTTCTGGCTCACGGCATTCAGCGGCTTGTTCCTCTACTTCAGCTTCGTCGGCGGCTACGGCCTGTACGGGGCAGGGAGCGCTCCGGACGTAGGATGGTTCGCCTACGCGCCGTTGACCTCGAAGACGTTCTCGCCGGGCCACAGCACGGACTTCTGGACGTTGTCGGTGCTGGTCTCCGGCTTCGGCAGCATCGGCACGGCCGTCAACATCATTACCACCGTCCTGTGCATGCGCTGCCCGGGAATGACCCTCGGCAAGATGCCCTTGCTCGCCTGGATGAACCTGGTGATGGCCGTCTTGGTCGTCCTCGCCATCAGCCCGCTGACCGCCGCTCAGCTCATGTTGATGGCCGACCGCTACCTCGGCGCGCACTTCTTCGATACCCAGGCCGGAGGCTCTGCGGCGATCTGGATGCATTTCTTCTGGGTCTTCGGCCACCCGGAGGTGTACGTGCTCGTCCTTCCCGCGTTCGGGTTCGCTTCCGAGATCATTCCCGTGTTCTCGAGGAAGGCGATCTTCGGGTACCCGGTCATGGTCGCGGCAACGCTCGCGATTGGATTCATCAGCATGAGCGTCTGGGCGCATCACATGTTCGCCGTCGGCATGACGGCTGGCGCGAACACCTTCTTCGTGCTCTCCACCATGGCGATCGCAGTCCCCACCGGCATCAAGATCTTCAATTGGCTCGCCACGATGTGGGGAGGGAAGATCTACTTCAAGGCGCCGATGCTCTTTTGCGTCGCGTTTCTCTTCCAGTTCCTCATCGCCGGTCTGACGGGTGTCATGATGGGCTCGGCGCCGTTCGACTGGCAGGTGGGGGGGTCGTACTTCCTGGTCGCGCACTTTCACTATGTGCTCGCCGGCGCCATCTTCTTCGCCCTGTTTGGTGCCTTTTATTACTGGTTTCCAAAAGTCACCGGGAGGATGTACAGCGAGACGCTCGCCAAGGTGCACTTCTGGCTGTTCGTCATCGGATTCCACCTCACCTTCGATTTCATGCACATCCCCGGTATCCTCGGGATGCCACGCCGCATCTACACCTACGAGCCGGGACGTGGATGGGCCACCTGGAACTTCATCGTCCCCATCGGCGTGCTCTTCCAGGCCCCGGCTGTCCTGGCGT
>WNFI01281551.1_pt1 | contig 24940 bp, 17 predicted proteins | sample 5400471 | NCBI WGS metagenome assembly WNFI01 (sample SAMN13153348, study PRJNA577476) | soil metagenome | isolation source: 100 cm saprolite on Douglas fir-dominated hillslope | place: USA:California | collected 2013-09-17 | reverse complement strand
ACCCTTTTGATCAAGCTCAATCTTGCCATTGCGGTTGACATCCATGCTCTTCTCAATCCAACTCTGAATGAAGCCCCAGAGCGTCGTCAACAGCAAATACCAGAGCGTAGCCACAACCAGGAGTTCAAAAGTTGTGAACGTTGGTGCGCCGAAGGTTCCAGCCATAAAGGTCAGTTCCGCCAAACCAATCACAGAGGCAATCGAGGTGGTTTTCATCATATTGTTGAATTCATTGCCCAAAGGGGGAACAATGACACGCGCGGCCTGCGGCAAAACAATGCGGCGCATCGCGAGCGAGTAGCGCATGCCAAGGGATTTGGCCGCCTCCATCTGACCAGCATCGACCGAACTAATGCCCGCGCGGATAATCTCCGACATGTAAGCCCCTTCATTTAAAGAGAAGGCGATAACGACACAGGCCCAGTCAGCCAGCAACGGCGCGTGAGGGAACAAGCGCGGCAGACCATCGAAAAGCAGAAGCACCTGTACGAGCAGAGGACTTCCGCGGAAGAACCAGACATACGCGTTCGCCGGCCATGCGAGAAACCCATAGCGCGAGGAACGCATTAAGGCCAGAAAAAGGCCGAGTATGACGCCGATAGATTGAGCAACAACTGAAATCCACAGCGTTGTCCAGGCGGCCTGCACAATAAAGTGTGCGCCGCTCCCGTAGAGGAATTGCTGAAAAATATCCCAACGAAACACGTATGGATTCTCCTTCCGGTGCTGAGCAAATACCACTGCGCCCTGTGATGCAGTGAGTGAACACAAGCATAACATATCTCAGCCTTCTTGTTAACAGGCAATGATACCAATTAAAAAGTGAGCACGTGGAGTTGGAAATTTCCCAACTCAACGTGCTCACTTGCAAGGGCAAAGCTTAAGCGACGGCCTCGTTGCGGCGAATGTCGCTAATCTTCTGCGCGTTGCTCAGATGCCACTTGGTGAAAAGCGCATCGTAGGTACCGGCAGACTTGAGTTGCTTGAAAGCGGTCTGGACCGCGTTAAGCATCGAAGTGTCACCTTTGCGGACCGCAATCCCTTCAGGCGCGGCATTCACGACCGAACCACCGACCTCAAAGTGGCCAGGATTTAGCGAATTGTAGTAGTCAGTCACCGGAGAATCCTGGTAGGTAGCATCGACACGCCCGTTTACCAGCAACTGAACCACGTCCGTCTGGTTCTGCAGCGAGGTAATCGTGATACCCGGCTTGTTGGCCTTTTTGCAGGCAGTATCAGCGGCAGTGGCATCGTCCGCCTCAACAGTACCAGTCTGGACCCCCACCGTCTGGCCACACATCCCACCGATGGTAGTAATCTTCTTAGGATTACCTTGGGGAACCAGCAGCGACTCACCAGCGCTGAAGTACGGCACGAAGTCGACCTTCTTCTGGCGATCTGAGTTGATGGTCACAGCCGAAATAACCACATCATAGCGCTTGGCACCCAGTGAATCAATGATCGTGCCAAAATCGGCGCGCACAATGTTCACCTTCAGGCCCATGCGCTGGGCAATGGCGGTGATGAGATCAATGTCAAAACCGGTAGCCTGACCAGTCGAAGTGTCCACAAACTCCTGCGGAGGATAGGTCGTATCGCTCCCCACGGTAAGCGTTCCTGGAGTAATGAGATCAGTCGGTGCGGTCACAGTTGGGGTCGAAGAATTTGGAGTGGGCACATTTGCAGAGCCGGTGGAGTTGCCGCAAGCAGCCAGTACCACCATGAGCGCGACCAGTGCTCCAAAAAATAGCGTCGGCCTGAATACTGATTGCGCTTTTCCTTTAAAGAAGAAAGATCGCATCAAACAAAACCTCCTAAATAGAGAGAAAATGTAGCACATGTGGCTACACTGGGGCAGAGCAATATATTTGCTCTTCTCTATAATACGTTTGAGAAGGTCGATCCATCACAGAAATAAACCCTTCTTTGTTCAAGCCTATTTTAAACTCCTGCGTGAAAAGAAAAGAGAGAATACATCCCAATTTCTCCCTTATTGTGCTACACTTAAAGTCGGGAGAGAAAAACGTCATTCTGTAGCATATCAACCGCTTTTCGTAGCCGCGAACTTTACTTTCGAGGGGCTTGGAGGGATTGCAATGCCCATCACTTTCGACCGCACTATCTGTTGTAATTTAGATGAAACCATTTCACGCGAGTGGCTGCTGACCAATGGCCTGGGAGGATACGCTGCCGGGACGGTGGCTGGAACGCTAACCCGTATGCAGCAAGGACTGCTTGTGGCGGCACTGGATGAGGAGAGCGTCCCCCAGGTGCTCCTGGCCAAGCTCGACGAAGAGGTCCATTTCGACCAGCGCACGTACTATCTGGGCACGAACGAGTATCAGGATGGGACGTTAAACCCCGCTGGTTTTGTGCATCTGGAGGCTTTTCGCATGGAAGAGGGTTTTCCCATTTTTACCTATCGCCTGGGCGGAGCCAATGGCATCATGTTGGAGAAGCGCATCTGGATGCCCCAGGAGCAGAATACCACCTGTATTCAGTATCGCGTACTGCGCACCTCGGCACCGCAAGCTGGCCTCTCCAGCATCGGACGTAGCGCTGGTCGGCTCGGCAATGGTGGTTACGCCCGTTATCTGGAGCCTGCACAACCATCGCTGACGCTGACGTTGTTACCACTCGTCGCGCATCGTCCCTATGACCAGACCCAGTACGGTCAGCACGATAGACAATTCCAGGTCCAGGTACACCAGCAGCAAACAGGCCCGCTCTCAGAGGAAAACGACTCGCTGCTGGCGCTGCCTCGCGGTATGGCCGGCTGTACGATTCGCGCGCGTGAGAAAAACACTCCCTATCATATCCTGGCCATTGGGCACTCCGAAAGCCAGGCACAGTTTATCCCAACCGGCGTCTGGTACTGGCACTTCCTGCACCGTCACGACCAGGCCGCGGGGCTGCCAGCCACTGACGATCTCTATTTGCCCGGCGTTGTGCGGGCCAGGCTCTGGCCGGATCAAGACTCCGCACTGACGATCATCGTGACCACTGAAGAACTGACTGCTCTGCCATCCAGTCAGAAACAGATCAACCAGAGCTACGAACAAGCACTGGACTACCAGCGTAGTCTACTCCATGTGCAGAGCTACTTCGGCGATGGTGGCGGTTCTATTCAGACTCTCCCTGTACTGCCTTTCGCAGCTTCTTCTTCCTCTGCTATCCAGAGCGAAGAATTTCTCCAACTGCTCTACCAGGCAGGCGATCACTTGCTCACGCGACGAACTCTGCCCTATCAGGGTCGCGCTGGCAATTCAGCCTTTTTCTTTCGCGCCGCCGAGCATATCCCAACGATTACCGCGAACTATTATGCCCAGACAGAGAGTACCCGCACCACGCTAATCGCTCTCCCTGGGCTTACCATAACTACCAGTCGCGCGAGCGAAGCGCAACACATACTACGCCACATTGGTCGCTATTTTCGGCAAGGTCTGCTTCCCAACCGCCTGCCCACAGCTCAGCGGTCAGAGTTGGCGGACGAAGAGTATACCAATGTAGATAGCACTCTCTGGTATTTCCACGCCCTGGACAAATATTTGGGCGCGACCCATGACTACGAACTGCTGGACGAACTCTACCAGCGCCTGACGGAGTGCGTTGCCTGGTATACGCGGGGCACTTATCACGGCATAAGGGTCGATCCAGCTGATGGTCTGCTGCGCACCGGCTCAAGCGGGCACGCGCTCACCTGGATGAACGCGCTCGCGCAGGGTAGGCCAGTTACCCCGCGCACTGGCAAAGCGGTCGAGATTAATGCCCTCTGGTATCATGCTCTCTCTCTGCTCTATGAGTGGTCACAACTGCTCTACCAGCGCGGGCGGATCAACCATAGCGCGGAAGAGTATGCCGAACAGGCCCAACTCTGTCGGCGCAGCTTTAATGCGCGCTTCTGGTATCCCAACGGCGGCTATCTCTACGATCTGATCGATGGTCCCGATGGCGACGATCGATGCCTGCGCCCCAACCAGTTGCTCGCCTGCTCACTGCGCTTTGCGGTGCTGAATACCAACAGGCAAGCGGATGTACTCGATGTGGTCACGCAACAACTGGCCACGCCCTACGGCTTGCGCACACTTGCGCCGAGTGATGCGTCCTACCGGGGACAACTCCCCCAGGAGCCTACAGAGTTCGCGCGCGCGCTTCACCAGGGAGGAGCGTGGCCGTGGCTGATCGGACCCTATATCGATACCATGCTCAGAGTGGGTGAACGGTCTCTGCGGGCTGCAACAAAGGGCACACCACGTCCCGCGCGCCCTGATCTCTATAAGGAATACGTATGGCGCAAAGGTCTCCAGGTCCTGGAGCCATTTTGCCAGCATATGCAAAAGCACCTGCTGGGCAGTATCAGCGACGTGTACGACGGAGACGCGCCGCATCATAGTGGTCCAGAGCTGGCCAGCGCGCTCAGTATTGGCGAAATTTTGCGCACCTATAAAGTACTGGCTCATCTGGGGGTTCAGCACGAGGATCAGGCCATATCCGTTTAGATAGGCCATTGTCACTTCTGCACATTTTTTCAGGGAGTTATCCACAATTTTTGTGGATAACTCCCTTTTTTGCGAATGCTGAAATGTTTTAATGAATATGAATGGTCAACACCACCCAAGCATTTCAATAATATAAAGCTAATAAAATCGTTTTTGCAAATAATGCTGCTATAATTATTTTTTGCAAACTTGAGAGAAAAATCTAGCCAGTTCTCAGACAAAGTTATCCACATACCATTTCTGAATAAGCGATGAAAATCACTTATCCACAAAATTTGTGGATAACTTATCCACATTATCCACAGGGGTTGGCGAGCCAATAGTGACATCCGTCACTTGTCCACAGTGGGTGTGGATAAGTTATCCACAAATCCACACACGCCTAAGATTGCCCCTCAAATAGAGTACTGAATCCGAGTTATCCACAAAAAGTGTGGATAACTTATCCACATTATCCACAGCCTCCACAAAAAAGCGGAAACGGTTATCCACATATACTGTGGATAAGCCTGCTCACTTATCCACATATATTAGTGAGAGGAGCGCCAAAACCAGAGCAATTATTGGATTTGAAAGTTATCCACAATTTTTGTGGATAACTTATCCACATTATCCACAATGCGCGAGATGCGTTATATGATTTTCGGTGCAGATTTTAGAACATTCCAAGTTATCCACAGTGAGTGTGGATAACTTATCCACATTGTCCACAATGCGCGAGATCATTTTATCTACTTATTCAGCAGAAAGTGAAAAACGGGTATGCACTTTTTCTGTGATAGTGATACTATCATTATCACAAATACATATATGCAGAAACGAGACTTATCCACACAAAATGTGGATAAGTTATCCACCGGATCCAAAGCCTGTGGATAACGTGTTGGGGAAATTTCCTCATGCTTTAGAGAGCGATGGTGGATAAACTGGCCAGAAATGTGGAAAACTCTTGCAATATGTGCAAAACCTCTCGACTCGACAGCAGTCAGACGGATAAGTTATCCACATACCATTTCTGAATAAGCGATGAAAATCACTTATCCACAAAAATTGTGGATAACTTATCCACATTATCCAGAGTGTCAGAGGCCATTAGATGTCTAAATAGAAATACGAGACTTATCAACATTCTTTGTGGATAACTTATCCACATAACTCCGAAACGGGGGATAACTTGTGGATACGCAGTGGATTGTACATAGGAAGTTATCCCCAAAATGTGGATAAAGTTATCCCCATGCTGAGCTTGATGGGGATAACTTTTTTCGCGGTGGATAACTTATCCCCATTTCCCGTAAGGTTATCCCCAATCACTCCCATAGTTATCCACCGATTTTGGCACACGCAGAGAGTTATCTACAAGGCTTTCAGGCTAATACACAGGCTGAGTGGGAGAAAGAGAGAGGGATGGAGAAAACGAGGTTATCCACATATCCACAGTCCCTACTGCTACGGCTTTATTATTTATTTTATAAAAAAAAGAAAAAAAGATAGTCGTCTAAATACGTAGGGATTGTGGATATGTGGATAACTTGCCCCGCGAGAAAACGTTGGGTCTCTGTGATTTACAATAGCATGATCCTGCCAGGCCAAAAAGAGATTTTCGCTACTTTCTCGAAATTGGGAAGAAAATAGGTATCCAAATGTGTTCAAATTTCGTAGGAAGAGATGGGATGAAAGGGTATCCTTCCATCCAACCAGGGGACCCCGACATCGGAACGTAACTTTCCACCACATAGCTCGTTATATCAAATGTGAGACAAACAGATTTCCCTCGTATGCCCTGTTACCGTATGTTTTTGCTGAAAGGTGTCGCATGTTATCCCTGATCGAAACCATTAAGGCAAAAATAGATCTGGTTGAAGAGGTTGGGCTCGTGGTTGCCTTGCAGAAGTCGGGCAAATCTTTTAAAGGTCACTGCCCCTTCCACAACGAGCGCACCCCGTCATTTTATGTTTTTGTGGAGTCCCAAACCTGGCGTTGTTTTGGCTGTCATGAGGGTGGGGATATCTTTACCTTTGTTGAAAAGCAGCAAAATGTGGAGTTTTGGGATGCGCTGCTCTACCTGGCGGAGAAAGCCGGGGTTGAGGTAGACGACCACTCTGGCAGAGATCCGCTGGCGGAGCGTGAAACCCACGCGCAAAAAGATCGTTTGCGCAAGCTTAACGAGGACGCGTTGTTGTGGTTTCACCAGTCTCTCCTGCGTTCACGCGAAGCTTCCGGGGCCAGGGCCTATCTACAAGAACGGGGGATCAGCTCAGAATCGGTGCTGGCCTTTAGTCTGGGCTACGCACCAGAGCGTTGGGACGCTTTGAGCAGCTATTTACTGGGACAGGGCTATACTGAATATGAGCTAGTTCAGGGTGGGCTGGCGAGGGAGCGCGAACGTGAACCAGGTGAGGCACAGGGGAGAGGAATCTACGATTACTTTCGCAATCGCCTGGTCTTTCCGATCCGCGATGCACGCGGCAGGGTGATCGGCTTTGGGGGACGGGTCCTGGGCGATGGCCAGCCCAAATATCTCAATTCGCCGCAGACGCTGCTCTTTGAAAAAAACAACGTCTTATACGCCCTGGATATGGCCAGAGAGGCGATTAAGCAGGAGCAGCAGGTTATTATCGTTGAAGGATATGTGGACGCAGTGATCGCCCACCAGTACGGAACAAAGCAGACAGTTGCTTGTATTGGGAGTGCGATTACCGAGAAGCATATTCAACAACTGAAAAAGCTGACCCGGCAAGTGACTCTGGCGCTTGATCCAGATGCGGCGGGTGAGGCGGCCACCGAACACGGCATCCAGGAGGCCTTGAAGGGCTTTGATCGCACGGTGGTCCCGGTGCCCATGCCAGCGGAAGGACGCGAGAGTGCAGCTCGTGGTCGCAGGCGTCAGGAGCCGCGCGGCATCATTCGCCTGGAAGAGCAAGTAGATGCCGAGATTAACGTCTTGCAGTTGCCTGCGGGCGAAGATCCCGACGAAGTCATCAGACGCGATCTCGCCACCTGGGAGCACGCGGTTAAGCATCCGTTGCCCCTGGTAGATTACTACTTTAGTGCGCGTACCGCCGGATTGAACTTGCGCGAAGCTGCGGGACAGGCGGAAGCGGCTAAACGGCTGTTGCCGGTAGTGGCCATGATCACTGATCGCGCCAAGCGCGACGCCTACCTACGACAACTGGCGCATATGCTCCGCATGGACGAGCGCGTCCTGAACGAGGAGTTACAGCGTGTTCTGCGCGGGCAGCAGACGAACAGCGTTGTTGCTGACTTCACTGGACGGCGCACTGAGCATCCCAGCGCGGGTGGGAGAAATGGGTGGTCCGGGTCAGAGGTTGGGAGAAACGCAGCGAGCGAAGGCGTAGAAATTGGCAATGAAGGAAAAGGAGGGGATGATCAGCAGCGAGAGGTAAGAACATTTGGACTTGACAGGGCGGGGAGAAATAAGGTAAAATTGGAGGACTACCTATTAGGGCTACTCTTGCAAAATCCCACATTAAGCGAGCATGTTTGTGGTATAATAAACGATGGTGACTTTGCTGGGACAGACACGCGAGAGTTGTACCGCATTCTCAACTCAGTGTATCAACGTGGTTCTTCCCCCTTATCTCAACCCTGGGAAACAATTGTGCCTGCCGCGTTGCAGGAAACAGTAGGACGTGTACGCAAGTGTGTTGAGGCGCTGTCATTCACTGAAAATGTGCGCTTAGTCAAAGATATTAAGCAGTGCGCAATCCGCCTAAAGCGGGCACGTTTGTTACAATCCGAAACCGAATTACGTTACCTCTTAAAAGAGGCTAAAGAAGTGGGGGATGTGGCAACTGAACGGTTGCTATATCAACAGGTTATGGTCGTGACGCGGCAGTTATTCACTATAAACTCGGCCATGCGCTTGCACGGGTAAAACCGGTGGCATTGTATTGCCAAAAAAGCTTTGTAGGGCGTGTGTGAAATCATCTTATTACTGAATTTGGACCAGGAGACAGGATCGATCGTTTTTATTCGTTTATCCTAGCGCCTGTTTTCTGAAGGGGGATGCTCAGAATGGTAAATCAAGAACAAGAGGTGCTTGATATCGTTGGCAATGACCGTGTCGATATCAACACGGGCCCGCTGAGGGAGATGTTTGTAATGGAGGCGTTTGATGAAAGGGTAACCTTAGGCGCGCAGGATGCTGTGTTCGATAGTAACGATATTGGCAGTCATACTCACGCGACGGCAGGGGAGAGTTTTACGACCTCCGTTGAAGTCCCTGGGTCTTTTGACTTGTTTAAATTACAGGACGAAGAAACTATGGATGCCTTGGACCCAACCAAAGAGCCACCCGTAGACTGGGAGCCGGGACCGGAAGATGTAGAGGTTGCCCAGAATAAATGGGATGATGGCTTCGGAATCGTAGTTGCGGACCTTGAGAGCAGCCTGGATGATCCTGTACGCATGTACTTGCGCGAGATCGGGCGCGTGCCTCTGCTTTCTGCGGAAGAAGAGGTCCGTCTGGCTCAGCGTATGGAGCGTGGCCGGGCTGAGTTGCTCAAACCCGCGACGAGCCGAAACTATCGCATTGTCGAAGACGGTGAAGAGGGTCAGCGTCGTTTGACAGAGGCGAACTTGCGCCTGGTTGTGAGCGTGGCGAAAAAATATATTGGCCGTGGCATGAGCCTGCTGGACCTGATCCAGGAGGGGAATATCGGCTTGATTCGTGCTGTGGAGAAGTTCGATTACACCAAGGGCTATAAGTTCAGTACGTATGCCACCTGGTGGATTCGTCAGGCGATCACGCGCGCGATCGCCGACCAGGCTCGCACCATTCGTATCCCGGTGCATATGGTCGAGACGATCAACCGCCTGATCCGCATTAGCCGCCGCTTGCTACAAGATCTGGGACGCGAACCCACATCCGAGGAGATCGCCGCTCAGATGGAGATTACTCCAGAAAAGGTGCGCGAGATCATCAAGGTCAGCCAGGAGCCGGTGAGCCTGGAGACGCCGATCGGTGAGGAAGAGGATAGCCACCTGGGCGACTTTATCGAGGATCACACCGCGCTGGCCCCGGCTGACGCGGCCAGCCACCAACTGCTGAAAGAGCAGGTGGAGGATGTGATGGACAGCCTGACTGAACGTGAGCGCAAGGTACTGCAACTGCGCTTTGGTCTGGATGATGGTCGCAGTCGCACGCTGGAGGAAGTGGGCAAAGAGTTCCACGTAACTCGCGAACGCATCCGTCAGATTGAGGCCAAGGCCCTGCGCAAACTGCGCCACCCAAGCCGCAGCCGCAAGCTCAAGGATTACCTGGATTAAGAATTGTACAAAAAATGGAGGACCGGCAATGCCGGTCCTCCATTTTTTGTACAATTCTTAATCCAAAAAATCACAGCAAAACCTCTTGACCGTTCCCATCCCGAACACGGTAGTTAAGCTCTTCTGCTCCGATGATACTCTGGGGGCAGCCCCACGGGAAAATAGGTCGTCGCCGTTTCACCCGCCCATTCGGGCGGTTTTTGTATTTCCAGAAAAATGTAGCGAAAAAGGCACAAACGGTGAAGCCGTTTGTGCCTTTTTCGCTACATTTTTCTGGAAATAGTGAGAGAAGGAGGAATGCCCGCGGGAGGAGTCGAACCTCTAACCGTCGCATTAAGAGTGCGCTGCTCTGCCATTGAGCTACACGGGCTTGACTGATGGCGTTAGTATAACACAGTGTACTTGAGGATGCAACACCCTCGATCCCCCAATTTTTGGCGCGCAAGCACAGCCCTTTCCGGTTTATCCCGCCTCAGCTTGTACCAGATGTCCTATGTCCTTGTTTTTGGTAGACTGCTGATGCTAATATATAAACAAAGGTTTGATAAATTTTTGTTTATATGAGAGAAGCGTGAATATGTGATGGATGAATGGAAAGATCTCAAGATGGCGGTAAAGGCTCTGGCCGGGGTGACACGCCTCTCGATGGTCTATCACCTGGCGAAGCAGAAAGAGATCACTGTGACAGATCTGACGGAGATACTAGGTTTGAGCCAGCCTTTGGTCTCGTGGCACCTGCGCAAGTTAAAACGCGCGGGCCTGGCCGAGACGCGGCGCGTTGGTCGCCAGGTTTACTGTTCACTCAACACTGACTACTTTCATTTCTGCCTGCGACGCCTGGAGCACCTGGCTGATCCCACCGCGTTCATTGAAACTCTGCCGGTGGGTGCTGCGTTGATCGAGGCTGAGATGAGTTCTGAAAGTTGAACGCGGCCTCGCAGCCAGGGCAGAACAGCACAGACATTGCTTTTTAAAGATCTTCCCCAACGCAGATGACGCAGTGCTATTTTAAACTGCTTTAAGCTTGAAACTTAACACAAGCATGGTAAGCTTTTTTCAAAAGGGGTGGATGGAGCGATGTGGAACAGGGAGGCGGAGGTAGAGGTGGGTACGCGGAGATGAAAGTCCGCTGGTATAAAGAATGTCTAAGGAAGAGAGCGCTACATTTGTACGCGCAGCGAAATGGACGAGATTTCCCGTCTAGAAAGAACAGCATGATTACGAATACTGGTCATAAAACGGATGACATCCTGGCGAGTAATGCGACAATTGGTACAGCTATGTTAGAGAAGCGGCGTCAGATGACGCAGCAGCAGGCGTATCACGCGGGCAAGCTGGGGCGAGCGGATTTACATATGCATAGTACGTATAGTGATGGGATTGGCACCATTCAGCAAGTTTTGAATTATGCCCAGGAGCGCACCAATTTGGATGTGATCGCGCTGACCGACCACGATGTGATCGAAGGGTCACTGCGAGCGCGTGATCTCTGGGCGAAAGGCAAGTATCGTTTTGACTTTATCGTTGGGGAAGAGGTAAGTACCAAATCTGGACATTTGCTGGCGCTGTTTATCGAAAAGCGCATTCCCCCGCATTTAAGCATGGAGGAGAGCATTGACCTGATCCACGCCCAGGGCGGTCTGGCGGTAGTTGCTCATCCTTTGAATCAGATTTTCCGTCACAGTTGTCCGCGCCGTGTGCTGGACCGCATCAAGGCTTCAGAAAGCGTCTGGCTGGATGGCATTGAGACATGGAATGCCAGTTTCTGCGGCATTTACGCAAACCGGGTGGCTATGCAGAGCAATCGCGAGCAGTATGGCTGGCCGGAGTTGGGCAACAGCGACGCGCATACCCTGAGCGCCATTGGTAGTGGCTGCACCTGGTTCGCTGGTCAGACCGCGTTGGAGGTGCGCGGAGCCATTGAAAAGGGAGAAACCGCGCCGGGAGGTCGCATGTGGGGTATGCATGATTACCTGCGCCTGGCGGGGCATCACCTGGGCAAACAGAGTCAGCGCGTGGTGAATATCGAGCGAATGGCTCGCGAACGACGCGGGCGGCGCGAGCGGGTTGCCTGAAAAAGCATTGTTTAGCGCGAGTTTATGGAGACGCCCTTCGTCTCAGCCAGGAAGACGCGAAAAACTGGCTCGCACCTTGAACATTTTCGCGTGCTTGTTTTATGGATAAAGTGTGATACAATAGAGCCATGTTTAGCAGACTTATACAGCAGAGTGCCCGCCAGTTTGTAGCTGCAATTGTGCGGCCACTGGCCCGGCTGGGGATTAACCCAAATGTGGTGACTATCCTGGGATTGCTCTTAAGCATTGTGACCGCGCTGGTCATCGCGTCTGGACATATTCGCGCTGGGGGCGCGCTCGTACTGTTTGCTGGCATTTTCGACATGTTAGATGGGGCTATGGCTCGCGTCAGCAATGCTGCCACTACCTTTGGCGCGTTTCTGGATTCTACGCTCGATCGCTATTCCGAAAGTATCATCCTGGGAGGCTTGCTCTTCTACGCTTTACAGCGTCCGGGCTTGCACGAGGCTTTGTGGCCCTGGGCCAATGAGCAGCAGTGGATGATCGTTTTAGTTTTCGTGGCTGCGGTCGGTTCGTTGATGGTCAGTTACGCGAAAGCGCGTGCCGAGGGTCTGGGGCTGGAATGCAAGACTGGACTGCTGGCTCGCCCTGAACGTGTCAACGAGCCAGTCATTGAAAAGCAGTACCGCGAAGTCCTTCTCTGCTGATGGATTGGCGCTAGAAGCGGATAGAAATGTGTCAGATCGGCTGCGGTCGGTCGAGATGAACGAGCATCGAGACTCGTCTGCCAACCCTGTATCTACCAGTTTGCCGCCGTTGACTGGTAGCGTACAACACGACTAGAAACCAACGGCATAGATGGGAAACCGGACGGATCGTAGTAGCGTAAAAATAGCCTGTCCGAGAATACTGAGAAGGCGGCGATGGAAGCCGCCGGGTATGCACAACGCGGATCGGTGGGAAGCTTCTGGTCCAAGCGGACGAATGAAAAGCGTGATTGAGCCTTCTAATCCAAGCAGGCAAAAGGACAGCTCCTTTCAGATCGAGCAAAAAGAACAGCGCTCTAGCTGTTAGCTCGATCTGGATAAGGGACAGTAATCAAGCTGTTCGCCTGCGCGGAGTACAAAGCTAATTTGTCCGCGCGGAGTAGAGATGGTGTGCGAAGGTATTGTGCGAGATGAAGAAAAGAGAGCCTGTCCTTCTAGCCTCCAACCGAACACCCGTTGCGAAAGCATAAGACGATGCGCGAGTCTTCGATACTCGCCTGAGACATCTTCAATTGAATATTCTCTCTGGCTCAAGGGCAATAGCCTGATGGCATGTGCCTGCGCTCCGGTCCGTTCGTTTTGAGACTGGAGACCTTAGTGATAACAGAAAATACTCATTCAGAGAATAACGACTGGCAAAAGCCAGGCGGAGAGCAGTCGTCTGCTTCCGAAACGTCCGATCAGTCTTTAACAGAGGGTGCTCCTCCCAATGCTGGGGAACAATCCTCAGACGTGGAAGCGCTCGCGCAAGAAACTCTATCCGCAACGGCTGCCACAGACGCAATGTCCACTGCGGGCGAAGGCCAGAATGAGCCATTTGCTGCTCTGGCCTCTGATGATCAGAAGGCGCAGCCTGATGCGTCTGCACAGACTACTACGACGTCTGATGTTGAGCAGTCTGTCCCGTTAGATGACGCTACTCCTTCTAATGACGAGGCGATTCGCCCGTTTACTGATTTTATTGAGGAGTTCCGCCAGACCGAGGAGCGTTTTAGCGCGCTCCTGCATGAGTCAGAAACTTCTGCCACAACTTTTACTCCTGGTAGCGAACTGATCCAGGAACCAGTTGTTCTTGCCGAGATTTCCGCCGAGGATCTCGCGCAAGTGATCGACACGGTGCAGACAGAGACAGATCGGCTATCAACCAATCCCTTTGAGGCGACCAGCTCTACTCTGACGCCACCCACGCCGTCAACTGAGCGCCCGGTCTCTCCTTTGCTGCGTCCGGCAACTCGCCTGCGTTCCCCTCGTTATGGCAGGCATAGAGTAGAAGAACCTACCAGACCTGCGGAACAGCCGAAATCCCTGACAGAGCAGCCCGCCGAAGAGACTCCAGCGTCTACGGAGCCTCAGGTAGAGGAACAGCCCGCTCGCCCTGCCCGCCGCTATCGTTTTGATCGGCCCGCAGCTACGGCAAGCGCGAGTTTATCCACTGCCAAAGTTTCTACTCCAGCTACGCCAGCACGTGGCGCTGAGATAAAAGAGAAGCGAGGCGCTCAGAAGGAGCAGAATGTGAGCACTGAACCCGCAACTGCCCGTGCGGGATCTGGAGCCAGCGGAGTTGTGCTCCCTGAAACGCCTGCGCCAAAAACAACGAGTCAGGAAGCCGCTGCTGCCAGTACCGAGGTGAACGTGCCAGCAGCACCAGCGTCTGAGCGCCGCCGCCGAGGCAACCACGATCGTCAGCGCGAGAAAGAGCAGGCTGCTGCAACTGTAGCGGCACCGCTTGCGCAAGCTCCAGAGCCTGTCGCGCCAGTGGTTGAGCCAACGACGGCCTCTGAATCTGAGATCCCGGTCGAGGATTTGCCGCCGCTGGAATACGCTGATTTGCAAGCGGCGAATTCCCGTCGGCGTCGGCGTCGGCGCATTGGAGGCGTTAGTACTCCTGCGGTTGTCAATGGCGCGATCTCGCCCAAAGTGACGCAGCCTGAGCTTCCGGTTCCCACGCCGCCTACATCCGCGCCTGCACCGGTTCTGCCGAAAATCGCGCACGCGCCGCAGAGCCAGAGCGCGAATGTGCAGCCAGGATACAATATCGTCTCCGGGTATACGGTAAGCCAGATGAATCAGGGCAACGATGCTGCCGGGCCGTTTATGGGGCCTGAGCCATCGGCTGCTCGCGGCAGTACGTTTGGCTCGACGAACCAGTTGCGACATGTGCGTAACGAGGCTTTGAGAAGCACGCCTGCCCATCCCGTGAAACATGGGGAAGGCCCGACGATGTCTCCGGCCTCGGTCAACCACCTGGGGAATGTCGTTGCGCAAGCTATTCAGACGCAGACCGATCGTATGGCGGCGGAGCTGCGGCGTGCCAATCAGGTGCCAACTAACGTGTCGGTTTCCTTGCCGCCGTTCCCTTCGACCGAGCGCGTGGGTGTGTTCGTGGATGTCGCGAACCTGCTCTACTCAGCGCGTACCCTGCGTATGACCATTGACTTTGGCAAACTGCTCGACTTCTTGCGTGGCAATCGCCGCCTGGTGCGCGCGCAGGCTTACTGTCCCACCAGCCCGCAGCCGGGCGATGATCAGATGTTCTTGCAGGCAGTCAAGGGTCTGGGCTATCGTATCACGACCAAGAACTATAAGACCTTCTCCAGTGGGGCCAAAAAGGCGGACCTGGACCTGGATCTATGCATGGACGTGGTACGCCTGGTAGATGGCAGGGCAGTGGACTGTGTTGTACTGGTCAGCGGCGATAGCGACTTTATGCCGATGCTGGATTACTGCTCGGATCACGGCGTACGCGTCGAGATAGCCGCCTTCGATGAGTCGATGTCGGCGACCCTGCGCCAGGCCTGCGATCTCTTTGTAAACCTCTCCATGCTGGAAGAGATTCGCGCATAACTTTAAGAAACTGGTAGAGGGGTTAAACGAGCTGCGCTCGTTTAACCCCTCTACCAGTTTCTTAAAGTTTAGTTTTTTCCTATTTGTTGTGTTTTTCTGTGACTAAAGGCTCTTTTGAGTCGTATATAAATAAGCGCAATGCAATTTCCCATTAAATCACTGTTTGGAGGAGCATGCCTGTTCGTGTCTCGCGTGTTATACTTGAAGTTAAGAGAAAGCACGAGTATTCTCCATCCCTGGCGTTATTTAGAATGAGGCTATGAGTTTTTTCCCGACCGCCTCAGGTTTCGCGAGACATGTGACATTTTTATTGTGCCATGGTAAAGCAGTCGGCGATAATGTGTGTTCGCGCGGCTGGGTGGCAAGTTATTTCATGAAAGGAAGCTTCGATGCGAAGATTGAGTGGCATGGCCTATGTCGTTACCTTTATGGCCGTGTTTTCGCTCTTGTTGAGTGCCTGCGGCAACTCTCCGAGCACAACAGGGGGTGGAAGTACCCCCACTGCCAAGGCTTCTGTCACAGTTGCTCTGGTGACGGATATTGGCGGTTTGAATGATGGAGGTTTTAACCAGTTATCATATGCGGGCTATACTAAAGCCCAGAAACAGTATGGTTTTACACCCGAAGTGATTCAGACCACGTCCCAGAACGACTATGTGCAGAACCTGACTACGGCAGCCGAGAAGGCTGACATGGTGATCGCGGTTGGTTTCTTGATGCAGACCCCGCTGGATCGCGTAGCCAAGCAGTTCCCCACCAAGAAATTTGCCATCGTGGACGGCTGCGCGGTGCCTGATCCCAACACTGGCAATTGCGAGAACCTACCCAACGTAGCGCAACTCTTCTTTAAAGAGCAGGAGGCTGGCTGCCTGGTGGGTGCCATGGCCGGTCAGATGGAACTGGACGGCAAATCCAAGGCTCCGAAGCTGCTGGGGCACAACACCATTAGCGCGGTAGGGGGCCTGCCGATTCCTCCGGTGACCCGCTATATCGCCGGTTATAAATATTGCGCTCAGAAGGTTGATCCAAAAGTCAGCGTCGTGGTCGGCTACTCGAACGACTTCACCGATCCCGCCAAGTGTAAAGCCGTGGCCGATAGCCAGATCACCGACAACATGGCGGATATCATCTTCCAGGTTGCTGGTGGCTGCGGCATTGGCGCGCTGGACGCGGCCACTGATAAGAACGTGTACAGCATTGGCGTTGACGCGGACCAGAGCAAAGACTCGTCTGGCAAAGCTCGCCCAAGCGTGATTAGTAGCGCTGAGAAACGGGTGGATACGGCTGTGTACGACATCATCAATGATGGCGAGACTGGCCAGTACGCGAGCTTCGTGGCCAATCCGTACAAATTCGACCTACAGCGTGACGGCGTTGGTTTCGCGACCCCCAGCTCCGACGTGCCAGCGGATGCTGCGCAGACTGCCAATAGCTACGCGAGCATGATCAAAGCCGGGACACTCACTCCACCTGCGAATATTCCGTAAAAAGAAGCTGCGCAGTTTATGGCAGAGTTGGTAGGAAAAACGTCATCTTGGTAAAGGGTGGAGTTCATGCTTCTGGCATGGACTCCATCTCTTTTTCTAGCCTTTCTGGAGGCTTGTTTTTATTCTCGCGCTAATGTTATGATAGGGAAGCTGTTCCTGTACCAAATTATCCCAATCCAGCCAGGGGGATCACGGCTTCGCGATGCGCAAGAGAGGAGCTACTCCGGCTGGCAGACATGACATTGGCGGCGAAGCCGTCTCCTGACATAGGGGGTTAATTACTATGGCTATGCCAACTCTCCCGCGTGAAACGTCTCAGGCTGGGCCTCCGGCAGCGCGTTTCCAGCCCTGGTTGCGCAAATATGCCTCCGCGGTGGCTCGTCCATTTTTTGCTGTCGTTCTGGCAATCCTGATCGGCGGCATCGTTATTCTCTTCACCTCCCCTGGCTCGATCGGCGATCGCTTTGGTACGGTGACCAGCGCCTACTCAGCGCTCTGGACCGGCTCTTTTGGCAGTTGGTTCAGCCTTTCCAATACCCTCATCAAAGTGACCCCACTGATTTTTGCCAGTCTCTCGGTCGCGATCAGTTTCCGCGCCGGGCTGTTTAATATTGGCGCGGCTGGTCAGATCGTGATAGGCGCGATGGCCGCGGATATCGTGGCGCTGAAGTTTCACGCGTGGCCCGGCTGGGCGCTGATCCCCGCGATGTTGCTGGCGAGTATCGTCGCAGGCGCCATCTGGGGCGCGATTGTGGGCTTTTTGAAAGCCTGGCGCGGTGCCCATGAAGTGGTGACTACGATTATGCTCAACTGGGTCGCTTTCTATGTCACCGACTACCTGATCGATGGACCCTTTACCTCGCCTGGCGGCTCTAATCAGACTAATTCACTCCCAACTCAGGCGCAGTTGCCAGCTATTGTGACCGTCTATAATCAAACACTTGGTCACTTTCTCCCCCATCTCGATCCTGTTCAATACGCTGTCGATGTCAGTCTGTTTCTGGCTTTACTAGCTCTGGTGGTCTACTGGTTTATCAGCAAGCGCACAGCCTTTGGCTACGAAATACGCGTGCTGGGTGAGAATCCGAAGGCCGCAGTCTACGCGGGCATTCCTGCTAAACGCAATATCCTGCTGGTCATGGCGATCGCGGGCGCGTTTGCTGGCCTGGGCGGCGCGGTGCATCTGATGGGTCAGTTCCCCTATCAAATGATTGCGACGACCTCGCGTATCGATCAAACTGGATTTGATGCGATCGGGGCTTCGCTGTTGGGTATGAATACCGCCGTTGGCGTGCTGTTTGGTTCGCTGCTCTTTGGTGGCTTGCGCGCGGCCAGTCCGTTGGTGCAGGTGTCGGGCATCTCCGGCGATATTGTGCTCATTCTGGAGGCCCTGGTGCTTTTCTGTATCGCTTCCGAGTTTCTCCCCGCGTTGCGGCGTGTTCTACCGAACTGGCTGCGTTTTACGCCACGGCAGACTCGACCTGAGCCAGCGCGAGCCACAGCGACAGATCTGGCAACCTTGCCTGTTGATCCGCTTACACCGGTTCCTATCGACCCGCTTACGCCAGTTCCTGTGGATGTGAGGGTGGTTCAACCGCTTGAAGAGAATGCTGGTGGCGATGGTGCCAGCCTGAAGGGAGAATGAGTATGTTGCTTCACGCATTGCTCCAGGTGCTGATTTCCAGCAATACCTGGCAGAATGCCCTACAGTTCGCCGCGCTACTGCTCTTGCCCGCGCTAGGCGGCGTGATTTCTGAACGCAGCGGTGTGGTAAATATCGCGATGGAAGGCATGATGCTCGTGGGCGCGTACGCTGGCGTGATTATTACGGTAACGACCCATGATGTCTGGCTTGGCCTATTGGGAGCAATTCTCTGCGGTGGACTGATTTCGCTGATCCACGCGATTGTCTCCATCAATTTCAAGGCCAACCAGATTATTAGCGGCATCGCGATCAATATTATCGCGCTCGGCCTGACGAACTATCTGTTATTTGTCCAGACGCCAAATGCCCAGGGCTTTCAGCAATTGGCGGCCAATTTGCGCTTGCCTGCGCTCTCCTGGGGACCTCTGGCCACGATTCCTTTTGTTGGCCCGGTGCTTTTCCAGCAGAATATCATTTTCTACGCTGCTATTGTGATTCTGCTTGGTATCCAGTTCTTACTCTTCCGCACTAATCTCGGGCTGCGCATTCGCGCGGTTGGTGAGCATCCCCAGGCGGCGGATACTGCGGGCGTCAATGTGCGACTCGTGCGCTACTGCTGCGTGGTGGGTAGCGGCTTGCTTTCGGGCATGGCTGGCGCGTTTCTTTCGCTCGGCATTGTCGGTATTTTCAACTCTAATATGACCGATGGGCGCGGCTTTATTGCCCTGGCGGCGATGATTTTCGGGAAGTATGCCCCGCTGGGAACAGCGGGTGCGTGCCTGGTCTTTGGTCTGGGCGAGGCTCTCTCTTATAGTGCTCCTCTCCAACAGGCCGGACTCAACTCCAATCTGATCGGTACTATCCCCTACCTGTTGACGCTGGTTGCCCTGGTTGGTTTTGTGGGCCGCACTATTGCCCCCGCTGCCGATGGCATCCCCTATGAGCCGGGATCGGAATAGAGAGAGAAGAGGGTAATCATGCAAGAACGTACAGTCCTGGCAGAGGCAGAAACGCAGATTTCGCCGTTTGCTGTCGAGTTGAGAGATATCTGTAAGGGGTGGCCCGGTGTCGTGGCCAACGACCACGTAAATCTCCAGGTGCGCAAAGGCGAGATCCACGCCCTGGTGGGTGAGAACGGCGCGGGCAAAAGCACGCTGATGAATATCCTTTACGGTTTATTGCGGCAAGATAGCGGAGAAATTCTCATTAATGGCAAGCCTGCCCAGATCAGTGGCCCGCGCGACGCAATCCGCCTGGGTATCGGCATGGTTCACCAGCACTTTATGCTCATTCCGCCGCTGACGGTGACTGAGAACGTTGTGCTGGGCAGCGAACCCGGTGGTCTCTCCTCGGCTTTCAAGGCGAAAGAAGCCCGCGCGCAGATTAACGATCTGAGCAAAAAATATGGCCTGCCCATTAACCCGGATACGAAAATCGAGAAACTTTCGGTCGGTTTGCAGCAGCGCGTCGAGATTCTCAAGGTGCTCTATCGCCATGCTGACATTCTGATTATGGACGAGCCAACTGGCGTACTCACGCCCCAGGAAATCTTCGAACTGTTCGCTGTGCTGCGCGGCCTGGTGGCTCAGGGCAAAACGATCATCTTTATTACACATAAACTGCGCGAGGTTCTGGAACTCTCCGACAACATTACGGTCCTGCGCCGTGGCAAAAATGCTGGACAGCTCGTTACCCGCGAGACTAATCAGGCGGAAATCGCGCGCATGATGGTTGGGCGCGAGGTGCTGCTGCGCGTGAACAAGACGCCAGCGCGACCCGGTCCGGTGGTACTGCATGTTGAGAATATCAGCGCGCAGTCCAATCGTGGCCTGGAGGCGTTGCACGATGTCAGCCTCGATGTGCGCGCGGGCGAGATCCTGGGTATTGCTGGCGTGGAGGGTAATGGCCAATCAGAACTGGTCGAGGCTGTGACCGGCATGCGCAAAGTGACCAGCGGAAAAATGAAGCTCACCCAGGTTGCGGATGGTCAGGCGGGCAAAGAGACAAATATCACTGGCATGAACGCCAGCGATGAGCGTCAGGTCGGTATAGCGCACATCCCAGAGGACCGGCGCGAGAGCGGCCTGGTGCTGCACGATTCGCTTGCCGATAACATGATTCTGGGACGTCAGCACTGGCCGCAATTCTCCAGAGGCGGTTTTATGCTCTCGTTCAGCAAGATCACAAGCTGGGCGAAGAAACTGGTCGCGGAATACGATGTGCGTACTGCCTCAGTTGAGTCCACGGCGCACTCGCTTTCGGGTGGCAATCAGCAGAAGCTGATTATTGCGCGCGAGTTCTCCTCGGACCCCATGCTGCTGGTGGCCTCGCAGCCAACACGCGGCGTGGATATCGGTGCTATCGAATTTATTCACCGCCGCATTATCGAGCAGCGCGACGCTGGTAAGGCTGTACTCCTCGTCTCGGCGGAACTTGATGAGATTCGTTCGCTCTCGGACCGCATCGCGGTGATGTATGAGGGGCAGATTGTGGGCGTCGTTGATCCGAGCGCGACCGAGGAGGAGCTGGGTATCCTGATGACAGGCGGTCACCTGGAGAAATAAGTTTAATTCAGGAAAAGCAGATGGGCTAAACGGCTGCAGCCGTTTAGCCCATCTGCTTTTCCTGAATTAAACTTTCAAACCGAGCACAGCGGCCAGGCGCAGCAGCTCGGCACCTGTGTTGAGATCGTGGTTGGCGATCACGTCCTCGGCTGCCTGCTGGAGGAGCATGAGCGCTTCTGGCGTGTTCAGATCGTTCTCCATCGCGGCAGTGAAACGCCCATGGAGTAGTTTGTCCTCTCCGCTGGTGGCATCCCCGACCAGCGAGCGAACCTGCTGGAATTGCTCGACCATGCCGGTTGCGAATGCGAGGTCAGCCGGGAAGCACTCCCAGGGATAGCGGTAGTGGTGGCTGAGCAGCGTGACGCGGATGGCGTCGGCGCTGTAATCCTTGAGCAGATTACTGACGAGGGTCAGATTGCCGAGCGACTTGCTCATCTTCTCGCCGTCCTGGTGAACCATGCCAGCGTGCAGCCAGAAGCGCGAAAACGGAGCTTTGCCAGAGAAGTGCTCGGATTGCGCGATCTCGCAAGTATGGTGGGGGAAAGCCAGGTCGGCGCCGCCGCCATGAATATCGATTTGTGGCCCCAGGTAGCGCAAGGCCATTGCACTACACTCGATATGCCAGCCGGGACGTCCAGGTCCCCAGGGACTTTCCCAGGCTGGTTCCCCCGGTGCCTGGGCCTGCCAGAGCACAAAGTCCAGGGGATCGCGTTTGCGCGTATCTTTGGGAAAGTTGCCGCGTTCGTTGGCAATCTTGAGCATCGCGTCATAATCGTTCAAGCCGATTGCGCGCGCCATCTGGCCAAATTCTGGATCACTTTTCACACTAAAGAAGACGCAGCCTTCGCTCTCGTAGGCGTAGCCCTGCTCGACCAGGCCCGCAACGATCTCGATAATCTGCGGTATCTGCTCGGTCGCTTTGGCGTAGACATCCGGGCGGCGTACGTTCAGCGCGTCCATATCGTTCAGGAAGCGCGCCGTCTCACGTTTGCCCAGGTCATCCCAGGCCATGCCCAGTTCACGCGATTTGCGGAGAACATCGTCGTCGATATCCGTAACATTCTGCACATACTTGACGGTGTGGCCGCGTGCGGTTAAATAGCGGATGAGTGCGTCGAACGAGACATAGAGGAAAGCGTGGCCCAGGTGGGTCGTGTCGTAGGGCGTAATCCCGCAGACGTAGACGCGTACCGTATTATCAATAGGCACAAAATCTTCCAGGGATTGGGTCAGGGTATTAAAGAGTTTCATTTTGGATGTTCTCCCGATCATCATTGATTGACTTGTTTGTATGTATGCTCTCCAATGAGAAGCGCAGGTGGATGCGAAATATCAAGTTTCGTTCTCAGAGTACTGCGAAAGCCCAAACAGGCGAACCGCGTTGGCTGTGGTGACCTGTGCAATCTCCTCCAACGTCATGCCGCGAATCTCGGCGAGCCTTTCGGCGGTCGTTTTCACGAAAAGCGGTTCGTTGCGCCTGGCGCGCAAGGGTTTCGGTACTAGATAGGGGCTATCGGTTTCGACCAGGATACGCGCTAAGGGAGCGAGGCGAGCGACTTCCGGCAGCTCGTTGCCCTGGCGGGTGAGCGGACCGGCGAAAGAGAGCAGGAAGCCCTCAAATTCCAGGCATTCTTCAGCCTGGGCCACGGTGCCAGAAAAGCAGTGGAAGACACCGCGCAGACCCTGACCGTGGGCGCGCAAAAGCTCCACCACATCCTCGTGTGAGTCGCGCACATGGATAATGCAGGGCAGATCGCACTCGCGGGCCAGGCGCAGGTGAGCGCAGAATACCTCGCGCTGCGTCTCGCGAGGCGAGAGCATGCGAAAATAATCCAGGCCGAACTCGCCAATGGCCACCACTTCCGGCTCCCGCGCCATCGCGCGATACTGCTCTTCTACCTCATCTGTATACGTCGTCGCCTCGTGGGGATGTGTGCCCACGCCCGCGAAGATCGCGCCAGGATATGCCTTGGCCAGAGCCAGAGCAGCCTGGCTGGAGGCCAGATCGCAACCCGGATCGATGATCCGCTTGACTCCACCAGCAAAGGCAGCCTGAATGACGGCTGCGCGGTCGAAATCGAAACGGGAGGTGTCGACGTGGGCATGGCTATCAACGAGCAAGGCAGGTATCCTTTCCAACACAATATATTGAGGCGAAGGGTGTTGGCACAGAGGTACCTTCTCCTCGCTTTACTTCCTAAAGTATAGCCTCAGAGAAAGTGGAGTGTCAAACTTCCTACCCCATCTGTAATTTCTAAAAATCTCCTCTTGACAAACATAAGTTCTAAGTATATGATATGGTCAATTTTGGAACGAAATTACCAAATTGGAGGAAACCGTTATGGCTGCATCACAGACTCGGAAAGGATCGCCCAGTCGCGGTGTCGATTATGAGATCGCGGAAGAGGAAGAGTACTATGTTACGCGCCCGCATACCAGTGTACGTCGTTACAGGCAGCCGGTGCAGTGGGACACATTGAACGATTACGCGCCTGAGCAGGCGGCGTTTGTGCAGCGCCGCCGGGCGAGCAGTATAGCGCCCAGCGGCAATGGTATAGCGTCGCGGGCAATTGATGAGCCGCAGGCCGCGCAACGGCATCGTCACAGGCGCGCTCCCTGGCTGGCGATTATGTTGGGCATGGCGGCGATGCTGGTGCTGGTTGTTGGTTCGAGCTATTTTGTCTCCTGGTGGCAGCTTCACCAGAACGACTCAACCTATGGCCGACCCCGCACTTACCAGGCCCTCACACTTTATCTTTATGAACTTGAACAGCCATGTCATCGTCATCGAGTTTCCCGGTGGCGATACAGCCCACGCCATGATCTACACTGGCCCGACCCTGTTTGGCGACGGCAGCGACCTGATTCCGGTGACCGGCGAATTCCGCGATGTGAATGGGGATGGTCGGCTCGACATGATCGTACATATGCAGGATCAAACAATTGTTTTTATCAATGATGGCACAAAATTCAGCCCACTCCAACCAGGAGAACATGTTAGCCTATAGTCATGAACCCCGGCTTGAAAGCGCGGGGCTTGCAGGGGAGCTAACCACTCTCTTGGAGGCACTGCATTTTCAAGTCTCACATGAGCAGACTCAGCTCTTCGGAGCTACGTTCGGAGCGAAATTAGGTACGTCAGAATGCGAGGCCAGTTCTGACTTCTACGGTGCAGTATTAAAAGAGAAAGAGGGTTTACTCGGTGTATTGCACGTTAAACCGTTCCTGAACATTGTCAAGGCCACCTTTACCCGTTTCGGCGGAGGCTCTGAAAGGAGCAAGGAAGCGATGTCCAACGTATTCGTCGTTGATGCCTCCCGAAACCTTGCAGATCCAGGGGGTTATTCCCTTGCTCATCACGGCATATGGGCATGGGTGCCGCCAAATGTGTCTGATGAATGCCTTGGGTTTTCCCCGAACCAAGCCGAAGACCAAGCACTTCACGCATGGTTTCCGCACAGGAGATATCGTGTCTGCCCGTATCCCCGACCACTTGAACAATCCAGGGATACATGTAGGTCGGATGGCAGCCAAGGCCAATGGAGCCTTTACGATCACCACCAGGAAAGGAACCGTCACTGATGTCGGAAAAAGATATTGTCGGAAAATTCAGCGAGCCGATGGGTATGGATACATCCAAGGGTCGGCGCAAGCGTCCGACGGTCATTCCTCTCCGGCCTGAAGGCTCGGGGTCCCCTGACCGCGATTATATATGAGTCATCCCTAATTTTTCTGAAACCCTTCCCTCGCCAGGAGAGGGAAAAGGAGTGAAAGCCGGAAAGAAGGGGCTAGGCAAAACGGATCTC
>WNFI01229703.1_pt1 | contig 24950 bp, 22 predicted proteins | sample 5400471 | NCBI WGS metagenome assembly WNFI01 (sample SAMN13153348, study PRJNA577476) | soil metagenome | isolation source: 100 cm saprolite on Douglas fir-dominated hillslope | place: USA:California | collected 2013-09-17 | reverse complement strand
GCGGCCTTGAAGGCCTCGAAGTACAGGTCGGGCATGGATCAGCGGCCGTCGATGTAGCACTGGAGCTGCTCGATGAGGAACTGCTTGTCATCGAGCATCAGCCGGATCACGTCGCGCATCGAGATGATACCGGCCACGCGTCCGCCGTCGTCGACCAGCAGATGCCGGGTGACGTTGTCGCGCATCAGGTCGGAACACTCCTGCTCGCTCGCCGACTTGGAGATGGTGGGCAGGTCGGTGCGCATCACCTGCCCGATCGGCGTCTCCGGCGACGAGCCGCGCGCGACCACGCGAGTGGCGAGATCGCGCTCGGTGACGATGCCCACCATGCGGTCGCCCTTGCGCACCGCCACGGCGCCGATGCGGCGCTCCTCCATCAGCCGCGCCGCCTCCCGGCAGGGCGCGGACTCGTCGAGCGCAATCACTTCCCGCGTGACGTGCTTGTCGATGCTGGCCATGACGGGTGCCCTCGCTGCTGACCTAGCGTCGACGAGTAAAGGCACTTTCCGCGGCCGTTGAAAAGCCCTCGCGCCCGCCGCGCTGCGCTGCTACGGAGATCAAGGTGGATCTCGAGGCGCACCTGGGGAAGCTGTCGGCGCTGCTGGAGCTGGAGCGCGCGGCCGAGGTGGCCCGCTTCGCCGAGGCGGGTGCGCGGCTCTCGCTGCAGGAGCGCGACGCGCGCGGCCTCGCGATCGCGCAGGTTGAGCCGGTGGAGGAGGGCGCGCTCTCCGGCCGCGACCTGGTGACGTACGCACGCCCCGGCGGCGCGGAGCTCGGCGGCGCGCAGATCGGCAGCGGAAGCGTGGTGCGCGTGGTGCCGCGGCGACCGGGCGAGCAGCCCCCCGACGCGCCGTCCGGCGTGGTTGCGCGCCGCAGCCGCGCGCAGCTCGCGCTGGTGTTCGACCTGCCGCCTCCGGAGTGGGCGGTCTCGGGGCGCGTGGCGCTCGAGCTCTGCCCGTCGCCGGTCGCGCACGAGCGGCTTGCGGGCGCTGTCCGCCGCCTGCGCCAGGACGATCACGGGAAGCGCTGGCACGGCCCGCTCGCCGGCGCACCGTTGCGCTGGGAGGAGCGGCACGAGCAGGACCCGGACGACGGGCAGGCGCTCAACCGCGAGCAGCGCCAGGCGCTCGCGCTCGCCGAGTCGGCCCGCGATCTGGCCCTCGTGCACGGACCGCCCGGAACCGGCAAGACCACCGTGCTGGTCGAGCTCATCCGGCGCGCGGCGGCGCGAGGAGACGACATCCTGGTCAGCGCGCCCTCCAACCTCGCAGTCGACAACCTGGCCGAGCGGCTGGTCCTTGCGGGCGTGCCGGCGTTGCGGCTCGGCCACCCCGCGCGGGTGCTGCCGGCGGTGCTCGAGCACACGCTCGACGAACGCGTGCGCGGGCACGAGCAGGCGCGGCTGGCGCGCGAGCTCGTCGGCGAGGCGTTGCGGCTGCGGGCGCGGGCGCGCAAGCGGAAGACGCGCCGCGGGCCGGGCCGCTTTTCCGAGGCGCGCGGGGACGAGCGCGAGGCGGGGCGGCTCTTCGCCGAGGCGCGGCGGCTCGAGGACCGCGCCGAGGCCGACGTGCTCGATCGGGCACGGGTCGTCTGTGCCACGCTCTCGGGGCTCGGCGGCGGTGTTCTCGGGTCCCGCCGCTTCGCCCTCGCGGTGGTGGACGAGGCGACGCAGGCGGTGGAGCCCGCCGCCTTCCTCGCGTTGCTGCGGGCGGAGCGGGCGGCGCTCGCGGGCGATCATCTGCAGCTTCCGCCCACCGTCCTCTCGGCCGAGGCGCAGGCGGGCGGGCTCGCCGTCTCGCTGTTCGAGCGGCTGATGGCGCTGCCACAGCCGCTCTCGGTCACGCTGGCCGAACAGTACCGGATGAACGAGCAGATCATGCGCTTCCCCTCCGACGCGCTCTACGGAGGCAGGCTCCGCGCGCACCCCGCGGTGGCGCAGCACCACCTCGACGGAGCGCCGCTGGAGCTCGTCGACACGGCTGGGCGCGGATTCGAGGAGGAGACGCCGCCCGGCTCGGACTCGAAGCGCAACCCCGGCGAGGCCGAGCTGGCCGAGGCCGAGGTCGCGCGCCTGCTCGGCCTCGGCGTTCCGGCGGCGGAGGTGGCGGTGATCGCGCCCTACGATGCGCAGGTCTCGCTGCTGCGGGGGCGGCTGGCCTTGCAGGTGGCGCAGGGCCTGGAGGTGGACACGGTGGACGGGTTCCAGGGCCGGGAGAAGGAGGCGGTGGTGCTCTCGCTGGTGCGCTCGAATGCCGAGGGCGACCTGGGGTTCCTCGCCGACATCCGGCGCATGAACGTGGCGCTGACGCGGGCGCGCAAGAAGCTGGTGGTGATCGGCGATGGCGCGACGGTTGCTCGGCATCCCTTCTACGAAGCCTTCTTGCAGTACGCCCAGCGCATCGGCGCGTGGCGCTCCGCCTGGGACCGCTGACCCAGCTAGGGCACGCCCTGGCCCTGCAGGCCGTACTTGCGGATCTTGTCGATCAGCGTGACGCGGCTGGTTCCCAGGCGCCGCGCCGCCTCGCTCTGGTTGCCCCGCGAGGCGGTGAGCGCGCGCGCGATCACGCTGCGCTCGAAGGCCTCCACCTGCTCGCGCAGCGAGAGCGGCCCCCCGGGTGGCGAGGCCGCTTCGTCGACGCCGGCGCTGGCCGCTGTAGCGATGGCCGGCGGGTCCGCGGCGGATTCGAGCAGCGCGTCCGCGCCGATCGCTCCGCCGGGGCTCAGGGCGACCAGCCGCGCCACCGCGTTCTCCAGCTCCCGCACGTTGCCGGGCCAGTCGCCGCGGGCCAGCCGGGCGACCAGATCGGGCGAGAGCTGCACCTCGCTCTGGCCGAAGCGCTCGGCGTAGCGGCGCGCGAATTCCGCCGCCAACGCCGGGATGTCCTCTTTCCGCTCGCGCAGCGCGGGCACCCGCAGCTCGACCACCGCCAGCCGGTAGTAGAGGTCCTCGCGGAACCTGCCCGCACGCGCGTCGGCGAGTAGATCGCGGTTGGTGGCGGCGACGATGCGCACGTCCACCTTCTCCACCCGGCCGGAGCCGACCGGCTGGATCTCGCCCTCCTGCAGCGCCCGCAACAGCTTGGCCTGAACTCCGAGCGACAGCTCACCCACTTCGTCGAGCACCAGCGTACCGCCGTCCGCCTCGGCGAAGAACCCGCGCCGCGCAGCGGCCGCGCCGGTGAAGGCGCCGCGCGCGTGGCCGAACAGCTCCGCCTCGGCCAGCTCGCCGGGGATGGCCGCGCAGTTGAAGCGCACCAGCGGCCGCGCGGCGCGCCTGCTCTGCGCGTGCAGCAGCGTGGCGATCAGCTCCTTGCCGGTGCCGGTCTCGCCGGTCACCAGCACGGTGATGTCCTTGGCGGCGATGCGGGCCACCGCATCCAGCACCCGCCGCATCGCCGCCGACTCGCCGACGATGCGCTGGCCGATCGCCTTCTCGGCCGCGAAGAGCCTGTTCTGCACGCGCAGCCGCCGCGCCTCGAGCGCGCGCTCCACGGTGACCGACATCTCGTCGATGTCGAAGGGCTTGGTGGCGTAGTCGTAGGCGCCGCCCTTCATCGCCCGCACCGCCACCTTCTCCGAGCCGTGGGCGGTGAGCAGCACCACCGGCAAGGACTCGTCGCGTTCGCGGATCGCCTGCAGGAGCTGCAGCCCGTCCATCGACGGCATGGAGAGGTCAGTGATCACCGCCTCGACGCCCTCGAGCAGTCCCAGCGCCTCAGCGCCCGAGTGCGCCAACACCGGCTCGTGGCCGCGCTCGGTCAGGACCTCCTGGAGCGTGAAGAGGAGTGAGGGCTCGTCGTCAACCAGCAGGACTCTGGACACTCGGTTCCCTCTGAACGCCCAGGCAGGTGCGGGGCACCGTCGCGATGGCGGTGGTCCCCTTGCCCGGAGCACTCTCGTAGCGCAGCTCGCCGCCGTGCTGGACGAAGGCCGCCCTCGCGAGCGTGACGCCCAGGCCCGTGCCCGCCGAACGCGTGGTGAAGAAGGGCGTGCCGACCCGGACGAGCACCTCGTGCGGCATCCCGCGCCCCGTGTCGCGCACCTCGATCAGGGCGCCGTGCTGCGATTCGCGGACCTCGACCGCAACCTCGCCGCCTGGCGGCGTCGCCTCCAGCGCGTTGGCGACAAGGTTGAGCATCGCCTCCTTGAGCCTGCGCGGGTCGCCATGCACGGTGGCGTCGCCGCTCGCTCGCGTGGTCACGCCGGCGCTTTGCGAGCGGGCCTCCAGCACCGCCAGCACCTCGCCCGCGAGCTTGCCCAGCTCGACCGCCTGCGGCTCCAGCTCCTCCAGCGGGCGGGAGAAGCTGAGGTAGTCGTGCAGGATCGACTCCATGCGCGTGACCTCGCTCTCCACCACCGCCAGCCGCGCGCCCTCGCGCCCGTCGCCGCGCGCGAGCTGGCCGCGCGCCATGAGCTGCACCAAGCCCTTGATCGCCGCCAGCGGGTTCTTCAGCTCGTGCGCCACCTTGGCGCCGATCTGCTCCAGGCTGCGAGCGCGCGCGAACGCGGCGCAGGCCATCTCCTCGCGGGTGCGCTGGAGCTGCAGGTCGCTGGATCGGTATGCCTCCATCAGCGCGGTCAAGCTCAGCCAGAGGATCGTCAGCGAGAAAGCGATGGTGGTCGCCGAGAGCAGCATCGCCCACGGCTGGGGCACTTGAGGTCCGCGCACCGAGGCCGGCAAGAGCGCGAGCGCCAGCGTTCCCAGACCGATGGTCAGGGCGGAGAGGCGCGCCTCGCGGCCGGCGCCGAACATGGTGAGCGTGCCGACCATCGGCGTCAGGTAGCCGACCAGCAGGGGGCTTGCGAGGCCGCCGGTGAGCGCGTAGCAAGCGGTCATCCCCGCCGTCATCATCACCTGCATGGGCGGCAATGCGCGGTTGGTGAGCTGCCCGCGCTGGGCGCAGACCCCGATGGCGCGCTGGTGGCAAAGAAAGACGGCGAAGGTGAAGGCGACCGCCGCCACCCGCCAGGCTGGATACCCGCTCAGGTAGAGCTGCGCCGTGACGGCGGCGTCGTAGGCGAGCATCGCGGACAGCTTGAGGTTCAGGTAGCGCTTCTGCGCCCACACGAACGTGCGCAGGTTGCCACGCGCGGGCAGATAGGGGAGGGGGCCCACGGAGCTTGGCTCCGCAATCTTCGTGCCGTCGGGGTCGGGGGGCATCATGGCGGCGCATCATCGCCAGCGACGCCCATGAGCGCAAATCGGGCGCCGCGGACGCCTCCCTCTGTCAACTGCTCCGACAGCCGGCGTGTCGGCGGAGCAGCAGCGGCGTGGGTTGCAGCACACTGGGGCTGTCCGGGGGGGAGTCAGCACCGCCCGCTGGAACACGATGCCCCTGATGTCTTAGCTTTGCGCCATGTCCACCCGGAGCAAGGAGGCGGGGCGGGCCGCAAAGGCGGCGAAGCCTCCTGCGCGCAGCGCGCGACTCCCCCAGGAGGCCGGTCCCGCCCTGCGCGAGTACGAAGCGAAGCGGGATTTCGCCGTCACGCCGGAGCCCGCCTCTTTGGCTACACCGCGCGCGCAGGACGCACTCTCGTTCGTCGTGCACAAGCACGACGCTACCCGGCTGCATTACGACCTCCGCCTCGAGATCGACGGCGCGCTCGCTTCCTGGTCGGTCCCAAAGGGGCCGAACTACGATCCCGCCGTCCGCCGCCTGGCTGTGCAGACGGAGGACCACCCCCTCGAGTACGGCGCGTTCGAAGGCCGCATCCCCGACGGCGAGTACGGCGCCGGCGACTCCCTGCTCTGGGATCGGGGCACCTGGGACACGGTCCCTCCGGGGCAGGGGAGCGCGATGCGGCGGAAGGGCCACCTCCACTTCCGGCTGGAGGGCGAGAAGCTGCGCGGCGAATGGCACCTCATCCGCACGACCGGGCCGCGCGGCGAACGCCACGCGATGGGGGAGGAGGCCGCCCAGGGGACCAAGTCCCAGTGGCTGCTGTTCAAGGCCAAGGACGGAAAGGAAGACCCGAGGTACGACGTCGTCGAGGCCCGCCCCGAGTCGGTGCTGAGCGGCCGCGTGGCCACGCGCGGGCCGGAGCGCAAAGGCGAGCTGCGCGCACCGCGGCCGTCTCCTTCGACGCTCCTCGAAGGCGCGCTGCCGCCCATGCTGGCGACGCTGGTCTCTTCGCCGCCTCCCGACGAAGCCGCCTGGCTGGCCGAGCAGAAGATCGACGGGTACCGCGCCCTCTGCGCGCTCTCCTCCGGCCGGGTGGCGATGATCACCCGCAACGGGCTCGACCTGACCGCGCGTTTTCCGGCGGTCGCCAGGGCGCTCTCGCGGGTGGTGGTGGGCGACGCGATCCTCGACGGCGAGATCGCCGCGCTCGACGCCCACGGCGTGCCGCGCTTCGAGCTCCTCCAGCAGGGCGCGGCGGAGGCCGTGTTCCATGCTTTCGACGTGATGCGACTCGACGGCAAGGACTTGCGCTCGCGGCCGCTTTCCGAGCGGCGCGACCTGCTCCGCAGCCTGCTCTCCAACGCCCCTCCGCCGCTGCGCGTGACCGAGGAGCTGCCGGCGCCGTTCGGCGAGGCGCTCGCGCAGGCGGAGGCGCACGGCCTGGAGGGGCTGGTACTCAAGCTGCGCGACAGCCGGTACGAGAACGGCCGCTCGCGCTCGTGGCTCAAGCTCAAGGCCCAAAAGGCGCAGGAGCTGGCCGTGGTCGGATACCTACCCGGCGAAGGGGGCGCGGCGGGCGGCGTCGGCGCGCTGCTGCTCGCCGTGGCCGAGTCGGGCGGGCTCCGCTTCGCGGGCAAGGTGGGGACCGGGTTCTCGGCGAAGCAGCGGCGCGAGCTGAAGGACGAGCTCGACCGCGATAGAGTCGATGCCCCGCGCGCGACGGAGGCGCCGCGGATGCGCGGCGGCGTCTGGGTCGAGCCGCGGCTGGTCGCGCAGGTCCGTTTCACCGCGTGGACTGCGGACGGCAAGCTGCGCCACCCGGCGTTCCAGGGCCTGCGCACGGACAAGGCGCCGCTCGAGTGCGTGCGCGAGAAGGCCGCGCCGCCGCCGCGGGGTTCCGAGGCAGTGACGCCCAGCTCGGAAGCGAAATCGGGGCGGCGGGCCACGCCGACGCGGCCAGCGGCCGCGCCCGCTCCCGAGAGCGTCGCGCTGACGCATCCGGAGCGCGTGCTGTACCCGCGGGACGGGATCGCGAAGCAGGACCTCGCCGACTATTTTGCGAAGGTCGCGGCGCCGCTGCTGCGCGCGCTCTCTGGCCGTCCGCTGGCGCTGGTCCACTGGAACGAGGGCATCGATCGCCCAAGCTGGTTCCACCAGGACATGGGGGCAGGCGAGCGCGGGCGCGCCGAGCCGTGGATGCACCTCGTGGCCACGCCCGCCCTCGGCCGCGACGGCAAGGCGGGCAAGCTGGTGCGGCACCTGGTCGCCGACTCGCCAGGGGCGCTGCGCTGGCTTGCGCAGCGCTCCGCGCTGGAGCTGCACTGCTGGCAATCGCGCGAGGGCAGCCTGGGCTCGCCGGACTGGGTGGTGTTCGACCTCGATCCTGCGGAGGGACGCGACATCGAGCAGGCGATCCCCGTCGCGCAGGTCCTGCAGGGGATGTTCGAGCATCTCGGCCTCCCCTCGGTCCCCAAGACGACGGGCAAGCGCGGGTTGCACCTGTTGGTACCGCTCGCCCCGGGGCACACGTACGACGATGCGCAGTCCTTCGCGCTGCGCGTCGCGCAGACGGTGGCGCAGCAGCTACCCGAGGTCACGCTCGAGCGCAGCCGCGCGCGGCGCGGCGGACGGCTGTATCTCGACTGCCTGCAGAACGCGCAGGGCAAGACCATCGTCGCCCCGTACTCGCCTCGTGGCGTCGACGGCGCGCCCGTCTCGGCGCCGCTGCGCTGGAGCGAGGTGCGGCCCGGCCTCGACCCTCGCGCTTTCAACCTGCGCACGATGCCTGGGAGGCTCGAGCAGGTGGGGGATCTCTTCGCGCCCGCGCTGGAGCGCGGCGTCCGGCTCCCCCGGTTTCGCTGAAGCTGCATCCAGCACCCCGCGGGTTGTTTTGCGGCCCCCTCGCGTCCCGCGTACGTTAAACTCGGGCGATGGAAGACGTACCGATTCCGGCGTTCCGCTCCGTCCCGCGCACCGGCGTCATCTACGTGACCAGCGAGGCAGCGCGGCGCGGCTATCGGACGGGCGACGCATCGTGGTGCAACCTGGGACAGGGCCAACCCGAGACCGGCACGCTGCCGGGCGCGCCGCCGCGCGTGCACCAGATCCCCATCGAGGTGGACGACCAGGAGTACGCCCCGGTGCCGGGCATCCTGGAGCTGCGCGAGGCGGTGGCGGCCCTCTACAATCGGCTCTATCGCAAGGGAATGCCGTCGCAGTACACCGCCGACAACGTCGCCATCTCCGGCGGCGGGCGCGCGTCCCTCACCCGCGCCGCCGCCTCGCTGGGCCACGTCAACCTCGGCCACTTCCTTCCCGACTACACCGCCTACGAGGAGCTGCTCGACATCTTCCGCGCCTTCACCGCCATCCCCATCCTCCTCGAAGGCGACCGGGGATACGCTTTCACCAGCGAGGACCTCCGCAAGGAGGTGGCCGGCCGCGGACTTTCGGCTCTCTTGCTCTCCAACCCCTGCAATCCCACCGGGAAGTTGGTGCAGGGAGAGGAGCTGCAGCGCTGGGTGAAGACCGCGCGCGAGATGGAGTGCTCGCTGCTGATCGACGAGTTCTACTCGCACTACATCTGGTCGGGTCGGCCCGACCAGCTCCCGGTGGAGAGCGCGGCCCGCTATGTCGAGGACGTCAACCGCGATCCGGTGGTGCTCTTCGACGGGCTGACCAAGAACTGGCGTTACCCCGGCTGGCGCACCACCTGGACGGTCGGGCCGCGGCAGGTGATCGACGCGGTGGCGAGCGCGGGCTCCTTCCTCGACGGCGGCGGCAGCAAGCCGCTGCAGCGCGCCGCCATCTCGCTGCTCTCCGAGGCGCACGTTGCCGCCGAGACCACCGCGCTGCACGAGGCCTTCAGCAGGAAGCGGCAGCGGCTCCTCGCCGGCCTGGAGCGCATCGGCATCCACGCCGACCGGCCGCCCGACGGCACCTTCTACGTCTGGGGCAACCTCTCGGGCCTGCCGCCGCCGCTCAACGACGGCATGGCGTTCTTCCGCGCGGCGCTGGAGAGGAAGGTCATCACCGTCCCCGGCGAGTTCTTCGACGTGAACCCCGGCAAGCGCCGCAGCCACCGCCTCTCACGGTTCCGCGGCTACGTCCGCTTTTCCTTTGGCCCGCCCCTCGCGCAGCTCGAGGAAGCGCTCGTCCGGCTCCAGGAGATGGTCTCGGAGGCGGCAAAGATAGCCTGAGCGGCTTCAGCCGGGTGTTGAAGACCCCTCCCGTGCCAGCCGCGCGATGGGCTTCAACACCCTGCTAAGTTAAAGTTAGGCGCACGGTTCTTTCGAGACGTTGACGTCACCCGTTGACGTCACGTCAACGTCCGCGGTCCGCGGCTAATGCGAAGACCATTTGATCTGGGCCTCCGCCGCCGGAGGCGGCGCGGCCGGAAGCCCGGCGAACGGACTCCGCGTTAACGGGGAGCCACCGGGTGCAGCGGCTCCTGGCCCAGCAGCACTCGCGCTGCCTCGGCCATCGCAGTTTCGGCCATCGCGCGGCGTGCCGCCACCGTGGCGCTGCCCAGGTGGGGCACCAACACCACATCGTCGCGCGGGATCAGGGCGGGGTGGACCTTGGGCTCGTGCTCGAAGACGTCGAGGCCCGCGCCGCCCAGATGACCCGAGGCGAGCGCCGCCGCCAGCGCCGCCTCGTCCACCAGCGGCCCCCGCGCGGTGTTGATGAGCAGCGCGCCGCGCTTCATCCGCGCAAGATGTGCGGCGGAGAAGGCATGGCGGGTGCTCGCGTTGAGCGGGGCGTGGAGCGAGATCGCGTCGGCCTGCGCCAGCATCTCGTCGAAGGACAGCTCGCTGACCTTGGTCTGCAGATCCGCCGGGATGCGCGGCGCCGAGGGTGCGGAGGTCCCCTCGCGGCGGGACCAGGCGACGCGCATACCGAAGCCGAGCGCGCGCCGAGCCACGGCTTGCCCGATGCGGCCGAACCCGAAGATGCCGAGCAGCGCCCCGCGCAGCTCGAGGCCCAGGAGCATCGTCGGCGCCCAGCCGGTGAAGCGGCCTTCGCGGATCATCCGCTCGCCCTCGCGCAGCCGGCGCGCGACCGCGAGCAGGAGCGCGAAGGCCATGTCGGCGGTGGCGTCGGTGAGCACGTCGGGGGTGTTGGTCGCACGCACGCCGCGAGCTCGACACGCGCGCAGGTCGATGTTGTCGACGCCGACGGCATGGTTTGCGACCACCCGCAGGCGCGGCGCGCGGGCGAGCAGCTCCTCATCGATACGGTCGCTGAGCGTGGCGACGATGGCATCGGCGCTCGCCGCGCGTGCCAGCAGATCGGCGCGGGGCATCGGGTCGTCGGAGTCGTGGAGCTCGACCCCGCAGCCCTCGCCCAGCCGGGCGCGCAAGAAGGGCAGAGGGTCGACTGAGAGCCTCCGCGTGACCAGGACACAGAGAGCGGCAGGGGCCGTCATCGGGAGGAGAGCCTAGACCATTTTGCGGACCCGTGGAACGTGGGGCCGGTTCAGCGCGGCGCGCCAGAGGCGGGCGGCGCCCAGCGGACCTCGCGGTTCGCGCGCGCGGCCTTGTCCCCCAGTGCGGTCAGGAACGAGCGCGCCACTCCGGTGCGGTGCTGCCAGCCCGGCTCCGCGGCCGCCTGAGGCCCGGCGCCGCCGGGCCGGGGCAGGAGCGCGTTGGCGAGCCCGAGCAGCCGCACGGTGGTGCCCGGCAGCAGGCCGTGGAACAGGCGCAGCAGCTTGGCGGGCAGGCCGAGCGTGAGGAACGACTGCCCGCGCGCGCAGGCGGCGAGGATCCTGCGCGCCGCGCGCCGTCCGTCCATCGAGAGCAAGGGTAGGCTGCTCGCGACAGAGAACCAGGCCGCCTCGCGCTCGCGTTGCCCCTTGAACAGCGCGTTGACGAATGAGCCAGTGCGCATCAACCCAGGCACCACGGTGGTCACCCGGACCCCGTCGCGCGCCGTCTCGGCCGCGAGGCCCTCGGAGAAGCCCAGCGCCGCGAACTTCGCCGCGCTGTAGGGCAGCAGGTGTGGCACCGCCACCGCGCCGCCGATGGAGGTGACGTTGACGACGCGGCCGGCGCGCCGGGCGCGCATCTGCGGCAGCGCCGCCAGCGTGGTGTGCACCATGCCCCAGAAGTTCACCGCCTGCGCCTGCTCGAAGTCGGCGAGCGACATCTGCGCGAGAGGCGCGACCTGGATGATGCCAGCGTTGTTGATCAGGACGTCGATGCGGTCGTAGCGCGCGATCACTTCGCGGATCAGGCGGTCGGCGTGAACCGGGTCGGAGACGTCGGCGGCGTAGGCCTCGGCGTCGCCGCCGCCCTCGCGCAGTTCCGCGCGCGCGGCCTGCAGCTCGTCCGCGTCGCGGGCGTTGATGACCACCCGCGCGCCCCGACGCGACAGCTCGCGCGCGAGCAGGATGCCCAGGCCACGCGAGCCCCCGGTGATGACCACCACCCGGCCGCGGAAGGAGAAGCGCGGGACCAGGCGGCCCAGCAGAACTGCGGCGCCAGCCGCGGCCGCACCGGCCAGGATCGCGAATGCGAATCCTGCCCCGTGTGCGCGCAGCGCACGCGCCGCCGCTGTTCGTCCCCGCATTGATTCCTCCCGCCCGCCCAGCTGGCGGGCGCGGCCAGTGCAAGGTCGCCATCGCGCTGCCGCGCCGCAAAAACGCAGGGGGGCAGGCGGCCTGCGGAGCGGCAGTCAGCGCGCCTGGGCGGCGAGCAGGGTGAGCACTTCCTCGCGGCGCGGCAGGCCCGGCTGCGCGCCGAGCCGGGTGGTCGCGAGCGCAGCGGCGGCGCTACCGAACAGCGCCGCCTGCGACAGCGTCTCTCCGCGCGCCAGGCAGACCGCGAGCGCGGCGCAGAAAGCGTCGCCCGCGCCGGTCGCGTCGACGCGCGCGACCTCGAAGCGCGGCAGCCACAGCTCGGTGCCGGGGCCCAGCGCGAGGTCTCCGTGCTCGCCGGCCTGTACCACCGCATGGCGCGCGCCGGCGGCGAGCAGCGCCTTCGCCCCGCCTCGACGATGGCCTCGAGCGGCGCGCCGGTCTGCACCAGGAGCACGCTCGCGCGCCCGATCGCCTCGGCCGCGGCGGCGACGTCGGCCGCGGACAGCCGGGCGTTCGCCCCTGCAGCGGAGAGGATCTGCTTCTCGCCGCCGTTCCCAACCTGGCAGAGCGCAACGCCGGTCGGGGCCTCCGCGTCGCGGACCACCCACCTCTCGTCGACGCCTTCGGCGCGCAGGGTGGCGAGGACGGTGTGTCCGCGCCGATCCGTGCCGACGCGCGCGATCAGGGCCACGGCTGCGCCGAGCCGCGCCGCCGCGACCGCCTGGTTGGCGCCCTTGCCTCCCGGGCCTTCGTGGAAGACGTCGCCGCCGACCGACATGCCCGGCTTGGGGAGCCGCGGCCCGAGGACCAGGTAGTCGAGGTTGGCCTTGCCAACCACTGCGACGTCGAGATGGCCCAGGACGCCGCTCATCGGCGGCAGGACCGGGACACTAGAGAACGCCGAGGATGTCCTCGGCGAAGGTCTTCGGGGTCACCTTGGGGAAGGCGTGCCGGATCTTCCCGTCCGGACTGATGACGTAGGCGATCCGCTTTGCCGTGCCCGCGTTCGCGTCCTCGGCGGCGCCGTAGGCGACGCCCAGGGTGCGCTTGGTGTCGCTGAGCAGCGGAAAGCCAAAACCGTACTTCTCCGCGAACTTCCGGTTGTCCTCGACCGCGTCGAACGACGCGCCGAGCACCGCCGCGTTCTTCGCCTCGATGTCGCGGGCTCTATCCCGGAGCCCGATGCCTTCCTGGGTTCAGCCGGGGGTGTCGGCCTTCGGGTAGAACCAGAGGACGACGGTCTTGCCCTTGAAGTCGCCGAGCCTCAGCGTCCGGCCGTCGTGTGCAGGGAGGCTGAACTCCGGCGCGGCATCGCCTGGCTTGAGCATTGGCATGCGCGCGGTCTAGCAAAGGTCCGGCTTACCGTAAAGCCCGCGGAACGTTACCATGCGCGCATGGCCGGTCCCCTCACGCTGCTCGACGGCGCGGTCGGCACCGAGCTGGCCCGCCGCGGGGTGGATGCGCGCGGGCCGCTCTTCGGCGCGCAGGCGCTCCTCGACCCGCGCGGCCGGGCCCTGCTCGGCGAGATCCACCGCGAGTACCTGAGCGCGGGCGCGGGGGTGATCACCGCCGCGACGTTTCGTACCAACCTGCGCGCCGTCCTGGGGAGCGGCGTTTCCGGCGCCCGTTTCCCCGCGCTGGCCGAGGCGGCGGTGCGCGTTGCGCTCGAGGCGGCGGCCGGCAGGGCCCGCGTCGCGGGATCGGTCGCGCCGGTGGCCGACTGCTACCGCCCGGCGCTCTCGCCCCCTCGTTCGGTGGCGCTGCGCGAACACGGCGAGACCGCCCGCGCGCTCGCAGGTGCCGGCTGCGATCTGCTGCTGGTCGAGACCGTCTGCGCCGCCGAGGAGGGACTCGCGGCGGTGGAGGCCTGCGCAGCCACCGGGCTCGAGGTCTGGGTGGCCGCGATGGCGGCGCCCCCCGCCTCCGGGCGCGGAGCCCCCAGCTCCTCGGATGCCTCCGGCCTCGGCGCGCCGGTGCTGCTCGACGGCGGCGACCTCGCCGCCTTCTTCCGCCGCGCCCGCGACGCCGGCGCGCGCGCTGCGCTGATCAACTGCACGCCGTGCGACGGGATCGACTTCGCGCTGCCCGCCGCGGCGGGATCCGGTCTTGCCTGGGGTGCCTACGCGCACATGGGCGAGATCGACCCGGCACTGGCGTGGCCGGCGTCGCCCGTCCTCGCACCCGAGGCGTACCGGGCGCGCGCGGCGGCGTGGATCGCGGGTGGCGCGACCCTCGTGGGAGGCTGCTGCGGAACCACGCCCGCCCACATCCGCGCTCTGGCGCGGCTTGCGGACGGTCCGCAGCCAACGTAGCCTTCGCGCGCCGCACAACTTTCACTTCCGCGCCGTTTGCCGGGTCCACCCGTGCAGGAGGGTCGCATGCCGGCCACACGCCATAGCACCGCCGCCGCCGCAGCCATCGTCGCGCTCGCCGCCGCCGCCTTCGCGCAGGACAAGGCGCAGGAGCAGGGGACCGATCGGGGCGCGATGACGGCCACGCTGGTCGAGGGGCCCGCCGCGGCGACGCCGCGCGCCGGGGCGGGGCAGCCGCTTGCCGAGGGCGCCGTGCTTCACGAAGGCGACGTGGTGGAGACGGGCGCGGGCGGGCGAGTCGAGATTTCGCTCGCCACCGGGACGGTGCTGCGCATCGGCGAAAGCTCCCGCGTGGAGCTGCGCGAAGCCGCGCCAGGGGGCGGCGCCTTCCGCGCCCGGCTCGCCCTGGGGAACCTCTGGGCCAAGGTGCACAAGCTTCTCGCGGGCGAGCGGTTCGAGGTGGAGACCGAGAACGCGGTCGCCGGCGTGCGCGGCACCGAGTTCCGCGTCGAGGCGGGGGGCACAGGCAAGGAAGACCTGGTGCGCGTCTACGAAGGCGCGGTCGTCTGCCAGGGGCATGGCGGCGCCTGGTCGGAGCGGCTGGAGCCGAACCGCGAGCTGCGGCTCGCCCGCGGCAAGGCGGAGGGCAAGCCCGCGGCGTTCGACCCGGCGAGCGATGCGAAGCACCCGTTCATGAGCTGGGTGCGCGCGCGGCATGCGGTCCAGCAGGGCCAGGGGACGGGCGCCAGACCTTTGCACAAGGGCGAGGAGCCCACGCTGTCTCCACGCGAGCGCAGGAAGGACGACCGCAAGGACGAGAAGCCGAAGGATCGGAAGCTGAAGGAGCTGGAACCGCGCGGCGACGCCGACCAGAAGCACCGCGGCCGTCACCTCTAGGGGACGTCGCGGTTGCGCCGCGCGCGGCCGCGGTGCATACGGGCTGACCATGGCCGATGCGGGCTGGGTCCAGGCGCTGCAGGAACGGCGGGCGGAGAGGGTGCGCTCCATGCGCGATCCCCAGCGCAGCCCGTACGCGGCGGTCGCGCGCAGCGACTTCTCCGGCGAAGCGCCGCTCCGGTTCGGCAGCGCGCCAGACTGCGACGTCCGGCTCGACGCGGCAAGCGCGCACCACGTGAAGGTCCGGGTAGCGGGCGGCTCGTTCCAGGTCGACGCCGAGGACGCGGCCGCAAGCTTTCGCATCCTCGGCGCGGACAGCGTCGGCGACGGCGGGCTGCGCTCCGCCCGCGTTGCGCCGGGGGCGCTCATCGAGATCTCCCGCTATACGCTGCGGCTGTCGCACCAGAACTTTCCCGGCGTGCTGGTGCTCGATCCGCAGAGCCCGCGGCTCGCCTCGGGGCCCCCGCCCCGGTGGTTTGCTCCCGATCCGGCCTTCCGCGTCGCCGCGCACCTCGCGCGCGATCCCGCTCCGCGCGAAGAGGTGGTGCTCTCCACCCGCGGCAACAAGCGGCGCGCCCTCCGCGTCGGCGCCTTCGTGCTGGAGCTGCAAGGGGCACGGCTGCGGCTCGCCGCGCTCCGGCTGCTCGAGCCCGGGATCGGCGAGGCGGCGCTGTCCATCTTCTTCCGCGACAGGACCGCCGGCGAGGAGACTTACCCGGTGGGCCGCTATCTCGAACCCGAGCCCGTTCCGGGGGCCGGGGACGAGTACGTGCTGGACTTCAACGAGGCCTACAACCCGACGTGCGCGTTCTCGCCGCTGTACAACTGCCCCATCCCGCCGCGCGAGAACGCGATCCCGCTGCCCGTGCGGGCCGGCGAGATGCATCCCCACGCGCACGACGACTGACGGCGCAGGGCCAGCCCCGCGCGGAGGAGCGATTGCTTGCACGACACGCGGATCGCGGCCCTCGCACTGCTGGCGGTGCTCGCCTGTGCCCGGGCCCCCGCCAGATCCGGCGGCGGGACGGCGGGAGCCGAGGAGATCTTCTCAGCCGCGGAGCTGCAGCGGCGCGGCGCCGCGCCGGTGCGGGCGCTGCTCGCCTCGGGCGACCCGCGGCTGCGGATCCGGGCTGCGCTCGCCTGCGGCCGGGTGGCGGACCGCGACGCGGTGCCGGGCCTGGCGGCGCTCCTCGGCGATCCGCAGGCCAGCGGCACGGCGGCTTGGGCGTTGGGACGCATCGACGAGGGCGAGCGGGCGCTCGTCGCCTGCCTCTCGGCGGGCTGCCCGGCGGCAACCGAGGCGGCGCGCGCGCTGGGCGGCCGGCCGCCGACCTCGGCGGCGATCGCCGCGCTCGCGGGAGCGCTCGCGGCGACGGACGCGGTGGCCGCCGAAGCGGGGACCGCGCTGGGGATCCTCGCCCGCGGCGGCAAGGAGGCTGCGCTCTCCGTCGGTGAGACCGCGCGCGGGGCGCTCGAGGCCGCGCTGGTCCGTCCTTCGATCGAGGTCCGCGTGGCGGCGGTCTACGCCCTGGGCCGCATCCCCGCCGTGGGCTCCGACGCGGCAACCTCGGGGCTGGCGGCGGCGCTGCGCGATCCGGACGCGCGCCTGCGCGCACTCGCCGCGCGAGCGTGGGGCCACGGCGGGCGGTCGGCCGCGTTGCTCTCGCCGCTGCTCGCCGATCCCGACTGGCGCGTGCGCGTGGAGGCGGCGCGCGCGCTGGCGCACGCCGAGGGCGGGGCGATGGCGATCCGCGCCGCGCTTCCACCGGCAGCGGCGGCCGTTGCGGGGCGGGCGGTGGCCGATGCGAGGTTTGCGCACGTGCTGGTGGCGCTGCTCGAGTCGGCTGCGCCGGCCGGCGTCGCCGCGCGGGATCTGCCCGCGCCGTCCACGCTCGAGGCGCCCACCAGCGCCTCCATCGTCGCCGTCCGCTGCGCGGCCGCCGCCGCGCGCGATCGCGCGACGGGCAGCGTGCGCGAAACCCCTGCCTGCGGCGCCGGCCTGGAACCGGAGTGGCACACCCGCAGGCGAACCGGCCAGCTCGCCGCCGTGCTGGCCGGGACCACCGGGGCCGCAGCCGGGCCCGGGTTGCGCGATGCCGCGCTGGCTGCGCTCGGCGATCCGGACGGCCGCGTCCGCGCCGCCGCCGCGGCCGAGGCCGCGGGTGGCCTTTCGCGCGAGCTGCCCAGGCTGCTCGCGGACCCGGACCCCTACGTGGTCGCCGCCGCGGCCTCCGCGCTGGCCAAGGACCCGGGCCTCGCGCGCGGCGCGCAGGCAGACGCGCTGCGTGCCACCGCCCGCCTCGCCCCGGCGCGCGAGAAGGGCACAGGCGATCCGGCCGCCGATGCGCTCGCCGCCCTGGCCGAGCTGCTCGGGGCGGCCGCCACGCCACAGGAGGGCGCGACAGATTCCGCGCCGAGGTTGGCGCTGCTCTCGCTCTCACCTACGGCCTCGCCGTTCCTCTACCAAAACCTGGTCGCGGCGCTGCGCCGCTGGGCGGTCGCTCCCGCTGCGCAGCGGCCGCCTCCGCTGCGGGTCCCCGAGGAAGCGCTGGCCGGGATGCCCGGCAAAGGCCCCCGGCCGCGGCTGCTCTCGCTCGTGACCAGCACCGGCGAGATCCGCATCGCACTGCACGCCGCCGACGGCGAGGCGCCCCTCACCGCGGCGGCGCTAGCTGCGCTGGCGGGCCGCGGCTTCTACGACGGGCTGACCTTTCACCGGGTCGTGCCCGATTTCGTGGCACAGGGTGGCGACCCCCGCGGCGATGGCGAAGGGGGTCCCGGCTGGGCGCTCCCCGACGAGCACACGCCGCGCAGGTTCGTGCGCGGCACCCTGGGCATCGCCACCAATGGTCCCGGCACCGAATCGGGCGGGTCGCAGATCTTCCTGTGCCACTCGCCGCAGCCGCACCTCGACGGCCGCTACACGGCGGCGGGCGAGTTGGAAGCGGGCGGGGACGTGCTCGATGCGCTGCAGCCCGGCGACGAGATCTTGAGCGCCACGATCGAATAGCAACGCCCGGGCTAGATGCGGGCTAGATGGGGAAACGGGTCATCGGCGTCGGCCGGAGAACGCCCAGGCGCGCCAGGCGCGGAGCAGCTCGGGCTCGCCAGCGCGGGCGGGCAGGTTGCGCAGCGCGCGGCGCACCGCCGGCTCGCGCTCGACGGGCCGGATGGCGAGCAGCTCCACGAGGGCCGGGGTGGGCGCGGCGTGCTCGAGCCACCCCGCCGCCTCGGCAGCCGCCTTCATCCCGGCTGCGTCGCTGAGCAGCCGCGCCTCTCCGGCGCGCGCGATCGCCTCCAACGGCGGCGGCTCGCGCGGCTCGTCCGGCCCCGGATGCGCCGCCCGGGCGACGCCGGGCGGGGCCACGTCTGCGAGCTGCGGATCGAGGTAGGCGAGGTCGATGTCCCCGAGCAGGAAACGCCGCCCCCGCGCCCTCGCCTGTACGCCGACCACGCCGGTGCCGGCGAAGGGATCGAGCACCAGCTCGCCCTCTGCGCTGCTCTGCGCGATCAGCGTCCCGACGACGCCGGCCGGCTTCACTGCAGGCCCCGGGACGCCCGGCCGCGGCGCGAGCAGCACGTCGGGGATGCCCAGGTCGCGCAGCGCCCGCTTCCCCTTCTCGAAGAAGAGCACGCGCTCGCAGGCGGCGCGGTAATGGTAGCCGGTGCCTGCCCGGATCTTCGCCCCGTCGAGCGTGGTCTTCGCCCAGACCAGTTCCTTCCAGTAGACGAAGCCGCTCTCGCAGCGGCGCCCCCCGTTGGACTGCCGCCGGGCGCCGATGCCCTGCTGCTGCTTGATCACGTCGGCGGTGACCTCGTCGCAGAACAGGTAGAAGTGGCGGTCGGGCCGCAGCACGCGGAAGACCGAAGAGAGGAGCTCGGGCAGCCGCTCATCGGGGACGGTAGCGAACCAGTTGGTGGTGAGGCGGGTGGTGGTGCCGCGCGAGCGGTGTAGCTCGAGCGACTCGTACGGCGGGTCGGTGACGACCAGGTCGATCGACGCGTCGGGGAGACCGCGCAGCAGCTCGAAGGCGTCGGCGACCACCACGCGCCCCGCGGCCCCGCGCTCGAGGACGGCGTCGCAGGCGTCCCGCGTTTCCTGGGCGCGGGCCACGGGCGGCGGTGGCGCGAAGGCGGCCGCCATCCCGGCCGCGCTGGGCGCGGCCTCGGCGAAGGCCGCTAGCTCGCTTGCGCCCGGGAGCTGGGCGACCTGCAGGCGCTCCCGAGGCGCCGCCGGCGCGAGCGGCAGCGCCGCCTGCGCCGGTGCATTGCTCGACTCGTTCATGGGGCGCACCGTAGCAGCCGGGTCCGACATGGCGGAAGGCCGCGACGACGCCCGCGCCTCGGCCCGCCCCCCGGTACCTGCTCCCCGTGCGCGGATCCGGCCGCGCGCGAGGGAGGTACGGGGGGTCTGCCTACAGCGGCAGGACGGCGGCCATCGCGCTGCCGGCGAGCGCGACGAGCGCTCCGGCGGCGACGAGGCTGATGGTCTTGAAGATGCTCATGCCTGCGTACTGAGCAATTCGCGGGCCAGCATCGCGGGGGCACAGGCGATCGTCATTCCGCGGAGTTGCGTGCGGCTGCCGCGACGAATCCGATCGCAACTCTTTCGCTTCTACAGGGCACGGTCGGAATTGCTGACAGTACTGTCGCGGTGCGGACGATCTTCAGGGCCGCAGCGCTGCGGCGAGACGCCGCGCCAGCTCGTCGCGCTCGGCGTCCGAGTCGTACCCGACCCTGGGCCAGAAGAAGCCGCGCAGCCCGTCGCCCTTGCTGCGGGGGACGACGTGGATGTGCAGGTGAGGCACGCTCTGCGAGATCCGGTGGTTCACGGCCACGAACGCGCCCTGCGCGGCCAGCGCGGCCTGCTGCGCGCGGACGACGCGCTGCGCGGCCGCGAACAGCGGCTCCATCAGACTGGACGGCAGCGCGTCCAGATCGGCCACGTGCTGGCGCGGGACGACCAGGACGTGGCCCTTGAAGACCGGGCGCACGTCGAGGAACGCGCAGACCTCCGCCTCGCGCAGGACCATCGCCGCCGGCTTCTCGCCCGAGGCGATGGCGCAGAAGGAGCAACCCGGCTCAGCGGCCATCGGCCCATCGAGTTCGCATGCTCCCATCGATGCCGGGCACAGGCGCCACCGTCAAGCGTGCGCGCGCGCTTCGCGCGGCCGGTTTCCGCGACCCGCCCGTCGTGCGCGCAGGAACAGCGCGAGCCCGAACCAGAGGCCGAGCAGGAGGGTCAGCGTGAGCGCCGCCGCGCCCGCGCCCGTCTGGTCGGAGTCCGTGAGCTTGCGCACGACCACGAACATCTCGCCGGCGAATCCGAACGCGAGCGCCCCCAGCGCCAACAGGACCATCCTGCTGGCGAAGGAATGCAGACGCTCGGTGTCCTCGCCGCGCTCGGCGATGCGGTGGTACGCCGCGGGAGCCATGAGCACCGTGGCGGCCGCGCCGACGCAGGCGAGGCTCGCGAAGTGCACAACGCGCGAGAGCGGCAGCAGCTTGTCGAAGTCCTGCATCAGGAAGATGGCGAACTGGAAGCCCAGCAGCGCCTGAGCGCCGGGAAGCACCACCCGCGCCTCGATCAGGACCTGCTCGATGCGATCTTCCAGGCGGGTTTCCTCTTCGGCTTCGCTCATCCGTTCCTCATTGCGCGGAGGGGGTCTCCGCTGCAGCAGCGGGATGACGTACCAGAGCAGGATCGCGACGAGGCTGGCGGCGGTCCCCGCGGCGAGCGTGGGCAGCGGCCCGGCGATGCGCGCCCCCGCGAGCGCGAACTCGAGGCCCAGGACCAGCGCGAAGGGCAGCAGCGCGAGCTCCGTGCAGCCCTGCACGAAGCGGTGGAAGGCGGCGGTGTCGCGGCCTCGCTCGACCAGGCGGTGCCGGGCGGCCGGCGCGAGCAGCAACCCCAAGCCCCCCAGAAGCGCCGAAAACCCGGCGAGCCTCAACCACCGCTCGGCGGAGGGCAGCACGTCGAAGCGGGGTTCGAAGAATGCGCGCACCTCGAAGCCCAGCAGGACCTGCACCCCGAGCACCAGCATCCGCGTCTCGTCGAGCGCATGGCGCACCTTGGTGCGTATCATTCAGGAAGCATACGCACGTTCTCTGCCTGCCGCCCCGGCGCGCCTCGCGCACAGAAGGGGCGCCCGCGGCCGCTCCACCGCTGGCTCCCCAGGCGGCCGGACCGGAGGTCCAGCGCCCGGCGAGGGCCGACGCCCGCGGCGATGGAGAGGCAAGCGCGCTGCTGCTCGGCTTGCAGTCCTTCTCCGATGCGTCGTCAGAAGTAGTATTTGGCCGCCATCTGGTATCGGATGAGGCTGCCGCTGTTTCCGGCCAGGTCCTCGCGGCCCGCGACGCGAAACTCCCCGCCCAGGGTCAGCCTGGGGATTGGCGAGTAGAGCAGATTGACGGCTGCGCTCCCGGTTCTGCGGGTGGCGGCGCTCCCGAGGAAGTCGCCGATAGAGAACCCGGAGATGCCCGACAGGATCACGTTGGACCGCCACTCTTCGGTCCAGACGTGGCGGTAGCCCACGTAACCATTGACGACCCAAATCGATTGCAACCCGAAGGAGCTATTCACGAAGGCATCGCCAAGAGTGCTCCCCAGGGCGAGGTAGCGGCCGATGCCGCGGCCGCCGGTGAACATGAACCGAACATCGTCTTTGCCGAGAAGCGGCACGCCGAGAAGCGGCACCTTCCCGGAGACGCTTCCTCCCCACCCGAAGCTGTTTGAATCGGCGCCCCCGACCGTGTTGGCATCCCTCAATTGCCGGACAAGCCCGGCGATGGCAAAATCGCCGAATCCGGTCTTGAGGTTCAAGCGCGCGACGACGTCCGGAAGCAGGTTGTCGTCGGTCTTGGTAAAGGCAATACCGCGAAAAGGATAAACGGTGGTTTCCGGGGTTTCGAGGGCGAGCTGCACGCCGCCATAGGTATAACGCACCTGCGGCTGTCGCACGAAGATCGTACCGTCTTCGTTACCGATGAAATCGATCGTGTCGGGAAACACGTCGGCGTTCTCGAACGTGGACCAGTCCTGGCCGAACAGCCAGTGGTCGTCGAATGTAATGTAGGCACGGCGAAGCGCCGGGTTATAAGCATTGGTGGCGATCTTCGTGCCGGTGGTCGCCGAGACCGTAGGCGAGATCAGGACTGTCTGCGGAATCTGGCCGCTGATGAAGTCGATTTCGACGTACGATCCGAGCTTGTGCTCGCCGAAGTCGGTATTCGTTCCGAACCACAGGCGCGTCTCTTTGGCCGAGAAATCAAGATAGCTGTGCGGGATTACCCCGGTGGCGAAGATCGGCGTGCCGCTGGGCACATAGAAATCGCGCACGATGGTCTGCGGCACCGGGCCATCGCTGAAGCGGCTGTAGATCGTGTCGAGCTTCACATAGCCGCCGAGAGTGATTTTGGTGTTGCCGATCGTCCAGTCGAGCGCTGACGCCCCCCGGGGCACCAACAGACCGCCCAGACCAACAAGCAGGGCGGCCAACCGGCATAACGACTTGCCTGACTTCCCAGTCATCAGCTTCCGCTCCATTGTCCTCTCTCCTCGTATCCGGCCAGCCAGATTCATTCAGCGGCGTCCACGGCCGGGCGCGCCGCCGGTTGTGGAAGAACGCATCAACATGTGGTCGGGGCGTTCCCGCCGCCCGTGCTGCAAGTAGGCTTGGTCGTCCGCCAGGCCGACCCTGAGGCGAGCGGTCTCTCGCAGCCTTCGACACGAAGCGTGCAGCGTCATCGGTGATGTGACGTCGGCGATGTACAGAAAGCGATCAGCCTCGGGTGCGATCGTGACGAAGGTAATGCACGGAAATCGATCAACCTCGGGCGCGATTCCGAATTGCTGCCTGATCAATGGATTGCGGGCATCCTCTTGCGCAACCGTTCTCGGCCGCAGGCATCCTGAAACAGGATGGACGACCGCCGCGCATGGGGCGCGTGCTGCTTGTTGATGGCGTCCCTTTTTGTTGGACCTGATTTGGAGGAAACATCGATGAAGACCCGGAGCAAAATGATTCGGATTTCAAGGCTCGGTACGCTGGTTGTCGCAACGTTCGCTCTCACGGGTGCAGCCGGACGGGCCTTGGCGGCGCCGAGCACGCCGCAACCCGGCTCGCTCGACGACGCGCAGATCGCCGGCCGCGTTCTGGCCTTCAATCAGGCCGAGGTGCAGACCGCCGACGCCGTCAGGGGGAAGCTCTCTACGCCCCCGGTGTGGCAGCTCGCACAGCGCATGACCGTCGACGATTCCGCGATCGATCAGAAGCTCAGCGCCCTCGCTGGCAAGAACCAGCAGTCGGGCAGCGACGGCGTGGCTCACGGACAGGCAGCTGGCGCTGATCTCTCGAACCTGTCGGGCGACGCTCTCGAGAACGCGTACGTCGATCGCGAGATTCAGACGCATCAGGCGATGCTCAACACCATCGACAGTCAGCTGATCCCGAACGCGAAGAGCGAGGACCTGCAACGCCGGCTGAACCAGATCCTGTCGGGACCCTGTAGCAGACTGCGGATCGTTGATTGCCGTGCACAAAAGGTCGGCAGCGCCTCACCGCGGCGCCGCCGACCTTTGCGCGATATGAACCTATCGGCGTTCAGTCTTGCTAGGCGAGGCCGAGGATCTGCCGCAGCACGTACTGCAAGATACCCCCGTGCCGGAAGTACTCCACCTCGATCGGCGTATCGATGCGGACGATGACCGGCACCTGGTCGGTCCTGCCGCCCGCCCGGTGGATCACGAGCGTCGCCTCCTGCCGCGGCGCGGGCCCCTTCTCGTAGCCGGTCAGGTCGAAGGTCTCGCTGCCGTCGATCTTGAGCGTCTGCGCGTCGGTGCCGTCCTGGAACTGGCAGGGCAAGACGCCCATGCCGACCAGGTTGGAGCGGTGGATGCGCTCGAACGACTTCGCCACCACCGCGCGCACGCCGAGGAGGCGCGTGCCCTTGGCCGCCCAGTCGCGCGAGCTTCCGGTGCCATACTCTTGGCCGGCGAAGAGGATCAGCGGGGTCTTGGCCTTGGCGTACTCGATCGCGGCGTCGTAGATGGGCATCTGCTGGCCGCCGGGCTGCAGCTTGGTGACGCCGCCCTCGACGCCAGGCACCATCAAGTTTTTGATCCGCACGTTGGCGAAGGTGCCGCGCACCATCACCTCGTGGTTGCCCCGGCGCGCGCCGTACGAGTTGAAGTCGGCCACCGCGCAGCCCGTCTGCTGGAGATACAGGCCAGCCGGTGAGCTTGTCGTCCCACTGGTAGACCTGCCCCGTGGGGGCGGGCACGTCGGCCCACTCGGTGAGGCCGCGCGAGAGGTCGCCGCCGTAGTTCTCGCGGTACGCGCCCGCGTCCATGGCGGCCGGGATCAGCGCGTTCACCTCCGCAGGCGAGGGCCAGATGTCCCGCAGGAAGACCGGCTTGCCGTCCTTGCCCAGGCCGATGGGTTCCTTGTCGAGGTCGACGTTCACGCGGCCAGCCAGCGCGAAGGCCACAACCAAGGGCGGGCTCATCAGGAAGTTGGCCTTGATGCTCTGGTGGACGCGCGCCTCGAAGTTTCTGTTGCCCGAGAGGACGCTGGCCGCGACCACGTCGTTCTTGTTGATGATCGTCTCGATGCGCGGGTCGAGCGGACCGGAGTTGCCGATGCAGGTGGTGCAGCCGTAGCCGACCAGGTTGAACCCCAGCTGATCGAGGTATGGCTGCAGGCCGGTCTTCTGCAGATAGGTGGTGACGACGCGGCTGCCCGGGGCCAGCGAGGTCTTCCCCTCCGGCTTCACCGACAGCCCCTTCTCCCCCGCCTTCTTGGCCAGCAGTCCCGCCGCCAGCATCACGCCGGGATTGGAGGTGTTGGTGCACGAGGTGATGGCGGCGATGAGCACGTCGCCGTGCCCGATCTCGGCGCTCACCGGCGCGAGCGGCTCGTGCAGCGGGACGCGGTCGGGCGTGGGCCGGTTGTTCATCATCTCGGTCTCGCTGGCCGCGCTCGTGTCCTTGTGCGTGGTGCCGTTCGCCTTGACGGTGGGGGCGCTCTCCGTGTGCTG
>WNFI01081335.1_pt1 | contig 24956 bp, 28 predicted proteins | sample 5400471 | NCBI WGS metagenome assembly WNFI01 (sample SAMN13153348, study PRJNA577476) | soil metagenome | isolation source: 100 cm saprolite on Douglas fir-dominated hillslope | place: USA:California | collected 2013-09-17 | reverse complement strand
ATCCATATTAGCTCGGATGATCGTTTGGATCAGTTTTCTCCTCAGGGGGAGGCGGTGACATGGTGAACTCGATGCGCATACAGCAGGGCAAAGGGCGTACGCCCGCCCACTCTCTATCTGTTACTGAAGAAGAGATGGTGAACGAAGGAGAATACGACGATGTCTGGCCGGCGCGCTCACCGAGCAGTTCCAGACGGTACCAGGGGCTGGCCGATGTGCGCACCGAGACAGGGCGAACAGCCAATGTGCAGGATCAAGCGGGTCGTCGTGGCTACAGAAACTTGGCTGGCGAGCGACATACCATCCCGCCTCGTCGTACCACTCTTCAGGCTAAGCCATCGTCGCGTGGAAATAGTGGCGAGGAAAATATACAAGGAACAGTCTCAGAGAGACTGCATAGAGGCGGATTAAGCCATCAGAGAAATCAGAAACGTTTGCATTGGCTCTTTTTCGTCGGACTTGCCATGTTGATCATGATCTTCGGTTGGATTGCTCTCAGTGCGCTTGGCACCTGGTGGCAAACCACGCAGGACGATTGGCACTACGGCCGCCCGCGCACCTTCCAAACTGATCAGGTAGTAGGCCATCACGATTCGCCCCAAAACCCCAGTCACTTTATCGCTATGAATCTCAATCGCCATGTTGTCGTCATCGAAATTCCGGGCGGTGATGTCTCCAAAAGCGTGGTGTTTAGCGGGCCAACCTTGTTAGGACCGGGGCAGGATCTGACGCCGGTGACGCTGACCTTCCGAGATGTGAACCACGACGGCAAACCGGATATGCTTGTCAACATCCAGGGCAGTCAATTCGTGTTTTTGAATGAGAATGGCACCTTTGTACCAGCCCCGCCAGGTCAAAATAGCGGGAGTTGAACGGAACGAGAGCACAGGAGGGAACCATGGAGAGAGGACCATGGAAACCCAAGAGATCAAGTGGGAGTGTTACCCTCGCGTGCGCGATCACCCTGCTGCACGTTCATTCGTTGAGCGGCTTGCGCTCAAAGGGAAGCGTCCCAAAACTGTGGACGCCTACGCGCGAGCGATTGAGGATCTTCTCACGCACTTTGTCAATCAACCTCCCACTTCCCTCATTGAAGCTGATGAGGCAGATCTGGATGGATATATTGCGAACCTCAGATCACGATACCCAAAGCGCCTTGGCAGAGGTGGGCTCATCGAAGAGGATCACAAGGTTCTTCCGCTTACTGGCAGGAGGCTCTCTGACAACACCATTGCCCAACGCGTGGTTGCCTGCCGCCTGTTTTACGATTTCCTCATTCGCAAGCGTCTGCGATGTGATCCCGTCAACCCCATTGAACGGGGAAATGATGGACGCCACGGACAGCGCCGACAACGTCCATCTCGTGGCCCTGCCAGTCCGAAGCAACGGCTTCCCTGGGTTCCCTCTGATGAGGTTTGGCATCGTTTGCTTGAACAGGTCATTCTCCATGAGGATGCTCGGACCAGGGCGATGATTCTCCTGGCCTACGATGCGGCACTTCGCCGGGAGGAGTTGATGTCATTGCGTGTGGATGATATCGATTTTGCCCGAGGAATCCTCACCATTCGCGCTGAGACGACAAAGAACGGACAGATGCGCTACGTTCCTGTTTCTCCTGGGGTTCTGTATCTGCTTCGCACGTACCTTGATAGGGAGCGCCAGACGCTTCTTGTCGCATATGGCGGGGACACCGCAGGGCCTCTTTTTCTGTCAGAGTCTACCCGTAATCCAGGATGTCCTCTGTCCATTGGAGCTTTTGATGAAATCGTCGAGCGAGTCCGAGAGCGAATCGGACTTCCTGCGCTCACTCCCCATACCTTCCGCCATCAACGTTGTACCCAGCTCAAGCGGGCCGGTGTAAGCCTCGATGATATTGCCCTCTTCGCTGGCCATAAAAGCATCGATACAACTCGCTTGTACACCCATCTCGCCCCAGATGAGTTAAGTAGGCGTATTCAGACGCATATTGAGCCGTTTGATGCGCACATTCAGGCGCTCATTGAACATGCGTCGGGAAAGAAGGAAACCAATGACAAATAGCGCTTCGGCTTTCATTTCTCGGTCCGAAGCAACGTGGTCCATGCCCCTTGTTCCAGAAGACTACGACCGCGGGCCATTCACAGATGAGGAACGTTGGGCTTTAGCACAGTCAAGGATTGGGGACCCCTATTGGGGAGGCAGTCGGGCATCCAAAAAAGCGAGAGGGATCCTGACGCGCTTCCGAAAACCTGTCATTGATGTGTTCCAACTCCGTCACCAGGGCAATTTTTCTCATCTACATGATGCTCATCTTCTCCTCCAGCGGGCCATGGACCAGTCTCAAAGGCCGTTTTGGGACTGGTCCCTCACCGAATGGTTCGATTTCCTGCGCCCATCCATTTTTGACTTCAGGGACACGTATGGCGTTCGGTTTGGGTGGATACGATCAACGTTGCTTGATGTGGCCTATTTGCTGGGAAGAGTAAGCGATCTGCGCCCACTTGGAATCAGTCAGAATGCTGCGGCAGCAGCAAATCTCTACTTTGGCCCCGAACTCATGTCTCAGCAGTGCCAATGCATGATGGAAGCGCTCCAAGGCGTTGGCTATAGCTCTGGAAAGGTCAGCTTGCAGCGGATTCGCCACGCCTTAAGTCTGCTTTTCATGCTCAAGCGTTCTCCTTACTGGGAGGATATTTCTGAAGCGCTGCTTGCTGATCTGGGAACAGAGGATCGCGAGCTTCGTCAGGTCAGTTCCCAGATCGCTCTCGGCCTTCAGCAGATGGAAATCCTGGCGAAGCCGCCACCAAAGAGCGCGTCGCCCTCTTCCCCATTCAACCCCTCTCTCCACTTTGATGTGTCAGGGATGGCACCAGAATGGGCTGCCTGGTGCCTGGCCTGGTATGAGCGGGCGGTTGATCTTACCCCTCCGATACGCCAGGCATATGCCTGGCAGCTCCTTCGAGTTGGTCGATGGTTGCATCAACACGCCCCGCAGGTGTGTATCCCTGAGCAATGGACAGAAGATTTGGCTTTGCGTCTCCGAAGCGATCTCGTCTCATGGAAAGTCGGCCAATATGGATCTTGCATGGGTCAGGACCTTCTCAAGCGGCGAGACGTTTTCGGCAACCCACTAGGAGCGAGCGGAATTGCGCATTACTACGCGGTCCTGAGCCGCTTCTTTTCCGATCTGACCAGACGTGCCCACTCCGTCGATGAACAGCCAGCCCAGAGAATCGCGTTGGATTTTAACCCGAAAGAGGTTTTCGCGCTCCCGGATCACCTCCGAAGAGAGTGCGATAGCGTCGATCCAAGGGATATCGATTTGCGCATCTGGGCCAAACTCACCATTGCCGCTGCGACGCTCTCACAAAGCGACCTGTCACGGTATACTCCCTATCCCCTGAGCCTGTATCGCGCATTAGGCTTGCTGTGGGTGACCTCGGCACGTCGCCCCAACGAGCTGGTTCGTCTCAGGCTGGACTGTGTGCGTGAAGATTGGGAGCCGGAAATGCTTGACGAGCAGGGATATCCCCTGGAGAAACAAGCCGGTTCATCTGCTGACAAACCAGATCCGTCAGAGCCTGCTCAAAAAGAGACGACCAGACTCTGCTATCTTCATATTCCTGCTGGAAAGAGCCGTGGCCCCTTTTGGATCTGGATTCCCAGTTATGTTGCCGATGCCATTGCTCTTTGGAAAATGGAGCGTCCCCAGCATCAGGAACAACTGCTGGATGTAAAAGACCGCACCTACGTTCGCTATCTCTTTTGTTGCAGAAACAAACTCATTAGCAGAAATTTTATCAACCGGGCACTGATCCCCGTTCTGTGTGAGCGAGCTGGGGTAAGTAAGGAAGATGCGCGGGGAAGAATCACGGGGCACCGTGGCCGGAGTACACGCCTGACACTTCTCCGGCGCAATGGCGTCGGTCTGGATGATTTAGCAGAGTATGCTGGCCATGCAGACAGTCGCACCATTCGCCGCTATGCGCGGCAAAATCCTTTGCAACTCCACCGCATCATTCAGGATGCCGACGATGTCAGTCGGGTCATCGAAGGCGTTGTTGATCTCCAAGCAGCAGCTCAGGGACTGCCAGCGGTCCGTTGGTTCATTGGATATGATACCGATGGTGAACCTATGTACTGCGCCAATCAACTCTACATTACCTGTCCCCACCGACTCGATTGCGAGCGATGCGGAATGTTCATTGGTGGAGAAAAAGCCAGGCTGTTGCAACAAGGGGAACAAACCTTGCCGATTCACTCAAAAGTTCCCATGACACCACTGGAAAAGTGTGTTGTGAAAGAGGATCAGGAGGGGGCGGAAGCCTGTCGCGCTGCTCTGCGACAAGTTCCGGCTCCAGAGACGACGGATGTCAGCCTCATTTTTAACCCGGAAGGCCTCTCGAATCACGAACTCGAAAAGCTTGCCGCTCTCGCGACAACAGAGGCAATGGAAATACTCCACCAGGCGCTCGCTGCTCATGAGAAGAAACTCATGGAGGTACGGCAACACCACAAAACTGGGCGCAATGCCCTCGTGAGCGCCCAGAAAAAGAAGGTTGAGTTCATTCAGAGCCTCATTACTGGCTCGGAACACAGTTTCAGGAGGAACGAAATGGAGGTTGAGGAAAAAGAGCCGTAGGCTCATCAAGCATCTCCGGGGGCTTGAGGCTTCCTGGCGGTGCTGTCAATGTGCTCATGCCAGGAGTGCGGAGCAAGCGATGCCGCCAGGCTCGACCCTTGCGCCTGTGTGGGGAGAATCGAAGCGCGAAAGCGACCAGGACGGTGTGACGCTCATCAATGCAGAACCCCGGTTGCTTTCGGCGCGGAGAGCTTCCCACACAGGCGCAAGGGCGGCATCGCCCGCACGACTGGCAAGCAGGCATGGTTGGAGTTGGTTTGTTTGGCTTGATGAGCAGTTTCCAAAGAGGGTAAAATGTGACAAAACTGCCTCTGGTCGCAGCTTATCTGATGCTGAGTTGATCGTTGTTTGTGAGCAGGGTATGATGGACCAGAAAAAGGGGCGCTTCCCATTTGGGAGCGAGAGGGGGTAACATGTCTGGATGGTTCGAGCGGTACCAGCAGGGCTTCCACCAGGAAGTCTACGATGAACTGCTGGCGATGCAGGAACTGGTATTTGAGAAACCCGTTTACCAGGAAGCCTTGCTGGTGGCACGAGCGATGATGAGTAGAGTACGATCCAACATTGCGTTGCTCATTCCTCGTCTGAAAATCTTGAATTATGAGTTGGTTGACGGAGATTGGACGAGTTATTGGGAGCATGAAGAGGTCGGGTCGGTGAATTTAATCGGAACCTTTCCCAAAACTGTCGCGCGTAAAGAGCTCTCGTACGAACTTGATCCGCTCCTCATTCTGCCAATGGATTGTTTGCTGGAACAGTACTCTTTTGCGACACCCAAAGAGTGGGAAGAAGCACACAACGAAGACGGCACATTCAACCTTGATCTCGCCGTTGATGCAGATCTGAAGTACAATATCAGCGGCTCGGGCGGCTATTTCATCCAAACACCTTGTCATGCTTTTGATACAACCTTTGATTTGCTCGGGTATTATCATCATGCGCCATCTCCGACCTTTATCAACTACCTGCGGACGTGTTTTCGTTGGGGAGGATTTTTCGGACTCTCTGCTCAAAACAGGCCAACCTTGACGTCAGACGAACTCGCCTTTCTAACGAAGGATATTCTTGAGTTTTAACGAAAGAGATTGACAGGACACAATCATCCTATATAAACCCGCGAACCTACCAGACCGATCAGGTTGTCGGCCAGGGCGATAGCGCTGGGCATCCCAGCCATTTTGTCGCGCTGAATCTGCGTGGACAAATCGTGATCCTTGATTTCCCGGCTGGCGATCCCGCCAGAGCACGCGAGTTCACCGTCTCCAGCGTCCTGGGTCCGCATGCCGAGCAAGTGGTCGTGACGCTGCTCTTTGTGGATGTCGATCACCATGGCAAACCGGATATGATCATTGAGGCGGGCGGAGCGCAAACGTTTCTGGTGAATGCAGGTGGAACGTTCCGGCCACCGACGCCGGCAGAACAGCAGCAGATTCTGCGAGCCCTTTCGTTGTAATGGCTGCTTGCTCTTCGACGCAAAACCGCTCCTGGGTGCGTACGAACCCGGAGAGAAAGAGGCATGGATGTTTCTCGCGGACCTTTTTACCCTGGACATGAACATTGGCTCAGGGTTTTTCCGGCTGGCGATCGACCTTGGCAAGGATCGAGCCTTCGCTGACCTTCTGACCATTACGGTTTCCCTGGCCGGCTACACCATTACCTACAATCTGGTCGATTTCCTCATTATTCTGGGGATTTCGATTGTCGCGGCGGTCATCGTGGAGAAACTCATGCACCAGACCACCCTTGGGGGGTTCTTCGGCGCGTTTCTCATTGCCTTGATTGGGATCTGGCTGTTCATTACGTTTGTCCCGCTGACCTGGAATCAAGACGTGAGGGTTCCGAGCACGCACATTCTGAAATGATCTCCGTCATCGTCTCCCCTGCTATTCGTGAAGATCGTGGTTTTTGAGCAAGCAGACGGTGATGAGACGCCTTGTATGATTTCTCATTTTTCAGTATTCTAGAGGTACAAGGAGGTCAGTTATCTCTAAAGCACTGTTCATGGAGAACCGGGAAAAATGGAAGCACAATGGCAAGCTGATCGCGCGGCTTTACGCGACTTGCTTCTGACGCGGCCCGATCTGACCCTCAAAGCGACGGTCGCACGGCTGGGCCGCTCCTACAATTGGGGCAAGAAATGGGCAAAACGACTCGCCCAAACGTCTGTGGATGACCTCTCCGTATTGCATTCTCAATCTCGCGCCCGCAAGACGCCGTTTCCTGGATGGGACCCCCTGGTTGTTGGCACACATCGAGCAAATCCGTCTGTTTCCGCCTGAGGGGTTACAGCGTACGCCTGGCCCCAAAGCGATCCTCTACTATCTGCCACGCGATGCGGATCTGCGCGAACGAGGATACCGCCTCCCCCAATCAACGAGCACCATTTGGAAGTTGCTTACCCTGCTCGGCTTGCTCGTGCCCAGCCCACCGATCAAGCACCAGCCGGAGCCGCTGCGTGAGCCACTTGAAGAAGTTCAGGTGGATGCGCAAAGATGTGAGCAGCGTGCGGCCTGATCGAAGCTTCGAGGGCAAACAGCGGCATGTGGTGGAAGTCTGCAATGCGGGTGGATGCCGGCACATCGATCCTGCTCTCGGCCCAGGTATATGAGGATTTTCACGCAGAGACGGCGATGGCGCGCGGTGATCAGGTTCTTGCGCGAGCATGGCCGCCCCAAGCAAATGCCGTTCGACCATGATCCCGAGCTTCGGTCGGCGGGTCGAGCGGCTGGGATTTTCCCTCGGCTCTGCGCCGCTTTTTATTGTGTGTACAAATCGAACCGCGCATCTGTCCCCCACATCAGCCACAAAAAAATGGGCACGTTGAGAGATACCATCGCGCGTTACAAAGAGGAATGTTTTAACGTACATTGGCCTGAAAGTCTGGAGGAGGTCAAGCGCGTCACGGAAGAGTTCCGGCGACACTACAATGAGCAGCGACCGCACCAGGGGCAGGCGTGCGGGAACCAACCACCGCGCCAGGCATTTCCCACCTTGCCCACGCTTCCGCCTTTACCAAGAACGGCGCAGGCGGATCGCTGGCGACTTCAGCTATCATCATCGGGCGTTCGTGCGCCTGATTGGTTCTGATGGGTGCGTCACGGTGCATCACGAGACCTATTACATCTCGAACCAGATAAGTGGCCAGCTGGTTGCTCTGGTCGTGGATGCGCCCACCGCCTCTTTTGACGTGATGGCTGGAGCACGGATGCTCAAGCGACTGCCTATCAAGAACGTCGTGCGTGAAGGGATGCCGTTGGAGCGATTTATTGCTCTGATGCTGGAGCAAGCCCGCTCCGAGGAACGATTACGGTCGGCCTTGAAAGCTCAGTGGCGAAAGGGGGAATGGGACCCAACTCGCCTCCGAGTCAGAGGAAGCGGAGAAAAAGAGAAGACCAGCATCTCGGCCCCTCGCCGTATGATGCCTGAAAAGGGTGGTCTGTCTTCGATGATCATGCCTGCTCATTCCCACTCGTCCTTGCGCTCCTTCTCTTTGGCTCTTTTGTGTGCATCTTTTTGTCCGGCTTGCTTGCCTTCGCCTGCTACCTCCAACCTCTACCGTTTTGATCTGGGCTCCGATGAGGTCGAGTAACCAGGGAGACGATGACGGAGATCATTTCACATTCCGCTGATCACCTCCTTCATCGGAGCCATCCTTGCGATTCTGGTCGTCCACTTCGTCGCGGCGCTTTTCAGGAGACGATCAGCGCTGTCCGCAAGGCAGCTCAAGGTGAAGCTGTTCTTCATTCGCGAGTCGCTTCGCGCGTCATCCAGCAGGTGCGCACCGCTAAACGCGCGGTCCCTGCCCCCTTTACTCAACTAACCGGGCGCGAACTGGATGTGTTGCTCCTGATCGCGGAAGGGCAATCAAACGCTGCCATTGCCGAAAAGCTGGTGCTCAGCGAGAAAACGATCAAGGGGGCATATCACCAATATTCTCAGCAAGCTGCAGATGGAGGATCGCACGCAGGCGGCGGTCTTCGCCTGGCAGCAAGGGCTTATGAACGGGGTTTAAGCCGTGATGTACAGAGAGTGAGAGAAACGTTCCGTCTCGTTGGCATTTGCACTCTCCACCCTTTCTCTTCTAGGAAGGAAAAAGAACCACCGTTTCTGATTTTCGTCGTACACAGAGCTTTTTGGCGACAATACATTATCTCTGGGACGATTTAGTTTTCGCAATTCCCTTAGAATCAAATGTCAGCCCTCATTCTCCAGTTGGAAAGAAGGAATCCAAGGGCACCACCGACACGATGATGGTACAGCTTGCTTGTTCCTCGAAGATCTCACATCATTAGAGTATCCTCACTGTCAGAGCAGGTACGCATCTTCGCCACCAGGGATTGGGACACGTGAAAGGGAAAGGTACCACCATATGTCCAATGCAAAGCAGACCAGGCGTGTCACTCCTGCGTCGAGTGAGACGCTTCCTGATGCCTTGTTGGTCGTTGATGACACGGAGACCATTGTCTCTGCCAATGCGAGCGCGCACACCATGCTCGGCGCCACACGAGAGGAATTATGTGGCACGTCCTTGTGGCGCGCCGCGCCCCACCTGGTCAGCCCGTCGCTCTACCAGGCGGTCCAGAAGGTCAAACAGACCCGAGAGCCAATCGAAGTGGCGTATGTGTCTCCCGCCACCAACCGCTGGCTGCACGTCTCGCTCTCCCCGACCGATGAAGGACTCGCGCTCTTGTTCCAGGAACAGTTAGAACCCTTGCCCCTCCAGGATGCCTTGAGCGGTAACGAACAGCTGTATCGGGCGCTGCTGGAAAGCGTCGCGGATGGCGTTACAATCGTGACCCTCGACGGGCTGGTCCTCGACATCAATCAGCGTCCCCTGGCCGATGCACACCTGCGGCGGGAGGAGGTGGTGGGTAAACCGTTGAGCGACCTGCCTGCATGGTCCTCTGACCCGGCGGTCCAACAGCGCTTGCGTGCAGCCCTTGCACAAGCCGCCCAGGGCGAAACGGTGAGCTTTGAGGCCCGCATCCATCCCCGAACCGACCTGTCTCTGGACATCTTGATGACGATTACTGCCCATCGGGATGCCAGCCAGCAGATCGAATATCTCATCTGTGCAGGTCGGAATATCACCGAACACAAGCAGGCCGAAGACGAACTGCGCACCCTGGTGGATGCCATTCCCCACTTTGTCTGGATCGCAGGACCTGATGGGTCTGTCACCTACAACAACCAACGCTTGATCGACTCTCTGGCCATGACCCACGAACAGGCTGAAGGGGATGGCTGGTTGGCGGGTGTGCACCCCGATGACCGACAGAGAGTATGGGAAGCGTGGCAGACCTCCATCCAGACCGGGGAGCCCTATGAAGTGGAACATCGCATGCAAGACGGCACCAGCGGAGCGTATCGCTGGTTTCTGGTCCGAAGCGTGCCGCAACGTAATGCCCAGGGCACGACCCTTCACTGGGTTGGCACCTGCACCGACATCGATGAGCAGAAACGGACGGAGGAAGCCTTGCGCCAGAGTCAGGAGCGCGCAAGCGTCCTGATGAACTCCAGCATTATCGGGATCTTTGTCGCCGAAGAGGACCAGGTCGTCGAAGCGAACGAAACCTATCTGCGCATGACCGGCTATACACGGGAAGATCTACGCGCGGGACGCATCAACTGGTTCCGCATGACGCCTCCAGAGTACGCCACTCAAACGCAGCAAGCGCGCCAGGAACTCTCGGTGCCACACCATGTGACGCGCTACGAGAAAGACTATCTCTGTAAAGATGGCAGCCATCTTCCCGTGGTCGTGGGAGGCGTGGCTTTACGCCTTGATCCGCTCCAGGTGATTGGCTTTGTGCTGGATAATTCGGCGCACAAGGAACTCGAACAACGCAAAGATACCTTTATCGGCATGGCCAGCCATGAACTGAGGAACCCGCTCACAGCCTTGAAGCTGCAGACCACCTTGCTGCACCGGCAACTGGCCAGGCAAGGCCTCCAGGCATCAGCCCCAGCCCTTTCCCGCATGGAAACCCAGATCAACAAAGTCACCCGGCTGGTGGAAGAGTTGCTGGATGGCTCCAAGATCCAGGCGGGCCGACTGGAGTATCTCCAGGAGACGGTGAATCTTGATGCGTTGCTCCGGGAAATCACCGACACCATGCAGCAAACCTCCCCCAGCCATCGCATTCTGGTGCGTGGCACCGTGGGAGCCAACCTGATCGGGGATCAAGACCGACTGGGACAGGTCTTCACCAATCTGATCAGTAATGCGATCAAGTATTCTCCGGACGCCGAGGCCATTGAGATGGACCTCTCCGCCTCCGAAGATGCAGTCACCATCAGTATCCACGATCATGGCATCGGCATCCCGCAAGCGCAACGCGACAAGATTTTTGAACGGTTCTATCGGGCCTCGGGTCCCAGCCAGAAGGCGATTCCCGGCCTGGGGATGGGACTCTACATTGTGGCGGAGATTGTCAAGCGTCATGGAGGAACGATCACGGTGGAGAGCACCGTCGGGAAAGGCTCGACCTTTACGGTGACCCTGCCCCGTACGCCGGCTGCCTGAGCAGCCGCATTCCGCCACGAGTAATCACACCCACGAGTATGATATTGACCTCATTTTGATCCATATAAATTTGCGCTGACACAAGGCTTCAGCACCATTTCTTTCTGTTGGGACTCTCAAAAAAGTTGGAGCGAGTTGCAAGATAGGGTATGATTAATTGAACAGAAGAATGGAGCGGTGGTTCGCAAGATTGTTGGTCATGATCGGCTGGTAAGTGCCCTGGCCTATCAGCAACTGGGCGAACTCTATCAAGCCCTGCGGCTTTTGGTGAACTATTTTCAGCCCTCGATGAAATGCCAGTCCAAGCAGGACGAGGAAGAACAGATGCGCCGGGTCTATGATGAGGCCAAGACCCCTCTGCAACGCGTGCTTCTCTCTGGCATCTTGTCAGAACAGCGAACGCAGGAATTGCAGGAGGCCGCCGAGCACCTTGATCCACTCAAATTGGCATGGCATCTGGAAGACCTGCAACGCGCCTTGTGGCGGTGTGCGGGTGATGCTCCTGGAGCCTCGCTGGTCCGTTTCTCCCTCGACGTGTGTTCCTCAGCGAGCGTTTCCGTGGTGAAAAGCGCGGCAGATGGCACGTCTCTCCCTCAGCCATCTGCTGAACACGCCGAGGCGCGGGACTGGTCCCACAGTATGAGCGATCCCTTTCTGGGGGAATGGGAGCAGATCCACGTGTTTGTGCTTGCTCATCCCACTCTTCCCGAACGACAAGGGGAATGGTCCTCCACAAAACCTCGAACCACTGAGGAAGAGGGATCACCAGATCTGCTGACCCAGGTTCATTCTGACGATCCTCAGCCTTGCTCAGACAAGGCAAGAGATCAGGAATTGGTGACGGTTCAGCTCCCTCACGATCCTTTTACATGAGCCTTCTCGGGGAGGAGCGCTTCACCTCTCACCCTCTTAAGTAGTCATAAGATAAGGAATGGGTGTGCCGTTTTTGTTTGCTGACTCCTTGAAATCGGGTCAACAACAAACAAGGAGTGAGCCTTTTCGAGGAATGCGCACCTGGAATAGGACCCAACCATTGGGGACGATCGGCGCTCACCTGGGCACGAAGTCACTCCCTGACCCCATCACCTGTCATCTTTTGCTCGAAATAATGCTTGAGCGTATCTCACGTGAGATGTGCATTTCGCGAAAAGGCTCACGCTCTGGAGAAGGAACCGGGGAGCGAAACGTTTTCTTGGAGAACAATCGCCCTTTTGATCGATACGTTTCTATTTATGTGATATGTATACTTTTTTATAGATGAATGTCATTGATGAAGAGATGTCATGGAGGGAATGTTGTTAAACACGATTCTTCCTTCAACGCGCCGTGCTTTCTGCAAGTACCTTGGAGCTGCTGCTGCAAGCACCTTTTTTGCTGGGATTCGCCCTTTTTCTGCCTCTACGGCCAGTTATCAAGAGAACCAGCCCAGGTATGCCTCAGGAAATGGCATCAATGTCTTGCTGGTTCATGGAGCGTGGGTGGACGCCTCCAGTTGGATGGGTGTGATTCGGTTACTGCGGGCACAGGGCTACCACGTGCTCGCCATTCAAAATCCACTCACCTCGTTCGATGAGGATGTGCATGTCACGCGTCAAGCACTCGCCTCACTCTCCGGTCCGACGGTCGTGGCAGGGCATTCCTATGGTGGAGCTGTGATTACCAACGCCAGTCATGGTGCCCCAAACCTTCACAGCCTGGTGTATATTGCCGCAGTGGCTCCCGAGGAGGGAGAGAGTGTCATGGGCATTGCCGAGCAATTTCCGACGCCTCCCATCGCAGCGCACGTTGTTCCTTCCTACCGTCAAGGATACAACTGGGTTGATCCCGCTTTTTTCCCCCAAGACTTTGTGCAAGATATCGACGTCGCACAAGCGCAAGCACTGGCTGTGGTCCAGAAACCGATCACGCCAGCATGCTTTACGGCGAAGTCAGGGCCACCTGCATGGAAAACGGTGCCTTCCTGGTACCTGATTTCAGGCGATGATCGAGCGATTAACGTGGACTCAAAGCGCTTTATGGCCAGGAGAATAGGGGCGACAACTCGTCAGATCGCCTCAAGCCATGCCTCTCCGGTTTCCCATCCGCAAGAGGTGTTCGAGATCATTGTCGCTGCATCCCAAGGCGTGCCAGTGGTTGGCAAAGGATGATGCAACGGAGAATCTTCCTGTAAGGACCGAACTCGTTGGCCAGTGCCTTGGAGAGCATGACGGAGCCGCCTTCGAGACGCTGAAATCGAGAAGGTTGGGGTCTGGCTGGCGCGCGCTTTCCGAAGCGACATTGAGAATGATACCGCTGTGCTGTTCGACCAGGACCGGCAGGATCGCGCGGCTCAGGCGCACGACGCTCATCAGGTTGGTCGGGAGAGTACGCGGCCAGTCCTCATCGTTGATGCTCAGAAAGCCCTGGCGCGACTCAAAGATGCCTGCGTTGTTGACCAGGACAGCAATGCGTCTGTGGGCCGCGAGCGCCTGTGTGTCAGCTTCATGGTGCATCTGGGGGTTTTTGGCAACGGCAAGTCGACCGACCCGCATTTCGCCTGGCACGAGATGATTGAACGCTATATCGAAGGTAGCGGCATTGCCTGGTGCCATGTGCACCCGCATTTCTTCATGGAAAATTTGCTGACCCGTTATCCCCTCCTGAATGAGCGCATGGTGTGGTTCATGGGCGAGAAGCGCGTGGGCTGGATTGCGAATGACGATCTGGCCGGGGTGGTGGCGAAGGTTCTGGCGGAAGGGCCAGCCAGGCATGCCAGTCAGAACTATTGGTTATCCACGGAAGCAATGAATGGTGTCGAAACCGCCAGGGCTCTCACGCAGGGGCTCAGTCGAGACATTGCATGCGATGTGAAGACGCCGGATGACTTGATCGCCCTGCTGGCATCTCACTCCTTTGAGCCTCCTGCTGCTTCTGCCACAGAAGCCACCTACGCGGCAAGCACGCTTGAGTGGATGCACCAGACGTATGATGGGCGTATGGACTACTCGGCTGTCGCGACCACCACCGTTGCCGATCTCCTGGGCAGGCCGCCACTCGGACTACGCGCATGGGCTGAGTTGCATCGCGATGCGGTATTGGCTGCGAGCGTTGCCACTGTTTGAGATTTACAGGCATCCAGAAAAGCAACCTGGACTCAGAGACAGGCAGCAACGTCACTTTCCTGGCGAACAAAGCATCACAATGCTCTGTTCATCTCAAATAAAAACATGAAACATGTGAAAGGTTTGATTCATGACGAAGAACATGCAACTTGAAAACCGCATTGCCTCTTTCCCTGTTGGCTATCACACGCTGCATTCCAATGCTGGCCTCAATTTCCAGATGAATCGCTTTTATGGCCTGGTGGGCGATCCGTCAATGCTGGCAGAAATGCGCGAAGCAGTTGCTGATGTACAGGACTATTCCACCTTCACGCAGATCTTTCTTGATCTTGGGGAAAAGGCCATTGCAGAGGGCAATCCCTACAAAGGAGCCGCTTACCTGCGTATGGCTGAGTTCTTTTTGTTCGCTGATGACCCGCGCAAACTACCGACACTCCGGCGGAGCGTCACGTTGATTGTGGAGCATCACCAGGTGATGGAAGAGCAGCATTTAGCACGCCGACCGTGTTTGAGGTGATCCGGCACTTCCAGCGCTACGAAACCGCTGGCATCTCGCCGAAGGTGACGCAGGATGTCTTGCTGCTGGCGGGCTCAGAGGATCATTATGTGCCCAGCCATCAACTTCTCGATCAAATCGCTACTTTGACGCATACCCGTTCCCTGACTGCTCGCGTGTTCACATCATACGAGCAAGGGCAGAATCATGTTCAGGTCGGGAATCTTGGCTTGGCACTCCGAACCATGATTGAGTGGATGGAAAGTCTCCAGGTCCGCCGAGTAGCCCTGGCTGACAGTGACAAAGTCCATCATTTTTGAGGACGTGGTCCACTTATCTGCATCTTCGCGATAGGAACGTCTTTTTTTTATCACAAAAAGTCCGAACGTTCGGATACAAAAATACCAGAGGAGACACGAATGAAGCGTATCGATGTCACATTTGATTCTCAAGGAAAACGCTGTGCAGCGTGGCTGTACCTTCCACCAGGACCATCTCCTTTTCCTTGTGTCATTCTCGCTCATGGCCTGAGCGGAACTCGTGAAATGCGCCTGGATGCCTATGCCACGCGTTTTGCAGAGGCCGGATTGGCGGCCCTCGTCTTCGATTATCGTTAGCTCAGCGATGAATGGATAGATCACCCACATCGTCTGTCTAGCGGTGTAGCCATCGGTGCTTGACTGAGAGCACACTCTCACGTGTAAACTCTTATTCTAGAAAAGAGAAGAGAGTGAAAGACCTGCCGGGTTTCAGGCAAGCCTCGTCGAGGGAATCCTCTCCTCCAGTACTGGCCGTTGTGGTTTACCGGTGCTGCAACGGTTCTGTGTTCAAGAAAGGAAATCATTTCATGAAATATGATGAAATACTTTTTAGCTCCAATCGCCGTGCCTCTAAGCTCAATTTTGAGAAAGGCTAGTAGTATGAGAGTAGAGACGAAAAATGGGCTTGAGAAAAGAGATAAGCGTGTCGAGAAGAGGCGAAAGACCTTGAACAATCTACCCATTGCTGATTACGCTCTTCTGTCAGATTGTCGTTCGGCGGCCCTGGTCAACCGCGCAGGCTCCGTCGATTGGCTGTGCTTTCCCCGGTTTGATGGGCCGTCGGTTTTTGCCAGATTGCTGGATGCTCAAGCAGGACACTGGTCTATTCGCCCAGTTGAAATCTCTCGGGTAATTCGTCATTACATTGAAAAGACGATGGTTCTTGAGACCACATTTCGTACCCCAACGGGTTGTGCTCTGCTAGTTGATGCAATGGCTGTCGGGCGGAATAATGGCGGACATGATCTGGGTCTCGACTCACCGGGGATATTGCTTCGTTCGCTCTCATGCGAGAGCGGTACAGTGGAGATAGAGTTTGAGTATGCACCCCGACCTGAATACGGTCTGATCTTTCCTCTCCTCAGGCCAGTTCGGGGAGGTATTCTCGCCCATGGTGGTGCCGATATTCTGCTGTTATCCTCACCAATAGAATTGCTAATCGAAGGCTCGATGGCACGGGCGCGTTTTCTCGTGCGCGCTGGGGAGCAAGTGAATTTTTCCTTACAGCACCAGGCGAGTTGGGAGAAACTCCGGCCAATACAGACGCAGGAAACCATGAAGCAATCTCTTGATGATACGAAAACAGGTTGGTGCAATTGGTCTGATATCCATCAGAGTTACCAGGGACCATGGTGGGATCTGGTTCACCAGAGTGGTCGTGTGTTGCAAGCTCTGATGTTTCGCCCCACGGGGGCAATTGTTGCTGCGCCGACCACCTCGTTACCTGAAACGATTGGAGGTGAACGCAACTGGGATTATCGTTATACCTGGGTGCGCGATGCTTGCATGACGTTGGAGGCCCTCTGGGTCGCGGCCTGCCCTGATGAAGCGTACTGGTTTTTCAAGTGGATGGCAGGAACGGTGGCGACCCAGATGCGCCATGGAGGTGAGCTTCAGATTATGTTTGGGATTGGTGGCGAATACGATCTGAGCGAACGCACGCTCAACCACATGACCGGGTGGCGGGCCAGTCGGCCAGTGCGTGTCGGCAACGGCGCCTGGATACAACGCCAGATCGACGTGTATGGATCACTCTTGAGCGTGGCTCGTCGCTTGCGCTATCAACTAAATGTGTGCGACATGTTCACCTCTACCTTTCTGGTTGAAGTTGCGAATGCAGCGGCAATACACTGGCAGAAGCCCGACCAGGGTATCTGGGAAGTACGTGGAAATCCAAAGCACTTCCTCTACTCAAAGCTGATGTGTTGGGTCGCGCTCGACAGCGCCCTCGCAATGGCCGATGACTTAAAAGCACATGACCGGATTGCCGCATGGACTGCAACGCGAGAGCAGATCCGCGAGGCAATTCTCACGCGTGGTTGGAATGAGAAGGTTGGCGCATTTACGCAGGCATTTGACTCCGATGACCTGGACGCCTCTGTCCTCATGATGCCGATCGTTGGCTTTCTTCCAGCCACTCATCCACGGATGCGGGCGACAATCGATACCCTCGCGCACCAACTGACCGATACGCATGGTCTGGTCTACCGCTATAGAACCCCCGATGGCTTTGCAGGGGAGGAAGGGACATTTCTGCTCTGCACTTTCTGGCTGGCTCAGGCGCAGGCACTGGCTGGAGAGGTTGAGCAAGCCAAACTCACCTTCGAGAGCGCCGTTTCCTATCTGAATGATGTCGGTCTGCTCGCAGAGGAGGTAGACCCGGCTACAGGTGAACTACTCGGCAACTTCCCGCAAGCGTTCAGTCATATTGGCCTGGTGAATGCGGCCTGGGCTATTTCACAAGCGGAAAAGCGGATCTCAGTGGTGAACCAGTAAATGTTCAAAGAAGAAATCGCTCAGCAGCAAATGGCGCATTCCGCTACGAGTAATCGAACCCGCGAGTGCGCATTGCTTCGTGGGAAATGTTACCCATGAGTCTCTTTTTGGGTCCGTCAGGGTATTGTCAACTTATTCGTAAAAGCGAAAGATACTGAAGACATTTTAGCACATTGCTCAGCTATGTTACCGAATTGACAATACCTTGCTTGCTTCTCCCGGCAAAACGGAAGCGGAAAGCAGCGCCAGCCTTCCCTTCCTTGGAGCATTCACCCGAGAAGATCATCCATTGGAACTGATGATCTTCTCTCAGGAGTGAAACGCATGAATACCGTGACTGTTAACACGACGTTGAAAAGAGATCATTTGATCACACCAGTGACATCACGTATGTCACAGAGCCTCTGGACCATTTTTCCTCCTACAGCAAAATGAAGGGTACGAGCGAAGATTAAAATTGGCTGAGAAAATTGGTGAAGGCGGTTCAGCGGTAGATTTTTGGCGAAAAATATGGTATGCTTGTAATGTTGTCAAAGCACGTGTAGAGCCGCAGCAATGGCTTTTTTCTTCTTTCTGGTCCTGGAGACGCTTCATCTTCTTTACAATCCAACCTCCTCGACATTTTCCGTTGGACTACGTCGCAGTGGGGTGCTTTTTGTTTCGTGGGATCGATGCCGCATGGGCGAAAGCAGGTCCAGAATTTCAAGCGAGGCCACGGCTCTTGCGGGCAACACGGCACACACTCCTCGCATTTTTCGCGACGAGGTGAAAGAGAAAAAGGAGGCGAAAGAGATATGGCAAACATGACGCGTTACAACCCCTTCAACGAAGGAGTTTCGTTGCGTGAGGCCATGAATACCCTGTTTGAGGACAGCTTTATTCCACCTCTCGGTTTCACCGGGCGTGGCATGGCCTCGAACCTGTACGAGACAGCTGACAGTTTTGTCCTCCAACTGCCCATACCGGGGGTGAACCCCGAGGAGGTGGAGATTACCGCGGAGCCGAACATGTTGCATGTCAAGTGGACCACTCATGTGACGATACCACCAAACGCCACCACGCACTGGAGTGGCTTCACAGACGGCGAGTATCAGCAGAGCTTCACGCTGCCCAATACCATCAATGCGGACAGTGTCGAGGCAGGGTATGAGAAGGGAGTGCTGACCCTTACGCTGCCGAAGGCTGAGCGTGCGAAGGCGCGCCGCGTGAAGGTTCTGACGAAGACACCGGCCTTTGCCTAAACGAGCAGGGGCAACCTTGCTAGGAGGAAACAAAAAACCGTAAAGACGAGAGAGGAGTGTGTGCCGAGAGCTCAGGATGTGTCAGAAGTGAGAACGCAAGAGCGAACAAAGTGCGCAAGCCCTGCTCATTCCGCATGTTTTCTCTACTACCTTACAAGAACCAACATCTTCAACGTATCTCATCGCTGGCGAAATAGAACGAAAGAGATGGATCACGCAGAGTCGTATGTACGAAAGAACAAGGAGTCTCGATGCTGGTTTTAATGAAGCACAGCAATTCTATTCGTATGGCTTATAAATCACCTGAAGACACGCTTTGTGGAATATGCCAAAAAACGATCAGGAAGGGATCATACTACACGCGCTATCAGGCCCCTGATCCCCGTCGTTCTCCTTCACGCACAGGTCTCCCCCCTATGGTTCCTTACCGTGCGTGTTCCCTCTGCGCTCCCTACATGCTCCTGGAGCAGGATACCGGTGAATTCAGCCTGGACAAGCTCGCAGAGAAAACAAGAACAATAAACACCCCCACCGAGACAAGCCTTCCTGCCCTTCGGGTGAAGCCATCCTACCTCTCTGGGTATCATTGACCGGGGGGGGATTTGAAACAGTTCCGGCGTGAACATCCACGCGGAGATCGCAAGGAGAACACCATGCAGCAAGAAAACGTCATCCCAGTCCTCAATGATCCGCTTGGACGCTTCTCTTCCTGCCCGGCTGGCCCTCCATTGGAGCCGATGGATTCCCACGCATGCTTCCAGTCGGGTGTGACTGGAACGGTGCGCAGTTCGTCATGTGTTCCGCACCGAAGGTGCGGGCGTTGGCGACACCCACAGGATGCGCAACGAGTTTTCCCTCATCTGTGGATGTTGCTTGAGGGCATGTCTCATGACTCACGGGGGTCCTTTTTTCCCAAAGTCATACCCAATCAGCGATGACCGACAACTCTCTCATCACCAAGGGTCCTCAGGTCTTTGGTGAAAAACCTGTCGCGAAGCAACGCCCATGGCTGTTCTTCTGCGATGGATGAAGGAAGGAAAAAGATCATGGAACCTGATCGTGTCCCAGCCGCTGGAGCAAACAGCAAGCCATGGAAGAAAATTCTGCTTGTGGAGCGTGATCCTGCTCTTGCGGCTCTGCTCAGAGCAGTCGCGTGGCAAGAGATCTCCTGTGAGATCGTTTGCGTCACGACGAGAGAACAGGCTCTGCGCCTCATTCCTCACCTGCAACCAGATCTCCTTGTTTTCGGCTTCCGACTGGCTGATAGGACTGGCATTGCTGCCTTTGCGCAACGTGCTGCCAGCAAAGAACGCGTCTCGCCTCCGACTCTCTTCCTGAATACTGGTCAATTCGGGGCACGAACCGGACCCTCTCTTTCGCTCTGCACTGATTGCTCGTTTGACCTTGATGCTCTTCTCCAGACCATCGAGGCGTTGCTGGGAGGAAGAGATCGGGACCACATCGATCCTCTCGGATGCGCAAGGTGAAATGATCTCTGTCATCGAGACTCTTCCAAGCTGTTGATGATATGCGAGGGCAGAGCTTGGAGCAATTGACACGAACGCAGGATCTTCTTCCAGAGTCAGGTGATTTTTCGGGTTGTGTTGCAGCAAAAATAAACTCATCAAATTGATAGAGATAATTACGATATGAGGAACTTTTTCAGAGAAAAAGGGTGCACCTTTTGCGCGTTTTACCTTGATACAGATTTTCGTGTATCCACCGTTTTGGTGAGCTTAATTTTTGCAACACAGCCGTTTGGCGTGGGAGCCTAAACGGATCAAAGAGAGAACCGCTTGGTGCGCGCTCCTTCTCAATATTCTTGCAACACAACCGTCCTTTCCTCAATGACACGAAATGATCCGATCATACGTGCTCTGTATAGACAGTCAGCGTAACCGGTCTCGGTCTCGGTTCCGCAACCGGTCTCGCCCACGCTGACCTCACTGGAGGCAGCGAGCTGCGAGGTCAAAGAGGAGAGATATGTCCAGGAAGCTCACAATCAAAGATATCGCTCGTTTAGCGGGGGTTTCTAAGGCTACCGTCTCCCGGGTTCTGAATGCTAAACCAGATGTGGATCCTGCCACACGAGAACGTATCTTGCACATCATGGGGGAACAGGCATTTGTGCCCAGCATTGTCGCTTCAAGTCTGGCGGGCGGAAGGAGCCGCTTTATCAGCGTCTTGATTCCTTCTTTAACCTGGCCGTTGATTCCAGAAATCCTGCGCGGCGTTTCCGAGATTGTGGGACAATCCCCGTATGAACTGCTCCTGTATAGCATCACGCATGAGCAAGAGCAGCCTGAAAAGAATCAGAGCGATGTCATTGATCGTATCCTGGCCTCAAATCTGGCCTCAGGCCTGCTGGCTGTGTATCCCGGACCATCCACTCAACATCTGACCGAGATCCATGAGCGGGGGTTGCCCGTTGTAATCATCGATGATCGTGAACAGCCCACGACTGTCCCGTGGGTGAGTGCTGATAATCGGGCGGGAGCCTTTGCAGCCACTCGTTATCTGCTCCAACTGGGTCACCGACGCATTGCCTATATCCAGGGACTGCCACAGTACCAAGTTTCTCATGAACGCTATCAGGCTCCCAACATTTTTCTCCCCCAAAATCCCCACTAAAGACGGAGCTAAAGTCACACCAGGGCAAGCCCCCGCTGCAGCTTCTGCCGGCGGGTGGTCGTGCGGGCAATGATAATTTCCAGGGTCAGGAAGAGTAGGAACGCGCCTAGCAGGCTCAGGCCGGTAATATACAGGAGCTGTGGCTGGTTAAGGGTGTTCAGGCCCGCAAAGAAGAGATGGGAGCAGGTCTCCAGCACCAGAAACAGGCCAATGGCCAGAGCCCACCAGGCAAACTGGTGGCAGAACGTGCCCAGGATACTCAGCCAGGCTGGCCCACGCCGTTCCTCCAGCCGCTCTACCTCAGCGGCAGGCGTCGTGGCCGTGATGGCCCCAGCAAACGTATCCACGACGGCATAAATCTGGACGGGGAAACGGCGCCTGGCACGGGTGAGCGCTATTCGTTCTTTGTATGTGGTATTTTTGGGAAATTTCGTTATTCCCTGCAATGGCTGCATTTTCAGCACAACCTCTCCGGTATCCCGATCCAGCTCCACTTCCGCCTGAGCGTCAGCCGGCGTGCTGCCCAGAAAGAGGCGCTGGATGCTCACGCCTGTCCCCAGAAAGAGGCGCAGCAGTTCGCGCGGCTCGTCGGACCTTTCGCCCTGTTTGGGGAAGAGCTTGCTAGAACCGACCTCCATTTTTACCACTGTTGTCTCGGGCGAGCACTCTTGCTCTAGTTCTGCTGGCAATGCTTTGTCCCGCAACCCCGCCAGTGGGCCGAAGTAGCGTCGCCGATACGTCAGTACCCACTGCGGGCCCTGCCAGCGCGGCAGGAGGAAGCACCAGAGAACCAGACTCAAGGACAGCCCCAGCCAAAAGGGCCAGGTGACGGACAGGGGCTGGCTCGCGATATTCTGCCAGCCGGCGATAAAGGTCTGCCCCCAGGTATAGTTCTCCAGGCAGGGAAACAGGGTGCAGCTCATCTTCGCAGACGGGACAGGGTTCATGTAATCAACCAGATCGGGGAGGAAGGAATTGGCCTCATTGACGATGCTATCCATCTGCTGGATGGTTTGCTGATTGTGTTCGATCAGTGTGGCATTGCTCCCAATTTGATCCTGCATGTATTGGAGAATAGCATTTGTTGGGAAATTACGTGTATTGTATTGCAAAAGATATTCGTTGTATCTGATCGTATCGGCGAGGTTGCCATAGGTATCTAAGGTGTGAAACGTATTGGTTTCATCCTGGACATGCTGGAGATTGGCCTGTATTACGTCCGCCTGCGCCGAATTGGGATTGTCCTTGAGCTCTTGCTGGAGAGCGCCTTCCTGAAAGTACAGGTTCATTAACTGTGGCCACATATGATTGGCCTGGTTTTCCAGTTTCAGAGTTTGCTGGTACAGAGTCGCCGGTCTATTACCTAGATCAAACTGATTGAAGGCGTTCGGCAGGATAGCATTGGCCTGGATGACCCAGAGAGCCAGCACCATCTGCGCGAGTGTACGACGCGAGGGAGAGGCGTGGCCCAACCCGGCCAGTACAAAACTGGCTACGACAAACGGCCAGGCCAGGCGAGTAAAATCCTCCAGCAGGAAGCTGATGGTCATGCAGACCAGCGAACTGATGGCACATACGCTCGCAAAGCGTCGTCCAAGTGGGCTCGTCAGAAAGGTGTTCAGACGGGAAGGAAGAGAGGGCGGCTTTTGCATCGGGTCACTGGCTTTCTGCTTATCGTTATCTCTGTGCATTTTGAAATCAAATATCTACTCTAATTAACGGATGAGTAACCGGCTAGTAAAACAGCGCAGACCTGTTTCCAGAGCTTTTCAATTCTCGCGCACCGCGAACTCGTTGGATCGATCGCAAATTGTCAATTTGGCTCCGTTTTTAGCGAGGATTTTGGGGGAGAAAAATGTTGGGAGCCCGCATCTGTGACATTCGCCGCGATGCACGATCCGCCGTCGCAGGGAGGGCTGAGCCACGGGCAGCAGCAGGTGTTGTACACGATCGCGCGGCAGACTTGGCGCTTCTTTGCTGCCGATACCGATCCCAACACCCATTTACCAATGGACAACATTGGCTTCTACGGAGCGCCCGCGCAAGGCGCGTATACCTCTCCGACGGACATTGGCGTCTACTTCTGGAGTGTGGTCGCCGCCGAGGATCTCGGTTTGATCGACCGGGCTGGCGCACTGCAGCGGGTCAACGCCACCCTGAGCGAAGTCGAGAGTCTCACCAAATGGGATGGCTTCCTCTTGAGCTGGTACGATACGATGAATGGGGACGTCTTATCTGGTCCCGGAGGTACCGACATCCAGGGGCAGCCCTTGACCGGGGACTTTATCTCCACGGTCGATAATGCCTGGTACGCTATGGGACTCATTCTCGTGCGCCAGGTTTATCCAGAACTGGCGCAGCGTGCGACGGCTCTTCTCAATGCGATGAATTTCAGCATTTTCTATGATAACGGAGACGAAAGCACAAACGTCAACGCCGGCCAGGTCTATGGCGGTTACGCCTATCTCGGCATTGGCCTGCACCAGATGCCGGGGGATGTCTGGTGGCGCACCTGGCGCACGCTGCCCGCGGATTTTACCTGGCAGGGACAGACGCCCCAGGGCTACAATGCTACCTATACCGATCCCCAATCGGGTAAACAGTTCACTGTTTTTGAGGGGCACTACAGCTCCAACGGCATGAACTTTGTGCCGAGCTGGGGCGGCAGTATGTTTGAAAGCCTGATGGATAACCTGGTGATTCCTGAGACACAATGGGGGGTGCGCAGCTTTGGACGCAATGACCTGCTCTATCCTCAGGCGCAGATTGCCTACGACACACAGACGCTGCACTACCCGGTCTGGGGGCTGTCTCCATCGAGTACGCCCGATGATACTGGCAATTACGATGCCTATGGCGCCCACAATCTGGCGTCAAACAGCAACTGCTGCCCGTATGACGAGACGGCGGTAACGCCCCATGCCTCCTTCCTCGCGCTTGTTGTTGCACCACAGCAGGCCTTTCAAAACATTCAGGCGCTGCGCTCACTCTATCCTTCCATTTATGACCGGTATGGCTTCTTTGATGCCGTCAATCCCATGACCGGCCAGGTGGGGCACCGCTACCTGGTTCTTGACCAGGCCATGATTATGGCCGGGCTGGATAATGCGCTGCGTTTCGAGCAGATGCAAAATCATTTTGCCCAGGACCCGGTTATCCAGGCCGTCAGGCCCTATCTGTCGATGGAAACTTTCTCTCTTCCCTAGTACTGTAACACAGGATAAAGCAATGAGGATGCGGGAGTTACTCCCATCCTCATTGCTTTACCTGGTATTGTCAATTTAAATTTTTCTATTGATGAGCTTTCCCCACTGAACCCTCATTTAAGATCTTTCAAAGAGCATTCTTTCGGACAAAATTTGGGCTTACGCCCCACTTTCATACTAAATGCAGTGTAATTAACTCTGCAATTATCGTTAAGTTGACAATACCTCCCCTGGTTCCGCCACGAGTAATCTTACCCCATCTGGCGAAAAATGCCAGCTTTTCTTACTCGCGGGTAAGATTACTCGTGGCGGAATGCG
>WNFI01086438.1_pt1 | contig 24958 bp, 17 predicted proteins | sample 5400471 | NCBI WGS metagenome assembly WNFI01 (sample SAMN13153348, study PRJNA577476) | soil metagenome | isolation source: 100 cm saprolite on Douglas fir-dominated hillslope | place: USA:California | collected 2013-09-17 | reverse complement strand
GTATTTCTTCGCCTGCACGTCGAGCACCGGGATGGTTTCCTTGCCGTAGGCCGAGTCGTGATAGATGTTCACGATCTTCTTGCCCTTCAGCTTGTCCATGCCGCCTTCCTTCATGCCGATGAACTTGATCTTGGCGGTGTTCTGCGACCAGTAATTCGTGATCAGCGGGAAGATGTACGGGAATACCCGGCCATCGGAGGCGTCGGTGCGCCCATATCCCATGGAAATCACCGGGATCTTGTCCGCGGTCGCCTTCTCGATGAGCGAGTAGGTGATGCCGGTTGACAGCGGGTGGATGACCGTGGCGCCCGTGGGTCCCTTGTTCTTGGAGCGCTCGTAGCACTCGACGCCGCGGGCGTTGTTGTACTCGGTCTCGCACTTCTCCCAGGTGAGCTTCACGCCGTTGATGCCGCCGTCGCGGGCGTTCAGCATGGCGAAGTAGTCGATCATGCCGCCGCCGAAGCCCGAGCCGCCGGGAGCGTAAGGCCCGACCCAGTAGAAATTCGCGGGGATGAACTGCTCGTTCTGCGCGACTGCAGTTGCGGAAAAGCCGCCTGCCGCGAGCGCGAACGCAGCCGCCGATACCAGCGCGGTTCGTTTCATGGATATCCTCCTCCTAAGAGTCATTCCAGATAGCGAAACATTCAGTATAGCCCTTCTATTCCGGGCGTCCTAGTGCGGGAACGGCCATAGGCGCAGCTTCTCCTTGGCGATCTGCCACAGCCGGGCGAGGCCCTGCGGCTCGACGATCAGGAAAAGAATGATCAGGCCGCCGAATATGATCAGCTCCAGGTTCGACACCAGCGCGTGCGAGATCTCGACGCCGAAGGCATGCGAGATCCCGCCGGAAGCGATGTTGAGAAAAATCGGAAACAGGGTGATGAAGGCCGCGCCGAGGAACGAGCCGAGGATGGAGCCGACGCCGCCGATGATGACCATGAACAGCACCCGGAAGCTCAGATCGAGCGTGAACGCCTCGGGCTCCACCGTGCCGAGATAGGTATAGGCGTAGAGCGCCCCGGCCACCCCGCAATAGAACGAGCTGATCGCAAAAGCGAGCAGCTTGGTCTTCATCATCGGAATGCCGATCACCGCGGCGGCCACGTCCATGTCGCGCACCGCCATGAAGGCGCGGCCGGTTTCGCTGCGCATCAGGTTCTTCGCCAGCAGCGCCATCACCGACACGATGGCGAGCGTCAGCACGTACTTCTCCGCGGGCGTATTTACCGCATAGCCCAGGATCGTGATCTTCTGGGCGGTGATCACGCCCGATGCGCTGTGGTTGGTGATCCAGCCCCAGCGCTGGATCGCCCACAGCACGAAGAACTGGCAGGCGAGCGTCGCCACGGCAAGGTAAAAGCCCTTGATGCGCAGGCTCGGCAAGCCGAACACGATGCCGACCGCGGCGGCGCATAGTCCGGCGAGGATGAAGCTGGGAATGATTCCGAGCCAGGGCAGGCGCAGCACGAAGTTGTAGGCCATGAAAGCGCCCACCGCCATGAAGGCGGCGGTGCCCAGCGAAAGCTGGCCGGCGTAGCCGGTAAGGATATTCAGGCCGAGCGTGGCGAGAGCGAAAATAAGGAAAGGCGTGAGAATCGCCGACAACCAGTACTGGTCGCCCACGAGCGGCACCACGACGAAGGCGAAAACCAGGAAAAGGACGACGCCGATCCGGTCCTGCAGGATCGGAAAGATCTGCTGGTCCTGGGCGTAGCTCGATTTGAACTGGCCTGCTTCGCGATAGAGCATCGTCAGACCCTGTCTATGATTTTCTCGCCGAACAGCCCCTGCGGCCGCACGAGGAGGAACAACAGCGCCACCACATAGGCGAACCAGGACTCGATGCCGCCACCCACCATCGGCCCGACATACACCTCGGCGAGCTTCTCGGTCGCGCCGATGATGAGACCGCCAAGGATCGCTCCGGGGATGGATTCGAAGCCGCCCAGGATCAGCACCGGCAGCGCCTTCAGCGCGACAAAGGTGAGCGCATACTGGACGCCGTTTCTCGCGCCCCACAGCAGCCCCGCCACCAGCGCCACGAAGCCGGCCACCGACCAGACGATCGCCCAGATATGCTGCAGCGGAATGCCGACCGCGAGCGCCGCCTGATGGTCGTCGGCCACCGCGCGCAGCGCCCTGCCGATGCGGGTCTTCTGGAAAAACACCGCCAGCACCGCCACCAGGATGCCGGCGACCCCCGCGGCAAACAGGTCGAACTGGCTGATATTGATGTTGGCCTTTTCCGACAGCCACTCCATCGGCACGTCCGGGATCCCCAGCTCCAGGCCGTGCGGCTGCGAGCCCCAGAAGAGCTGCGACAGGCCCTCGAGAACGAAGGTGAGGCCGATGGTGGCCATGAACAGCGTGATCGGCGGCTGATTGACGAGCGGCCGCAGCACCAGGCGTTCGGTGGCGATCCCCAGCAGCACCATGATGGCGAGCGTCACCACGAGCGCCAGCCAGAACGGCCAGCCGCGCTCGAGCAGCGATACGAAAGTGAGGGCGGCGAAGAACACCATCCCGCCCTGGGCGAAATTGAATACGCCCGAAGCCTTGTAGATCAGCACGAAGCCGAGCGCGACGAGCGCGTACATCACGCCGGCGAGGAGCCCTCCAAAGAGCACTTCTATGAAAAAGTTCATCTAATGGGCCACGCCGAGGTACGCATCGATCACCGCCTGGTTGGCGCGCACCTCGGCGGGTGTGCCGTCGGCGATCTTGCGGCCGTAGTCGAGCACCACTACGCGGTCGCAGATGTCCATCACCACGCCCATGTCGTGCTCGATCAGCACCAGCGTGGTGCCGAACTGGTCGTTGACGTCGAGGACGAAGCGGCACATGTCCTGCTTCTCCTCCACGTTCATGCCCGCCATGGGCTCGTCGAGCAGCAGGAGGGACGGCTCGGCGGCCAGCGCGCGGCCGAGCTCGACGCGCTTCTGCAGGCCGTAGGGCAGCCGCCCGACGGGCGTCTTGCGGATGTGCTGGATCTCGAGAAAGTCGATGATCTCCTCGACCGCGCGGCGGTGCTCGAGCTCCTCGCGCCGCGCCGGCCCGACCCATAGCGCCTGCTGCAGGAAATTGCAGCGCATCTTCAGGTTGCGGCCGGTGAGGATGTTGTCGAGCACCGTCATGCCCTTGAAGAGGGCAATGTTCTGGAACGTCCGCGCGATGCCCATGACCGCGGCCCGGTGCGGATCCATATCGGTAAATTCTTTTTCTTTAAATCTTATTTTTCCTCTCTGCGGATGATAGACGCCGTTCACGACGTTGAGCATCGAGCTCTTGCCGGCGCCGTTGGGCCCGATGATCGCCCGCACCTCGTGCTCGCGCACGTCGAAGGACACTTCCTGCAGCGCCTTCACGCCGCCGAACGAAAGCGAGACGCTCTCGACCGATAGAACGACGTCGCCGATATTCCGGGACGCCTGCTCGAGGTGAATTTGCGGCGACGACATCAGGATCGCCGCCATGCCTTCACGCCGCCTGCTTCGCCGCCGCCGGCGCGAAGGTCTTCGCCTCGGCAACCGCCAGGTCCGCGGAGACCACGCCGGTGCGGCCGTCCTCGTAGCTCACCTGGACCTCGATGTGCACCGTCCGGCTGCCGTCGTAGAGCGCTTTCACGAGGGCGTCGTATTTCTCGCCGATGAAGCGCCGGCGCACTTTTCGCGTGCGCGTGAGCTCGCCGTCGTCGGCGTCGAGCTCCTTGTGCAGGATCAGGAAGCGATGGATCTGCGAGTTGGCGAGCTCGCGGTCCTGCGCGAGATCGGCGTTCACTTTCTCGACGCAGCCGCGGATCAGGCGGCAGACCTCCTCGCGGGAAGCGAGGTCGACATAGCCCGAGTACGGCATGCTCCTGCGCTCGGCCCAATCGGAAACCGCCTCCATGTCGATGTTGATGAAGGCGCAGGCGCGCTCGCGCCGGTCGCCGAAGCACACCGCTTCCTTGATGTACGGGAAAAACTTGAGCTTGTTCTCGAGATACTTGGGCGCGAACAGCGTGCCGTCGGTCAGCGCGCCGACGTCCTTCGCGCGATCGATGATCTTGAGGTGCCCGTCGGCGTCGATATACCCGGCATCGCCGGTATGGAACCAGCCCTCCGCGTCCTTCGCCTCGCGCGTCGCCTGCGGATTCTTGTAGTACTCCTTGAACAGCCCCGGCGAGCGGATGAGAAGCTCGCGCTCTGGGGTAAATTTAAGCTCCACGCCCGGCACCGCCGGCCCCACGGTGTCGGATTTCACCTGGTCGTTCGGCTGGATGCAGACGAAAACGCTGGTTTCGGTGGAGCCGTAGAGCTGCTTCAGATTGATGCCGAGGGAGCGGTAGAAGACGAACAGGTCGGGACCGATCGCCTCCCCGCCCGTATAGGCGATCCGGATGCGGCTCATGCCGAGCACGTTGCGCAACGGCCCGTACACCAGCAGGTCCCCCAGCCAATACAGGGCGCGCTCGAGCGCGCCGACCGGCTTTCCTTCCATGATGCGCTCGCCGACGCGCTGCGCCACGCGCATGAAATAGCGGTACATCGCGCGCTTGATGGCGCCGGCGTCCTCCATCCGGACCGAGACCTGGGTGAGCAGCGCTTCAAACACCCGCGGCGGCGCGAAGTAGTACGTCGGCCCGATCTCGCGCATGTCGGTGGTCACCGTCTCGGCCGATTCCGGGCAGCAGATGCTGTAGCCCGCGACGAGCGGCTGCGCGTAGGAAAAGATGTTCTGCCCGATCCACGCCGGCGGCATGAAGGCGAGCACGACGTCGGCGTCGGTGATTCCCTCCCATTGCGCGACCGTTCTCGAGCGCTCGATGAGGTTGGTATTGGTGAGCACCACGCCCTTGGGCACGCCGGTGGTGCCCGAGGTAAAGAACATGGCGGCGGTATCGGCCCCCGCGCCCTTCGCGATCTCGGCTTCGATGAAAGCCGGGTTGCGGCTGCACGCTTCGCGGCCGAGCTCGAGCAGCTTGTCGTAGCTCGTCAGCCCGGCCTGTTTGTAGTTCCGCAGGCCGCGCGAATCGTCGTAGTAGATGTGCTCGAGGAGCGGGCACTGCGGCAGGATCTCAAGCAGCTTGTCCACCTGCTCCTGGTCTTCAGCGATCGCATGGCTCACTTCCGCGTTCTGGATCGGAAACGCCATCTCGGCGGCGGCGGCATCCTGGTAGAGCGGCACCGGGATCGCGCCGAGGCATTGCGCCGCGGCGATGCCCGCGTAAATGCGCGGCCGGTTCGCCCCGACCAGGACGATATGGTCGCCGCGCTTCAGCCCATGCTCGCACTTGCGCGTGATGCAACAGGAGTTTTGGAAACGTGTCGAGCGTGGCGGGCTGCACAGCCGGTGAATTCTTGCACAAAATCCGATTAGACTCGCGCGATGAGCGGAAAAGAGCACTGGACCAGCAAAGGGGACGTGCGCCTGTTTCTCTGGCAGAAACCCCCCACGCGCGATTCGAGCAATGGCAAGACCGTCCTTTTCGTGCACGGCTCGTCGATGGCCTCGCAGCCGACCTTCGATCTCGCGGTGCCCGGCCGCGCCGATTCCTCGGCGATGGACTGGTTCGCGGCGCGCGGCTTCGATACCTGGTGCCTCGACAACGAGGGCTACGGCCGCTCGGACAAGAAGCGGCCGATCAATTGCGACATCTCGAACGGTGCCGACGATCTTGCTTCGGCTTCACAATATGTTCTTCAACATTCGAAAAGCAAAAAACTTCATCTCTACGGAATCTCCTCGGGCGCGCTGAAGGCAGCCCTATTCGCCCAGCGGCATCCCGAGCGCGTGGCGCGGCTCGCGCTTGACGCCTTCGTCTGGACCGGCGAAGGCAGCCCGACGCTGGCGGAGCGAAGGAAGCGCCTGCCGGAGTTTTCCGCGAAGAACCGCCGGCCGATCGACCGCGCGTTCGTGCGCAGCATCTTCAACCGGGACCATCCCGGCACGGCCGACGAAGCCACCGTCGAAGCTTTTGCGACGGCGATCCTGGCGCTCGACGACTCGGTGCCGACGGGCACCTACGTGGACATGTGCTCGAAGCTGCCGCTGGTCGACCCCGGGAAGATCCCGGTGCCGACGCTGATCCTGCGCGGCGAATACGACGGCATCGCCGGCATCGAGGATCTGCTCGCCTTCTACAGCCGCTTGCCTCATCCGGACAAGCAGTTCTCGGTGATGGAAGGCATTTCGCACGCGAGCTTCCAGCAGAAGAACTACATGATGGTGTACCACCTCCTGCACGGCTTCTTCACGCAACCCGAGCCGGTCTACTGCGGATGATGCGTTCGCTTTTTCTTTTATTTCTATTTCTTGGTATTGAAGCTCTTGGCCAGACCTATCCATCGCGACCCGTTCGCCTGGTGGTCCCGCTCTCGCCGGGCGGCTTTGCCGATACGCCGGCGCGCATGCTCGCGTCGCGGCTCTCGGGGGAGCTCGGCAAGCAGGTCTTCGTCGAGAACAGGCCCGGAGCGGGTGGAACCATCGGCACGGATTTCGCGGCAAAGGCCGCGCCTGACGGCTACACCCTGGTGATCACGGGTACGACGCACCTCATAACCTCGCACCTGTACAAGAAAGTGCCATACGACGCACTGAAGGACTTCACCCACATCACCATGATGGCCTCCGGACCGTACGTGCTGGTGGTCAACCCGCAGAAGCTGCCGGTAAGCTCGGTGCGCGAGCTCATCGCAGCGGCGAAGGCGCAACCCGGAAGGATCGACTACGCGAGCTCGGGTAACGGCAGCTCGCAGCATCTCGTCGGCGCCCTGTTCAACTCGATGGCGGGCGTCGAGCTCAACCACGTGCCGTACAAAGGCAGCGGGCCGGCGATGCAGGACCTCCTTGCCGCGCAGGTCGGCGTCTCGTTCGCGGGCGTGCCGAACGTGCTTGGCCAGGTCAAGGCCGGCCGTCTCAAGGCGCTCGGCGTCACCACGCCGAAGCGCTGGAGCGAGCTTCCGGACGTACCGACGCTCGCCGAAGCCGGGGTAGCGGGCTATGAAGCGACTCTGTGGCTCAGCATCTCCGGCCCTGCCGGCATGCCGGCGCCGATCGTGCAGCGGCTCTACACCGAGATCAGCAAGGCGCTGCAGGATCCGGAACTGCAGAGCAACTTCCGCGCGGCGGGTGTCGAGGCCACCTCGATGGCGCCGGAGGAACTGAACCGGTTCATGCGCGCCGAGTACGAAAAGTGGGGCAAGGTCGTGCGCGACACCGGCGCGACGGTGAACTAGTTACATGTTGCGGCGGTACTGGCCGCCGACCTCAAATAGCGCGTGCGTGATCTGGCCGAGCGAGCAGACCCGTACCGCATCCATGAGCACCGCAAAGACGTTTTCGTTGCGGATTACCGCTTGCCGCAGGCGTTCCAGCATCGCATAGGAAAGTTTTGAATTTCGTTTTTGAAATTCCCGAAGCCGCTTCAGCTGCGATTTCTTCTCTTCATCGGTGGAGCGGATCAGCTCCAGCTTCTGCGGCGCGGGATCGGCGTGCGGGTTGCGGAAGCTGTTGACGCCGATGATCGGGTAGGAGCCGTTGTGCTTCTTGTGCTCGTAGTAGAGCGACTCTTCCTGGATCTTGCCGCGCTGGTAGCCCGTTTCCATGGCGCCGAGCACGCCGCCGCGGCTCGAGATCGCCTCGAATTCCTTGAGCACCGCCTCTTCGACCAGATCGGTCAGCTGGTCGATGATGAACGAGCCCTGGTTGGGATTCTCGTTCTTCGCCACGCCCCATTCGCGGTTGATGATCATCTGGATCGCCATCGCGCGGCGCACCGACTCCTCGGTCGGGGTGGTGATCGCCTCGTCGTAGGCGTTGGTGTGCAGCGAGTTGGTGTTGTCGTAGGTAGAGATGAGCGCCTGCAGCGTGGTGCGGATGTCGTTGAACGCGATCTCCTGCGCGTGCAGCGAGCGGCCCGAGGTCTGCGAGTGGAATTTCAGCTTCTGGCTGCGCTCGGCGGCGCCGTAGCGGCGCTTCATCGCCACCGCCCAGATGCGGCGCGCAACGCGTCCCAGCACCGCATATTCGGGATCCATGCCGTAGGAGAAGAAAAACGACAGGTTCGGCGCGAAATCGTCGATCTGCATGCCGCGTGCCAGGTAGGCCTCGACAAAGGTGAAGCCGTTGGCGAGCGTGAAGGCGAGCTGCGAGATCGGGTTCGCCCCCGCCTCGGCGATGTGATAACCCGAGATCGACACCGAGTAGAAGTTGCGCACCTCGTTCTCGATGAAGTACTGCTGGATGTCGCCCATCACCTTGAGCGAGAACTCGGTGGAGAAGATGCAGGTGTTCTGCCCCTGGTCCTCTTTCAGGATGTCGGCCTGCACCGTCCCGCGCACGGCGGACAGGGTTTCCTTTTTTATTTGCTTCAGTTCTTTTTCATTTGGTTGACGGGAGTTTTGTTTTAAAAACCTTTCGACTTGCTGATCGATGGCGGTATTGAAGAACATCGCGAGGATCGTCGGCGCGGGGCCGTTGATGGTCATCGACACCGAGGTCTGCGGGTCGCACAGGTCGAAGCCCGAGTAGAGCACCTTCATGTCCTCGAGCGTGGCGATCGACACGCCCGAGTTGCCCACCTTGCCGTAGATGTCGGGCCGCTCGTCCGGGTCGAAGCCATAGAGCGTCACCGAATCGAACGCGGTCGACAGGCGCTTCGCCGGCAGGTCCTTGGACAGCAGGTGGAAGCGCTTGTTGGTGCGGAACGGGTCGCCCTCGCCGGCGAACATGCGTGTCGGGTCTTCGTTTTCGCGTTTGAAGTGGAACACCCCGGCGGTGAAAGGGAATTCGCCAGGCAGGTTCTCGCGCATGCGCCAGCGCAGCAGCTCGCCGTGATCCTCGAACCCGGGCAGCGCGACTTTCGGAATCCTGGTGCCCGAGAGCGAAACCGTCTTCAGCGCGCTGCGGATTTCCTTGTCGCGGACTTTCACCGCCTGCTCGTCGCCTGAATAGGCCTTGACGGTATCGGGCCACGTATCGAGCAGCCGTTTCGCTTCGGCGTCGAGCGCGAAATTTTTCTTTCCAAGCAGAGAATCCAGTTCTTCAACAGATGAAGAAAGCATTCCCTTGGCGGCGGCCAGCTGCTGGCGTTCGCGCGCAAGCTTGACTTGCTGATCCGCGAAGCCGTGATAGCCGCGCACGCACTCCGCGATCTCTGCAAGGTAGCGCTGGCGCTGCGGCGGGACGATCACATTTATGCCCGAAGACAGCTTGGCTGCGGTCTTGGGCAATGCGCCGGACCCGAGCTTCAAGCCTTTCTCCGCGAGCTTCTCCGTGATGGCGTGATAGAGCGCGGTAACGCCATCGTCGTTGAAGCGCGCCGCGATGGTGCCGTAGACGGGCATCGCCTCGGGCGCGGCGCCGAAGGCATGACGGTTCCTCTGCACCTGCTTGCGCACGTCGCGCAGCGCGTCTTCGGCGCCTTTGCGGTCGAACTTGTTGATCGCGACGAAGTCGGCGAAATCCAGCATGTCGATCTTCTCGAGCTGGCTCGCGGCGCCGAATTCAGGGGTCATGACGTACAGCGACACATCGGCATGGGGCACGATGCCCGCGTCGCCCTGGCCGATGCCGGCGGTCTCGACCACGATCAGCTCGAAACCAAAGGCCTTGCAGGCCGAGATGGCCTCGCCGAGGGCCGCCGACAGCTCGCCGCCGGTGTCGCGCGTCGCGAGCGAGCGCATGAAAATCTTCGGCCCCTGGATCGCGTTCATGCGAATGCGGTCGCCGAGCAGCGCGCCTCCCGTTTTCCTGCGCGTCGGGTCGACGGAGAGAATTGCGATTCCTATTGAATCGGCGTGATCCAGGCGAAAACGGCGCACCAGCTCGTCGGTGAGCGAGCTCTTGCCGGCGCCGCCGGTGCCGGTGACTCCGAGGACGGGTGCGCTCCTGGTTTTTGCTTCTTCCAGAATTGTCTGTTTCTTATTTTTATCCAGGACATTCAGCTCAAGAGCGGTGATCATCTGCGCGAGCGTCTTGGGATCCTTTTGTGAAGGATCCAGGTCGCAGCGCGCCAGCATGTCGTTGATCATCCCCTGCAGGCCCATGCGCTGCCCGTCTTCCGGGGAGTAGATGCGCGTGACGCCGTACGCCTCCAGCTCCTTGATCTCCGCCGGGACGATGACGCCGCCGCCGCCGCCGAAGACCTTGACCTGCGCGCCGCCGCGCTCGCGCAGCAGGTCGATCATGTATTTGAAGAACTCGACGTGGCCGCCCTGGTAAGAGGACACCGCGACGCCCTGCGCGTCCTCCTGCAGCACCGCGGTCACGATGTCGTCGACCGAGCGGTTGTGGCCCAGATGGATCACCTCGGCGCCGGAGGCCTGCAGGATGCGCCGCATGATGTTGATCGACGCGTCGTGGCCGTCGAACAGGCTCGCCGCGGTGACCAGGCGGATCTTGTGCCTGGCCTTGTAGACGAGCTTGCTGGAGTCCGAGAGGTCCGTCATGAACCCGTTAGCCTAGTTTACGTTTACGTAAACGTCAATTACGGTAGGACGGATCCCTTGCGTCCACCAGCCGGACCATGGCTGCGAAGACGTCGTCGCAGGTGCGCTTCTCGCCTGGCCCCGACTCGCGCAGGGTGCGCTCGAAGACTTCGGGACGGATCGGGTTCAAGGCGCCGGCGGCGCTGGAAGCGATCTGCACGTCGCAGGCGCGCTGCAGCGTCCAGAGCATCGTAAAAGCTTCAGGCACGCTCGGGCCCCAGGCGAGCAGGCCGTGATTCCTCAGGATCATGGCGGGCTTGCCCGCCAGGTCGCGCACCAGGCGCTCGCGTTCTCCCAAGTCGGTGGAGACGCCCTCGAAGTCGTGATACGCGACCCGCCCGTGAAGCTGCGATGCATAGAAGTTCGTCGGCGACAGCCCGTCCTTCAGGCAGGCAACGGCCAGGCCCGTCGTCGTGTGGGTGTGCATCACGCAATGCGCGCTCGGAACGCCGTCGTGCAACGCCGAATGGATCACGAAGCCGGCCTTGTTGATCGGCCATTGCGTCTCGCGCACCGGGTTGCCGTCGATGTCGATCAGGACGAGATTGGAGGCCGTGACTTCCCGGTAATGCAGGCCGAAGGGATTGATCAGAAAATGCCGCTCGGGTCCCGGGACGCGCAGCGTGATGTGGTTGAAGATCATCTCGGTCCAGCCGAGCATGTCGAACACGCGGTAGCAGGCGGCAAGCTCGACGCGCGCCTTGCGCTCGGCGTCGGTCATCGGCAGCTCGCGAACCGCGCGCGCCGACGTCTGCATGTAGATCGTCATGAAATCACCTCTCGCCGGCTAGTTTACCTCTCAGCCCGTGAATTTCCTGCCGAAGTCGCGCAGTACCTCGCGCGCGCAGTTGTGCCCCGGGGCAGCCGTGACCCCGCCGCCCGGATGCGCGCCGGCGCCGCACAGATAGAGCCCTTTCATCGGCCCGCGGTAGTCGGCGTAGCCGAGCAGCGGCCGCGCCGACCAGAGCTGATCGAGCGTTAGCGCGCCATGGAAGATGTCACCGCCGATCAGGCCGAATTCCCGCTCGAGGTCGGCGGGCGAAAGCGCGCAATGCGCGATCACGCTCGCCTTGAAGCCGGGGGCGTGGGATTCGATTACCTCGAAGATGCGCTGGGCCGCTTCGCTTTTTCTCGAGCTCCAGTCCGCTCCGGGATCGAAATGCTGGCAAAAAAGGCTCGCGACATGCGCGCCCTTCGCGGCATGCGCCGGGTCTACCAGGGTCGAATCGAGCGTGCTGGAGATCACCATCTCCACGATCGGCGCTCGGGCGATGCCTTCGGCGCGCGCGTCGAGGTAGGCGCGGTCCATGTAGCCGAGCGAAGGCGCCATGATGATGCCGGAGGCGTGGTGCGGGCCCGCTTCAGGCAAGCAGGAGAAACGCGGCAGCGCCGAGAGTGCGACGTTCATCCGGAATGTCGCCGAGCCGCACCTGTAGCGCTTCATTCGCGCGACGAAATCGGCCGGAAGGTCTTTTTCATCCATTAAATTCAAATAAAGCAGCTTCGGATTGACATTGGCGACGATGGCGCGCGCCGCGATCTCGGCTCCGCTCTGCAGGACGACTTTCCCGGCGGCGACCTTTGCTACCGCAGCGTTGCACTCGATCTCCACGCCCAGGCGCCGGGCTTCGGCGGCGAGAGCTTCGCTGATCGCGCCCATGCCGCCGATGGCGTGGCCCCACGCGCCGCGCTTGCCGTTCACCTCGCCAAACACATGGTGCAACAGGACGTAGCCGGTGTTGGGATGGTAGGGACTAGCGTAGTTGCCCACCACGGCGTCGAAGGCGAACGCCGCCTTGATGCCGCCGGATTCGAACCAGCCGTCCATCAGCTCGCCCGCCGAGCGGGTAAAGAATGCGAGCAGGTCGCGCCTGCCTTCCATGTCGAGCTTTTTGAACAGGCTTCCCGCTTGAACCGCCCTGACGATATCCATCAGTCCCCCGCCGATGTTGGGAGGGCAGCGCAAGACCAGTGAGCGCAGAACATCGGCGACCCGCTCCACGGCTCTGTAGTACTCGGGAAGCCGCGCTGCGTCGCGTTCCGAGAATCTTGCGAGCTCGCGTTGCGTCGCCTCCAGGCCGCCTCCGACTTTGAGGTAGCCGTTCTCCAGCGGCAGGAAGTTGTCGAGCGGGCGCTCGACGATGCGCAGGCCGTGCTCAGCCAACCTCAGGTCGCGGATTACCTTCGGCTGCAGCAGGCTGACCGTGTAGGCGGCGGCCGAGTTGCGAAAGCCCGGATGGAACTCCTCGGTGACCGCGGCGCCGCCCACCACCGCGCGCCGCTCGAGCACCTTTATCTTGAGCCCTGCCTTCGCCAGATAGCAAGCGCAGGTGAGGCCGTTGTGGCCTGCGCCCACGATGAGCGCGTCGTACTTCATCAATCGATCCGCTTGCCGCTCTCCGGATCGAAATAGTGCACGCGCGACGGGTCGTAGCGCAGCGGCAGCTTGCCTGCGCGGGCATCCATCGAGGAATGCATCCTTGCCGCGACGCGTGCATCGCTTTTCGCGCCGAGGTGGCCGTATACCAGCGTATCGGCCCCCAGCGGCTCGATCAAGTCGATCTCGGCTATGAGCATCGCATCCTTCTCGGAGCACGGCTCGAGGTGCTCGGGCCGGATGCCGAGCAGCACCGGCTTGCCGTTGCGCTCCTGCGGGATGAGGTTCATCGGCGGCGAGCCGATGAAGGAGGCGACGAAGGTCGTGGCGGGCTTGGCGTAGACCTCGAGCGGCGCGCCGATCTGCTCGGCGCGGCCAGCGTTCATCACGATCATGCGGTGCGCGAGGGTCATCGCCTCGACCTGGTCGTGGGTGACATACAGGCTGGTCGTGGCCAGGCGGCGGTGCAGCGCCTGCAGCTCGCCGCGCATCTGCACCCGCAGCTTGGCATCCAGGTTGGAGAGCGGCTCGTCGAACAGGAACACCGCCGGCTCGCGCACGATGGCGCGGCCCATCGCCACGCGCTGGCGCTGGCCGCCGGAGAGCGCCCGCGGCTTGCGGTCGAGGAATTTCTTCAGCTCGAGAATCTCGGCCGCTCGCTGCACGCGCTTGTCGATCTCCGCTTTGCTGAAGTCCTTGATGCGCAGGCCGTACGACATGTTCTCGTACACCGTCATGTGCGGGTACAGGGCGTAGTTCTGAAACACCATCGCGATGTCCCGGTCCTTGGGCTCGAGCTGGTTCACCACCCGCTCGCCGATGACGATCTCGCCCGAGCTGATGGTCTCGAGGCCCGCCACCATCCTGAGCAGCGTGGACTTGCCGCAGCCCGATGGCCCGACGATCACCACGAATTCGCCGTCGGCGATCTCCATGCTCACACCATGAATCACCTGGAGGTCGGTATACGTCTTTCTCACATCGCGCAGATGCACGCGAGCCATTAATGTTCCCTCACTTTTCCGTCTCCACCAGGCCTTTGACGAACCACTTCTGCATCAGCACCACCACCGCCGCCGGCGGCAGCAGGGCGAGCATCGCGGTCGCCATCACCAGGTGCCACTCTGTAAGAGCGTCGCCGCCGGTGATCATGCGCTTGATGCCGATCACGGTCGTGTACATCGACTCTTCCGTCGTAATGAGCAACGGCCAAAGGTACTGGTTCCAGCCGTAGATGAACTGGATCACGAACAGCGCCGCCATGCTGGTCTTGGAGAGCGGCAGCACCACATCGAAGAAGAAGCGCATCGGTCCGGCGCCGTCGATGCGCGAAGCCTCGGCGAGCTCCTCCGGGATCGTGAGGAAAAACTGGCGGAAGAGGAATGTGGCGGTCGCCGAAGCGATCAGCGGCAGCGTCAGGCCGAGGTAGGAGTTGAGCATCCCGAGGTCCGACACCACCTTGAAGGTCGGGATGATGCGCACCTCCACGGGAAGCATCAGCGTGACGAAAATCATCCAGAAAAAGAAATTGCGCAGCGGAAAGCGGAAGTAGACGATCGCGAACGAGGCGATGAGCGAGATCGCGATCTTGCCGACGGCGATCGCGACCGCCATCACCAGGCTGTTCAGCATCATCCGCCCCACCGGAGCAGAGGCGCCGCGCTGCGAGCCGGCGGTGAGCACCTGCGCGTAGTTCTCCCAGAAATGATCGCCCGGGGTCAGCGGCATCGGCACCTGCACGATCTGGTCGAGGGTCAGCGTAGAGGCGACGAAGGTCACGTAGAGCGGAAAAGCGATGATCGCAATGCCGGCGATCAGCACCGCGTGCGCGAGGAAAGTCAGCCAGGGCCGGTTCTCGACCATCGCGTTTAGTACTGCACCTTCTTCTCGATGAAGCGGAACTGCGCCACCGTGAGCGCGACGACGATCAGCATCAGGACCACCGACTGCGCCGACGAGCCGCCGAGATCGGCCGCCTTGACGCCGTCGTAGTACACCTTGTAGACCAGGATCTGAGTAGCGCCCGCCGGCCCGCCCTGGGTAATGGCATCGATCACGCCGAAAGTCTCGAAGAAGGCGTAGACGATGTTGACGACCAGCAGGAAGAAAGTCGTCGGCGACAGCAGCGGAAACACGATCGTCCAGAAGCGGCGCGCCGGCCCCGCGCCGTCGATGGCGGCCGCCTCGATCAGCGAGCGCGGAATGGATTGCAGGCCGGCGAGGAAGAACAGGAAGTTGTAGCTGATCTGCTTCCAGGTCGCGGCGATCACCACCAGCAGCATCGCCTGGTCGCCCTGCAGCGCCCAATCCCAGTCGATGCCCGCTTTCCTAAGCGCGTAGGTCGCGATGCCGACCGAGGGCGCAAACAGGAACGCCCAGAGCACCCCGGCGACCGCGGGCGCCACCGCGTAGGGCCAGATGAGAAGCGTCTTGTAGGCGAGGGCGCCGCGTACCACGCGGTCGGCCATGGTGGCGAGCAGCAGCGATATCGCGATTCCGCTCGCCGCGACCGCCACGCTGAAAACCGCAGTGGTCTTGAACGAGGTCAGGTAGTTCGAGTCCTGAAACAACTCGGCGAAGTTGCGCAGGCCGACGAACTCGGTGTGCAAGCCGAACGCGTCCTGCAGCTGGAACGAGAACCAGAATGCCTGCGCCGCCGGCAAGAAGAAAAAGACGATCGTGACCGCGATCTGCGGCGCGATCAGCGCATACGGCAGCCAGGCCGATCGAAAGACGACCCGCTTTTCCACTTTATTTTTTAGCTTCTGATTTTTTAACTTTTATTGGCCGCTTCGAACTTGCGCAGGATCTCGTTGCCGCGCCTCACTGCGTCGTCCATCGCTGCCTTGGCGTCCTTCTTGCCGGCGAAGACGGCTTCCATCTCCTCCTCGATCACCTCGCGGCCCTGTACGTAGTTGCCGAAGCGCAAGCCTTTCGAGTTGGCGGTGGGCGCCTTGTATCCGAGCTGCCTCACCGCGATGTCCGCGCCGGGCACCTTCTCGTAATAGCCCTCTTTCTTCATCGCTTCGAAAGCGGCGTTGGTGATCGGCACGTAGCCCGTCCCCTTCGCCCACTCCGTCTGCACCGCGGTCGACGAGAGATAGCTGAAGAACTTGGTGATTCCCTTGTACTCGGCGGGCTTCTTGCCGCTCATCACCCACAGCGTGGCGCCGCCGATAATCGAGTTCTGCGGCGCGCCCTTGATCTCGTCGTGGTAAGGAAGGAAATTCACCGAAAAGTCGAACTTGGCATTGCGCCGAATGTTCGCCTGCGCCCCGGAGCTCGACGTCAGCATGGCGCATTCGCCGCTGAAGAACCTGGCTTCCGCCTCGTTCTTGCGTCCCGAGTAGGTGAACCAGCCCTTCTTCGCGAAGTCGGCGAGCATTTCGACGTGCTTCACGTGCGCTGGGGAATTGATCGTGAAACGGGTGTCGGTGCCGGCGATGCCGTTCTCCTTCGTGCCAATCGGCAGGTTGTGCCAGGCGCTGAAATTCTCCACGTGCACCCAGGAAGGCCAGCCCGTGGTGTAGACGCACGGCTGCCCGGAAGCCTTCAGCTTGCCGGAAGCGACGGCGAACTCCTTCCAGGTCTTGGGCGCTGTGCCGTCAAGCCCGGCTTTCTTCAACGCGTCCTTGTTGACGTAGAAGACAGGTGTCGAACTGTTGAACGGCATCGACAGCATGTTGCCCTTGCTGTCGGTGTAGTAGCCGGCGACCGCCGGCACATAATTCTTGGCATCGAAGGGCTCGCCTGCCTCCTTCATCATCTGGTAGACCGGCTTGATGGCGCCTTTCGCGGACATCATCGTCGCGGTGCCGACTTCGAAGACCTGAAGGATGTGCGGCGCGTTGCCGGCTCGAAATGCAGCGATCGCCGCGGTCATCGACTCGGGGTATTGGCCCTTGAATACCGGAACGATCTTGTAGTCCTTCTGGCTCGCGTTGAAGCCGTTGGCAATGTCGTTGAGCCGGTCGTTCAGCGCGCCGGTCATCGAATGCCACCACTGGATCTCGATCTGGGCATAGGCATTTGCTGAAAACAGACCTGCAGCCAGCGCCGCGGCGGCGAATCTTCTCATGGACATTGCACCCCTCCTCAGAAGGCAACGAATGTGGGACGAAAAGATTATTCTACTGTGACCGACTTGGCCAGATTGCGCGGTTTGTCGACGTCGGTGCCGCGGGCGAGCGCGGCATGGTAGGCGAGCAGCTGCAGCGGCACGACGTGGAGGATGGGCGAGAGCAGCCCGGCGTGGTCGGTGAGCCGGATGACGTGCACCGCTTCGCTCTCCTCGATGCGCGTCTGCTGGTCCGCGAATACATAGAGTTCGCCGCCGCGCGCACGCACCTCCTGCAGGTTCGACTTCAGCTTTTCCAGCAGCGCGTCCGACGGCGCCACCGCCACCACGGGCATGTCGCGGTCGACCAGGGCGAGCGGCCCGTGCTTGAGCTCGCCGGCGGCGTACGCCTCGGCGTGGATATAGGAGATCTCCTTCAGCTTGAGGGCGCCTTCCATGGCGATCGGGTAGTGAATGCCGCGGCCCAGAAACAGCGCGTGCTGCTTGCCGGCGAAACGCTCGCCCCAGGGTTTCACCTGGGGCTCGATCGAAAGGATGGCCGACAGCGCGGCCGGAAGATGGCGCAGGCTCGTGAGCAGGTCGCGCTCGCGCGGAGCATCCAGCCGGCGCCGGCTCTTCGCAAGCGCGAGCGCAAGCAGGAATAACGCCGCCAGCTGGGTGGTGAACGCCTTGGTCGAGGCGACGCCGATTTCCGGCCCGGCGCGCGTCATGAAGTGCAGATTCGAGGCGCGTACCAGCGAGCTCTCCGGGCTGTTGCAGATCGAGAGCGCGTTCGCATAGCCGAGCGATTTCGCGTGCTGCAGGGCCGCCATCGTGTCGGCGGTCTCGCCGGACTGCGAGATGGTGACGAGCAGTCCCGAGCGGTCGGGCACCGTCACGCGGTAGCGGTACTCGCTCGCGATCTCGGCGTTGCAGGGCAGGCCGGCGAGCTCCTCGATCCAGTAGCGCGCGACCAGCCCGGCGTGGTAACTCGTGCCGCAGGCGACGATCTGTACCGAGGTGGCGCGCGCGAGCGCCTCCGCGGCCTCGACGCCGAAGAGTTGCGGCGCGACCGTATTGGCGCCGCCGAGCAGCTCCAGCGTATTGGCGACCGCGCCCGGTTGCTCGAAAATCTCTTTCTGCATGTAGTGCCGGTACGGCCCGAGCTCAGTGGCTTCGGAAGAGAGCTGCGAGACGTGCACCTTGCGCTCCGCGGGCATGCCTCTGGCGTCGACGATACGCACCCCGCCCGGCCGGATCTCGGCGCAGTCGCCATTGTCGAGATAGATGACGCGCCGCGTCGCCTGCACCAGCGCAGAAACGTCGGACGCAGCGAAGTTCTCTCCTTCGCCCAGGCCCAGGAGAAGCGGAGGACCCCTTCTCGCCACCACCACGCTGTCGGGGTCGTCGGCCGAAACGAGCGCGATGGCGAACGCGCCCTCGAGCTCGGCCGCAGCGCGCACCATCGCGCCAAGCAGGTCGGGGGAGCTCTTGCGGTGCTCGGCGACAAGATGCGCGATCACTTCCGTGTCGGTATCGGAGACAAAGACATAGCCGGCTTTCTTGAGCCGATCGCGAATCGCCTCGTGGTTCTCGACGATGCCGTTGTGCACCACCGCCAAGTTCCCGGACACATGCGGGTGCGCGTTGCTTTCGGTCGGCGCGCCGTGGGTGGCCCACCGGGTATGCGCAATGCCGGCGGCGCCCGATAGTGCCTTTGCGCTCACTTGCGCAGCGAGCTCGGCGACGCGCCCGGCGGCGCGCAGCCGGCTCAGATGCGGTCTCGCCTGCGCGCCGTTGAGCACCGCGATCCCGGCCGAGTCGTAGCCGCGATACTCGAGCCGCCGCAGCCCTTCGATCAGGAGCGGGACGATATCGCGCCTGGCTGCCGCGCCGACGATGCCGCACATGGCCTTAGCCCTTCTTCCTCGGCGGCTTCCAGGCAGGAATCGAAACCTGCCTGGCGCGCGCCACGGTGAGCTGCCCGGCCGGCGTGTCCTTGCTGATGGTCGAGCCGGCGCCGATGTAGGAGCCGCGCGCGATGCGCAACGGCGCCACCAGCGTGGCGTCCGAGCCGATGAAGCATTCGTCCTCGATCACGGTGCGGTTCTTGTTGGCGCCGTCGTAGTTGCAGGTGATGGTTCCGGCGCCGACGTTGACACGCGCGCCGACCTCGGCATCGCCGATGTAGGCGAGATGGTTCGCCTTGGAGCCCGCGCCGATGCGGCTCGCCTTCACCTCGACGAAATTGCCGATGTGCACGTCTTCCGCCAGGTTTGTGCCGGGTCGCAAGCGGGCGTAAGGGCCGAGGCGGCAGTTCGCGCCAATTTCCGTATTCTCAAAATGACAAAACCCGAAAACCTCCGTCCCGGCGGCGATGGAGACGTCGCGCAGCACGCAGTTCGGGCCGATGCGCACCCGGTCGCCGAGGCGCACGCGGCCCTCGAAAACGCAGTTCACGTCGATCGAAACGTCGCGCCCGCACTCCAAGGCGCCGCGCACGTCGATGCGCGCCGGGTCGGCGAGCGTCACGCCCGCTTCCAGCAGCCGCTGCGCTTCGCGCGCCTGGACCACGCGCTCGAGCGCAGCGAGCTCGCCCCTGGAGTTGACGCCCGCGACCTCCCAGGGGTCGGAGGCCTTGATCGCCGAGATCGTAGCCCCCGCCGAGGCGGCGGCGGCTATCGCGTCGGTGAGGTAATACTCTTTTTGGACATTCTTGTTGCTCATTTTCGCGAGCCAGCCTGCGAGCGGCTTTGCCTTCGCGGCAAGAGAACCGCAGTACCACTCGCGGATGCGGCGCTCCTTCGGGCTGGCGTCCTTCTCTTCGACGATGCGCCGGACGCGCCCGCGCGCGTCGCGCACCACGCGGCCGTAGCCCGAAGGATCCGAAAGATCCGAGGTGAGGATCGCGAGGCCCTTGGCGGCCGCCGCCTCGAGCTTGCGCAGGGTGTCGGCGCGCGCGAGCGGCACGTCGCCGTTAAGCACCAGCACCTGCGAGTCGGGCGCGATGCGCGGCAGGGCCTGCAGGACCGCGTGGCCGGTGCCGAGCTGCTCGGCCTGCAGCACCCATTCGATGCCCGCGTCCACGGCGACGGCCGCACGCACCTTTTCCGCGCCGTGGCCGTGCACTACGAAGATCCGGCGCGGCCCGAGCGCCCGCGCTGCGTCGAGCACATGGGCGAGCAGCGGCTCGCCGGCGAGCGGGTGAAGGACCTTGGGCAGGTCGGAGCGCATCCGCTTGCCCAGACCTGCAGCCAGAACAATGACTTCTAGTGACATCGCGCGTGATTCTAGCGCGCTACTTGTGGCAATCCTGAGGCCCTAGCGGGGCAGCTCGGAGAATCCCATCAGGAACTCGTCCGCCGCACGGGCGCACTGCCGGCCTTCGCGGATCGCCCAGACGACCAGCGACTGGCCGCGGCGCACGTCGCCCGCCGCGAAGACTTTCGGCGCCGAGGTGGCGTAAGCGCCTTCGCCGTCGGTGGCCGCGTTGGCATTGCCGCGGGCGTCTTTCTGCACGCCGAACTCATCGAGCATCGACTGCAGGGGCGACACGAAGCCCGTCGCCAGCAGCACCAGGTCGGCCGGCACCTCGGTTTCCGATCCCGCGACCTCGGCGGGCTTGCCGTCCTTCCACTCCAGCTTCACCGTCTTTAGGGCGCGCAGCTTGCCACCCTGCCCAAGGAATTCCTTGGTCGCAATCGACCAGTCGCGGTTGACGCCTTCCTCGTGGGAGGAGGACGTGCGCAGGCGCGTCTGATGACGACATGCTTGCCGGTCGCCCACAGGTCGCGCACGCCCTGGTCGCCGGCGACGCGCTTGTTCTGCAGTGGCAGGAACTCCATGGCGAACTGCACGCCATCGAGATCCCGCCCCGGGATCGGCAGGTCGCGCGGCTGCTCGGCGCCGCCCGCCAGAACCACGGCATCGAATTCAGTCTTTAGTTTTTCGGGAGAAATACTTTCACGGGCGTCACTGACGATGCCCTTGCCCGGCGAATGCACACCGACGAAGACGCTGGGGCGGAACTTCACGCCCTCCTCGCGCATCTGCTCGAGCCTTCGGTCGATCGATGCTTTTTCGAGTTTGAAGTCGGGAATGCCGTAGCGCAGCAGGCCGCCGATGCGGTCGCTTTTCTCGAATACCGTGACGTCGTGCCCGGCGCGCGCGAGCTGCTGCGCGCAAGCGAGCCCTGCCGGTCCCGAGCCGACCACCGCCACCTTCTTGCCGGTCTTGTGCGGGGCAGGCTGCGGCCGTACCCAGCCTTCCTCCCAGGCCTTGTCGATGATGGCGTGCTCGATCGACTTGATGCCAACCGCGTCCTCGTTGATGCGCAGCACGCACGCCTCTTCGCAGGGCGCCGGGCAGATGCGGCCGGTGAACTCCGGGAAATTATTGGTCGAGTGCAGCGTCTCGATCGCGCTTTTCCAGTCCTGCCGGTACACCAGGTCGTTCCAGTCCGGAATGATGTTGTTCACCGGGCAGCCCGACATGCAGAACGGGATGCCGCAATCCATGCAGCGGGCGCCCTGGACCGCCGCATCGGCGTCCGACAGGCGCAGGTAGAACTCGCGGTAGTGCTTCCTGCGCGCTTCTATCGGCTGGTGGGGTTCCTCGAGCCGCTCGTGCTCGAGGAAACCGGTGATCTTCCCCATCTACGCGGCCACTCTGTTCTTCGTTGCCAGCTCGGCGAGCGCGCGCCGGTATTCCTTCGGAAAGACTTTCACGAAGCGGCCGCGGTATTCGGGCCACTTTTCCAGAATGCTCGAAGCTCTTTTCGAGTTCGTATGCCGCGCGTGGTTTTCAATCAAGCGCTTGACCACGGCCTCGTCCTCGGATTCCGGCTGCAGCGGCTCGAGGTCGACCATCGCGGGGTTGCAGCGCTTGGCGAAGTCGCGGTCGAGATCCAGCACATAGGCGAGGCCGCCCGACATGCCGGCGGCGAAATTGCGCCCGGTGGCGCCGAGCACCACCACGGCGCCGCCGGTCATGTACTCGCAGCCATGGTCGCCGACGCCCTCCACCACCGCCTGCGCGCCCGAATTCCTCACCGCGAAGCGCTCGCCGGCGACGCCGCGGAAGTACGCCTCGCCCGCGATGGCGCCGTACAGCACCACGTTGCCGGTGATGATGTTCTCGGTGGGCTCGCCGCGGAACTTCGGCGATGGCTGCACCGAGATGCGGCCGCCGGACAGGCCCTTGCCGCAGTAGTCGTTGGTGTCGCCCACCAGATCGAGGGTCACGCCCTTTGCGAGAAACGCGCCGAAGCTTTGCCCGGCCGAGCCCGCGAAGCGAATGTGGATCGTGTCATCGGGGAGCCCCTCGTGGCCGTAGCGCTTCGCGATCTGGTGCGACAGCATCGTGCCCACGGTGCGGTTGATGTTGCGGATCGGCGTTTCGATGGTCACTTTCGCGCCGCGCTCGAGGGCGGCGCCGGCGAGCTCGATGAGACGGTTGTCGAGCGCCTTCTCCAGGCCGTGGTCCTGCTTTTCGCAATGGAAGCGCGCAGGTCCGCCCAAATGAGCGGCCGGCACATCAGGCATGGCGAAGATCCTCGAGAAGTCCAGCCCTCTCGCCTTCCAGTGCTCGACGCCCTTTTTCATGTCGAGAAGCTCCGTGCGCCCGATCAGGTCCTCGAGCTTGCGTATGCCGAGCTTCGCCATCAGCTCGCGCGCTTCCTCGGCGACGAAGAAAAAGTAGTTGACGACGTGCTCGGGCTTGCCCTCGAACTTGCGGCGCAGCGCCGGGTCCTGCGTCGCGACGCCCACCGGGCAGGTGTTCAGGTGGCACTTGCGCATCATGATGCAGCCTTCGACCACCAGCGGCGCGGTGGCGAAGCCGAACTCGTCGGCGCCGAGCATGGCCCCGATGACCACATCGCGGCCTGTTTTCATCTGGCCGTCGACCTGCACTGCGATGCGGCCACGAAGCCTGTTTAAAACCAATGTTTGTTGAGTTTCTGCAAGTCCGAGTTCCCATGGCGTCCCGGCGTGCTTGATGGAGGACCAGGGCGAGGCGCCGGTGCCGCCGTCGTGGCCGGCGATCGTGACGTGGTCGGATTTGCCTTTCGCCACGCCGGCCGCGATGGTGCCGACGCCGACTTCGGAGACGAGCTTCACCGAGATGAGCGCCCCCGGATTCGAGTTCTTCAGGTCGTGGATCAGCTGCGCCAGATCCTCGATCGAGTAGATGTCGTGATGCGGCGGCGGCGAGATCAGCTCGACGCCGGGGGTCGAGTAGCGCAGCTCGGCGATGTACTCGGAGACCTTCTTGCCCGGCAACTGACCGCCCTCGCCGGGCTTGGCGCCCTGCGCGATCTTGATCTGCAGCATCTCGGCGCTCGCCAGGTATTCCGCGGTGACGCCGAAGCGACCCGAAGCCACCTGCTTGATCTTGGACTTGAGCGAATCGCCCTCGCGCAACGCAATATCGGTCTCGACCCGGCCCTTGCCCAGCCGTGACTGCAGCGTTTCTCCGGCTTTCACCGGCGCGTAGCGCCGCCGGTCTTCGCCCCCCTCGCCGGTGTTCGATTTGCCGCCGATGCGGTTCATCGCCACCGCGAGCGTGGTGTGCGCTTCGGTCGAGATCGAGCCGAGCGACATCGCTCCGGTCGAGAAGCGCTTCACGATCTCGGCCGCAGGCTCGACTTCCTCGAGCGGCACGGGCTTGCGCTCGTCGAAGCGGAACTCGAACAGGCCGCGGAAAGTCATGTGGCGCTTCGACTGATCGTTGATGATCCGCGCGTACTCCTTGTACGTCGCATACGAATTCGCGCGCGCCGCATGCTGGAGCTTGGCGATCGCATCCGGCGTCCAGGCGTGGTCCTCGCCGCGTACTCGCCAGGCGTACTCGCCGCCGGCATCGAGCATGGTCTGCAATACCGGGTCCTGCTCGTCGAACGCCGCGCGGTGGATGCGCAGCGCCTCGTCGGCCACCCCGAACACGCCGATGCCTTCGATATTCGAGGCCGTGCCGGTGAAATACTTTTCGACCAACGAACGCGCGAGCCCGACTGCCTCGAACTGCTGCGAGCCGGTATAAGACATGTAGGTGGAGATGCCCATCTTCGACATCACCTTCTTCAGGCCCTTGCCGATCGCCTTGACGTAGTTCTTGACCGCCTTGGATGCCGCTGTCGTGTCTTTTGAATTCAACTGGAGAACTGTTTCCAGGGCGAGATACGGATGTACCGCCTCGGCGCCGTAGCCGCCGAGCAGCGCGAAGTGGTGTACCTCTCTTGCGCTTCCCGTCTCGACAACCAGGCCGGTCGAGGTGCGCAATCCCCTCCCGACCAGGTGCTGGTGGATCGCCGACAGCGCGAGCAACGCCGGTATGGCGATGCGCTCCTTGTCGACCAGGCGGTCGGAAATCACGACGATGGAATACCCGGAGCGCACCGCGTCTTCAGCCTGCGCCGCGAGCGAAGCAAGGCGCGCCTCCACCGCTTCCTTGCCCCAGCTCACCGGGTAGGTGATGTCGAGCTCGCAGGCCTTGAACTTGCCGCCGGTGTAGCGCTCGATGTGGCGGATCTTCTCCATCTCGAAGAAGTCGACCACCGGCTGCGACACTTCAAGGCGCAGCGGCGGATTGAGCTCGTCGATGCCGAGCAGGTTCGGTTTCGGACCGATGAACGACACCAGGGACATCACCAGCTCCTCGCGGATCGGGTCGATGGCGGGATTGGTCACCTGCGCGAACAGCTGCTTGAAATAGTGGTACAGGCTCTTGTTTTTGTCGGAGAGCACAGCGAGCGGCGAGTCGTTGCCCATCGAGCCGATGGCCTCCTCGCCCGCCGCCGCCATCGGCTGCAGGATGAACTTGAGGTCCTCCTGGGTGTAGCCGAACGCCTGCTGCCGGTCGAGCAGGCGCACCGCCGACTTGAGCGGCGCGGTTTTCTCGGTTTCCACCTCGTCGAGCTTGACGCGGATGCGCTCGATCCACTCGGCGTAGGGCTTGGTCCCGGCGAGGCCGTCCTTCAATTCCTTGTCGTCGACGATGCGGCCCTTCTCCAGGTCGACCAGGAACATCTTGCCCGGCTGCAAGCGCCACTTCTTG
>WNFI01081780.1_pt1 | contig 24973 bp, 19 predicted proteins | sample 5400471 | NCBI WGS metagenome assembly WNFI01 (sample SAMN13153348, study PRJNA577476) | soil metagenome | isolation source: 100 cm saprolite on Douglas fir-dominated hillslope | place: USA:California | collected 2013-09-17 | reverse complement strand
CCTGGTACGGACGGCATAATTCGAGTGGTTTCAACGCGGCCCAGAATACGTATCAGGGCAACGGGCGGGGCGCGGCCGAAGGCACCATCGCGCTCGGCAAGATCAGCGTTACCGCCAGCGTATCCATGAACTTTCGCATGGAATAGCCGCCCGTTGGCCAACATGCTTACTGTAAGAGCCTGATAACTTCGAGGTTCGATAGCGGGTGGCGTCAACAACTTGCCAGGCGTCGGGATTTTGGCAGCGCGCGGATGTCTCGCGCCTTCATTTTCAATCTCTTGCGCGAGGGCGCAATCCCGGCAAAGCGGAGACAAAAATGCGGTAGGGAGCGCATGAGTGCCATAAGCAACCTTTCCAGCAACATTCTACAGTCGGTTCTCAGCACCGCTCTTCAGGGCACAGGCTTGACAACCAAGGCCCCACAGAACAGCGCAACCGGCATGAGGGCTCCTTTGGACAATAGCCAGCTTTCGCCGTTCATCCAAATGATGAGCACGCTCGACCAGCTTCACCAGTCCGATCCCGCCAAGTATAAGCAGGTCACGCAGCAGATCGCCACAAATCTGCAGAGTGCCGCTCAAACGGCTCAGGCGGACGGAAATTCAGCAGCTGCGAGCGAACTCAATCAAATTGCTTCGCATTTCACCAATGCCTCGAACACCGGTCAATTCCCAACGATCCAAGAACTGGCGCAAGCCATCGCTGGCCATCACCATCATCACCATGCCCACGCCGCTCCACCAGATCCAAATGCGAGTTCCGACACGGGGAGTGGATCGAGCAGTACTTCGAGCGGCAACATACCTAGTCAGTCCGCAAGCCCGCTTCTGTCGGCTTTCCAGGCAAATGGAACCCAGAACGACTCGCTGAACCCTATGTCGATTATCTTAAAGACGCTGTCGGACGCTGGAATCGGCATCTCCAATGGCTAAAGTGCTGATCAAGGTAGATACAAGAGTGAAATAGGTCCCGGACGGGGTGTCCGTGAAATTTCCGGGAATAACCGCCTTGACGCCGGTTCACAACCGGCTAGAGTGGGATATTCCCGTGCTTTTTTCGGGGCATCGTATCCACCTTGTTTTCCAGCATCTGGAGGGCGCGAATGATGCGCGGGCGGGTTTCATGCGGCTCGATCACGTCGTCGATGAATCCGCGCTCCGCGGCGATGAACGGATTGGCGAACCGCTCGCGGAACTCGGCGATCTTTTCACCGCGCACCGCATCCCCCTTGGCTGCCAGCTCGCGCTTGTAAACAATATTCACCGCGCCTTCCGGCCCCATCACGCAATACGCCCCGCCATACGCCTTTCGCGTGATCACGGTGATCTTGGGAACGGTAGCTTCGGCATAAGCGAACAGCAGCTTGGCGCCGTGGCGGATGATGCCGCCGAATTCCTGCTCCGTCCCCGGCAGAAATCCCGGAACATCCTCGAAAGTCAGAATCGGGATATTGAAGGCGTCGCAAAAGCGTACGAAACGCGCGCCCTTCACTGATGAGTTGATATCCAGGCACCCGGCCAAATGCGCCGGCTGATTGGCGACAATCCCCACCGGGCGGCCATCCATGCGGGCGAATCCAATGACCAGGTTTTGCGCGAAGTGTTCGTGCACCTCGAAGAACCTGCCGTGATCCACCACGCGGCGGATGACCTCTTTGATGTCGTACGGCAGGTTTGATTCCTTAGGGACCAGCCGGTCGAGCTCGGCGTCCATGCGGTCGACAGAATCGCGCGACTCGATGCGTGGTGGATCGTCGCGGTTGTTCTGCGGCAGGTAACTCACGAGCTCGCGAATCATGCGCAGGCACTCGGCGTCGTCGTGCGCGACGAAATGGCCCACGCCACTGACCGCATTGTGCGTCATCGACCCGCCCAGGCGTTCCTTGGTGACGTCTTCATGTGTGACGGTTTTGATGACGTCGGGACCGGTGACGAACATGTAGCTGGTGCCTTCCACCATGAAAACGAAATCGGTGATGGCGGGAGAATAGACCGCACCGCCGGCGCATGGCCCCATGATGGCCGAGATCTGCGGCACTACCCCGCTCGCGAGCGTGTTGCGGAGAAAGATATCGGCATAGCCGCCGAGCGAAAGCACGCCCTCCTGGATGCGCGCGCCGCCGGAATCGTTGAGCCCGATGATGGGCGCGCCGTTCTTGAGCGCCAGATCCATGATCTTGCAGATTTTTTGCGCGTTGGCCTCGGAAAGCGAGCCGCCGAAGACCGTGAAGTCCTGCGCGAACACGTAGACCAGGCGCCCATCGATGTGGCCCCAGCCGGTAATGAAGCCGTCGCCGGGAATGACCTGCTCTTCCATGCCGAAATCGCGGCAACGGTGCGTGACGAGCTTGTCCAGTTCTTCAAAAGAATCTTCGTCGAGCAGCAGCTCGATCCGTTCGCGCGCGGATAGCTTGCCCTCTTTGTGCTGCCGCTCCTTGCGCGCTTCACCGCCACCCTGCTCCGCGGCCGCGTGCCGCCGGCGAAGCTCGTCGAGCCTGTTCATCGGAATTACTGTATCAGGAAGGCCAGGAGTCGATGAACTTCTTACCGCAGAGGCCCAGAGGAATACCACACCCGCTCGGGATGTGCCCGCAACAATGCTATGCCCCAGGTGCGACTGCTGGAGCTGTTTAGAGCCGCATGATTTGGACTTCTCCGCGTCTCTGCGTCTCGGCGGTGGGGTCTTTGCCATGTTTAATCCCGTCAACCGCGCGGCGTTATATACTAGCCACCTGAGAAAGGGCATTCTCCATGTGGATTCGCAAAGGGCAACGTGATCGTCTCAAGGGCGTCGATTCGCCCGTGCCAACCCAGCTGGTCTCGAACGAGGAGTTCATCCCGCGGCGCCAGAGCGACAAGCAGAAGGAAGTCGAGTACTGGATCGGCCAGATCGCCGGCGAAAAGTCCAAGAAGCTCGGCATGGACCGCCGCAAATTCATGTCCAGCTCCATGGGTCTGGCTACCTGTTTCCTCGCCGCCAACAAAGTTTGGGGAAAAGTGTTCGACGTGGAAGAAGCCGAAGCCGCCGAAGAGGCGGCGACGCACGAGAAGTGGCCCAAGGGCGACTACTTCGTGCTCGACGTGCAGGCGCATTTCACCAACGGCATTCCCATCGGGCTGCGCGGCGAAATCGGCAAGATGGAATTCTTCCGCAACATGGGCTTCAAGCTCGGGGAAACCAAGGACGAATACAGCTTCCACAATTTCATCAAGGAGATGTTCTTCGACAGCGAGACCGACATGATCGTGATCTCGGGCGTCCCGGGCCGCGAAGAGCAGCGGGACAAATCGGGCAAAGTTCTGGAAGGCGCGGCGCGCACCCCGGGCCTGAACATCCTGCCCAGTTGGCTGATGGCGCAGGCGCGCGACGAGATCAACAGCCTGGCGCAATCCAAGCGGGCCATCAGCCAGGGCAATCTCGCGCCCAATCACTATTGGAATCACACGACCAACAAAGTCGACAAAGCCGCCGTCATCGAGCAGATGGAGCGCGAGCTGAACCAGTACAAGATTTCCTCGTGGAAATGGTATTGCCACACCGATCCAGGCAAGTCGGGCCACGGCTTCCAGTGCGACGACGACAACGCGGCATGGTTTATCGAGGAGTCCCGCAAGCGCGGCATGAAGATTTTCAGCGTGCACAAAGGCTACTCGTACCAGTCGCGCATCCTGGGCCACCTGGCCAACCCCAAAGACATCGAGAAAGCCGCGCTCAATAACCCCGACATCACTTGGGTGATTTACCATTCGGCGATTCAGCATGGCCCCAACGAGCCCAACTGGAAGGAATCCGACAAGTACGATCCGGTGACGGGCGATTTCGCCTGGCACAACATCCTGATGGACATCAAGCGCCGGAACCCGAAGATGAATAATGTCTATCCGGAGGTCGGCAGCTTTTTCGGCGCGCTGGCGATCGCCGATCCCATCATGGCCATGCACGGCATGGGCAAGAACATCAAGACGTATGGCGTGGATCACGTGATCTGGGGAACGGACTGCCTCTGGTGGGGCTCGCCGCAATGGGTGATCGACGCCTTCAAGCGCTTCCAGATCTCGGACGAGGTGTGCGAGAAGTTCGGCTATAAGAAGATCACCAAGGAAGATAAACAGAAGATCTTCGGGCTGAATGCGGCGAAGATTTACAATATCGACGTCAAAGCCAAACGCAACCCGCTGCCTGCCGACGCGCTCTCGCGCTTGAAAACCGCGTATCTCGATAACGGCGGCGAGCGTTCGAACCAGGCGTTCGGCTGGGTGCGCGCCGACGATTAGACGGCTCATGCGGTTTTCGTACCGCGAGATTGGAAACCGCTTGCTGCGCGCGCGGCTCGGTAAGAGCCACGGAATCCACGGATGCTTTCCGAGCCGCGACCGCAGGAAGCGCTTCTTTGCGTCCTTAGGCAAGCTCTTAATACTCGAAGTGCTGCTTGCCATGTTAACGGCCGCGCTGCCGCTCCCGGCCCAGGATCACGTCGGCCAGCCGATCCCCAAATATGTGACCGGCGACGAGTGCCTCTTCTGCCACCGCGTCAAAGTTGCCGACACCTGGCAGCAGAATCCCCATGCGCTGACCGTCCATCCCCGCCCGGAAGACGAGATTTCGGATGAAAATCTTCCGACCGATGCCGCATATATCCTGGGCTCGCACCCCCCGTACCGCGGTCTCAAAGAAGACGGCTACGGAAAGTACGACCTGCTCTCGCACGATGGCAAGTCGTGGGACCCGGAAGCCTTCGCACTGCGCTGCGCGGGCTGCCACACCACGGCCGTCGATCCAAAGGCGCACACGTTTTCCGCTTCGTCGCTCGATTGCTACACCTGCCACGGCGTGGCGCCCGAAAATCATCCCAACGACACTTCGCTCATCTGGCTCTCGAAGAAGCATGCCCATGACCCAAAGCAGATTGTCTCTATCTGCGGCCAGTGCCATCTGCGCGGCGGCAAATCGAAATCGAGCAGGCTGCCTTACCCCAATAACTTCGTCGCCGGCGACGACCTGTTTCGCGATTTCCAGGTCGACTTCGCGAAAGCTGATGACGCGAGCCTGAGTCCCAACGACCGCCACATCTATACCAACGTGCGCAATGTGGTCCAGCACGCGAGCGACGTCACCTGCCTGAGCTGCCACAAGGTGCACGACAACAACACGGCCAAACACCGATTGGTTCTCTCAGGACCGATCTGTCTGGATTGCCACTACGCCGAGGGGCCGAAGAAGAAGGTCAAGCAGTCGGTGGTAAAGAGCGACGTCTGCGAGTACTAAGTAGCGGCGGCCTCCCTTGTTTCGAAAGCCCGTTAAGTTCGAGGGCCGCAGGTGAACGCCGATGGAAGACAAGAGACGCCTTGTTCTTATCTGCGTTCATTCGCGTTCGCGGCTGAATGGCTTCACCACCAACTAAGCCACCGCTGAAGTCCCAGTAACACTTCGAAATCACACAACAAACCCGCACACCTCCGGGAATAACTTCGCCCACCCCGCGGTATGGATCAGTGAACGGCGAAAAGCCGGAGGAGACGACTTGAAAAAGCTGCTCACGCACGACGATAGCAACGACGGTATCGACCGCCGCGGATTCCTGCACTGCATGGCCTGGGCCGGAACAGGCATCATCTGGACAATCGCCGGCGGCGTTCCGAGCTCCCGAGCCTTTGGCAAAGACGCACATAGCGGGAAAGGAGATTTCAGCTTCGTCCAGATCAGCGACAGCCATATCGGCTTCAACAAGCCCGCCAATCCGGACGTCACTGCGACATTGCAGGCGACGGTGGACAAGATCAACGCGCTGCCCACCACACCCGAGTTTGTCATTCACACCGGCGACCTGACGCATCTCTCGAAGCCGGCCGAGTTCGACACCATGGATCAGGTGCTAAAGAGCGCGCGGCCGCAGCAGTTTTTCTACGTGCCGGGCGAGCACGACACATCGGTGGACGATGGCAAGGCGTATCTCGAACGCTACGGCAAAGGCACCAAGGGCCAGGGCTGGTACAGTTTCGATCACAAGGGTGTGCACTTTGTCGGACTGGTCAACGTGGTGCAGCTTGAGGGCCTGGGAAAGCTGGGCCAGGAGCAACTCGCGTGGCTGGAGAATGATTTGCGCGGCCGCTCGAGCAGCACGCCGGTTGTGGTGTTCGCGCATATTCCGCTGTGGGCGGTGTATCCGCAGTGGGGCTGGGGAACCTCTGACAGCGAGCAGGCACTCGGCTTCCTGAAGCGCTTCGGATCGGTGACCGTGCTCAACGGCCACATTCATCAGGTCCTTCAAAAAGTGGAGGGCAATGTCACGTTCCACACCGCGATGTCGACCGCGTTCCCGCAACCGGCGCCCGGTTCCGCACCCGCTGCCGGGCCGATGAAAGTGCCGGCAGAGCGCTTGCGCCAGGTGCTGGGCATCACCAACGTCCACCTTCTCGCCAAGAAGCACAGCCTGGCGATTGTGGATTCTCCGCTGGTCGGCGATCAGCCGGCCGGATAGTTCGACATGGGCGCGAAAACAAATCAGAGCCGAAATCTGTCGATCTGCAATGTAACCGGCGCGACTGCGCTGTTCATGCTGACCCTCCTTGCGCCACTATTAAAGCCCGCCGGCACGCAGGATGCGGATCGCGGCAAGACAATCTTCGAAAAGCGCTGCACCGGCTGCCACGCGGTCGATATCGATAAGGAAGGCCCGCGCCTGAGCGGTGTTTTCGGTCGTGGCGCCGGCAGCGTCCCGACATTCACTTATTCCGATGCCGTCAAGACGTCCGGTGTTACCTGGGACGCCGCCGCGCTCGACAAATGGTTGACTGACCCCGATGCGTTCATTCCCGACAGCAACATGGCCTTCCGTGTGGCGGACGCCGGCGAGCGGTCGGCGATCATCGCGTATTTGAAACAGATTTCGGACAAGTAAGAGCGGAACACGCGATTGTATTCGGTACGCATCCGCCCACCCCTCACGCCAGCGCCGCCTGCAGCATCGCGCGCGCGAATCCGACGTTGTAGGCAAACCCAGCGTATCCACCGCCACCCGGGTAGTATGACTTGAACCCGGTATGCTCGCGATCGTAATCGAGCGCGCGTGGATGCTCGGGGTATACAAGGCGCGGGTACTTCTGGCGCACCAGTTCCTTCATCACCGCGAACATGTTGACTTGCCCCTCGTCGATGAACACCTCGGTGTATTTTTCGTACGGCACGCGCACCCGCACGTTGCGGAAATGAACGTGGTTGATGCGGTCCTTGGCCCCGAAATAGCGGCACACTTCCACCGGGTCTTCGCCCAATTCCCGCGTGACGCCGCAATCGAACGTGATCCCGTTGGATGGGCTGGGCACGATATCGACCAGGCGCTTCCAGCCGTTCAGCGTCCCCATGATCTGCCCCGATCCGCGGCTGAGCGGCGACGGCGGATCGTTGGGATGGAGCGCCAGCCGCACGCCCGATTCCGCCGCGACCGGAACCACGGCTTTCAGGAAATAAGTGACGTTCGACCACATCTCGTCGAGCGTGTGCACACCCTCTTCGGGTAGCGGCGGCAGATCTTTCACGCGGTCGTAATCGAACGCCGTCAGGCCCGCGCCTGCCCGTCCAGTCTCCTCGTAGTAACCCTCGACAATGCGGTGCGCGTAGAAGTTGTACTCGACTACCGGCAGCCCGGCACGGCCCGCCGCGCGGATCGATTGCTGCACCTTCTCGATCTCCTCGTCGCGGCCCGGCCTTCCGTAGATGGCGTTGGGAAATCCGCCGATCATCATGTTGCCGAGCGTGAGCCCGCCGGTTTTGAGATTGTCCATGATGGCGCGGATCTGGCTCTCTTCCCACGGAATTTTCGGCCCGCCCATCAGCACGTGATCCACGCCGAGCTGTTTCACGCGCCGCATGCCGGCCGCATCGGGGCGCCCCGCCGAGAGGCTGCCGGCGCCGCTTTCGAGGCAAATTTTGGGTGTGTCCCGAGCCTCGGCACGCGGTCCCGGGACCTGCGCGCCAGGGGCCGCCTGCGTGGACAAAGCCGTAGCGCCGATGGCCTGCATGATCTTTCTTCGAGATAGCTCGGATCGCATGAAACCTCTCCTTGTACGGATAGAGTATGCCACTGCGGGCCGGCGCATCAGGCGATCAGGCGCGCATGCGTGAGCGCATCCGGCAACTCGCTCAGATTCTCGATGCGCAGGTGAGCCCTGGCCACTTCCGGCGACCGTGCATGCAGAAATCCCCAGGGTCCCCGCCGGATGAAGACTGCGATCATGCCCGCGCCCAGGGCCGGCAGAATGTCGTTATCCAGCCGGTCGCCCACGTAAGCAATCTCGCCCGCCGCCAGCTGCAATTCGCCGATAATCTTCTGAAAGAACTCCGGCGCGGGTTTCTTGACATTCCAGCGCTCGGACGAAGCCACCAAATCCACGGGCAAACCAAGACTTTCGAGGGCCTGTTCAGCGCAGACCGGCTGATTGCCCGCAATCCCGATGCGCAGGCCGCGTTGATGGAGAGCATGGATGCAGGCCGCGACATCCGGATAAAGGTCGCTGCCATCGAATTCGTCCGGATTGCCCAGCCGCCGCCGCTCCTCGCGCGCCAGCTTCAGATCGAAACCCGGCCGCAGCACTTCGAGAATGCGGAGATGGTCCTCCGCGCAGGCAATGCTGGCGCCGAGCAGGGCGAACACCACATGATCGGGAACTCCCAGCCACTCGGCCCACATGCGCCACAGCCGGCTTTCGTTCACCAGCGTCTCGCCGACATCGAAGACCACGGCGCGCAGCATACGGGCGTTCCGTTAGTTTACTTAACTTGAGACTGTCACAGCCGGCCTGACGCCGCTATATAGCGCCGGCGCGCACAGGCTTCTTCTTTGAGCCGAAATGGTATACACTTCCCCCCAAACTGTTCGCGCGGAGGCCTTCGGTGTTCGATCAATCGTTCATGCCTCATGGGTACTGCTTCCTTTGGAATAGCAACCTCATCAGGCTCACGGTGATTACAGACTCGCTGATAGCACTCGCCTACTATTCCATACCGGTCGCGCTCTTCCTTCTGGCGATCAAAAAAAAGGACGCAATCCCTGTCAGACCCCTTTTCATGCTGTTCGGGTTGTTCATCTTCTTCTGTGGGGGCGGTCACGCCATCGATATTGTGTCGATCTGGAAACCCGTGTACTGGCTGAAAGGCTGGTGGAACGCTGGCACGGCAGCCACTTCGCTCTGGACCGCCATAGTCTTGATCCCCCGGGTGGCGGAGTTCGTCAAGCTTCCCGCTACGGCAGAACACCTGCAACACCTTACGGCAACGCTGCAGGAGCAACAATGGAGGCTGCAAAGCGATCTTCGCGCGCGGAGCGCACTTCTGGACCTGGCACATGACTCCATCATGGTTATTTCGTTGGATGGCGTGATCGAGTTTTGGAACGGCGGCGCGGAAGAGTTGTACGGCTACGGCAAAGGAGAGGCTCTGGGCAGGGTAGCGCACGACCTGCTCCGCACGCGATTCCCGGAGCCCCTCAGCACGATCAAGAAGAGATTGATGACTCAAAGTGTTTGGCAAGGCGAGCTGGACCATGCGCATCGAGACGGCCATCAGATCACCGTCTCCAGCCGTTGGGCGCTGCGCCGGGACGGCGACGGCCGGCCAACCGGCTTGTTAGAGATCAATCGCGACATCACGGAAGCCAAGCGGGCCGAGCAAGTCCTGCGCGAGCTGTCCGGAAGGCTGCTTCTGGCGCAGGACGATGAGCGGCGCAGGCTGGCCCGCGAACTTCATGACAGCACCGCTCAAAGTATTGCTGCTCTGGGCCTGAACCTGGAGATCGTAAGCGGCTTAGCCGGCAAACTCGATGAAACAGGACGCCAGGCTCTCGCGGAGAGCCAGGCCATGGCGGAAGAATGTATTCGCGAGCTGCGGACATTTTCCTACCTGCTTCATCCGCCCATGCTCCGGGAACGAGGACTGAAATGCGCTCTCAGCACGTACGTGGATGGCTTTGCGCGGAGGAGCAATATTGCCGTTGACCTGCACATCCCAGCTAGGCTGGACAGATTGCCCGAGAACGTCGAGACGGCGCTCTTTCGCGCGGTGCAAGAGAGCCTGACCAACATTCATCGCCACTCAGGTAGCTCCACGGCGTCCATACGGATTGTTCGCCATGCGGCCAGAGTTGTTTTGACGATCAGAGATCACGGCCGGGGCATCCCGCGGTCCTCTCCATCGCGTCCCAATGGCGCGTCCTTCGGCGCCGCTGGCGTCGGCATCGAGAGCATGCGAGAACGAGTACGGTATGCGGGTGGGCGGGTGGATCTGTTGTCTAACGAGCATGGCACCATGGTCAAAGTTCAGGTTCCTGTGTAATCGCCAAGCCAAACAGCCCACCGAGCTTTCGGCCGCGAATCGCTATTTACGCAGCGTGGCGTTCAGCCAGTCGACCATGCGCTGCTTATAAAATTCCCACTCGGCGTGCCCTGCCCAGTTCTCCATGCCGTGCGGCGCGCCGTCTAGTACGACCAGCTCGTAGCGTGCGCCCGCGTGCTTCAGCCGTTCGGCGTAGGCCATGGTTCCAGCGTGCAGCTCGTCCTTCGTTCCCTGAATCAGCAGGAGCGGTGGCATATCGCGGCGGACGTGAAAAAGCGGCGAGTAGTTCCGCAGAATTTCGGCGTCCCATTTCCCGAAGATGCGATCGAGCATGGGCCGGTTTTCGGCGTCGCCCGCCCAGCGCGTAAAGTCATAGACGCCATAGAACGAGACCACCGCCTGCACTTCGCAGCCCGTGCACTTTTCCGACGCGACTTGTGCCACCATCTGGCCGCTGGCCGATTCCCCGAGCATCGCGATGCGGTTCGGATCCACGTGAAAGCGCCCCGCATGGCTCCGCACATAGCGAATCGCCTCCCGCAGATCGTCAAGCTGCTCTTCATTGCGCACGTAAGGCGTCAACCGGTAGTCGATCGAGAACCAGGCATAACCCGCGCGCGCCAGCGGAGCGAGCACCGGCGAAATATACGTCGCCTTGTCGCCCGCCTCCCACCCGCCGCCGTGCGCGATCACGATCGCCGGAAACGGCCCGTCGCCTTCGGGAACAAATGCATCCATCCTTAAGTCGCGGCCACCGGGACGCGCATACGTGATGTCTTTCCATAAGCCGCGCTTTTCCGCGCGCAGCCATGCCGCCAGCTCCTCTTTCCATTGCCATTGATCCGGATGCCAGTCTTCGAACTCATGAATGCCCCCAGGCACGGGGAAGAACTGGCACTGCGGCCAGCTCCGGCAGAGTTTTTCCACGGGCCCAGGCGGCGACTCTTCATCGGCGGTCCCATGAAACATCAGCACCGGCACGCGTGCGGCGGATACATCGCCGTCGAAGCGGGCCCCAAAAGTCACCACCCCGCTGGCCTGCACTTCTTTCGCGATGCGCAGCGCGAACGGCGCGCCCGTGTCTTCGGCGATCAGCACCAGCCGGCTGCCGATGTTGAAACGGCCCGGACAGCGGATGTAGGCCACGGCGGCGCGCACGTCATCCAGGTTCCGATAATTGATGGAGAACCACGCGAAGCCGGCGCGGTCGAGCACTTCGAACAGTTGCGTCATATGCGTCGATTTATCGCCCTTGCTGCCATGGATCAGCACCGCAGCCAGCCGCGGCGCACCCGCGGGCGCATATGCATCAAGCGTCATGCCCGCGCGATACCGCACATCGCCCAACGATCCGGGAACCATGTAGTTGCCGGCGGGATTGCCTACCGCCGCCGGGCAGGTCGTCTGGTCGGCGCCGAGCGACGTCGCCCAAGCCATCGCACTCGCGCAAATCCGCAGTACGGCAGTTCGCAAACCCACGGCGAGAAACCTTTGCATACCTATTGAATGTACAAATTTCCAGCGGCCTGGGTTCATAGCGCCGAAATTCTCTTTCCTCGGTCCTTGGGCGGAGAACTCAGCGGATCTCGTCAGGGTCAAGGCTCTCCTGTTCGGGTATTATCGTGAAGTAAAGGGCCAGTATCGAAATCCCACGCGCGCCTGGATGCATTTTGCGGAACTTGGCTCTCATCGCCGCCCTGTCCTGCGTATCGGTCGGGGCGTTCGCGGAACAGAAGAGCATCTCCGCGGTCCGAACCGAAAATCCACCATCGCTCGATGGCACGCTCACTCAGGGCTGGGAATCGGCGGCGATTTTGTCCGACTTTCACCAGCGGGAACCCTCCGAAGGCAAAGAACCAACCGAGAAGACGCGCGTCAAGGTTCTCTATGACACTACGCGGTTGTATTTCGGCATCGAATGTTTTGACTCCGCGCCGGAAGGCATCATTGCCACCGAACTCCGCCGCGATACCGACGTCACCGTTGACGATTACTTCTCCATTCTGATCTCGCCAAACAACGACGGGCGCAACGCCTATGTCTTCACCGTAAATCCACTGGGCACGCAATTCGATTCGACCCTGGCCGATGAAGGCCGCGTGACCGATCCCAATTGGGATGGAGTATGGGTCTCTAACGCCCGCATCACCGACACCGGCTGGACGGCAACCATTGCCATTCCGTTCTCCACACTTAATTTCAAGAGTTCCGATGACGTTGCCCTGGGCCTCAACTTCCGTCGCTTCATTCGCAGGAAAAACGAAGAGGTTCTTTGGCGCTTCTACATGCGCATTTACGGCCTGGAGCGTGTCTCACAGGCCGGCGAGCTCACGGACCTCAGGGAAATCGGCAGCGGCCGCCTGTTTGTCATCAAGCCGTACGCCGTTACCGGCTTCAAGTCGAGCAGTGATCAAGGCACACGAGCCTTGCACACGGGCGGCTTCGATCTCAAGTACGGGCTGCGAAGCAACCTGGTTGCGAATCTCACCGTGAATACGGATTTCGCCGACGTAGACGTAGACCCGCTGCGCTTCAACATCACGCCGTTCAAAATTCTCCTGCCCGAGAAGCGGCCGTTCTTTTTGGAAAACAGCGGCTTCTTTCAGTTCGGAGACCAGGAAACCAACCAGCTCTTCTTCAGCCGGCAGATTGGAATCGATCCGGTGAGCGGGGAGCAAGTTCCCATCGACGCCGGCGCGAAAGTCACGGGATCGCTGGGAAACTACGAATTGGGTGTTCTTGATATCCACACGCGGGAGAGCGGCGTGAACCCTTCCGCGAACTATAGCGTCGCGCGCGTGAAGCGGCGCCTTTTCTCCGAATCCTTCATAGGGGCCATGGCGATCGATAAGGAAGCCGGCAATTCGCTGGATCGTTTCAACCGTGCCGCAGGCATCGACTCTAACTTCGTCTTTTTCGAAAAGCTGTCAATCTACAGCTATCTGACAAAGACATTCTCGTATGCGCCAATGCAGCGCGGTAAAGACTGGGCCGACGATGTTTTCATGACCTACAAGAGCAGCCTCATCCAGGCGCAGTACCGCCATTCCGATGTGCAACCGAACTACAATCCGGAAGTTGGTTTCATTGACCGGGTCGATCTGGTGACGAATTTCGCGGACATCAATATTTCGCCCCGCCCGAAAAGCGGGCCGATTCGCGAGCTCAATTTCGAAGCTTTCGTGATGCGGCAGCCCGACACGCATGGCGTGCTGCAAACTCAGGAGTGGCAGACCACCTTCCGCGCCGACTTCCATAACGGCGCCTATACAGACGATGACATCGTCGACAATTTCATCCAGCGGCTTACGGTGCCTTTCAACATCTTTCGCACCGTCTCTATTCCAGCCGGGCTGTACCACTTCGACCGCCACCAGCTAACTTACGGCTCCGATCAAAGCAAACGTCTGGTCTACAATTTCCTTGAGCAGTTCGGAACCTACTACAACGGTAAGTTGAACGAGTTTCAAGTCCGTGTTAAGTACCATCCCAAGTCACGCCTGTCGCTCGAGGGATTTGAGACGTGGGATCGCTTTCGCTTTCCGTCCGGACTTTATAACGTCCACGTCGATTCCTGGAACGCGAGCTTCTCTTTCAACCGTTTTCTGACAAGTTCGTTTCTCGTGCAGGTCAACTCGATCGAAAAGGATCCGGTCAGCGTGAATTTCCGGCTGCGTTACACGTACCGGCCGGACAGCGATCTCTTCGCCGTATACACTCTCGGCAGCCAGTTCAACAGCATCGCCGCCGGGAATCCGATTCTGGCCCGCGAATCGCGCCTAACGATCAAACTGACCTACGCGTTCCTCCGATGAGGTTTCGGGCCGGCGCGGCGGCAGCGCATCACCCGTTTTGCTGGCGCAGCGTCGCGGCCCTGTGAAATGATTGAGCGCGATGATCTTCAAAGATTCCGTTTGCATCGTGACCGGATCGGCCACCGGCATCGGCGCGGCATGCGCCGAGCTCCTCGCCGCGAAAGGCGCGCGCGTCGCCATCAACTACACCAGGAGCGAAAAGGAAGCGCAGGCGACGGCTGCGGCCTGTGAGGCCAAGGGCGTCGAAACCATCGTCGTCCGCGCCGATGTCTCCACCGATGCAGATTGCCGGAGACTCGCCCAGGCGGCTCTCGACAAGTGGGGCCGCATCGATGGCCTGATCAATAATGCCGGCGTCACGAAGTTTGCCAAACATGGCGATCTGGACGCGCTCGACGCCGCCGACTTCCAGCGTATCTTCGGCGTTAACGTCATCGGCCCTTTCCAAATGGTGCGCGCCGTTGTTCCGGCGATGCAAAAGCAGGGCAGCGGGGCGATCGTCAACATCTCTTCCATCGCCGGTCTGACGGGCATGGGCTCGTCGGTCGCCTACGCCGCGTCCAAGGGCGCGTTGAACACCATGACGCTTTCACTTGCGCGCGCCCTCGGCCCAGCCATCCGCGTCAATGCCGTGTGCCCCGGCTTTGTCGAAACGCGCTGGCTGACCGGCGGCCTCGGCGGATCATACGTGAGCCTGAAACAAAATTACGAGGCCATTACGCCGATGAAGAGCGTCGTTTACCCCGAGGACGTCGCCGATGCCGCCATCTGGCTGCTCGAAGGCGCCGGCAAAGTGACGGGCGAGACCATACTGGTCGATAGCGGCGTGCATCTGGGAACGCCGCGGTAAAATCACACCAAGCCATACATGAAAAAGCTGACAGCTGAATTCTTTGGCACATTTTCTCTGGTGTTCGCGGGAACGGGCGCGATTATCATCAACGATGTCGCCGGCGGCGCGGTCTCTCACGTCGGCATCGCGCTGACGTTCGGGCTGGTCGTGCTGGCCATGATCTACGCCTTGGGCGACGTTTCAGGGGCGCACCTGAACCCCGCAGTCACGCTGGCATTTGTCGCCGCCCGCCGGCTGGAGTGGCGATGGGCGGCGCCTTTTGTCGCCAGTCAAACGCTGGGCGCGATCACCGCCAGCCTTCTGCTGCGCTGGATGTTCCCGCAGCATCCCACGTTAGGCGCCACCTCTCCTGCGGGAACCGGCATCCAGTCCTTCATTCTTGAAATGGCACTTTGAGCATATATGGATCTATCTGGCCGCCCCGGTCATCGGCGCCTGCCTGGCGGTTCCGCTCTGCCAGTGCATCCACCCCGCGGGGTGCTGCTCGAAGGAGCAACCCTGTCAATAAAGAAGCAGGTTCTGTTCGTATGCGTTGAGAACGCCGGCCGCAGCCAGATGGCGGAAGCCTTGGCCCGTTTGCGCGCCGGCGATTCTATAGCCCCGCATAGCGCCGGCTCGAAGCCGTCTGGAAGGATCAATCCGGACGCCGTCACCGCCATGAAGGAAATGGGCTACGATCTTGCGGCCAACAAATCAAAATCCCTCGATGAGATTCCAGCGGTCGAGTATGACGCGGTGGTCACCATGGGATGCGGAGACGCCTGCCCCTTCATTCGCGCCAGGCGCCGCTTCGATTGGAACATTCCAGACCCGAAGGGCAAGAGCCTCGAAGAAATACGGCAGATCCGCGACATCATTGACGCCAAAGTAGGAGAGTTACTCCAGGCGCTCGCGTCCGAGGCGCAATTGAAGTAGCCACTGCCAAGATCGTTTTGGATCTTAAGGCAATCTTACGCACATTGACGCAAATGCTACATTAAAATATCGGCTCTGATTTGGTTTCCTCTGGCTTTACGCTTCCTTGAGCATGTATAAACCTGTTCCGCGAGTTCCCGATTTCCCTGCCATGGAGCGCGACATCCTGCGCTTCTGGGAGGAGAACCGCGTCTTCGACAAACTGCGCCGGCAGACGGCGAACGGCCCCCGCTGGTCGTTCCTCGACGGGTCGATCACAGCCAATAACCCCATGGGCGTGCATCACGCGTGGGGGCGGTCGCTGAAAGATATGTACCAGCGCTACCACGCCATGAACGGCCACGCGCTGCGTTATCAGAACGGGTTCGATTGCCAGGGATTGTGGGTGGAGGTCGAAGTCGAAAAGAGCCTCGGCCTCGGAACCAAGCGCGACATTCGCGACTACGGCATCGAGAAATTTGTGCGCGCCTGCAAGGAGCGCGTGCTGACATTCGCCGCGCGGCAGACCGAGCAGTCCATCCGCCTGGGCTACTGGTGCGATTGGGACGACCCGCAAGTGCTCCTGCTATTGCGCGACGCGCTTGCGGATGGCGATCGCGTAGTCACGGCGAAATTGCCCAGCGGCCGCACCGAAACCGCGCGCGCCAGCGAGATCGTCCGCAAGCTGGGCTCGGCCGAGTATGGCGGCAGCTACTTCACCTTCGCCGACGAGAACAACTACACCATCTGGGGATTTCTCAAAAAGTGCCACGCCGAAGGCTTCATCTATCGTGGGCATGACGTGATGCCATGGTGCGGGCGCTGCGGCACGGGCCTCTCGCAGATGGAAGTCGCGGAAGGCCGCCGCATCACCACGCATACGTCGGTGTTTGTGCGCTTCCCTGTCAAGGGGCAGGAGCGCACGGCACTCCTCGTGTGGACCACCACGCCCTGGACGCTGACCTCCAACGTCGCCGTAGCCGTGAATCCGGACATGACGTATTTGAAAGTCCGGCACGGTGACTGGATCTACTATGTGGCCAAGGCGAACTTCGAGCGCGATCGCGTGCAAGACTTGCAGGTGGAAGGCAAGCACGAGACGCACAAGCTGCCCTCGATCCGTACGATCTTGAAAGGCAGCGCGTCGAAAGAGGGCGGCGGCCCCGAAGTGCTGGCGGAACTTCCCGGACGCGATCTGCTGGGCCTAACTTACGCTGGCCCGTTCGACGATCTCCCCGCGCAGCAAACGCCCGGCGGCGTGTTCCCGTTCGGCGAAACCGGAGACGGCAAGAAGCCCGCCGAGGCGCACCGCGTCATCGCATGGAACGAAGTGAGCGAGGCGGAAGGTACGGGCCTGGTCCACATTGCTCCGGGTTGCGGCGCCGAGGACCAGCACCTGGGCAAGGATAACGGCCTGCCGTTCATCGCGCCGCTCGACGAAAGCGCCGTGTTCCTCGATGGCTTCGGCCCATTCACCGGCTGCAATGCCAGCGAAGTCGCTGACGGCGTTGTCGCGGCGCTAAAAGCCTCCGGGTTCCTGGTCGCGCGCGAGCGCTATCCCCATGTCTACCCGCATTGCTGGCGCTGCAAATCGGAACTGGTGTTTCGTCCGGTGGACGAGTGGTTCATCCGCATGGACTGGCGCGATCGCATCGAGCGCACGGTCCCAACCATCAGGTGGATACCGCCCGAAGGCGAAGCGCGCGAGCTCGATTGGCTGCACAACATGAGCGACTGGATGATCTCCAAGAAGCGCTTCTGGGGGCTCGCGCTGCCGATCTGGGTGTGCGGCGCGTGCGAGCACTTCATGGTAATCGGGAGCCGCGAGGAATTGAAGGACAAGGCCGTCCAGGGCTGGGACGTCTTCGAAGGCAATTCGCCGCACCGGCCGTACATCGACGCCGTCAAGATTCGCTGCGAGAAATGCGGCGGCTCTGCTTCGCGCGTCGAAGACGTCGGCAATCCTTCAAGGCGCTGCTGGGGCACGCGCTGGTCCGCGACGCGCGCGGCGAGGAGATGCACAAATCGAAGGGCAACTCCATCGCATTCGATGAAGCCGCGGAAGTTTTCGGCGCCGAGGTGATGCGCTATATTTACGCCGAGCAGAAAACCGCGCAGCACCTCAACTTTCCCGATCTCCATCCCGCCGCCGGCGCGGGCCAGACGATCGACGCCGACGCGCGGCGCAAGCTGCTCACTTTCTGGAACTGCTACAGCTTTTTCGTGATGTATGCCGGCGCCGACGGCTGGAAGCCCGGCGCCGCGGCGCTTCCCGTAACCAACGAACTCGACCGCTGGGTCCTGAGCCGCCTGCAGCGCCTGGTGGCCACGGCTCACAACGCTTTTCAGAACTACGAGCACTACAAAGTCATCGAAGCGTTTCAGGAATTCGACGATCAGTTCTCGAACTGGTATTTGCGCCGCTCGCGCCGCCGCTTCTGGAAAAGTGAAGGCGATGCTTATCAGACGCTCTATCAAGTGCTAAACACGGTCACGCGCGTGATGGCGCCGGCGCTGCCGTTTCTTACCGAAGAGATCTATCAGAACCTGGTGCGGTCGGTCGATTTATCGGCCCCCGAATCCGTTCACCTGACACCGTATCCGCAAGTGGACGCCTCGCTGATCGACGAGGCGCTCGAGCAGAGCATCGACGTCGTGATCCGCATCAAGAACCTCGCCTTGCATCTGCGCACGCAGAGTAAAGTCAAAATCCGGCAGCCGCTCAGCACGCTGTATGTCCGTCCGAAAGATCCTGCTGACCGCCGCGTGCTCGAAAACTCCGATTACGTCGCCCAAATCTTAGAGGAAGGAAATCTCAAGCGGCTGACGCTGATCGAGGACGAGTCGGCACTCGTCAAAGTACGCCTGAAGCCGGACGCCAAAAAACTGGGTCCGCGCGCCGGCAAGCACCTGAAGGCCATCGCGCAAACTCTCGAGCAGGCCGATGCGAAGGCCGTGCTGCGTGGCGGCCCGTACACGCTGCAGGTGGATGGGCAGACCTTCGAGCTGGCGCTCGATGAAATCGTCGTGACCTATGAAGGCCCGCCGAATCTGAAGTGCAGTCTCGAGCAGGGCACGTTCATGGCGCTCGATACCGCGCTCACGCCGGAACTGGAACAGGAAGGGGTCGCTCGCGATTTCAATCGGCTGATGCAGGACCAGAGAAAAGCCCTCAACCTCGATATTTCCGACCGCATCGTAGTGAGTTATGCTGCCTCCCCGCGCATTGCCGAAGCCATCGCCGCACACGAGGCCTATCTGCGCAACGAGCTGCTGGCCGAGAAACTCGAACCGGGCGACGCCAAGAATGGGGCGGCGAAGTTGTCTCTGGCGGGAGAAGAGATCCTCGTCACCATTACGCGCGCTTGAGTGGCGCAAGAATCCATTGAACGCCTACCCTTAGAACTGCGCAGGCTGTGAAACTTCGCACGAACATGCGCACCGATGACGATCTATCGCGTTGGCGCCGCGTTCTGCGTCGCGGCGCTCTGCGTCTTTTCCGCCGGGGTCGCGTTATTCGGCGCGGGCGTGGCTGCGCTCGCGGATAGCTCCGACTTCTTGTACTTCGGCTCGCTCAAATAACCCGTCACCTGATCCTTCGACACCTTGTTTACCACCAGCTCGACCGGCTGCGGACGATCCGTCAGCGTGATCCAGACCGGCTCATACAGGTTGACGTTCTTCTTATCCAGCTTGAAGTCATCCACCATCAGCGAAAGGTTGTAGGACTTGTGCTTGTAATTGACCTTGCGCAGCGAGAGGCTGATCGGCCCCACGCGCTGGAAGTTTTTGGATTTGTCCAGCTGAAACTCGAAGTAGCTGCGTTCGCCGCGCTTCTCGAGCGCCACCAGCTGTTCATGCGTCCGGGCGATCGAGCCGTTCAGCTCGTCGCGGGTCGAGGTCAGCCTCCCATCGAGATCCGTGCGTGTCGAATTGAGCTTCCCATCCAGGTCGGTACGAGTCTTTTCCACGTCTTCACGCGTGGCTGCAAGCTGCTTCTGCTGCTCCGAAAGCTGCTGCTGCATCTGGCTGAAGCGTGGATCGTCGGGCTTGCGCCGAGAGGCAAGCTGGCGAGAGGTGGCCCTGGCGTGCACGCGCTTCGACATCGCGGACGGCCTCGAAGCGACTGACATGGACCGGCTGGGCGCCGGAGCCTCTGCGGCAGCCGCCTGCGCATTGAACTTCTCCGTTAGCGCCTGCAACTGATTCTGCATCTGGCCCAGGTTGGCGTTCAGCGCTTGATTGGTAGCCGCCAGATCGCGTGCCTGGCGGTGTTCCCTTGCAAAGTAGAACAGGCTCGCGCCCGCCGTGGCGCACAAAACCAGCATCAGTACCAGGGCGGTCAAACCCCAGCGGTTAGAAATTGTGATCGATTGGCGCGGCATTTCGTCGTGGCTTTCCATTTGCTTACCTCCGGACACACGTTGAATGTAATGAAACGAGCAACTGGATTGCCAGCCCGTATCTGCCTTAAAAACAGTGGATTCCACACGATTGATGCCTGCATTCCGGAGGAGATTACCGAGGATTCTTGAGGAGCGGCTCTAAAGACCGGAAAAACTTACACGGTCCGGAAAGCCAAGCCAGCCCATAGTTTACGCCGCTTTCGGCTGTCGCGCCTCACCCGCCTCAATCGGCGTCACCGGGTCCATCAGCAGCCAGAAAAAGCTGCCGCAAAAGTAAACGGCGGCCGACACGTAAAACGTCGTGTCCCAGTTGTTGTGCGTCCAGCGGAGAATCAGCGTAATCGCCGTCGGCGAAACCGCACCGCCTAAGTTGCCCATCATGTTCATGGTGCCGGAGAGCGTGCCGGCATACTTGCCGCCCACGTCCATGCAGGTGCCCCAGGAACCGGGCATCACCAGGTCGTTGCAGAAGCTCGCAAACCCCATGGCCACCATGGCCGCAACCGGATTAGCCAGATGAACGGAGACAATCAGCAGCGCGCTGGCGCCCGTGAATCCGACGCAGGCCATCAGTTTGCGCGTGCGCGCGACGCTGCTGGTGAGTCGTGTCACCGGCCCCGAGATCAGCCCACAAGTGAGCGATCCCAGGCCCCCTAAAAACAGCGGAAGCACGCTTAGTAACGCGCTCTTGCCAATCGCGACGCCGCGCACCTCCTGTAGATAGGTGGGGAGCCAGGTGATGTAGAAATACCAGCCGTAGGAAAGGCAGAAATATTGCGCACAGAGCATCCACACCGTTGGTGAACGCGCAAACCTGGCCCAGGGCACGTGGCCGTGTTTCGCCGCCAGACCCCGGTTCTCCCGCAGCAGCTCTAGTTCGGCGCCGTTGATCTTCGGGTTATCGCGCGGGTCGTCCCGGAACCAACGGAAAAAGAAGACCGCCCACACCACGCCAATGCCGCCGAAGGCCAGGAAAGCCTGCCGCCAAGTCATTACCCGGAAGATCAGATAAACAAGTGGCGGCGTAAACGCTCCGCCCCAACGGGCCGCCAGCCACATTATGCCCTGCGCTCTTACCCGCTCGTCGCGCGGGAGCCACGTGGTGAACGCCTTGGTCAGGTTGGGAAAGCATCCCGCCTCACCCGCGCCAAACAAAACCTGCGTGCAAAATAGCGACGCGAAGTTGAAGGTGGCACCCGTCAGCGCCGTGAACGCGGACCACCAGATCACGATGCGCATCAGGACCTTGCGCGGTCCTAGCCAGTCCCCTAGAAAACCGCTCGGAATCTCGAATAGCGCATAAGCCGCAACGAAAGCCGAGAAAATCGGTCCCATCTGATCTTTTGTGAGGCCGAGATCGCGAGAGACCGAGGGCGCCGCGAACGACATGGCCACGCGGTCGATATACGTGATGACCGCCAGCGTGACCGCAAAGACGATCACCCAGTAGCGTACTTGTGTTGGACGCTCGGCGGTCCGCACCGGTTCTTGCGTCTGCGTGGCCATAGCCTCGCCATCACATCACGCCCGAGCGCACCATTGCAAGCGCCGCCACGGCTGGGTCTTTGCCCTGCCATGCCGCGCTGCAACGCGCGATACTGAGTCTCGGATGGATTTCCGCACCGTGGAGGAGAACCTGCGGCAGTCGTTCCGGCTGCTGGCTTCGTCGCAGCCCACGGGCGAAGTGCGCGAGGCCGGAGGCGTGACCATCGCCTCGGCCGGCGTCACGTTTCAAATGTTCAACGCCGCGTTCCTTTCGGCGCCGGTGGCGGGCGATCGCGAACTCGACCGCCGCATCGCCACCGCCCAGGTGCACTTCGCCGCCCGCGGACTCGCGTGGTCGTACTGGGTTTGCGAAGACTGGATGGACAAGAAGGCTCGCCGCCGCGTCAGCGATGCGTTCAAGAAGCGCGGTCTGTATCTGGCGACCGTGCTTCCCGGGATGTTGGCCGAAACGCTGGCGGCCCCGGTGCGCGAGCTGCCGTCCCTCGAAGTTCGCACCGTGGGCGATGAGAAGACTTTGTCCGCCTTCTGCCAGATCGGTGCGTTGTGCTTCAACGTGCCGCTCCCCTGGTTTCAGGAAGTGTTTCGGGACCCGACGATCTGGAAGAACGGCTTCACCGGATACGTGGGCTATCTGAACGGCGAGCCGGTCTCAACCGCCGCCACGGTCGTCGCCGCCGGCGCCGTGGGTATCTATAACGTGGCCACCGTGCCTGGCCGTCAAAGGTCGGGCTGCGGCGAGGCCGTGATGCGTTCCGCCCTGAATCACGCCCGCCGGGAACACGGCATCGAACGCACCATTCTGCAGTCCACCGCGCAGGGCTTCGACCTGTACCGCCGCGTCTGTCTGACGAGAATTTCGACTTCCGACTTCCTTCCACCCCTAAAGCTTTCCCTCTGCTCCGCCGATCAAACTCTGGAGGGGATTGACCGCGCGATGAGTGCTCTTCTCGAGACAAGAGGCATTGAACGGCCCTGGGCGCTGAGCACGCCGCCGCCGTTCCCGGCCGTCGCCATGAAAGTGCTGGAACTCCTGGGGCAGGAGGACGTCGATGTGCGGCAGGTGGTTCGCTGGCTGCAGGCGGACGCCGTTTTTTCCGGCGAAATGCTGCGCGTGGCCAACTCGGCGCTGTACGGTACCAGCGGCCAAATCCGCAGCGTGCATCACGCCACCATTACATTGGGCCTGGACTTCGTAAAAGCGCTGGCCGTTACCGTTGGATTGCGCGCCTACGTGAAGTCGGCCATGAAAGCGCCCGTGCTGCGACGCTGCTGGAGCCACAGCCTGGCCTGCGGCATGTTTTCGCAGGAGCTCGCCACCGCCTGCTTCATGAATGGCGACGAAGCTTATACGGCCGGCTTGCTGCACGACATCGGCCGCCTCGGGCTATTGGCCGCGTATCCCGTCGAGTACGCCAACGTGCTGGATGTCGCGGTGGACTATTCGTTCGACGTGCTGCACTGCGAGCGTGAGCTGTTCGATATCGACCACTGCCAGGCCGGGGCCTGGCTGGCCGAACAGTGGAAGCTCCCACCGGAGCTGGGCGTAATCGCTGCACATCACCATGAAGACCCGGTGGCCATCGACCCGGGAAAGAAACCACAGCTGTTAGCTATCGTCCGCCTCGGCTGCCGCCTGGCCGACGCCATGGACTTTAGCGTCGTCAAAACGCGTGCGCAAGGAGACTTGATGCAGATCCTCAGCTATCTGCCCGAGGCTGCTCAGGCGCGATTCCCGAAAGACATCGAAGCCCTCAAAACAAGGGTGGCCGACCGCATCAAAGCGTTGTCCTAATCCTGTCTCGACGACTATACGTGCGCGGCCAGCGCCTGCATCCTTTGGGGCGACATGCTCCTGGCCGCTACGTTTGGAACATTCCGAGAGCGGGCCGTGTGCGCGTCCTGGTCAAGTCTTCGGTCAGCCGCTACTCCTTCGCGACGCCGCTCACCGTCAGCCGCGCCTCCGCGATCAGCTTCTCGATCCCCGCAATGTCGCCCGACAAGACGTGATCCCCTTCCCAGGCCACGCACACGGATCGGACGCGGTCTCGCGCACGCTCCAGGGCCACGCTTGTCTTGAGCGGCCGCAAAAATTCCAGCGCGCGCGCCGCCGTCAACGCTTCGATGGCCAGCACGGCGCGCGTATTTCGCACTACGCGCTTCCACTTGAGTGCCGAGGTCATCCCCATGCTGACGAAATCCTCTTTGTTTCCGCTGGTGGTGATTGAGCCGGGTGACGCCGGCGTGGCCAGCACGCGGTTCTCGGCCACCAGCGCCGCCGCCGTGACTTGCGCCATCATGAGGCCGGATTCGAGTCCGGGGTGCCGGGCCAGGAACGGCGGCAAGTCTTCGTTCAGCGCGGGATTCACCAGCCGGTCGATGCGCCGCTCGGAGATGCCGGAAAGCGCGCTGAACGCAATGGCGAGGTAATCCAGCTGGAACGCCAGCGGCTCGCCGTGAAAATTTCCTCCCGACAGCACTTCACCGTCGAAGACCAGCGGATTGTCGGTGGCGGAATTGAGTTCGATCGAAAATACCCGCCGCGCCTCGGCGAGCGTGTCGCGCACCGCGCCGTGTACCTGCGGCGCGCAGCGCAGCGAGTAGGCGTCCTGCACCCGCCGGCAGGAAACATGGGAAGCGCGGATCTCGCTCCCCTCCAGCAGGCGCGCCAGGTGTGCGGCGCTCATCACTTGCCCGGGATGCGGACGAATCATGTGCAGCCGCTCGTCGAATGCGCGCGGCGTTCCGCGCAGCGCGTCCAGGGTCATGGCGCAGGCGACTTCCGCGGTATCGACCAGCACTTCGGCCGCGGACAATTCCAGGCAGCCAACCGCCAGCATAGCCTGCGTTCCGTTGACCAGCGAGATGCCTTCCTTTGAAGCCAGAGCCAACGGCTCGATGCCCGCGAGGCGAAGCGCTTCGCCGCCCGGCATGCGCCGGCCCATAAATTCGGCTTCGCCTTCCCCCATCAACACCAGCGCCATATGCGCCAGCGGCGCCAGATCGCCCGACGCGCCGACGCTGCCCTGCGACGGCACCACCGGAGTCACGCTTTGTGCGAGCATCTGGCACAAGCGCTCCGCCACCACCGGCCGGATGCCCGAAAAGCCCTTGGCCAGCACGTTGGCGCGGATCAGCATCATGGCGCGCACTTCGGCGCGATCGAGCGGATCGCC
>WNFI01018751.1_pt1 | contig 24976 bp, 10 predicted proteins | sample 5400471 | NCBI WGS metagenome assembly WNFI01 (sample SAMN13153348, study PRJNA577476) | soil metagenome | isolation source: 100 cm saprolite on Douglas fir-dominated hillslope | place: USA:California | collected 2013-09-17 | reverse complement strand
GGACCGAGGTAGTAGGTGGCCAGATCGACATCGACGCAGCCATCCCGACCCACATGACGCAGATACACCTTCTGATCCAGCGGGACCAGCCAGGCATCCGGGTCAACCCGCTGTGGGAGGGCTGGTAAGGTGGGCAAGGTTGGAAACGCCACCCGAGGAGGGACATTCCCACAGGAGCGTCCCTGATGGGGACGTTCGTGGTTGTAATGCTGGAGAAACGCCTCTGTCACCTCGCGTACCTCTTGAAGCGTGCTCGGCTGATGGACTTGTAAGCACTCCTGTCCGTAGGTGCGGTGAAACCTCTCAACGTATGGATTTTTATCGGGTCGATGCGGCGGGCAGACATGAGGCGTAATCCCCAGACATAACAGGAGCCGACGCAACGGAGAGGGGAAATCCCGGCCTGACACCCCCCCAACCCAACGTGGATCGCGATCAAAGGTCATCTGACGCGGACGTCCATATCGGTGCAAGAAAGTAATCACCGTTTCCAGTGCGGTTTGTTCGTGGAAATCCTCTCGCGCCTGGGCCAACAGGGCGATCGAGGTGCCCGCATCGACAAAATTACAGACCTCGATCACATGCTGCCGCTTGCCTTGCGGGCTTTGTTCAGGCGAAACAGAACCAACATCTTTGCGCATCCATGTCGCGGAGCAAGGCACGGTCTCGCATCCATTCTTCTTCCATGGAGTTTTCCTCCTCACGAAAAGCAAACAACCTCCTTTTCTGCTCCATTGTACCTCAGGCGTTGGCTCCTCTTGATCCCCCGCTTCGCCATGCAGCCTCCCTTCCAAAACCTCAGCCGTTTCGATGAGGCCACCTCGCCCGAAGTGACGATGACGGAAAGTCATACACGTTGCGCATCCCGTGGGTTTAAGCGACTGACACAGTCGAGTCAATCAACCAGCATTGCCTGCCAAAGGGAAGGATGATTGGAAAGAGAAATTATACTGCCGAAAACTCCAGATTTTTAAACGGGTGGCCCAAGTAGCTAGCACAGGGGTCAACTGTCGCTTGACTACCGTACACCCGCAGAAGTCTACTTTACAGAACCAAGAAAGAGTCTACACCTTAGCAACCGACATCTTTTTGTCTTGGCAATGGGGGGATCATAGGATAGGCTAAAACACTTCAACCTCAGCGTCTACAATATGGTATACTCCCAAGGGCAGCATAATAGATACAGAAAGGATTTCGTCTATGCAAAAGTGGGAACATTGTCTACTATTCCAGTTTAACAACAACTGGCGAGCCGTCTACTACAACGCTTCAGGCACCTTCATTTTCGCAGAGACCCCTTCTTTTGAAGAAACTATGCAGAAGATGACCGATGGTGGATGGGAACTTGTCACTGTCTACAACTACGTTCAAACAACTGACATGTATTGGGCATTTAAGCGACCCGCACAGTAAGACTCGCAATCCCATCTGAGAGTGCAAGGCCAGCCAAAAAGTGAGAGAGTCAGTTAATGCTTCGCCAGCTGTCTTGATGCCCTTCTGAAAAAAGCTTTTTCATGAGCAGTGCCGAACGCCAGTTCAGCGTGCTGCCTGGCGAGCGGAAGCCAGCCAGGAGAGCAGTTCGTCTTTGTCGATGAGTGCAGTTCCAATATCGGCTTGACCCCGCTGTATGCCCATGCGCCAAAGGGACAACGGGCCCATGCCAGTGTGCTACGCCATCGCGGCCAAATTACCACCCTGATCGCCTCGCTCTCACCTCTCGGGATGGGCGCCGCTCTGCCGGGAGCTTCTGCTCATCGCTCGCTGGTGTCCTGAGCATCTCTCTCCGTCCGAACGTCGCTTGCTCACACTTCTCCACACGTGATTATGGTCTCACCGCCGTCACGCATTGAAGCAAATAGTAACTTTTCGCCGTCAGGAGTCCAGGCTATGCTCGCTCCATCTACTGTTCGATCCCTGGTCACTCGGGTTATTGATCAAGCCGTAGTCGAACTAGCGCAGCGACTGGCCGAAACATGGCGGCAGGTGCCCGACCGAGTCCGAACCGGCCCTTCAAAGTCATTTTCCCGCCTGCATAACACCCGTTCGAAGTCAGGGTACAGTACCGCGACACCTTACGTCGCCAAAGTGTATCGCACGATCAGAAAAATCTGCGCGCTTGTCATGCGTGTCAGAACCTGGGTCGGCCCCGCCTGGTCCGTCCCTGCGGTGACGGTGAACGCCTGATTGTTGCCTAGACCAGCCGTTGCGGCATCCCACACGGCTTGGCTGCCGATAGCGTGATGTTTGGACACGTCCTTCCCATCGTAGAGCTCGAGTCCGGTAATGGTGAGTGTCTTACCCTGCGTGAAATAGGGGAAGTAGTCCCTGCGAATCGTGGCAGTGAAGTCACCTGTGCTGTTCACGAAAGCCGACCACTCGGTGGGGAAGTCGTGTCGAAGGCGGGCAGATCCAACTTCCAGGTGCTCTCAGCGCCTGCGCCCTCAAACGGCAGGAACCGCTCATCGCGCAGGTTGGTCTCGAACATGCCGCTGTCGTTCTGCCCTGTACTGGTCACGATGGACTGCACCGCGCTTATGTAGTCCACAAAGCGGTCGTCCTCCGAACCCTGCCGCACATAGTCGTCGCCCGCTATTGGAGACTTGCGCAGGCTGCTCTTCAGGAGTGACAGGGTGCAGTTGACGCTGGTGTATGGCCCGGCGACGCACGGAATTGAGAGGGCGACATTCTTGATGCGGCGCATATAGTGACCGGGGCAGTCGAGATCGTAGAGCCATTCGGGAATTGTCACCTGGCACGTGCCGGTCGCCTTGAGCGTGAGCAGGGCCAACGGGTTGAGCTGGCGCAAAGACACGTGTCTGGTCAACTCTAATTCGCGCTTGTTGTTGTCGTGATACGCCATCTCCATCCCTTTGATATCCAGATAGAGCGCTTCACCGGAGAGCAAGCCCTTGCGCCCGCCGTCCCAATAGTTGAACTTGACAAAGTCCTGGGCGTCCACTTCGGGGCGCATCAGTTCCTGTTTCATCGTCTTCTCTGCTTTACGCGCGATGTCAAACGCGAAGCGGTAGTACTCGTAGTAGAGCCGCGAAATCTCGCCCTGCATCCAGAGATAAAGGTCCTCGTTGGTAAACTTGTCGTGGAGGAACTGATCCACCTCCTGCGCGTTCTTGATCTGTTGCTGGATATTCAGGTACTCGTGATGCGCGATCTGCTCCGCGATCAGCGAGGTGAGGATTTGCCGGCCGATCTGCATCAACTCGTGTGCGGCGAGATTATATTGCAGCATCCAGTCGTCTGCGCGTCGCTCATAGCCTGCAGTCTTTCCCGCTGAAGTGCCCTGTCCCTCCTCAATCGCTGCCCCAAAGTTTAAGTTTGACGAGGTGAATCGCCCTGCCGCAGCAAGTAGAGAGCCGCCGAAGACAACCATATGGCCGCCCAGTCCCCACCAGTGAAAATCAACGCCTACGTCAGGTATGACTGACAGGCCAGCAGAAACAATGTCATTCGCCATCGCGAGGTTGTGTAACGTTCGTATGCGCGGACCGTGTACATTCAGATCACCATCCTCGTTGCTATTCAGATACAGCCGTCCCTGGCCTGCCGCACCTGACTGCTGTGCGGGAGACGCGCCCCCTGCAATCTTCAAGTCGGCAAGTTTTTGCAGCGCCAGTGGCTTGTCGTACTGCCCGACTAGCGAGCTGTAAGCCTCATCAAAGTTTTCTTCAGTCAGTTCCCGATTGTCGAGCGTTAGGGTGTCCGGCGCGTTCTGATCGGCTGGAAGCCCTGATAGACGTTGGTAATAGTGGAGCCGCTCCAAAGCTGTCGCGCGGCTGGTGAGCAGCGATTTGGTCGCCTCCTGCGCCGATTCCCATTGCAGGAAGCGCACCTCCTGCGTCATCTGCTGGATTTGAATTTCGTGGCGCTGGCGGACAAGCGCGAGATGTTCGGCATCACCCTTCTCCAAAGCGGAAAGCAGTGCATTACCGAGATTGCGCACCTCACTGCAGAGTTCCAAGGCCTTCTGGATCAGGGTCAGGCAGCGGATAGGGCCGATAGGCTGGTTCAAGCCGCTGACGATGCTCCCAATATCGATTCCCGCTGCTGCCGCCTTGACCAGCATGCCGGGATCAATAGGCGGATCGAAAAGCGCGAGCGGGCGAACGACGCCCACGATATTCATGCAATGGCGAATCTTGAACAGCCGGTCGGCGACGGTGTCCCAGTAGCCTAGTAGCTTGTCGTTGCGCGGGATGCAGAAGTAGAGTGTACGCCCAATGCCAAAAAGCGCGCTGGAATCCCCCGCGCCGCTGCCACCTGCCCCCGAATTTGGGGCGACGAGATTGAATGGGAACTGGCCCTCCAGATCCACGAGTGCGTCACCGATCGGTCCGAGGCCCTCCTTCTTGAGTTGCGCGAAGGTCTTGGCTTTTACCTTCCCGAGCGGCGGGATCCGCTGTGGGCGTTCTCCCAGAATGTTCGCCGCCAACACATAGAGCTGCGTTGCCTCGTTGATGGACTCCACCGTATCCTGCTGGAACAGGTGGTCGCCCCACGAGATCAAGTTGTCCAGATACTTCATCACCACGCAGTATTGGTACGCCAGATGCCGCGTCCGCGCGACGGCATGGGGCTGGAACGGCTTGTTGAGGATCGCGTAGTATCCTTGCAAGACGCTGTCCTGTTGGCATTGGTCGGTGCCCGACAGTTCCGTTCTCGGTGTGCTTAGAATCCGGACGATTTCATCAATCGTCATGGCATTGTCAGGGTTGCGAAAGGCAAGAAACATCCAGAACCGCATCGGCGGGTCAACGGTATGGTCGTTTGAGGTGGGGTCGAAGATATAGTGGAACCAGCGCTGCGCCTCCGCGAACCGTTGCGTTTTGCTCAGATGCACGGCGATCGTAAGTGGAATGTGGAAGAACAGTTCCCAGTTGTAGTTCGCATACGGTCCGCATTCGGCGACATCGATCTCCTTCGGGAAGTATTTCACCTGAACAAGTTTATCCTCAGTTGGGTTGTAGAGAGTTCTGATGTAGTTCGACAGCGCTTGGTTGTCCGACTTCAGGCTGTCTTTCCAAAGCTCGTCAAACGACTTCGACGGCGAGTCCGGTTTTGGTACCAGACTGTCCCACTTTAGTCCATCCTGCCATTTGGCATCCAACATGCCGGACAGCGAGTCTCTGTTCAGTTTCGCGATCAGTTCGCCGACGAACGGATGGAAAAAGTTCTCGAAGGTGTACGTGAACTGCGTGTCCTCATGTCCTACCTGTACCGTCCCCATATAGGACGCTGCGGCTCGGTCGTGAAAGCTGGTCATATAGTTGGTCATAGTTTTCTCCTTACCTCCCGGCTTGGACATTCATAATAGCGCCAGATGGCCCGATCTGGCGGTCGCCGTACCCCACCACTGCGGTCGTGCCGATACCTTGACGAATATAGGCGTCCTCAGTGACGAACCGTTGCATCGGTGCGGGGTCCATGACGCTTATATCGGGACCGATTGGCGCTCCGTCGCCCCAAGGGTTGGGCCGAGGCTGTGGGTAGGGCTGAATCACCAGGTGCGGGATCTGTGGTACCTTCATGACGCCGGGATTAACCGAGACGCCGAAGCCCTCAGAATCGGCGACCCACACAGGCTGGTGTTCGCTAGTCACGTAGAACACGTTTCGGCTATCTTCGAAGAAGAATGGGGCGTCCCAGGCGTTTTGAAGCCGGTGTTGCGGTCCAACAGCGTCGTTGTCTATCTGGTTCGTGAGTATCGGGCGCGGCAGGGACAAAGGCGGGAGGATATCTGGAATCCTCTGCGAGTAGTTGATAGTGAATTGTTTATCCGAAGTATTCAGGGAGCGACTCTCGCCATAGGGAAAGGAATGATGGTTGTACGGGGCATCCTCTTCGCGCAGCGGAAGACTGTGGGTGTTGTAGAGCAAAAACGACGATGAGCCTTCGCGGTCAATCGAGACCCTCAAGGCATCTCTCTCCTTTGGATCCGCAAAGACCGATAGCCGCAGGTTCGAGCGGTTAAAGGCTTTTGGATCGGGATTGAACTGCTTTAACGTTGTCGGGTGGTTCACATCCGATGTTTTTGCGGGCTGCCATTTGCCGTTGTAGTACTCGCTCCAACAAAGAACCGCTTGCACCGTCACCTTTATATTCTTGTCGGCATTATTCTTTGCATCTGTCTTAACCTCGCTCAGGGTCAGGTCGGTAAGCATGGGTTCTGGCCCTCCGGGCGTCTTCGGTGGCGGCGTGGTGGGCGTGGTGGGCAGGGCAAGCGGCACCTGCTTCAGGATCCGTAGCCAGAAGAGCAAAAGGCGGCCCTTCCAGACCACCGGAATTACCGGGTTGTCCTCGATATCCAACTTAATCTGCTCCCACGGCGTCCAGTAGCCATACTCATAGCGGCGGTAGTAATATTTGCGGTGTGCCCCGGCGGTTCGAGCGATGACATGGTCAACATCACCTGTTCGTTTGCTCAGATCGCCTTCCAAATGGTAGATCCCGCACGGCTCCAACTTGGCGACTTCCTCCAACTTCGACAGATAGTTGAGGAGCGCGGTCGTGGCGGAGTCCTCAGTGATGTCGCTTTGCAACAGTTCGCTTTCAATCTCCTTGAAGAAGGGCGATTTGTCGTCACGCAACTCGGGCTCTAGCCAGTTCTCCGGGAAGAGATACACCTTCCGGTTTGCCTCCCAGACTCGATATCGCTTCATCCACGCCCACTGTTTCGGTTTGATGGCTGTGGGAGAGACGCGCGGCTCTAGGTTCATGAGGCAACGGCTACCAGCGCGTCGCGTTGCAGACTGCGCATCTCGTCGTTGATCGGCCGGACGACGTCCCGCCAGTCGGCAGCGTCGTAGCGGGCGCGCAGAGCGGCTTGCAAGTCGCGCACCGTGTTGCCTGTCGGGTCGTTCGTCGTCGCCTGGATCAATGCTTTGGCTGAAATGCCCATTTTCTGAATGAGCGCAAACGCATCATAAACGCGACGGAACAGGTCGAAATGTCCAAGCCCTGCAATGTTGCCGCTGAACTGAGCGAGTACTTCATTCAACGAGGTTTGATTCCAGCGGGTGATGGTGAAGAGCAGACTATCCGTGTTCTGCGTCGCTGTCGTCGGGTCTTTTAAGGCGGTCAAGAGTGACTCATCGCTGGGCGAGATGTCTGTCTTGATCCGGGCAAAATCTAAAAGGGCACGCAGAGGTGTGAGTAATGCCGCGTTCAAGTTCTTAGTAACGGCGTCCGCTGGATTTGTGAGATGAAGGTTGTCGGCGTTCGGCAAGGCATTGAGCCAACCCTCACCGTTGCTATCGATTTGCCCCTGCGCATTGATTCGGTAATCGGCGTGAGTGGCGAAGTAGGCCAGTTCATTGGCAGTCAAGCCGAGGCCCGTTGCGAGCGATGCCGCTTTCAGGAAGCGGATATAGGCGCTGGAAAACGACGCGAGGATCGTCGGTGGATACAGATAACGCGAAGGAATTACCTCCCGCGCCCGTTTTGGCGTCTCCCACTTGAAACTTAGCGCGTCTTTGACCTTCTCGACCTTAAGCTCGATCTTGTAAAGCATTCCCGCCTTCAGTTCGAATGGGTCGGTATTGCGCCAGACGTTGCCGTTTTGTGTCAGCGCGAGGGCTTGCTCATCAAGCGTTAACGTCACCGTCGTCCCGCTGTCCGCCTCGATGATAAAGTTGTAAAACCCGGCCTCTGGTGTTTCTACTTGCCCGCTCCAGATACCGGCAATGGCGGCGCCCGGTGTCGGGTTCGCAGGCAACGGATTGCCAACCCCACCGACTACTGGAGCGTAATCAAGCTTCGAGGCGATGTCTGGAGCAGGGATGATGGTTCCCGTGGCAGTGTCGTTCGCAAAGAACTGCACAGAGAGACCAGGTTTTTCCAACGCGAGCAAGTCATTCAACGCAGGTTGGTCGCCGTGACCGACAGCGTGGAGCGGGAAGGGAGCGTTGGCAGGGTCTAAGAAGGCTCGCGTGAAATTCAGATCGACCGCTGCTGCCGCGCTGAACCGCTGCAGGGCCTGCTGGCGCTTGCGCCTGCGCGAGAGTTCGGGTTGCAAACTTGCTAACACCACGGCCCCTCTCGACCTTTGACTGAGAGCGAACAGGGTATCTACTGCCGACTGAAACTCCAACGTGACGCCAGGAACGCTCTTCAATATGTCGCGGCGCGCCGCCGTAAGAACCCCAGAATAGGAAAGCCGGTGACTGATATTGTCGTATTTTATTTGGTTGTCGGCGGCGGTGATCGCGGCCTCCAGAGTTGCCGCTGCATGGATGTAACCCACATCTAGCACCAATGTTTGATCTAAAGCCAACACCTTGTCATAGATTGGCTTCAGTTCGGGGTTGCGCGCGAAGAATGAGCCTTTGGCGTCCTCGCTTCGGGCGAAGAGTGCGTCTACAGCCTTCTTGAAATCCCCGCTTACACCGTTGACATTCTTCAACGCGGTCTGCATCGCCGCTGTCATAAGGCCCCTATGCGATAGCCGATGGCGAAAATCGTCATAGGCGATTTTTCCATCGACCGCAGTGATCGCGTTCTCAAGCGCGGTTGCCGTGTGGGTGTAAGCCACGTCTATGACCAGTGTGTCGTCCAAGAGAGCGAAGAAAGCGTCGCTGGTCTCCTGTCCATAAACCAGCATCATGCGCGCGCGGGCAATGTCGCCGTTGGGATCCTCAATCGCAACGAACTGATCTTCGATGCTGGCAAAATCGCCACGCAGGGTACGGCCAAGTTCCGTGATTTGCGCTGGGTCGGGCGCGGACTTGCCGCTCAGGTCCTGATTCCAGATCAGATATAGCGCGGCGGCGGACTTGAGTGACCTGTCCTTCAGAGCTTGCACGAGGGAGATCAGCCGCAGAATGGCGGGATTGGTCGGATCAGGCACAGCGAAGGGATCGAGGCCGGTGAGTTGAATCAGAAGCAGCAGCTCGCGGACACTGAGCTTCAATTTGCGCGCCAACCAGCCGCGACGATAGATCGCGCTGACGTTCTGGATCGTCAGAGCGATGTTGGCGTCGTAGCCGAGGGCAGCGACGATGCGGTCATACTCGTCCCCGCTCAGGTTGAACGCCGACCGCACTGCCTCGGCGTGCGTTGCCAGCCTTTGCGCGCGGTAAAGGTCGTCCACCGCTTTCAGAAACGCGGCACTCACTCCGGCGACTGCCTTGAGGGCGTCCCGGGTCGCGGCGTCCAGAACCCCGCTGTATGACAGGCGCTTGCTGAAGTTGTCGTAGCCGATTCTGCTCTGCGCTGCGTCGAGAATCGGCTGCTCCAGAGTGGCCTGCGGGTGGCTGTACGGCACATCAACTTTCTGCAGGAACTCGCCGTACCCATTATCGGCAAAGGCAGCATCCTGTTTCAGCAGCGCCGGATTCAGGAACATCTGCCGGTAGAGCGCGGTATTGCCGTGGGTGCCGATCTCCGACCAGCACGCCAGCAACGGCAGAAGATCGCGTTTCACCGTCAGGTTCAGCGCCTTCATCACTCGGATAACAATGCCGAGGCGAGGGAGCAGTGTTAGGAACCCAGTGTTGAGCTTGGTAACATCATTGATATCGCTTGCATCTAGTGGCACCAGATCCGCACGATAGAGCGCAAAGATCGAGGCATCGGTCTTCTCGATAGTCCACCCCAGCTTCTTCCACAAGCGAATGAAACGCAACAGGCGGACGAATTCGACCTCGCCAATGTTTTGGGTAATTTTGGCCGGATCGGAATAGCGGAACGCCAGACTGTCGAAGCTGTGACAACTCGAAGCATCCCGGCAGGTCCAGACCACAGGCCCATCGCGATATGTATTTCCGGGGGTCGTAGGCCACTTTGGCTCCGCGGCTGCCGATGTGCCGGAAGTAGTACATTCGTAATACAGCGTGGATCCCGCTTGTGGTGCCGTCGGCAGGACACAATCGCCGACAGCGTAAGCCTTCGAAGCGGCCCAAGTACTCACTGGAATCGCGAGCGTGATCAGGCTCATGATGCGGGTATAGTTGGCTTCATTCTTTATCCAGCCCTTAATGTCGCCGCCGTACTCCGCCGGGTCAGGTGCAGTCAAACCAGTGGGGAGCAAGGTATCAAAGGCAGTGTCAGTGATTGTGCCTTCTTTCAGGGCCTTGAGCGTGGCGAAGGAAACGCCCAACCGTTCCAGTTTCGGAATCAGGTCGCTGTTAGGGTTGACAAATCGAGTTCTGAGAATAGCGACGATGTCGTCGTAGGTGAGCCCAACGCGGCGGGTGAACTGCTTCGCATGGGAGAGACCAGAAATGTTGGGGATACCGGCAATGACATCAGCATCCACCGTCCCATTGGGAAAACCGTACATCCGCCAAAGGGGGACGGCGTTTGAGTCGGTCAGAATTTCGTACTCATCACGCGAGAGGCCGATCTCTTCCATCAGAATGTCGCGCCAGCCATAGGGATTGGCACCGCGCTCGAGGTCATCGGTCTTGCGGAGTCGCTCCATCGCCAGAGGCAATGGAACCTCAAACTTGTTGAAATAGCGGCGCAGGTTCTCTAACGGCTGGTGGAACGGCAGCAGGGTCGGGAAGCGCTCGCCTCGCAAGGTCGTATACGCCGAATCCATAACGAACTGCGGGCTTGCCAACAAGTCCTCAGATGCGGTGCTGTTCGTGTCGTGTCCGAGGTAGCCGTTCAGTGAGAGCTTTTGAATACTATTGGCAATGAAGTATTCAAGTGTCTCATTGACCACGTCAATGTATGGTAGAGCAGTGTTTGTGTTCTCGCAGGTCAGCGGCAGATGTTGGATATCGGGACGACGCTCTAGTAGGACACACTGTGGGTTTTCCGTCCCTGCTGGGGGATTGGGTTGATCAAGAAAGAGCAGCAAGTCAACCAGATAAGCAGCCGGCGACAGAATGGAGCGGCAATGCTCACACACGCAAAAATCCATCGAGCCGAACAGACTCTCCAGCGTCGCGTAAGCGATGACATCACCCGCATTGGCCGGCGCAGGGTCCAAAACGCTCGGCGGACTGTGAACACCGATCGCGGGCGCAGTGCGCGCATTCAAGTAGCTGAGAGCAATGTTGAGAACGGCGTTATGCACCTGCACCGATTTGTCGTAGGTCAGCATGGCATGGTCCGCCCCGCCTAAATCTGCTGCGAAGCTCTGGACAAACGTGTCTTTGTCGTAGCGTACGACATGATAAGCAGCGTCAATCCCGCGCTTCATCAGTCCAATCAGCGCCTGGTCACTCGGCGTGATTTGGTACACGCGCTGCAGACTCTTTATTTGCTTGACTGTCTCCTCGGCGACCTGCAAGTTGTTCTGGGCAATATACTGCTGCACCGTTTGCACCCCGATCTCGAACTTGCCCTGATGCGCGGTCAGGAATGCATGCACCTGGTCGGCGACGCTGTCTGCCGTGCCGATTAGCGGGAGCTCTCGGCTTTTGACCAATTGCGCTACGGCTGCCGTCGGATAGCTCAGGCGCACCTGCGCCGCCAGATACTCGGCATAGTTCGCCCGCTTTGACTCTGTGTCGCCGGGGATCTCCTTCGGAATGGGGACGTCCGCGGTCAGCAGTTGGCTCCACGGCTCGGCGCGATGATAGCCCATCTGTGCCAGTTGAAGTGGGTCAGAGAGCCCATTCGCCCCCGCTGTTGTATGCACCTTCTGCATCAGGGGAGCGTTGTTGATGGTGAGGAATCCCAGCTTGCCGTCCACCTGAAGCCGCTTCGCCCTCTCTGCCCCGAAGGAGCTTGCGACGGCGTCCCAGAATTTCGCCATATCGGTTCGATGCGTGGCATAAAGCTCAGCGAGTTGCTTTTGTTGCGCGTCGTTGAGGCGGGATATCGTCAGCATTTCTTTGAAGGAAGATGCTCCCACAAGTGCCGGACTCGTCAGCAGTTTTTGCGCGCTCAAGTTTTGGAATCGATCGACCATCTGCGGAATCGTGCCAGTCAGTTCCTTTGATATCACTCCTTGCTCCACCGCTTTTTTCCAGATAGCTGCTAACGTTCCGGCATCCGCGTGATAGAGTGTCTCCTCGTTCGCGGGTAACCCGGCGCGGAACAGCGCGTAGAAGAAGGATGGGGGAATCTCTGCCCTCGCGGTGCTCTGGCTGAACTGATCGGCAAGCGCAGCGAGCGCCACTGCTCGGGCATCCCAGCCGGTTTTGTTTGCCAAGTAAGTTATGTCTTGGCGATCGTCGGATTCTTTCAGGTCGCTTAGCCGACCGTCATAGCACGTTACTAGGGCGCGAGTGAGGGTCTCATACTCGCTTGGCAGCGCATCACAATTTGCGGGCAGCAGGATGTTCAGTGTCTCCTGATTGGTCGCGTTGTAGCGGACATCCGACGCAGCGAGAAACGTCTGCCCGAAAAACGCACGTGCTTGAAGATCGAGGCTCGCTTTGCAGGGTTTGCGCTGTGATGACGCAACAAAGCGAGTGATGTATCTACCGTGCTCGTCGGTCACCCCGTCAGCAAGCGGAACATCTTGCCCGACGTTCTTGTCAACGATCAGGATGCGCAGCTCGCCAACTCCAGCGCGGTCAGGGCACGCGACAGTGCCCACCACGGTATGGGCGCTGGTATCCATCGGACCGGTCGGTTCAGCATTTCCGGCGACTGGCGGAATTCTGGGGACAGCGGGCTTGGCCACTATCCCCTCCACTACTGGATTCGGCTGAATGGTAGGCAAGTCTGTGTCAATCGTCCGCATGCGCGGCGGAACGGCTGCCATCAGTGCGGCGTGAGTTTCAGAGTTGACCACGCCCGTAACAGGGAGTTTGTGTTCCTTCTGCAGTGCGCGCACCGCTGCGCTCGTGGACGGGCCAAAGAAGTTGCGCTTCTCTTCTTCGGGTGAAATCTCAAGACCGCGCTGCTTGAGGTTCTCGTGTAGGCGAGCAACTTCGTCGCCAAAATCACCCACATTCAATTTGATTGGGTCCATTTACACTCGCCTTTCGGTATTACTCTAGGCTCTAGTCTTCACCTCGCCTCTGACCCCTGTCCCAGGCGGGGAGAAGGAGATCATCCTTTCACCAAGGCGACGCCCTCCCTTACTGGAAGCGGGGATGGGTGGGTTCGGTTTGAATCCGCTCAGGATGCTCCACTCATGGTTTCTTTGCCGCCGCAGCCAGCCCAACCGGCAGGAACTTTAGGAGCACGAACGCGCGCGGGTCACGCGCGACGAATTCTATTCGTTCGACGACGCGAAAGAAAAATTTGGAGCCTTCTTTACGTACATATTCGGTCGTTGCTTCCCGTCCGATGTAGAGGCTGGTTGGCTCGCCACCCAGGGCGACCAACAAACCCCGGTCTTCGGGCAGCGTGCCGGTGCCGTAAAACCCGCCCTCGACCAGTGGTTTGATGCGGTCGGCTGTTGTGACGAGGGATTGAGCACTCGGGGGCGCAAACGTATCTGCGAATACCTTCGTTGGAAGGAAGAGCGCATAGTCTTGCGCTTGCGCTTTCGCAACTAGCTTGGCAATCCCGTCGGTCACTGCGGAAAACGTGTTCTCGCCGTAGAGTACGCTTGCCCTGCCAACAACCGGCTTTACCTCGATCGGTTCGCTGACCTTATTCGGGTCCGTGTCGTCGGCATCCTTTGGGTTGGCTTCGCCTAGAAGGCCCTTCGCGGTTTGCTCGACCCGGTCTGCTGTCACGTTAGCGGGTAACCTGCCACCTGAACCCTGGAAGATGATGACGTCTTCAGCGAGGGCGATCGCCTTGGCTGCCATGCGCGCAAGCGTCTTGCAGATATGGCTTTCAGACTCCTTTTTGACCTGCGTGCTGGTCAGCGGGAATTCTTGGTAAATTTCGACAAAGGGCTTGGTTTTTCCCTCTGTGATCGAAAGATCCGCAAAGTTGATGACCTCATTCGGTATTTCCATGGCATTATTGTTCAGCGGCGTTGCATGAAAGACCTTTTGGGCGATCCTCACTTTTCCAACCTCAGTCAGGACGGCGGCGTTGATGTCTTGCCAAACAGAATCAGGCCAGGTAATGTCATTGCCATTTGCCACAGTTATTTCTCCTTGATAAAATCAGTGAAAGGGTTGACGTTAGACCCACGAGGGAAGACCCACTCTGTGGTGACCGAAAATCTAATTTGGTTCATGAACCATGGTTCTTTCACCTCCAATCATGCTCTGATATCTTGATCGTGAGCACACGATAAGCATCGCCGATGCCCAGTGTTCTCGCGCAGCCGGAATACCCAGTCGTGTATACGCGCGCGGAGGGCATCGCTGATCGGGCCAGCGTGCCTCGCCAGGACATCCGCTGGCGTCACCGTCTGCAAGATACCAGCGTCCTTTAGCAGCCGCACGGCATCGCGGGCGGCGTGATCCGCGCCGATGGTCGCCCAACTCGCCCCGACCGGATCGAGAATGACCTGCTTGTCAAAGTACAGCGTCGCCACCTTCAACAGTGGAAGCTGCGCGTTTGTGAAGGATGCGTAGGAGCAGTAGAAGAGGCCGCGTTCAGTCATGATCCGTATGCCTTTGGTCTACTTCCAGGAATGTGCATCCGAAGTTTGCTCTATTCATAATTGTGGTTTGACCCCAATTCTTTTGTTTGTTTTCCTGAGCCCTGTAACGCCATCCGTTGTCTATAGGATCCCTAGCGCTTCAGACCGGGTGACCTCCTTGCCCTGTGAATTTCGGTAAATGATCTCGTTCCCTGTCTTCTCAACCGTATAGCCTGTGGGTTCTTGCATCACAGGATCGGGGCCCCACTGTGTTTGAACAGGGCGCCTAAGCGGCACTTGCATGCCTTCAAGGAGGTATTGGGGACTTTCTTCAGCAACTATATGCTTTACGTCGACGAGGCCAACCGCTATGTTAGCGGCCCAGCCCAAAACCCGGACCCCGGCCGCGAGGCGGCCTAGGGAACCAACCCCGGCGCCTCCCGGCGTGCCGGGCGCAGGCGAAGGGGTTGCTCCCGGTTCTGCTGTCGGGACTCGCGGCGAAGGAGGTGTTGTAGGTTCAATTACTGGTGAAGCCCCCGAAGGTGCCTTCTCGAACGGCAATTCAAGTTGATTTGGATTCGCTCCGTATTTTTGCGCAACTTTGGGGGCCGATGGCTCTGCTGGCCCTGCTGGCCCCGTTGGCTTCTGCCATCCTTTGAACTCCTCTGACTTAAAGATCTCAGATTGCGGCTGTTTCGGGAATCTTGTGCCCAACTTCGCGGTGGGATCATACTTATCGATGCGGGTGAACTCTCCCTTAGCTCTAGCCGCCTGGACCCTAGCTTTATCGACCGCCGCATATTCTCGGTTAACCGACGGGTCTTGCGGTGCTACCGAAGTTGATTCGCCCGCTCTTAACAAAGCCTGCGGCTTCTCGATGTGAGCGAGATCGGCCGTCCCCTTCCCGCCAAACATCTCGTAGACCTTCTGTGCGTTTTGTTTGATGGTCTCGGTGAAGCCCCGGCCTGCCGCTGTGGCGGTGACCCGTTGCCAAAAGACACGGGCCTCGTAGAACCATGTCTGACCCGGTGGCCCTCCTTGCTGGCCAGTCTGGTCGAGCAGCCTAACGGGATTGGCTCGGACAAAGGCGTAGAGGTTGGTGCCGTCCGTGAACCCGGCTGGATCACAACTCGTCCATCTCCCTAGCCAGCATGCATAGTACCGCGACCCGTGATAGTACAACCCGCTCTCTTCATCACGTTCTTTTCTCGTATAGCGGTAGCGCTTGGACGTCTCGGTCTGGCTCCGCACAGCCTGATATGACGTGCTTCCGTAGGGGGTGTACTCCTCGTAGGAAACGATCTGCGCCTGATCGTCAAGCTCCAGGCTGGCTGAGCCGAGGTGGTTGCCAAACTGGTAGCGAATGAGTTGCTGCGGCGCGGGGTCGTTGCCTTGGGTGCGCGTCTCCACCATGGCAATGCGCTGTTTGTCGTCCATGATGTGCAATGTCTCGCGCACGAGCGGGTTCGCCCCGTTCTTGCGGTAAATCTCGAAGCCACCCAGATAGATGCGCTCGTCCTTGACCTGACCCGTGCCCAGCTCAGTAACCTTGCGTACGCGCTGGCCGGCGGAATCATAGACGTAATAGGTTTGCTCGCCCTGGTGCTGCACACCGTCCGCGTCTGTGGCATTCACCGCCTGGCGCCGGGTCATCTGCAGTTGGTCCTTGAAGTCCCACTGCATGATTTGCAGGTTCGGCATGTGCAGCATGTTGCCATGGGCGTCGTAGCCGTACTGCTCTACGATGGGGTTGTTGTTGCCGACCGTGGTACTGCTCAGGCGGTTGCTATGTTTGCCAGGTTCTATCAGGCTGACCTCGTTGTAGGCATAGCTGCGCGTCCAGCCGGGGTGGGCCGGATCAGTACTGCGATGCTGCATTTCGAGGAAGTTGCCGACCGCGTCGTAGACGTAGCGCTCTATGTACGTGCCCATGGCGTTGCCGTCGCCCGGATGCGCCAATCCGACGCGCGAGGCATCGTTATAGGAATGCGGAATCGGCGCGCCGCCCACCTGTCCCAGTTGCTCGCGGCCCGTGGCTTCGATCAGCCGGTAGACGGCGTCATAGGTGTAATCGGCGCTCGGCTCGACGCGCTTGTTGCGGAAATAGGTGGTCTGCTGCGCGTCGTCGCGGATGTGGGTGATGTTTCCCACCGGGTCGTAGGTGTAGTGCAGGTTCTGCACCTGGCAGCCGGGCCAGCCGGCCGGGGCGGGCTGCGGACAGTCGTTGGGGAAGGCAACGGCATCGCGCAGGGTGAGCAGATGCACCAGGCGGAAGGTGAGCGGGTCGTAGGTATAAGTGGTGATGGCGCCGTTGCCGTAGTCAATCAGCGTACGCTGACCCTTGGCGTTGTAGTCAATATTGGTGACCGCGTGCAGGTTCGCGGTCGTTGGATCGAGCCAGTCTGCAGGCTCGGCATTCTGGTTGAGCCAGGCGTGCATCTGCTCGAGCAGGTTGGCTTCGTTGTAAATCGGCTCAATGACGTTGAGCGTGGCGCCGGGCTGATCGCTGTGCGGCGAGATCAACTGGCTCGGGCGGTTGAGGGCGTCGTGGCGGGTGCGGCTCGTGTAGGTATCGGTTTCGAGCTGGACAGCGACCGACCAGTCCAGAGTGGTTCTGTACGCCGGGATTGATTGAACCTGCTTGGCAAGCTGGCGCTTGCTGCGCAGTAGGTTGCCTTTGAAGTCGTACTCGTCGCTGCTGACGACGCCGGCCTGATCGAAGAGTTGAACCACCTTCCCGCGCATGTTGCTGGCCTCCGGGTTCGTGCGGGTTTCGCCATAGACGCTGCGTCCCACCAGCAGCTCGTCGACCGCGCCTTCGCGCAGGAAGGAATCCGTCGGCCGCCGCAGCGGGTCGTAGATGCTACGGAACCTGTGGTCGCGGTTGTCCCAGGCGTAGAGCGGCTTGCCGGCGACATCGTTCAACATCCAGCGTGCGCCCCCTTCCATGTTGGTCTGGTGGATACGATTACTCAGCATGTCGTAGTTGTAGCGCATGACGAAGCGGTCTTTCGCGTCGATGATCTCGCGCTGGTTGCCTTCGATGTCCAACTCGACGCGGGTGGCGAAGAGCAGATGCTGGCCGGGTTGCGCCGAGTCAGGGCCGTTGTCTGCCAGCGTCAGGAAGGGGCGGCCCAAGGTATCGAAGTGGGCCGTGGTAGGCGTTTCGGCGTGGGTAGCGGCTTTCACAGCGGCGCTCGTTTCGTTCGAACGGTCTGTGGCATCGGGATAACGTGCAGCGAATTCGGCGGCGTGCAAGAGATCGGTCCTCAACTCATGCCAGGTCGGCAGGTATTCGCTCGCAGGAATTCGCGGTGTGCCGTCCGGATTGAGGAAGAACATCTTCACATCATCGTCAGTGTTTGGAGTGAGCGTGACAGTATCGTTCACATCAAACGTCACCTGCCGCCACGGGTTGAAGACCACCTTCTCCCACGCGTGGTTGGGGTGGAGCGTCGCCACAACGCGCTCGACCGGGTCATAGAAGAGCACCGGGCTGGCGCCGATCTTGACGTCGAACTCGAAGCGGTGAGTGTCGGTAAAGAACGGCTCGTACTGGCGGACGGGCTTGCCCTTGTTGTTGAACACCGTCCAGCCGCTCCCCACCCAGCGTGGGCTGACGTCGTTCGCCGTCATCACCGGCTGGCCATCCGCGCCGACGATGATTTTACCGGCGGCATCGCGCTTTGGGGCCGATCCTGGCTCGGCCTGAATCTTCTTCTGAATCTCGCGGCCGAAGCCATCCGAGTAGGAGAAGCTGTGCTGGACCTTGGTATGCTGGCCGGGTTCTAGGTCAGCGTCGTGGGTCTCGCGGTCCAGGGTGTAGACCACGGCGGGTTGGGGATTGGGTTGACCCTGGGTGCGCTGGTAGGCTAGGAGGTCATAGACCAGCCGCGTGGTGGCGCGCCCAAGGATGGTGTGCGGGTCGGCCAGCGGGTCGGACAGATGGTCGAGGATGGCGGCTTCGGTCAGGTCGGCCTCGAAGCCATCGAGCGAGTCGCCCAGAGTTTCTTCGGGTTTGCCCATCACTGCTGTGCGCACCACCATGCCGAGAGCATCGAACGCCATAGCGGAGCGATTGCGGTTGGGATCCATCACCAGCCGCGGCTGGAGCACCCGGTAGTCGTTGCCGGGCTTGGTGGGGTCCAAGTTGCCGTTGGGCAGGCGCTCGCCCACAGTGACGCGGTTGCCAAGCGGATCGCGGGTCTCGAGCATCAAGAGGTCGTAGGTGTCGTAAGTGACGAAGCTCTCCGTGCTGACCGCGTTGGTATGGAACGGGTCGCGGTAGCGGTGCGGCAGGAAAAAGTGCTGGTGTGTGTGGGCCAGTTCCTGCGCAGCGGTGTCGTTGGGGTTGGGAGAGAAAAAGGTCCGACCCGATGGAATCCACCAACGGCCGTTTCCATCCAGGTCCACATACCCACCGCGGTCAGCCCCCTGCCCGCTGAGCACATTGGCGGGGTTGGCCAACAATGGTTGACCGTTGCGCCGGAAGACCTGCGCCAGCAGTCCTGGTGTGAAGACGAGCTTATAGCTCTCGCCACCCAAGGCCAGCGGTTCCAGTTTGCCGAGATCGAGAAGCACCGTGAGGTCATCCTTGCGGTAGACCGTGCGCACCTGTTCGATCAGGCGGCGTTGTTTGCCGTTGGTCGGTTGTTCCTCATATTGGATTTCGCTATCGAAGACGTGGATCAGGTGTCTGGCATCATTAGGATCGGGCTTCACGAAGTCCGAAGCCTGGAACCGACCTGCCGAACCTGTGGGTGTGTAGCCGGTCAGCTCATAGGTGCGGGTTTCAGCCGGGAGCGGCGTGCGGTAGTCGCCGGCCGTGTCGATGGCGTTGGTGACGCCGTTCTCGGTGTAGGTGATGAGTGTTGTGGTCTGCTTGGCCTTGTCCTGCGGATCGAGTTGATTCAGGTCAGGGTTCAGTATCTCCTTTACCCCTTCTTGCTCATCTATGATAAGAATCTTCTTGCGGCGGCCGTAGCCGATGGCAGCTGACTTCAAGATGTTGCCGAACTCGTCCACCTCCAGCGTCAGTGCATGTTGAATGCGCGGGTCAGCGGGATTGCGCTCGTAGTGGTAAGTGATCGCCTCGCGAGCGTGGGTGAAGAAGACAGCATGGCGGTTCGTACCTTGCCGTTGCAGCAGGCGGATGGTGAAGTTCTGCTCGGTAACGGTATAGGGATGGCCATAGGGATATGCTGGGATACCTGTGCCGTCGAGCGCATACACCTCCTGGCGCAGCATGGAGCCTTTAAGGGCGCGGCAGGCTTCGCGCTGCTCCTCGATCGTCAACCCGTCGGGCAACACCGTGTCGTCGAGTAGGAGCTGGCGCGCCTCCTCATTGGTCAGCCCCGGCTCGCGGTAATACTCGCCCTTGTCATCGGCATCGAGCAAGCCGGCGAAGAAGTCGGAAACGTGCTCGCGGCCCACATAGACGCCCGTGTGGAACCAGGTACGGGTGAGCACCGGCGGCACGTGCAAGGCGGCATTGAGATTGGTAGCCTCTTCCGGTGTGCCGCCTTCGGTGAGAGCTGCGAACTCTTCCGTATCCCACTGCTCTATCATGCCAAAGCCGCGGAACTCGCGCTCGACGCCATCGAAGTAGCCGTGGTGGTAGGCGTAGCGGGTGGCGAAGTGGTTGCGGCTGACGTGGTCGTAGGTCTCGACGCGCTCCACCACATGCACTGGGAAGGGCAGCCGGGTGATCCAAGGTTTGCCGACGCGCTTGTCGTCCAGGTAGAACTTGGTAGACGACGCGTAATGCACCGTTGTCTCGGCGCCAAGGTTGTTCTTCACCCCGACCAGCAAATGTGGCTTTTCCTCCATCAGCGCGAGGTAACGCATCGGCCAGCGAGCGGCACCGGGCAGCGGCGATGACCAGACCAGGCAAGCCGTGCCATTACCGAGCAGGTCGAGCGCCTGTACCGAGGAGAGAGTGTCGCTGGGCGGGAATTGTGGCAGTGCGACCGCCTCGCTCCAGCCGTTGCCGCTCTGATTGAAGTAGATGTGCACGCCGTCGCGCCGTAGGTAGAGAATGTCCATGGTTCCCGAGCCGTCGGTATCGGCTAGGCGGATGCGCCGCTGGTCGAACTGATCAGGCGAGTCAAACCATGGGGCATGATCCATCGTCACCTTGGCACCAAAATGACCGTAGCCCAGGTTGGGCCAGTAGCAGACTTCCCCGTTGCGAATGCGCGCCAGGTCGCTCAGTCCGTCGCCTGACAAATCAGCCAGGTAGATGGACTGTTCGCCGTCAGAGAAAACAAGTCGTGGCCCTTTCTCTTCATCCAATGGCAGGCTGACACGGACTGCCTGCCCAAAACCATTCTCCGCTAACGACGGGTACCAGGTCAGCACTTGGCCCTCGGTGATCAGGATATCGGCGTGCCCATCGCCGGTCAGGTCGACGAACCTCAGGTCCGGGTCGCGGGTGGAGAGGTTGGGCCAGGAGACGAAGGGCTGAAAAGGCGCCCAACTGGCGTCCTCGGTGCGCTCGTAAAAGCCGCGCACTGAACCTTCCATCTGCACCAGGTCCACCTGACCATCGCCGGCAAGATCGAGAAATTGTCCGCCACCAGCTAAGCCGACGACTGGCTTGCGGGCGACAACTTCCGTCGCACCAAAGCGGGCGACCGTACGATCGTACCCGTCTTCGCGAACCTGATTGTTGGCGCTCAGATTGCGCTTGTAGTACCAACCGTCCGCCTGCTCGGTGAGGATTCCGGAAGTGCCTTCGCCATCCAGGTCCATCCACTGATAGCTGGTGCCATCGAGGCCAACAGGCAGGTTTTCGAGGCTCTCTGCGTCAAGCTCCCGGATTGGCTGCCGGGTGAGTTGTTCGGGGCTGGGAATCTGACTGTACTCGAATTCAAGTGGCGGAAGCGATTTTTTCAGATACCGATTGGGTTGGTTCTGGGTCGGCTGGCGCACGTAGCCTGATTGCGTAACACCGACGATGAAAGACGCGATGGGGCTTTCAGCGTAAGAAAACTCGGTGGAGCGCACCAGGCAGTCATTGATGCCTAACTCCTGCGGGAAATGATGGAACATGAGCACGCGACGGCAAAGGCGATAGGTACGCACCTCGAAGCCGGCGCGGTAGGTGGAGAAGGGGTCTTGCCGAACGGGCCAGCCCGATCCAGCAGGAGGATCGATCTGGGCTCGGGCGAAGATGCGCCCTTGGGCTTCCGGTGCGTCTTGCGTATAGCGCCCCTCGCCGTAGTCGAATACCACCTCAAACATCCAGGTTTCGTTGGGAAGCTGAGCTGAGTCGGTGGCTTGCCAGGTAGTGGCGTCGCGATTCGGCGTGCGATTGCCGTACTTGATGCGATTCGGGTAGCGGTTAGCCGTGCGCACGCGGTTACGCTCGTTGGCCTGTGTGCGGACGACGTTGTCATCGTTCTCCTCGTCGTACTTGTAGATGATGGCGTTGCCCTTGTCGTCGTAGCTTTCGCAGATGAGCCAGGTGAACACCCGTTTCGTATCGCTTGGGTCGGCGATGCGGCTTTCTGCTGTCTTGCCATAGAGTGTGGTGATATTGTCACGGGATATGGAGCGCCAGTGTATCTCCCCGTTGGTTTGATTGGTCCAGCGTTCAATACGAGCGAACAGTCCCTCGATGCGGGGACGGTAGCGATGGATAATGTAGCCCGGGGCGGTGGTGTCGTCCTTGAACCTTGTGCCGTCCGGCTGGAGAATTGGAACCAGGTCTTCAGCGCCAGAGAGGAGGTACACGTCTGACTCCTCGGCATCGCGATACTGAGGTAAGCCTTTGTCCGTTTTGCGGGTGATGGCGGGAAGCGTAAGACTCCAACCGAAGCCAAAGGGTCCATTGCCAGAGCCGGAGTCATAGGAGAGTGACAGTTGTGGGCCAAAGCCGGAGCGGCCTGGACTTGTATAGATGGGGACCGTCAGTGATCCTGTACCCGTGACAGGATTGGCGGCGAACTTTTCCCCTATGCCGCGGATGGCACCGCCACCTTTGGGCAGCGAGAGAGAGGGCGCCGAAATGCTACTTTTCTCGGGTGGAGCTTCTCTATTCTCACTCTGGGCTTTTTGCGTGTTCAACATCGGCGTCGCTGCTACTCATTGGGGCCACTCGCGGGTGTACTCTGTGAGCACCGGCACATTCTCAACTAGGCTGACTAACCGTCTATACCACGCGTTCCGCTCAGGATCTTTTGCTAGCGCCTGGGCAAACGCTCGGTTCTCGAAGCGCATAATCGCAACGAACTCGCAGGGAGCCTGGGTATTTCTGAGTAATTCTCCTGAAAGATAGCCTTGCGCCTTGGCTTGCTGATTGCGCTGCCAATACTCATGCAAGGCAATAACGGCATCCTCTTCGCCAGCCTTCGCCCTGTAGAAGGAAACGGTAACAAACATATTCGTCCTCCTTCTCTGCCAGGAGCTCAGGCTAATGGATCCATTTCCTGAGGACGCATAAACACCTATCACCCGGTGTTAGCGCAAGTATACCCTCGAGAGGTGGCCTGTGACATCGGAGAAACCTCCCTCTTTGTGGAAGCCACTCAAGAAGGGGAAATCGCGCACACAGGAGGGAGAAACCTCCTCTCTGGATCGTGTCGTGGACGAATACCGAAGAGAAGAGGTTCCGAATGAGGGAGAAACCTCCCTGGTGGGAGGAACATGGCCAGCGAGATGCAGGTCAAGCTAGGCCGTGGCGGATTGCAAAAGCGGTTGCGGCTGCCCGGTTCTCACACGTCGTCTTATTGAAGATGTGCGTGAGGTAATTGGTCACGGTTTTCTCACTCAGTCCCAGTGTGTGTGCGATCTGGCGATTGCTCTTGCCCTGGACAACGAGCTTGAGCACCTCAACCTCACGCTGGGTCAAATGCGCCGGAAGCGATGAGCGTGTCGGGCTCCCCGCTCGAGTGGAAAGAGCACGCAGCCGACCAAGGACCTGATGTACGGAATGGGACATCCCCAGTTCCTCAAACAGGGCAAGCGCCTGATTCAGCAGATCCTCGACACGCCTGGCACTTCCTTGACCACCTCTTGCGAGTTCAACATTGGCTCTTCCGAGAAGTGTACGTGCCAATTCGGGTCGCAGTCCTTCACGCTGAGCCGTTGCCTGGGCCGCGGTCAGGTGCATCACTGCTGTCTCCCATTCGCCAAGCTCTGTCGCAAGAAGTCCCAGGACGCGATCGACGAGGAACCAGTAGTGCTGGCCACCAAAGGCGAGGAGGCGCGGATAGAGGTGCATGGCTCGCGCTTGTTCATCAAGGGCCATTGCCGTCAGCGCGAGACACATCAGGAGTGGTGCCGTCGGCAGGATGCCGTCTGGCAAGGCGTCAAGAAGGCGCTCCTCTTGCGCCATAGCGGCACATGCCTCTTCTCGTTTCCCCGTCGTTGCTTGAACGAGGCCCAGGAGACCAACATAGAACATGATCTCGCCGAGACCCATCTGGAGATCCTGCCTCATGAGTGCAGCCTGCAACTCTCGTTCAGCAGTCGGGTAGTCTTCCCGCTGGTACGCAAGAAAGCCTTGAAACTGGCGCAGGAAGGCAGCGGGCATGGGGCTCACGAGGTGATCCACAATAGGGTGTGCCTGCTCTATCGCCTGTTCGGCCTCCGCCCACGTCCCCTGCGAAGCGAACAGGAGGACGAGCCAGGTGTACGCTGTCCGCAATTGGTACGGCTCTCGGCTGCGCTCGAGCAGCGCAATCCGGTGTCTACCCACGTCAAGGGAACGTCTCACCGAAGCCATCCAGTACGAGGCAACGGCCAGGTTGAGGCAGCACTCTCCTGCTTCCGACGGATCGCCACGCGCTTCTGCCTGTGTCAGCATACCCTCGAGAAACTGGACGGCAGACGGGAGATCACTCCCATGAAGCGTGAGGTTTCCTGCGGTGATTCGACGTGCCATCGCCTCCAGGCGCTGGTCTCCCAGGCTGCGTGCCATCTCCAAGGCCTGCCGCGCGTATGCAATGCCCTCATCGTGCTGTCTCATGTAGACCGTGAGGAGGACGGACAGATCGAGCAGCACCTCTACGGCTTTCGCACACAGGCGATCGCTACATAGGTCTAGCGCGTGCTTCAGCGCTGCATAGGCCTCTATTCGCTTCTCCTGCCGCCACAGCGCTCGCCCCAGGCCATGAACTGCCCGCGCAACAGCCTCCTGGTCTTCCTCTTGCGACAACCATCGTTGTGCAGCTTCATAGCAGGTCTCTGCCTCCTCTTCTTTGCCCGCCAGGAGAGCCGCCTCGCCTAAGCCGAGCAGCAGGTCGCCACGCCGTTGATCCTCTGCAAGGAGGAGTTCGAGAGCTATACGATAGTGGGACATGGCCTCTTCAGCAGCATAGGTGTGCAGTGCATATACAGCGGCCAGCTTCGAGTAGTCAATACCACGGTCCCGATCACTACTGCGAGCGAAGTGGAAGGCGAGTTCGGCAAGGTGATACATGCTCATGGCCTTCTCGGGCTCATAGAGAGCCTCAAGGACGCGACCAATCAGCCCATGAAGGCGTCGACGACGAGAGGTGCTGACTTCAGCGTACAGACACTCACGAATTTTGTCGTGGCTGAATGTGAAGCTTCCCGCCT